>Ga0209656_10002473_pt1 | contig 11954 bp, 10 predicted proteins | sample BogFormECP12_OM2_FD_188239 | JGI IMG/M metagenome (GOLD analysis project Ga0209656, IMG submission 188239) | Bog forest soil microbial communities from Calvert Island, British Columbia, Canada - ECP12_OM2 (SPAdes) (version 2) | ecosystem: Environmental > Aquatic > Freshwater > Wetlands > Bog ... | reverse complement strand
ACAGGGGGAGAGCCTTCCCAGATTTCAGGGGCAGAAGACGGACGCTCGGTTGCCTTGATAGGTAATCCGCCTGCCGCCCCCGCGAGTGGTTGCTGGTATAGACGAAGATGTCCGGCGAAATGTTTCCCGGCCGGGAGGAAATAGTCAGGCGAGTTCCACGGTTTGCAGATACTGCGCCACGTCTGCTTTCCAGTGGAGACTCGCGGTTATGCCGGATTGCAGAGCCTGCGCTGCCGCGGGTTCTCCATGTGTGAGGTAGGTTTGCCTTGGCGGCGACGGCAGTGCGCCCAGCCAACGCAGCAGTTCGCTTTTCCCCGCGTGCGCCGATAGCTGCCCCATCGAGACAATCTCCGCGTGCACCGGCACATCTTTTCCGTAGAAGCGAATCGATTTAGCGCCGTCCTGCAGGGCGCGGCCGCGCGAGCCTTCCGCCTGGAATCCGGCGAGGAGCACGGCATTACGGGCATCCGGCAGGCGTTGCTCGAGGTGGTGCAGCACCCGTCCGCCGCTAGCCATGCCGCTGGCGGAAACGATGATGCAGGGCTTCTTTACTTGGTTGATGGCCTTGGATTCCTGCACTGTGCGAGTGAGGTGAAATTCGTGCACGTTGAGCGGGTCACCTTTGCCCCCGCCAGCGCTTTCGAGCTGGCGGAACTCGCTGTCGTGATCCGCGGAATATTTCAGATACAAATCCGTAGCGCTGAGGGCCATGGGGCTGTCGATATAGACCGGGATGCGTGGAATCTTGTTGGAGTCTTCGAGCTGACGCAGGTAATACATAAAGGTTTGCGTCCGCCCGATGGCGAACGCGGGAATCACGATGCAACCGCCGCGCTGCGCGACGCGATTTACCACATCGGCGATTTCCGCGGCGGGATCGCCAGCTTCATGTTCACGGTCACCGTAGGTCGATTCGCAGAGCAACACGTCCGCCGGGACCGGAGGAGTCGTCGGGTCTTTCAGGATGACCTGGTCGTAGCGCCCGATGTCGCCGGAAAAAAGCACCACGGTTTTCTTGCCGTTTTCCGTGATCGTCAGAACCAGGCTCGTCGAGCCCAAAATGTGCCCCGCGTCGTATGCCACAAACTGAAATTCCGGGCTGACCGTGAAGGGACCGGTGCGTGGCGCGGGTTTCAGAAGCCTTAGCACCGGTTCGACATCCTCGCCGACGTACAGCGCCTGCGGATTGGCGTGCCGTGCGTAGCCGTGCTTCTGTGCGTGCAGCGTGTCCTCCTCCTGAATGTGCGCGGAGTCTTTCAGCAAAATGGTGGTGAGATCGATGGTCGCGGGGTTAGCGAAAATCGGCCCATGGAAGCCAGCTTTCACGAGGCAAGGCAGCCAGCCGGTGTGATCGAGATGGGCGTGGGTCAACACGCAGTAGTCGATGGTTTTGGGATCGATCGACAGCGGAGAGTAGTTGCGGTCGCTCAGTTCCGGCGAGCCTTGAAAAATCCCGCAATCGAGCAACAGGCGTTTGCCGGCGGCTTCCACGAGATACTTAGAACCCGTGACGCTGCCCGCCGCACCTAGGAACGTTAGTTTCGCCATAGCACCTATGCTCCCCCTGGGGTTTCGAGCGCGCAACTGTTGGCGAAAGCCTATGTTGCAGCGCTCAATTTGGCACGAAGACACTCCTGATTTCAGTGCATCGATTGTCGCCCGCTTTGCAGGGCTTTTCGGTTCTCGCAGCAATGTGTCTTGCGGTTGTTCTGCCTGTTTCACGCTCTGTAATTTTACGGCTTGGAAACCGAAATGGTCATGCCGCGGAAATCGAGCGTCAAGACGCTGCCGTAAAAAAGCTCCAGGCCCACGGTGGCGTCAAACATGCCGTCAGGCTCATGCACGTCGGGCGTGGGGAAGTAGACGATGGGAGCGCTAACTCCCAGCGCTATGCCGTGAAAGCTTTCTTTTTCGGCGGGGGCGGATTTCATGTCTACGCCGCCGTCGGTGAAGGCGAAGGTTTCGGTCCTTTCCGTTTTTGCCGCGTCGCTTAGTCCCAGCTTATCGATCGACGCGCTGTAGATCAGCATCGTGCCGGTGTACATGGTGTCGATCTGAGCGGTGACCGCCTTGCCGTTAATTTCGAATCCCTCCGCGACCACGATGGGCGGGCCCTTTTTGCCGAAGGTGATGAGGGAAAATTTATCGCACACCCCAGTGCACTCCGCGGGCTTGGTAAGCAGTTCGGAGATGCGCACTTTGTGGGCCGGGAAATCGATTTGCAGCACGCGGTCTTTGAAGGCCGTGTAGGCCAGAGTGCCGGCGACATCGGGCATTTGTTTTAGTTCAATCATGTCCGATAGCGCCAGACTGAGCGTGGGGACTTCACGCAGCGTAACGGCTCCGACGTGGACTGCAGGAATCGCGGTGATGAACATTCCCGCCGGCGCTCCAGCAGGCATGGCTTTGGTGGGTTTTAGTCCTGCGGCATCGGCGACCGCTTTATCTAGGACGGAATTTGAGTTGCCCGTGTCGATGGCCAGCTTCAGGGCTTTGTCCTCGCCGATACGGGCCTCGATGCAGGGAGTGCCATCGCAATCGAGTAAGGGCACTTCGGCGGCGAATTTTATGGTTGCAGCGGGAGGCGTCTGTGCGAACGCCGGGACCGCCATCGCGAGAAGCATTGTTGCGGCGGTCGCGGCGCGGGCGCCTGGGGACAGTACACTCATAAAACCTCGTGGACACAGGGTAGAAAAGATGCGCAAATCATTGCCCGTCGATAGACGAAGCGAGCGCCTCGATGTTAGCATTAGACAGGTTGTTTCGGTGGGGCTGTGGCGCAGTTGGGAGCGCGCCTCGATGGCATCGAGGAGGTCGTGGGTTCGAATCCCATCAGCTCCACCAAATTTTTCTGGGACCGCTTCTTACCCTCTCTCAATCTCAGTTTATTTTCTTCGGTGGTTGTAGCTTGGCGCCTATAGGTACGCGCAGACGGTCGCTGGCAAACGCGATGGGTCCGGCATAGGCTGCGCGGATCGAGCGGCTCACCGCGGCTTTTTGTCCTTCAACATCGGGTGCCAGATGGCTTAACAGGAGACTCTTTACGCTAGCGTCTTTGGCGGCTTGCCCGATTTTCTTTGGCGGAGTATGAAGTTCGTAAAGTTGCGCGGGGGAGCCCGGCGGGTCGAGCACAGCGCAGTTGAAAACGAGCAGGTCCGCGCCTTTGGCGAGTTGGATGAGATTGGGAAGAGCGGAGGCGTCCATGTCTCCGGAAAACACGACCGCCAATCCTTTGTAGGAAATGCGATAAGCCACCGAGGGGCAATCGCCGTGATGCGTAGCGATTTCTTCCACCAGCAAACCATGGTCGTCCAGGATTGTGTTGCGCGCGGAATCCAGATTGATCGCCAGGTCGTGCACGGAGAAAGTTTCGTCGGCGCCAAAGGTTCTTTGGTACGCGAACGCGCCGCCTTCGCCGATGAGCAGATCCACAAAGCGCGAAGTTTTGGGGAATAGTCCCGCGCCATCTGGGCCAAAGATTCTGTAAGTGACGGGTCCATCGGCGGTCAGTGCCCGGGCATTCAAGAATGCCGCCAAGTCCGCGCTGTGATCGATGTGCAGATGCGTCAGCAGCACCACATCCACGTCTTCCAAATCAATCTGCATCTCGCCGATGCGCACGAAGGCTCCGGGGCCGGCGTCCACCAAGATGCGCGGAATGCCGTCGACCATTACGATGTAACTGGAACCACCGCGGCCGAACGGGCGCGGTCCGCCGGAACCGAGCACTAGTACCTCGAGGGCGGGCTTAGGTGATGAGTTCGCGGCGGGGGTCGCCGACGGCACAAAAAAGAACAGCGCCGTCGCGAGCATGGTTGGAATTTTCACGTTTTGCATTTCCTTCCCTAGCGCATCGCCGCCAGCCTGGTCTCGCTCAAATCCAGTTCGTACTCAATCCGGCGGAGGACTTCGTCGTTAATTGTGCCTTCGTTGCGCAGCCTTAGAGCGATTTCGCGCTCGACCTTTATTACATTGCGGGAGGCGTCGATGCGGCGCTCGCGCGATGCGGTGTGCGCCCGGTGCGCGTCCTCGCTTTCGTCGTCCGCGCGGTCATGCAAACTCTCGAGCCGCTTGCGGTACATGCGCGTCAATTCCTTGTAAATCGTGGCGTCTTGATTGTCGGCGTCGGCTAGCGCCGCATCCAGCCACGCGACGGCGGCCTCCAGAATTTTGCGGCGCGCGTCTTCTTCTTCTTTGTTGCCGCCGCCTGTTCCGGCCAGGCCCAGAGCGCGAATTAGCGGTGGCAATGTCAAACCCTGGAGAACCAGGGTTACCAGGATTACGCAGAAGGTCATGAAGATGATCAGGTTGCGCTGCGGGAAGTCACTGCCATCCGCGAGCACTTCGGGTAAAGAGATAGCGGCGGCCAGCGCCAGCACGCCACGCATGCCGGTCCAGCCGACAACGAAAACATGCCGGAAGCCGGGCCACGGCTCCTTTTGGTGCTGCAAGCTCCTGCGGATGAAGTACGCCAAGTACGAACCCGGGAATACCCACACGATGCGCAAGACGATAACGATGGCGCTGAAAAACAGACCGTAAAAAATCAGTTCGCGCAGACTATAGCCGCGGATACCGGCAAGCACATACGGGAGTTGCAGGCCGATCAGCACAAAGACCAAGCCGTTCAGCACGAACGTTAGCGACTCCCACACTGCGCCAGCCTGAATGCGCACGCTGGGAGAGAAAAAATGCGAGCTCTTGCGGCTTAGATACAAGCCGCAGGCAATAACCGCCAGCACGCCCGAAGCATGGGCGGCGTTTGCGCCAAGATAGGTGGCGTAAGGTACGAGAATGCTGACGACAATTTCAATGGGGCCATCGTCAATACGGTGTTCAAACCACTCCACCACCAGGCCAATGACCAGGCCGAAGATCAGGCCTACGACAATCAGCCAAGTCAGGCGGGAAAATCCGGTCCAGACCGTCGGCGTGGTGCCGCTGTAGACCATTGCGATGCCGAACTCGAGTGCCAGCAAACCCGTGGCGTCGTTCACGAGGCTTTCGCCTTCCAGGATGTCGACGACGCTTTGCGGTAAACCCACGCGTTTGGCGATGGCCGTGGCGGCGATGGCATCGGTGGTGGCGACCACGGCGCCCAGAACAAAACCCAGCCGCAAATCGAAGCCGGCGAAAACCCAGCGGGAGGTTTCCGCTACGCCGAAGACCGTGAAACCCACGAGCCCGAAGGCCAGGAAGAGGATGCTGACGAGGTTGTACTTAAAATCGCGCCAGCTGGTCATCCATGCACCGTAATACAGCAGTGGGGGAAGCACGACCAGGAAAACGAGGTCCGGATTGAGGGCTACCTTTGGAATGCCGGGTACGAATCCAAGCAAGAGCCCGCCGATGACCAAGACGATGGGATAAGGGGTTTGCAGTTTGCGCGCCAGGATCGCAAACATCACCACAAAGAGCAGCAACAGGAGGAAAACCAGTTCTACGCCGTGGATGCCTTGGCCATGAAACATTTTAGTTGGTTGTTCGCCTTTTGGTTTGCGCGGCCGCGTCGCGGCCTGCGCGGAACAAATCTAGCGCATTTTTGCAGTGCGGTGAAAATCGCCGGGCAGGTGTTGGATGACGGATTGGCACAAAGAGCTATGCGAATCCTCCGCGCGGGAACCGTTTCCCCTGTATCTCGGCAAATTTTGCGTTTCGATTCCGACCTGGCTGTGCTTACATGGCATACGGACGATCACCCATGCCGCTCAACCTGCCCACACTCTTGAAGCGAATCGTATTTGCCGCCGCTGTCGCGCTGGTGGCCGCGTACGTGGTTGATTTTGCGTCAGTCCGCGTGCGGATGCGCCATGCTACAGCCACGGATCCTTACGAAACGCTGACGGCGCCGCGCGTTTACGCCATAGCGGAAAAAGGCAACAAGACGGAGTATCAGATCGACGCCGACAACCCTGTGCAAAAGGTTACGTGCGTGCACGCTCTCTTTCCTCACGGCGGATTTTCTCCGTGCTGGCAAGTAAAACGCACCTTGCATCAAACGATACCTATGTAACCGCGAGATTTGCTGACGGGAGCGAACCGAACCCTGAGGGGCCTTGGGGTGCGTCACCGGGGCGGCGCACCAAGCGGGGCGAAGCGCTACGGCAACTAAGGTTGCTCCCCCGTGGATATACCATGTTTGAGATATAGTTCTTGGTGTGTGAAATAGGGCCGCGTTGCCGCTGGGCGCGCAGGCTTGCAATCGAATCGCGGTTCGGTGACGAATGCATTCCCGGAAAAAAGCAAGGTTGGCGTTTGCATTCGCGGTGATCTTCCTCCTTATCGCAGCTGGCGCTACCGGTGTCGCGATCTCGCGGCTCACTGCCGGCCTGAAATGGATCGCGCACACCTACGACGTGCAAGTAGCCTTGGGGGACGTCAGCTCCTCGATGACCACTGTCGGGCGTACGCGCGCAGGCTTCGACGCCACCGGCGACCAGGATGCTCTGCAAAAATTTCAATCCGCCGTCTCGTCCATTCCGGGGAAACTCTCACAACTGCAGAAGCTCATTTCGGACAACCCGGAACAACTCGACGCCATGAGCAGGCTGCAGGGCCTGGTCGAACGCCGCCTGGCGGTGCTGCAAGCCGCCATTGAGCGACGCAAATTCGGCCCGCTGGACAACCTGGCGCAGGGGGAACTGACCCGCAACATTGTGAGCTTGGGTGCGGAGTCGGACGCCGTCACTGCGGAGATGCTCGCCAATGAAAAGCGCCTGATGGCTTCACGGCGCGCCGAGTCCAGCTTGCTGTACACGTTCACCTTGTGGATTTTGATAGCGGCGTTCGCCGTGTCCCTCGCGCTGTTCTACCTCTATTACCGCCTGTTGGAGGCCGAACTGCGCGAACGCGAGCGGGCCGAGGCGCGGGCGCTGGAGAGCCAATCGGCAGCCCGGCGTTTGAGCACCCGGCTGCTGCATTTGCAAGATGAGGAGCGACGCAAATTTTCCCGCGAGTTGCACGACAGCCTGGGGCAGTATCTGGCGGCGGCCAAAATGAGCCTGGATGGTCTGGCGCGTCGCCACGGGTCCGACGAGCTGCTCGACAGCGCGCGCTCCTATCTCGAGCAATCCATGGCTGAGACCCGCACCATCTCGTACCTGCTGCATCCCCCGCTCCTCGATGAGACCGGGCTGGGCGTGGCCGCGCGCTGGTATCTGGAAGGCTTTTCGCAGCGCAGCGGCATTCAGGTGGACGGTGAAATTCCCGAAGATTTTCCCCGCCTGCCCTACGAGGTTGAACTGGCGCTATTCCGCGTGCTCCAGGAATGCCTGACCAATATTCACCGCCATTCCAAAAGCTCCCGTGCCGACGTCGTCTTGCGCAGCTCCCCCCGCGAAGCCTACTTGCAGGTGCGCGATTACGGCGGCGGTATCGCGCCAGAGGTGCTGCGGCAATTTCGCGACAACGGTTCCAACGTGGGCGTCGGCTTGGCGGGCATGCGCGAACGGGTGCGCGATCAGGGTGGGGAGCTGGACATTCGCTCCAGCGATTCCGGAGTCACCGTGACCGTCACTGTGCCTTTGGGCGACGCGTCGGCCGAGCCCTTGCCCCCGACGCAAGATGCGTTGTCCTCGGGCATGCGCTCCTTGTAGACTGCCCAGCCAACAGCCATGACCATCGCCATCACGCTGATCCTCGCACTGTGCACGCTGTGGGCGGCGGCAGCTTTGTACTTGGACCTGCGCACGCTGTGGTTGCGTATGCTCGCGCTGCTGCTCTACGCTGCGCTGCTGGCGGGCGCATTCCTGGCCATACCGTCCTTCTGGCCGCGTTCGCTCGCGGTTTCTGTCCTGTTCGCCGCCGTCCTGGCGTGGTGGCAGACGCTCAAGCCTTCGAACGAACGCCTCTGGCAGACAGACGTGGCCCACAGCGCCTGGGCCGAAATCGACGGCGACCTGGTGACTATTCACAACTACCGCAACTGCCAGTACCGCGGGGAATTCGACTACACCTGCAACTGGGAAACGAAAGTCGTCCAGCTCTCCGAGATTCGCGGTATCGATCTTTTCGTCACCTATTGGGGCTCGGACTGGATCGCCCATCCGATTACCAGCTTTCAGATCGGGGATCACGACCACGTGGCCTTTTCCATCGATATTCGCAAGGAGAAGCACCAGCGGTACTCCCCCATCCGCGGATTCTTTCGCGGCTATGAACTGTTTTACACCGTGGCGCCGGAGAGTGACGTAATCTGGACGCGCACCAATTTCCGCAAAGGCGCGCGCCGCCAAGGCGAAGATGTCTACCTCTACCGCACGGTGGCGGGTCCGGACTGGTCGCGCTTGCTCTTCCTGGCCTACATCCGGCGGATTAATGAACTGCACCGCCGCGCCGAGTGGTATAACGCCGTAACCAGCAACTGCACCACTAACATCTTCACTGGGCGCGCCGCGGCCGACAGCTTCGACCCCGTGCCGTCGACGTCCAAGAACAACCTGCTCAACAAGTTCGATTGGCGCATCCTGTTAAATGGCAAGGGCGACAAGATGGAATACCAGCGCGGCGACCTCTTTACCGGTGGCCTGCCCTTTGAAGAACTGAAGAAGCAGGCATATATCAACCCGGTCGCGCGGGCCATGAAAGACCCTGCGGGGTTTTCCGAGCGCATCCGGGAGAACCGGGTCGGGTTCTAGTACGCTATAGATCGTGGCGAAAATACCGCACCATTCATTATTTTAATTCCCCTAATCGCATCTTTGCTGGCAGCCTAATTCCCTCGACCCAACATCCTAAACCTCGTAACCTCAATCGTTTAAGTCCAGTCGCAACTCGGCGATGCCGCAAGGGTTTCTAAGTAGGGCAAGCGCCGACCAATGCACGCTACGTGGGCCGAGTCGGCGACGGTAGAATGAAGCCTTATTCCAGCCGCGGGTGACCGCGATCTGCTTTAACTGCAAGACTTGCTTGTGTTTATCTCTATCGGCGGGCACCGCAACAGCGGACGGATCGATTACACCAATGAGGCGTTCACTCTATCTCGGCGAAGGACTTTGGTTTGCGCTTCTCGCCGCTCTTACCGGCTTGAGTTCCCCCGCCCCGGCGCGCGCCGACATAACCGTTCTGCTGGAGGAACCCTACGCCGTGGATGGCGAGTTGGCCGGCACGGGTCATACGGCCGTCTACCTGAACAACGTTTGCGCCTCGTCCCCCACCGTCTTACGGCGCTGCCAACCAGGTGAAACGGGCGTGGTGCTCAGCCGCTACCACCACATCGCCGGTTACGATTGGCTGGCCATTCCGCTGCTCCCGTACCTCTATGCGATAGAACGGCCAGAGGACATCCCGCTTATTGCCGACGCGAAAATCGAAGCGGCCATGCGCGACGCCTACCGGCGGAAATATCTCCAGGATCTCGTGCCCGACGGCCCGGAAGGCGAAACGCCCGGCGGCGACTGGTACGAACTGGTCGGCTCGGCCTTCGACCGCACGCTCTTCGGTTTTCAGTTTGCCACCACGGCGGAACGGGACGACGCCTTCATTGCTGCCTACAACGCCCGGCCGAACCGCATGGCCTACAAATTGGTGACCAGCAATTGCGCAGACTTCGTTCGCGATGCAATGAATTTTTACTATCCCAAAGCCGCCACTCGCAGCATTTTTGCGGACCTGGATGTCGCCACACCGAAACACGTTGCCAAGTCGGTGGTGAGCTACGCGCATCATCATCCGCAGGTGCCGTTCTCCGCGTTTGTCATCCCCCAGATTCCCGGCAGCATCAAGCGCAGCACGCCGATTCACGGGGTGGTCGACTCGGTCTTCAAAGCCAAGAAGTATGAAATCCCTCTGCTGGTCTTCCATCCTTTCGTCGGCGGAGGATTCGCGGTGGCTTACGTGGTCAGCGGGCGCTTTAATCCCGCTCAGAATGCCATGATGTTTTCGCCGGACGGCGCGCTGGAGCAGCCGTTGACGAGGCAGCAGCGCCGAGATTACGCCAAGGGTTTAGAGGAATTGCTGCGCTCCCAGCCTGATGCCGTGATCGCGCAACGCGATTCCGGAAGCAACGCCAGAAATAAGTTGGCGCCCTGGCGCGATCTGCGAGCCAACGCCTCTTTTGCCACCGACGCCGCCGGACACCCGGCACTGGCAATCGCCTCAGGGAAATTTGCAGGCACTGTCGATGGCCGCTCCGCGGATGTTTCCGGGCTCCCGCCAACTCTCCTCGGCCTGACGCGCAACAATATCCTGGAGTCAACCGCTTCCCCGGCACTGGCCCGGGACTTGCTGGTCATCCGGCTGCGCCAGGAGTTGAGCAAGGGCACCGCGCCGCACACTTCAGAACGCGAATTCCGCGCGGACCTCGATCTCTTGGAGAAGCTGTTGGCCGCACAAAACCAAACTATCGCCGCTGCGGCGTCCGTAGCCGGTGCGGAACGCTGACTAGACCGCAGCGCGCGCCGCCGGCTGCCGCGACGCCTCGAGCGCATTCTCCAGCACGGGCATACGCAATTCCCGGTACACCTTGCGATCGCCGGAGATAGCGGCAATCTCGTTGCCCTGCGTACGTTCTGCAATCGCCCACTTCAAGAGCGTAAAGGCATTATTGAAGAACTCTTTGCGGGTAGCCATGCCCGTCAATTCCATTAGATTTTCAATTTCCGCCGCCTTGGCATCATCTAGTTCCAAATTCCAACGCAACATTGGAAGCCTCCTGAAACGCATCGTTTGCGCACTTGACGCATGCAAGATGCATGCAAATACAAACACTAAATGCTCCCATAATGCTCATGATATGTCAAGAACCACCTTTTTTTCGCTTGTTACTTGCTATGGAGGTTCCGCCCGCCAATACGCCACGAACGATAAGTGTCAGTAATGCAATGACTTGTCCTACCGTCGCGCGCTCTAGTCCGATCATCAGTCGCTCTGGGAGGTGCGCGTACCCCATCGCCACCATGTAATAGAGTCCCATCGTTGCAATGCACAGGAACCAGAGCAAATTGAGAGCGCCTGACGTTACGCGGTCCAGTATTTCGATTTTCCTGGCCACCGTAACGGCTGTGACGAACTCTTCCGGACTAAGTTCAGCCTTCAGCCGGTTTTCGAGAGGATCGATCGCACGCTGCTCTCTGGGCATCTCGGCTGCTCCTACTCGTCGTCCGACGCAATCCAATTCTCGGGCCGCACGTGTGCTTGGTGGCCGCACGAGGCTCGGAGGCTTCGTTCAGGGCCCATACCTATGCCCGTTTCCTGCGGAGCGTTGTTAAGTAACTCCAAGAACTTGGCGAGTTCTTTTAGCGTCTGCTTTCGCTGCTTCGAACGTCGTGTTCCCGCTTCGCTCATCTGAAATCCGAGGCTATTGACTGGATCTTGCATAATGGTTGACGGTTACATCTGCGCCGCCATCGAGACAAAGAAACCCTGGTCAACGATTTTTAAGTAAAAGTAACGTAGCAATAGAAGTAATACTAACACACGGTTGGTTTTATGTTTATCTTATTATGATAGCTTCTGGGAAAGCGCCAAATGCTATTGGGACCTAGCGCGCCGCAGCTAGCCTGCGGTCCACGTATTCGGTGAGGTAGGCTTCGAAGAGGTCGTTCAACCGTTTGACAACTGGCCCCGACGGCGTGGCGATGGCATGCCCCGCGATGGAACTCACGCCTATGATGTTGCGGTTCGTGGAAGTAATGAACACCTCGTCCGCGGAATACAGATCTTCCGGACGCAGCGCCTGCTGCACCAGCGACACGCCCGCCTCGGGTGCGATCTCAAACAGGATGCCTCGCGTTACCCCTTCCAGGCAGCCAGAGTTGAGCGGCGGAGTGAAAACCTTGCCATCCTTTACGGCGAAAACATTCGCGGAAGTGCATTCGGCCACTTCGCCGCGCTCGTTCAGCAAGACCACCTCGTCGTACCCTTCACGGGTGGCTTCGCCCACGGACCACACATTGTCCAGCCAGGAGATGGTTTTCACGCTGCACAGCGCCGAAGCGGCATGGCGGCCATGCTCG
>Ga0209656_10002472_pt1 | contig 11955 bp, 10 predicted proteins | sample BogFormECP12_OM2_FD_188239 | JGI IMG/M metagenome (GOLD analysis project Ga0209656, IMG submission 188239) | Bog forest soil microbial communities from Calvert Island, British Columbia, Canada - ECP12_OM2 (SPAdes) (version 2) | ecosystem: Environmental > Aquatic > Freshwater > Wetlands > Bog ... | reverse complement strand
GTCGGCCGGCGGGGGCCTGGTGTGCGGCTTTCACGCTCCGGCCGGCGGCAACCGCGTGGAGCAGATCGAGGACTGCCTGCTGGCGTCCGAGCGCGGCAATCTGGCACGCGAGCTGGCTCTGCGCTGGTGCCGCGAGCAGGGTCTGGCCGCATGGGAGCGCGGCTCCGCCGGCCGGCCGCCGGCGGGGCGCGGCGAGCACGCACGCGCACTGCGGACGGGGCCGGGAGCGGACGGACGCGCCCGCCTGCGCAACCTCGTGGTGCGCGAAGGCCGGCGCACCGGCAAGCTGCAGCTGCGGATCGTGACGACCGAGGGGGAGCTCGAGGCGGGGCTGCTCGCGGCGGCCCTGCGGGAGGGCCTCGGCGACGAGCTCGCGGGCGTCCTGTGGACGCGTTCGCACAGCCTCGCCGAGACGACCGCCGGCGGTGAAACCGAGCTCGTCTGGGGCGAGGCGGAGCTGCCCGAGCGCCTCGGCGAGCTCGACCTGCGCATCTCCGCGGAGGCCTTCTTCCAGACGAACACCGAGATGGCCGAGCTGCTGTACGGCGTGGTCGGCGAGTACGCCGCGCTCGAGGGCTGGGAGCGCGTGTACGACCTCTACTCGGGGATCGGCACGATCGCGCTCACGCTCGCGCCGCGGGCCGGCGAGCTGTGGGGGATCGAGCTCCTCGAGCAGGCGGTCGCAGACGCGATCGCGGGCGCCCGGCGCAACGCCGTCACGAAGGCGCACTTCTTCGCCGGCGACACGCGCCTGGCCCTGCCCGAGCTGATCGAGCGGGCGGGCCGGCCGGATGTGCTCGTCGTCGATCCTCCCCGCGCGGGCCTGTCCAAGAAGGTCGTCCACCGCATCATCGAGGCGTCGCCCAAGCGCGTGGTCTACGTCTCATGCAACCCCACGACGCTCGCCCCCAACGCAGCCGAACTCGTCGAGGCCGGGTGGACGCTGCGCCGCGTGCGCCCCGTCGACATGTTTCCCCAGACTCACCACATCGAGTGCGTCGCCCTGCTCGAGCGGGACGATGGCCGGCGCATCTCTGCGTCCTCGGTCGCTCGCGTGCGGTGAGCACGCCACGCTCCCTGCGTCCTTGACCTGCTTGGCCATCGACCCGCTCGTCGAGCGAGGGTAGGCTTCGGCGATGCGCGCAGCCACCATCCGCGACGGGGAGATCGTGGTGGAGGAGCATCCCGATCCGGTGGCGGGTGCGGGGGAGGTGCTCGTGCGCGTGCGCGCGGCGGGCCTGAACGGCGCGGACATGATGCAGCGGCGCGGCCTGTACCCCGCACCGCCGGGATCGCCGCAGGACATCCCGGGGCTGGAGCTCGCGGGAGAGGTCGCCGCCGTCGGGGCGGGCGCCGAGCGCTTCGCGACGGGTGAGCGCGTGATGGCGATCGTGGGAGGGGGCGCGCAGGCCGAGCTGTGCGTGGTGCACGAGCGCCAGCTGATGCCCGTCCCCGCGGGCCTCGACTGGGCCGCCGCGGGTGGGCTACCGGAGGCCTTCACGACGGCGCACGACGCGATCTTCACGCAGGCACAGCTGCGCTCGGGCGAGCACCTGCTCGTCCACGGTGGCGCCGGCGGCGTCGGCACCGCCGCGATCCAGCTCGCGCGTGCGGCGGGTGCGCGGGTCACAGCCACGGTGCGCAGCGCGGAGCTGCGCGGCCAGGTCGAGGAGCTCGGCGCGCGCGTGCTCGCGGTGGAGGGCTTCGCCGAGCACGGTCCCTATGACGTGGTCCTCGAGCTCGTCGGCGCGCCGAACATGCCGGAGAACCTCCAGGCGCTCGCCACGGGCGGGCGCATCAGCGTGATCGGCGTGTCCGCCGGCGCGAAGGCAGAGCTGAACCTGCTGGCGCTGATGGGCAAGCGCGCACGCATCCACGGCTCGACCCTGCGCGCGCGGGCGCTCGAGGAGAAAGCGCTCGCCGCCCGGCTGATCGAACACGAGGTCCTGCCGCTGTTCGACGGGGGCGAGCTGCGCGTGCCGATCGCCGAGAAGCTGCCGCTCGAGCGCGCCGCGGCTGCCTACGAGCGCTTCGCCGCCGGCGGCAAGCTCGGCAAGATCGTGCTGGAGCTGTAGCGGATCAGTAGGGCGGCTGCGCGACGTACCAGTCGCCGAGCGCCCGGAACGCGGCCCAGAACTCGCGCTTGGCATCCTGCTCGTCGAGCGAGTCGTCGATGTTGGGCACGCACAGCGCGTCGACCGTGGGGGTGAGCTGCTGGATCTCGCCGAGCGTCTCGCCGAGCGGGCGCGCGAGCGGGATCTGCATGTCGTTGAGCGCGCCCAGCGCCTCGGCGCCCATCACCACCACGATCTTGGGCTGCACGATGGCGATCTCCTCGACGACCCTGGAGACACACGCGAAGTCGGCCAGCGAGGCGTCGCTCAGGGGGCACTTGACGCAGAGCGTGCCGTACACGGCGAGCGGGTCGATCGAGAGGCGCTTGAGCGACTTCATCAGCGCGCCGCCGGCGCGCCCGTAGAAGGCCACCCCCTCCTCGATCTCCGAAGGCAGCGCGGAGTACTTGAGCAGCATGATGTCCGCCTGCGGGTGGCCCGAGCCGAGCACCGGCATGAGGTTGCCCCGCGGGCAGTGCGGGCAGGCCTGCAGCTCGCGTGTGAGCGTGTTCAGCTCGCGGATGGCGCGCTCCAGATACTTCTCGCGGATCTCGTCATCGGTCACGGGCATCGACCCCGAGGGATTTGACGAGGCGTCGTCTTGTCCTTGACGGTGCACCAGTAGTTGCGCCTTCGCTACCTCCGCCCACCGCTTCCGGGCGTGCGCCGCAGGCGCTTCAGGCGGCGCGCCTTGCGCGCGCGGCGCGCCGATGCGGGGGTGGCGCGGGTCTGCAGGAACTTCAGCGCCTGCACGTAGAGCAGCGAAGATGGGCGCGTGAGGATGTCGGCGCCACGCAGCGACTGCAGGAACTCCTGCGGCCCGTCGAAGTCGTGCATCCTGATGCGGACCGAACCGAGGCCCTGGGCGACGTGCGAGTCCGAGCCGGCGCCCGCGGGGATTCGATACTTGGCGGCGAAGCGCGAGGCCTCCTCGTTGAACGCGCCGATCGCCACGCGCGGGTTGAAGACCTCGATCGCGTCGACGTCGTCGATGATCGTCAGCAGGTGCTCGTAGTCGGGCACCGAGTGCATGCGGTCGAAGGGATGCGGCACGTAGACGAGGCCCCCCTGGCGCTTGATCTCCGCGACGGTCTCCGCGAGGCTGAGGCCGCGGGGGATCTTCTCCTCGATGAACAGACCGATCACCTCGCCCTGACCGGCGGTCTTGACCTCCTCGCCGACGATCACCTTGACGGGCGGGTGGGGACCGAGCTGCGCCGCCTGCGCGCGGGCCTCGAGCGCCCCGGAGATCTCGTTGTGATCGGTCACCGCGATCGCGCCCAGCCCCTGCTCGCGCGCGGTCGCGAGCAGCACCTCGACGGGCGTGGCGCAGTCGCCCGAGTGGTCGGTGTGCATGTGCAGGTCGACCTCGATGAGCGGGCGCTCGGCCAGCCGGCGCGCGAGCGCAGGATCGCCCCCGAGCGGGTGGCGGCGCGCGGCCAGGCCGTCGTAGATCTCCTGCAGCTGCGCTGTGGCCCCGTCGCCGTCGGGCACGAGGCGGTACTCGCCGGGGAAGTGCTTCGCCATCAGCTCGGCGGTCGCCGGCAGGCTGGCCGTGCGGGCGTCCAGGCGCCCGAAGAAGCTCTCCACGAAGCGGCGCGCGACGAGCGTGGAGAGCAGGCGCTCGGTCGAGGCGTGGAACGAGCCGACGTTCAGCGCGCGCGAGTGGCGCAGGGCGGCGTTGGAGGTGCTCGGCGCGAACGGCTCATGCACGTGCACGAAGTCGAGCTCGATCATCGTGAGCAGTTCCTCGACCGTTCTCGCCACGTCGATCGGCAGCGCCGAGGGCCGCCGGCGGCTCGCGCCGGCCACGTCGAGCACCTCCCCCACCGCGATCACGCGCGGGGTGCCCTCGTCGGTTCCATCGAGCAGCTCCTGCGGGCGCCCGCGGGCGGCGCGCAGCTCCCTGCGCGCGGCGCGCACGCGCTCCTGCGAGCGCGACGGCGCGAGCACCAGCACGCGATGCCCCGCCCGCGAGAGCTCAGCCGCGACGCGGCGCACGTAGGCGTTGACCTCGTTCTCCTCCGCCTCCCACGGATAGGGGGTCACGTGGGCTATGGAGTACGACGAGGCCATCGGCTCGACGATTATGGCGTCTGGCGGCGGTCGCGGTCGGCTATTTCGCGGCGCGCGCCCTCGTGGCGCGCGTTCGCGCCGGCGATCGCTTGGCACGCGCGGGCGTGCTCGGGGCGGGCGTCTTCGGCCGCGTCCCCGGTCGCCGTGCGTAGGTGGCGATGAAGCGCTCCGTGTCCAGGCGCGCCTGATCGTCCGGTCGCTGGTTGTGGGGCGACTTCATCAGATAGGAGGAGGGGCCGTCGAGCTGCCCGGCGATGCCGTGGTTGAGCGCTAGCTTGCAGCAGCGCACGGCGTCGATCACGATGCCGGCCGAGTTGGGCGAGTCCCACACCTCGAGCTTGAGCTCGAGGTTCAGCGGCACGTCGCCGAACGCCTGGCCCTCGACGCGGATGTGCGCCCACTTGCGGTCGGTGAGCCACGGCACGTAGTCGGACGGGCCGACGTGGATGTCGCGCGCCGGCAGCTCGTGGTCCATGATCGAGGTCACCGCGTTGGTCTTGGAGATCTTCTTGGACTCCAGTCGCTCGCGCTCGAGCATGTTGTAGAAGTCCATGTTCCCGCCGACGTTCAGCTGTGAGGTGCGCTCGATCTCGACGCCGCGGTCGGCGAACAGGCGCGCGAGCGTGCGGTGCACGATCGTGGCGCCGACCTGCGACTTGATGTCGTCGCCCACGATCGGCACTCCGGCCTGCTTGAAGCGCTTGTCCCAGTAGTCCTCGCGGGCGATGAACACCGGGATGCAGTTGACGAAGGCGCAGCCGGCCTCGAGCACCTGCTCGACATACCACTTGGTGGCCTGCTCGGAGCCCACGGGCAGATAGGAGACGACGACGTCGGTGTGGCTCTCCTTGAGGATCCTGACGATGTCGGCGGTCTCGCCGGGAGCCTTGGTGATCTTCTCTTTGAGGTATTTGCCGAGGCCGTCATGGGTCATGCCGCGCTGTACGGGGACACCGAGCTTCTTGGGGACGCTCCGCGCGCCCGTGGCGAACTTGATGGTGTTGTTCTGGCCTGCCCAGATCGCCTGGCCGAGGTCCTTGCCGACCTTCTGGGAGTCGATGTCGAAGGCGGCGGTGAACTCGATGTCGCGGACGTGGTAGCCGCCGAGGTCGACGTGCATCAGGCCGGGCACCCGCTGTGTGGGGTCGGCGTCGCGGTAGTAGTGGACGCCCTGCACGAACGCCGAGGCGCAGTTGCCGACGCCGATGATCGCGACCCGCACCTTCTCCGACTGGTAGCGCGCGGCGCCGTTCTTGGAGGCGGCGCTGCTGGCGCGAGCGCGGCCGTTGCTGTGCTCCTTGATCACGAGTGAGATGTCCTTTGCGAGGGCGCTGAGGCCCGGTCGAGGGAGCCTGCCGGCCTCCCTGCTTCTCAGTGGGGACGACGGCCGGATGGTCGATCGGGCCGCCGCAAGAGACTACTCCGCCGGGCGCGCAAGGTCACACCGAGAGCTCGCGGCGCACGTGCCACACGCGCTGGGCGACCGTGATCAGGCTGAGTGCGGCGAGCACGTAGACGGCCGGCTGGAGCAGTTCGAAGTGCCCCAGCGAGGCGCCCTTGGCGAACACCAGCCCGATCGCGAGGATGACGACGCGCACGGGCCGCGTGGCGATCCCCACCTTGCACTCCACGCCGAGCGCCTCGGCGCGTGCGCGCGTGTAGCTGACCATCAGCGAGGCGAGCACGGCGATGACGACCGCGGCGGCGGCCACGCGGTTGCCCTGCAGCGCGAAGTAGCCGGCGACGGCGGCCAGCACGACGCCCTCCTCGACACGATCGAGCGTGGAGTCCAGGAAGGCGCCGAAGGGGGTGCCCTTGCCCGACATGCGCGAGTAGCGCCCGTCGAGCGTGTCCATGGTGGAGCCGACGATGAACGCGATCCCGCCGAGGAAGAAGAGCGATTCCCACACGAGCACCGCGGCGAGCAGGTTGAGCACGAAGCCCGTCAGCGAGATCGCGTTGGGGGTCAGGCGCGACTCGATCAGGCGGTTGCGAACGAGCTCGCGCCGTTCGCCCGAGCCGATCGGCGCGCGCGCCCGCGGCGCGGTCGAGCGATGTCGGCTGCGGTGTGCGCGCTGCGCCGGCACGCGCTGCCTGGGAGGTTGCTGGGCCATGCGATCGCTGCGCTATCCGCTCGCCGTCAGCTGCGGTGCGGGGGCGATGGAGGAGAAGCGCCAGACGGCGGGGCGCACCCGGGCGAGCGAGCGCGCGCCGTAGGCGGAGACGCCGGCGGTGAGCGCGCCGAGCAGCGCATCGAAGATGAAGTGGTTCGCGGTGACCACGATCACGAACGCCATCAGGAGGGGGTAGAGCAGCCACAGGACCTTCACGAACCGCCGCCGCGACAGGCGCGCGAGCGTCGCGCCGATCATCAGCGCGAAGGCCACGTGCATCGAGGGCACCGCCGCGTAGAGGTTCGTCACCGCGCTCACCGACGAGCTCCCGTGCACGGCGACGCCGGTGAGATCCGAGACGGAGTCGATGAAGCCCCACTCGGGCATGAAGCGCGGCGGCGCAGTGGGAAACACGGTGTAGCCCACGAGCGCGATCGCCATGGAGATCATGAACATGTTGCGCACGAAGTAGAAGTTGCGGTTGTGGCGCACGTAGATGTACAGCAGGGCAGCGATCGTGACGGACGTCTGCGCGTTGACATAGATCCAGCTGGCGGAGACCATCGCCACGTGGCTGCCCGACGCCCACGCCTGGATCGACGGCTCGACGAACACGTGCAGGGTGCGCTCGAGCGAGATCACGTCGCGCGCGTGGGCGAAAGCGGCGCCGGCGTCGCCCTCGACGAGCCCCCGCACGAGCGTGTAGCCGAGATAGGCGGCACCGAACAGCGAGACCTGCCGCAGCGCGTCCAGCCAGCCATGCGGCAGGACGCGCGCCTGCAGGACACGAGCGCGGGCGACCATCGCGTCACAGCCTAGACGATGCTCAGCTGCAGCGAGGGCCGCGGCCGAGCACGCGCGCGAGCGAGAAGCTGATGAGGACGTGGAGGCTGCCCGGCGCGCGCGCCTGCACCGCGGTCCAGTCGCCCGGCGCGCGCGCAACGCAGCCGCGCGCGCCGGCGAGCGCCCAGTAGGAGGTGAAGTGGACGCGCACCACGTAGGAGCCGGCGCGCGGCGCGCGCAGTGTGAACGAGTCGCTGTCGAGCTGCGTGAGCGATCCCGGCGGGCTCACCAGCGGGGTGGCGCCCGCGACGGCGAACAGGCGCCAGTGGGGCGAGCGCCAGACTGCGCGCAGGTAGGCGGGCCGCGCCGCGCCGCGCAGCAGCCGCGCCTCGTCTTCGCCGGAGTAGTCGAGCGGCGCATCGGGCAGCGCGACGTAGGAGATCGCCTGCGCGGAGAGCCAGGCGCGATAGCGCGCCGCCGTGAGCGCTGTCGATTCGTCGTAGAAGAGTCCGTTGCGAAGCGTGTCGAGCTGGCGCTCCCAGCCGCGGGCGATCATCACGTGCGGGGCGACCCATCTCGCCTCGGCGTGATCGACGCTGGGCAGCACCTCGATGCGTGCGGGGCGCGCTCCGTAGCCGACCCCGAGGGCCCGCAGCTCGCCGAGCAGGGGAGCGTAGTAAGAGGCGTTGACGGCCGGGTCCGAGCGGCCCGCGGCGAAGTCGGTGAGGGGCGCGTTGGCCTGCCAGTAGAGCAGCACGGGTACGAGCAGAAGCAGCAGGCGGGGATGGCGACGGCCGATCGCCGAGCCGCCCAGCAGCAGGCAGGCGACGAGCGGCGCCCCGAACAGCGCGCCCAGCCGGTCGGAGTTGCCGCCGACGGGGGTCGCCAGCACGTAGGCCCCGGTGAGGGCGAGCGCATACAGCAGCGCGCCGATGCGCAGCACGCGCTGCTCGGAGGGCAGCAGCACGGCGATCAGCAGCGCCCCGGCGAGCTCCGGGTAGAAGGCCGAGGCGGCGAACGGCTGCGTCCCCCCTTCGGGAAAGACGAGCGTGAGCAGGCCGACCGGCACGAGGGCGGCGAGCGCGAGCGCCGCCGGCCAGCCGCGCTCGGGGCCGGCGAGGGCCCAGGCGAGGAAGGCGAGCGCGAGGAAGGCGCCCGCGACGGGGCTGGCGAGGGAGCTCAGCGGCGCGAGCACGAGCGCCAGCGCGCGCCGTTCGCGCTGCGCGGCCAGCAGCGCGCCGAGCGCGATCGCGAGGCCCAGGTCGAAGGGCACGCGGTTGGACAGCAGCGAGATCGATGCGCCGATCGCGAAGAAGATGCTCGCGACGCGTGTGGCGCGCGCGGGGAAATACCCGTCGATCAGCGCGGCAAACAGCGCGGTGGCGGCCGTCATCGACAGCGCGGCCAGCAGCTGCGGGCCGAGCAGCGCCCCGAGCGCGGGTGCGAGCAGCGAGTAGGCGGGCAGGTGGTGGCCGCCGTACCACGAGTTGTCCCACAGCGTGAAGCCCACGCGCGAGAACAGTTCGCTGCGGTAGGCGGCCGCGGCCAGGTCGCTGCTGGGCGGGGCCGCGATCACGTAGGCCAGCCCGAGCACCGCGGTGATCGTCCACGCCGGAGGCAGGCGCCGTGGCGCGCGCGCGCCACGGCGCATCGGCGATACGCGCCAGGGCGTGGCCCCCCCGCCGGGTCCCAGCGCCGGCGCGCCCACGTTCAACCGCCGGCCAAGAAGCCCGTCACGCGCTCGAGCAGATCGGGGCGATCGAGCCACGGCCAATGCCCCGCATCGGGCAGCTCGAGCAGCTCGGCGTCGGGCAGCGCCGCGGCGTACGCGCGGCCGAAGCGCGCGGGGATGTAGGGGTCCTGCAGGCCCCACACCACCAGCGCCGGCATCCGCAGGCTCCCGAGCCGGGCGCCGGCGGCGGCGAGCACCTCGGGCGGCGAGCTCCGGTAGAGGCGCAGGATCGCTCGCTGGGTGCCCTGGTCGAAGTGCTCGAGCACGCTGTCGAGCCAGGTGTCGGGCATAGGCCCGGGGGTGACGTTGGCCGCGGCAGTGCTGCGCCGCAGGAGAAAGCGGGTGGTGCTCCCCATCGCCAGCTCGCCGAGGCCTGGCGTGCGCCACACGCGTGCCCAGGGATGCCAGCGGTAACCGGGCAGCAACGGCACCGCGTTGATGATCACGATGCGCGCGACGCGCTCGGGCATGCGCTGGGCGAAGGCGAGCCCGACCGCGCCCCAGTCGTGCACCACGAGGCTCACGCGCTCGACGCCGCGATCCGCGAGGAAGCGCTCGATGAAGCGGTCGTACTCGTCGATCGTCGAGCTCAGCGATCCGGGCTTGCCCGAGCGCCCGAAGCCCGGCAGGTCGACCGCGAGGCCCCCGCTGCGCTCCAGGAAGCCGGGTGGGAGGATCCATTCGTCGGAGTTGGAGGGAACGCCGTGCAGGTACAGCGGCACCGCCGTACCGCTGGCGCCGGCGGGCAGCTCGGCGCTGCGCCAGAAGACGGGCAGCCCGTCGATCTCGCCGCTGTGATCGCTGACCTCGGGCACGGCCCGAGGATATAGGCCGGAGGCTCGAAGGATACGGTGGTGCGGTGCGTCCCGCCGATCGTCCCGCGCGCGCCCGCGAGCCACCCGACTGGAAGCCGCCGACGCGAGCGAGGGTGCGGCGGGTGCGCGGGCGCCTGCGCGAGGTCTACGGCATCCCGCTGCTGCGCCCGCACGGGCAGCCGCTCGCCGAGCTGATCCTGACGGTGCTCTCGCAGTCGACCAACGACCGCAATCGGGACGTCGCCTACCTGCGCCTGCGCGAGCGCCTGCCGACGTGGGTGCAGGTGCGCGACGCGCCGCTGGCAGCGGTCGAGGAGGCGATCCGCCCGGGAGGGATCTCGCGGGTCAAGTCGGCTCGGATCCACGCGATCCTGGTGGCGATCTCCGAGGACGCGAGGGACCCGGCGCACGAGCTCTCGCTCGACTGGCTGCCTCGCGCCCAGCTCGTGCAGGCCAGGGACTACCTCTGCTCCCTGCCGGGCGTCGGGCGCAAGACGGCCGCCTGCGTGCTGCTGTTCGCCTACGGTCTGCGCGAAGTGCCCGTCGACACCCACGTCTCGCGCGTCGGCACCCGCCTCGGCCTGCTGCGGCCCGGCGCCGGCTTCGAGGAGCTGCACGATCAGATGCTCGCGCTGACGCCGCCCGGGCAGGAGCTCGAGCTGCACGTCAACCTGCTGCGCCATGGACGGCGCACCTGCCAGGCGCGCTGGCCCGCCTGCGAGGAGTGCGCGCTCGCGCGGATGTGCCCGAGCCGCGGGCGGTTCAGCCGCGCGGCAGGACCGCGAAGGCGATGACCGCGTACTGCAGCGCCGCCGCCGCGATCACGAGCACGTGGAAGATCTCGTGGTAGCCGAACACCTTCGGCCACGGGTTCGGACGCCCGCTCGCGTAGACGACCGCACCGACCAGATACAGCAGCCCGCCCCCCACGAGGCCCGCCACGCCGAGCCAGCCGATCGTCGCGGGCAGCTCGCCGACGATCGCCGCCGAGACCAGGCCGAGCGCCACGTAGACAGCCGCGAACAGCCACTTGGGCGCGTCGATCCAGGCGAGCTTGAACACGACGCCGCCCAGCGCCCCGGCCCACAGCACGATCAGGATCGCGCTCGCCAGCGAGCCTTTCAGGGCGAGCAGCGCGAACGGCGTGTACGTGCCGGCGATCAGAACGAAGATCATCGAGTGGTCGAGTCGCCGCATCCAGCGCCGCGCGCGCGGTCGCCAGGTGACGCGGTGGTAGAGCGCGCTCGTGCCGAACAGCCCCGACACGCAGGCCGCGTAGATCGTCGCGGCCAGACGAGCCCTGCCGCCTGAAGCGGCGAGGATCAGCGCCACGCCGCACGCGAGCGAGACGAAGAACGCATACTCGTGGAATACGCCGCGGAGCCGGGGTCTGAGCGGCCCCGACGGGACCATGTTCATGCAGAGACGGTATCGCGCTTGAGCTTCGCGCGGGCCCGCTCGGGTGTCACCGTCACCACGTCCCACGCCAGCCCCGCGCGCGCCATCCCCAGGATCAGCCAACCGGAGGGGTCCAGCTCGTACCAGCGCAGGCCGTGAAAGGCCGACTGGGGGAACGCATGGTGGTTGTGGTGCCAGGCCTCCCCGAGCGAGGGCAGCGCGAGCCAGAAGACGTTCGTCGACTGATCGTCGGTGTCGAAGCGGCGGCTGCCGAAGAAGTGGCAGACCGAGTTGATGCTCCAGGTGATGTGGTGCACGAGGAAGATGCGCACGAGCCCGGCCCACAGCAGCGCGCTGAGGCCGCCGGCGACGAGCGAGCCGCCGCTCAGCGCGACACCCAGCAGGAACGGCAGCGCGAGGCTGAGCAGGGCAAGCAGCGGGAAGCTCCTGTTGATGCGCCGCATCGTCGGATCTTCGACGAGGTCGCGGGCGAAGCGTTTCGAGGACGCCTGGCCGTGGGTCTCGAACAGCCAGCCGACGTGCGCGTGCCACAGGCCCGCGATCATCCCGCGCAGGCCCGCGCCGTGCCCGGCGTGCGGGCTGTGCGGATCGCCCTCTTCGTCGGTGAACGTGTGGTGCTTGCGGTGGTCGGCCACCCAGTCGATCACGGGACCCTGCAGCGACATCGAGCCGAGGATCGCAAGCGTGTAGCGCAGCCAGGCGTGCGTCTCGAAGGCCCGGTGGGTGAGCAGGCGGTGAAAGCCGATCGTGACCCCGAGCGCTGTCAGCAGGTACATGACGGCGAAGATCGCCAGGTCGCGCGGGCCGAGAAAGCGATGCCACAGGAGCACCACGGCTGCCGCCACGCCCAGGAAGGGGATCACGACGGCGGCGATGTTGACGTTGCGCTCGAGACGGGTCAC
>Ga0209656_10002471_pt1 | contig 11956 bp, 9 predicted proteins | sample BogFormECP12_OM2_FD_188239 | JGI IMG/M metagenome (GOLD analysis project Ga0209656, IMG submission 188239) | Bog forest soil microbial communities from Calvert Island, British Columbia, Canada - ECP12_OM2 (SPAdes) (version 2) | ecosystem: Environmental > Aquatic > Freshwater > Wetlands > Bog ... | reverse complement strand
CTGCCCCGCGAAAATCGCCAATGGGAAATTCCAGGGGCTGATGCAGGCGAACACGCCGCGCCCATGCAGGGACAGTTCGTTCAATTCGCCGGTGGGACCCTCCAGCCGCTCCGGGTGCGCGAACTGTTCCCGCGCCCGTACTGCGTAATAGCGGCAGAAATCCACCGCCTCGCGCACCTCCGCAATCGCGTCCGCAATCGTCTTGCCCGCTTCGCGCACCAAGAGCTCGTGGAAATCCGCCCGGCTTGCCTCGAGAAGGTCGGACGCTTTGTCGAGCATGGCGGCGCGCGCATGACCGCCGCTCGAGTTCCAGGCCGGCTGCGCCGCCGCGCCGGCCTCGAACGCCATGACGATTTCAGCCGGTGTCGCATCGCGAGAGCTGCCCACCGAGTCGCGCCGGTCGGCCGGGTTGGTGACCGGATGCGTGTTTCCCGGCAGCAGGACCCCGTCGATGATGGGGCCGGCTACCGGCTTCGTCCGTCGGCGCGTCGATAGCTCCTTGGCGAGCGCCTCGACTTCAGGCGGATTCCCCAGGTCCACTCCGCGCGAGTTGCGTCGGTCGGGGTAGAGCGCGACGGGGACGGGCAGCCGCGGATGAGCATAGGACTCCAGACGCTCGATTTCCGATATGGGATCGCGAACGATGTCGGCGACGGGCACCTGTTCGTCCATGAAGCGGTTCACGAACGAGGTATTGGCGCCATTTTCCAGCAGGCGCCGCACCAGATACGCCAGCAGGTCCTTGTGCTCGCCGACGGGCGCGTAAACGCGGACCCGTGGAAATTCAGCGATCTGGCGCACCGCTTCGGCATACAACAGGCGTCCCATGCCGTGCAGGCGCTGAAATTCATAATCCGCGCCGGCCGGCGCCAGCTGCAATACCGACGCGATGCTGTGAGCATTGTGCGTGGCGAACTGCGGATAGATCACATCCGAGTGGCCGAACAGCCGGCCGGCGCACGCCAAATACGACACGTCCGTGGTGAGTTTGCGCGTGAACACAGGATAGCCGGGCAGGCCGCGCTCCTGCGCGCGTTTGATTTCCGAATCCCAGTACGCACCCTTCACCAGGCGCACGCTCATGCGCCTGCCGTACGTCCGCGCGGTGGCCGCCACCCAGTCGATGACGTCCAGCGCGCGTTTGCCGTAAGCCTGAACGGCTAAACCCAAGCCCGGCCATTGGCGCGTGGCGGGATCCTTGGCCAGCGCCTCGATCACGTCCAATGACAGATCCAGCCGGTCCGCTTCCTCGGCATCGATGGTGAGCTGAATTCCGAGGCCGGCTGCCCGGCGTGCCAGCGCCGCGGCCGTCGGAACCAGGCGCTGCATCACGCGCTCGTGCTGCAGCAGCGAGTAGCGCGACTCGAGCGCCGACAGCTTGATGGAAATGCTCGACGCCTCATGCGCCGGCCGGCCGGCGGCGGCGGCCCCGATGACGTCGATCGCATGCTCGTAGGAGCGCAAATACCGCTGCGCATCCAGCTGCGTTCTCGCGCCCTCACCCAGCATATCGAAGGAGCACAGGGCAACGTCGGCTTCGCGCGCGCTGCGGCCCAGGGCCTCTTCGATGTTGCGCCCGACCACGAATTCACCGCCGATAATGCGCATGGCACGGCGCACGGCGAGGCGCACCAAGGGCTCGCCTGCCTTGCGCGTGAACTTTCGCATCCATCCGGCCGTATCCGTCTTGATGCTCGGATCCAGTTCGAGAATGCCGCCCGTGAGCATCAGTCCCCAGGTCGAGGCATTGACGAACAGCGATTCGGACTTGCCGGAGTGGGAGGACCAGTCGCCCGTGGCCAGCTTTTCGGCGATCAGCCGGTCGGCGGTCGCATCATCGGGGATGCGCAGCAGCGCTTCGGCAATGCACATGAGTGCAATGCCTTCTTGATTCGACAGTCCGAATTCTTGCAGGAAGGCGTCGAGAAACGGCCGCTCATCCCGGCGGGCACGCGCGCCATCGACGAGCGCCATGGCTATCGCCACGGCGCGGTGGCGCGCGCCGCCGGTGAGTTCCAGCGAATGCAGCAGACGCGTCACGGCCCGGTTTTCCGGCCATTCGCCGTGTTCTCTCACCGCCTGGCGCAGCGAGTCCAGGGTGGGAGCTTGCGAGAGTGCGTTCATTACCGTCAAGTATCGATAAGAGCGCTCGGGAATGCCAGGGGTTTGCGCATCAGAGTACTCTTGCCGAACAGCGATTCGACCAGGTCGACGGCGAGCATGGCCGTCTTGTTGCGCACGTCCAGGGCGGGATTCAATTCCATGATGTCCAGCGAGCCGACGCGTCCCGTATCCGCGATCATTTCCATGCACAGTTGCGCTTCGCGATAGGACAGACCGCCGGGGACCGTGGTGCCCACGCCGGGCGCGATTTCCGGATCGAGGCAGTCGACGTCGAAGCTCACGTGCAAGTGGGTGTCCGGGCGCATGTCCTGCAGCGCAATTTCCATGACTCTCCGGACGCCCATCTCGTCGATGCAGCGCATGTCGAATACCTCGAGATCTTGTTCGTGGACGAAGCGCCTCTCGCCGGTGTCGACGCTGCGAATCCCGACCTGACGCACCCATTTCGGGCTGATCGCCGGCGACGTCCCGCCGATCTGCAGCAACTCCCGCGGACCGAAGCCGCAAAGGCATGCGACCGGCATGCCGTGCAGGCTGCCGCTGGGCGACAGCTCGCGGGTGTTGAAATCGGCATGCGCATCCAGCCACAGCACGCGCAGGGGCGTGTGCGTGTCGCGGCAATGGCGCGCGACCGCCGATATCGAGCCGATGCTCAAGGAATGATCGCCGCCGAGCAGAATCGGCAATCGCCGTTCGTTGAGCTCCCGATACACCGCGTCGTGCACCTCATGGTTCCACGCCGTCACCTGCGCCAGATTGCGGTAGCCGTTCAGCTTGGTCAGCCCGGGGTTGGGCGGCCCACTGACGTTGCCGCAATCCACCACGTCGAGGCCGCGATGAGCCAGCGCCGACCCTAAGCCGGCGACGCGCAGTGCTTCGGGACCCATGGACGCGCCGCGGTCGCTCGCGCCGATGTCGGTCGGTGCGCCTATGAGGCTGGCGTTGCGCGCCGCGGGCGTCATCACGCGAATCTCCGGCGACGCGCCGCGGAGCGCTCGGGCCCGAGCCCCGCATAAAGATCCTTTGGATCCTCCAGATCCGGAATGAGATCGATCCGCACGCCTCCGGGCTGCGCGGCATTCAAACGCTGCAGGTAGCGCAGCGATGAGAAGTCGTTGAGCGCGAACCCGACGGAGTCAAAAAGGGTGACTTCGCGGTCGTTGCCGCGGCCCGGCAGCCGGCCGCGCAACACATCCGCGAGCTCGATGACCGTGACGCGCGCGCCGTCCCGACCCTCGCCCTCGAGCTGTTGAATCTCCCCTTCCACTCGCGCTTGCGGCTCGTACTCGACGACGATGCGCGTGTCCTTCGCGCGCAGGATATCCGGGTGCAATTCGGTCTTGCCGGGGCAGTCCCCGCCCACGGCGTTCAAGTGCATTCCCGGCTCCATCATGTCCGGTGTCAGGATGGTGGCGTTGCGCTTGTCCGCAGTCACCGTGGTCACGATATCGGCGCCGCGCACCGCTTCGGCCGTGGTGGCGCAGCGGGTGACATCGAGGTCGGAGAGGCGCAGCGTCTCCAAGTTGCGCATCAGCTTCAGGGTGGCCTGCGGATCCGTATCATGCAGCTTGAGGTGCCGCACCCCGGCCATGCGGTGGAAGGCGATGGCCTGGAATTCGCTCTGTGCGCCATTGCCGATCAAGGCCATGACGCGGCTGCCCGGACGCGCCATCCGGCGCGCGGCAAGCGCGGAGATCGCCGCGGTCCGCAGCGCAGTGACGAAGGTCATTTCCGAGAGCAGCAATGGGTAGCCGGTCGCCACGTCCGCCAGTACACCGAACGCTGTCACCGTGAGCAGACTGCGCGCGGTGTTGCTCGGATGACCATTGACGTACTTGAATGAATACAGCCGGCCGTCGCTGGTCGGCATGAGTTCGATGACGCCGCCGGAAGAGTGGCTGGCATGCCGCGGCGATTTATCAAAATCGTCCCAGCGCCGGTAGTCGGCGTCGATCTCAGCCGCCAGTTCTTCGATGAAGCGCCCGGCGCCTACCCGCGTCACCAAGTCACGCAGGCGCGCGGTTCCAATGTAATCCACCATGATCTGCCCCCCGATTCTCACCGATTGCTAGTTTCAGGGGCAGTGAGGCCAAATAATAGCCAGAAAACTGATCAATAAGCGTGTAGTATTGATCATATCGCCAGAGCTAATTGGCGTATTGCAGGTTTCAGGAATTGCGCACAGGAGGTTCCATGGACTCGACCGATCGCGAGCTACTGTCGCTGCTGCGCGATGACGCGCGATTGCCGGTGGCTGCGCTCGCCAAGACGCTGCGGGTCGCGCGCGGCACGGTGCAGAACCGGCTCGCTCGAATGGAGAAGGACGGCACCATCGTCGGGTACACCGTCAAGCTCAAGCCGCAGGCCGAGGATCAGCGGATTCGCGCCCTGATGACCGTCGCAGTGGAAGGCAACCGCACCGACGAGGTGCTGAAGGCTCTGCGCGGAGACCCGGCCGTGTGCGCACTGCACACGACGAACGGCCGCTGGGACATCGTCGCTGAACTACGCACCGACAGCCTCGAAGCCGTCGATCGGGTGCTGGGACGCATTCGCCTGATCGACGGCATCTCGAACACCGAAACGAGCCTGCTGCTCTCCACCCACAAATTCTAATCCGCCAGGGTTGCCAGGAACACCGAGGTGGACACGGAGGAAGAATTCGCCGACTCGAGCCGGCTAAGGCGGCCACTGCATTGCGATAGCACCGCCAGATCCCACGGTTCGAGCGTCACGGTCTTCCCGGCGTTGACCGTGAGCGCGACCTTGCGGTCGATGGCGAGGGCCAGCAATGTTTCACCGCGCGATGCACGCAGCGCAAGCGTCTCGATGAAGTGTTCGACCCGTACTGCAGCCGGGTGCGGTTTGGCGACCATGAGATTCAAATCCACGCAGGGCCCATCCAGCAACTCGCAGTACGTGGGCAGCGCGCCGTCGAACTCGACCAGATCGCCGGGCTTGCGCAAAGTTCGGTGTTCGCCGCCGGCAAAACGCAATTCGATCCCGGCGCCCCGCAGCAGCACCATTTTTCGGTCGTACGCGGCAAAGTCGGAGAACGGTCCCGATGCGTCGATGTGCGCCACGCTGACGCGCCAGCGGAATGGGTCGGCATTTTCAGGCACTCTTATCGCTTCGTGCGTGATGCCGCCGCCATTCTTCCATGGCGTGGCCGTGAACGATGACTTGCGGATGACCCGCAGCTTGGGCGATTGCACTCCGCCATTCTATATGGAGCCGCGGCGATATCCCGGACGATCGGTCGATCGGGGAATTCAGTCGGTCGCGCGCCGGCCGCGGCTGCTGCGCCGATTGGGTTTTTCCGCCGCCGCGGCGGCCTTTTCCTCCTGACGGCGCAGGTCGGCGCGTCGATCGGCGTAATGGCGATACTTGCAGCGGCATTGCGCGGAGTCGCAGTCCCCGAGGGGCAGCCATGGGGCCTCGGTGGAAAGAAAGCGCTTGCCCTTGCAGGCCAGCGCGGCGGCGCAGGCGTGCGCGCGCGGGACAACCTCCACCGCGTGCCAGCAGTTGGGGTTTAGGCGGCGAAGTTTGGCCGTAGCAACGAGCTCCTCGTCGACGTTGGGCTCGATTAACACGCGGACTCCTTTGCAGTTCCAACAAATTGCCGCCACGCTAGCGCAGCGTCGACGGCCCATGCGGCTGAATTCACATAACTTTGGCCGTGCGTTTCAATAGTGCTGCTCTCGTCACAGTCCTTATCGCTGCGGCAAAAGCGTGATCTAATTCACGTCGCCCGGACCGGCCGTGGCGGCCGCAAACTCAATACGCAGTGGGTGATCGAATGAGAAACTTGCTGGATCTGGACCGCTATCCGATCGACGTTGCGGATTCGCCGGAGGCGATCCGATTGGCCGAGCGATGCCAGGCAGACCTGGCCGCGCAGGGCATGTTCAATCTCGAAGGGTTCGTCAAAGCCGAAGCCATCGAGCGCGCGGTCGCTGAGGTCGAGCCTCTGATGGACAGCGCGAGTTACCGGCACGCGCGCCGCCACAATGTCTATTTCAAGAAGGACATTCCGGGTCTCGCCGCCGACCATCCGGCATTGAAGCAGTTCGAAACGGTCAATTACACGCTGTGCGGCGATCAATTGGCCGGAACGGTGGTCGAGCGGATTTACGCGTGGCCGCCCCTTGCGGAGTTCCTGGCCCGCGCGATGGGAAAGCCCCGCCTGTTTCCGATGAGCGATCCGCTTGCGCGAGTCAACGTCCTCGCCTACCGGCCCGGCGAGGCTTTGAACTGGCACTTCGACCGCTCGCAATACACCACCACGCTGCTGATTCGGGAGGCGGAATCCGGCGGCATCTTCGAATATCGAAGCGGCCTGCGCTCGGATGCCGATCCCAACTACGACGGCGTCGCGCGAATGCTCCGCGGCGAAGACCCAAAAGTGTCGGTGAACAGTTTGGCGGCCGGGACGCTGAACGTTTTCGCGGGGAGAAACACGGCCCATCGCGTCACGCCGGTTCGCGGCGGGAAGAGCCGCCTCGTCGCGGTGCTGTCCTACTACGACAGCCCGGGAGTCACCTTCAGCCGCGAGGAACGCATCGGATTTTATGGCAGACCGGAGTAGTGTCTCATGGGAAAGAGAATTGATCTAAATGCCGCTGCGGCGGTCACCGGGTCGAGGTATCCATCGCCTTTTGGTGTGCCGTGCGCGGCGCGGGTTCGGCAGCGCTTGGGCGACGCAGCGCAGTTGACGGACTTCGGCGTGAACCTGACGCATCTGCCGCCCGGCGCCTGGTCCAGTCAGCGGCACTGGCATTCGGCCGAGGACGAATTCGTATTTGTCCTCGAAGGCGAGGTCGCGCTCGTGACGGACGCCGGGGAGGAGATTCTCAAGGCCGGCGACTGTGCCGGGTTCAAGGCGGGGGACCCCGACGGCCACCACCTGCAGAATCGCTCCCAACGAATGGCCGTCGTTCTTGAAGTGGGATCCCGCAAGGCGGCGGATGACGAGGTCGACTATCCCGATATCGACTTGCGCTTCCTCAAGGGACGCCAGGGGTTTGCCCACAAGAATCGCACGCCGTACCCCAAGCACCCAGCGAAGACCTGAGCTACGGCTTGCGCATCTAGCGTATGACGCCGTCCCTGCGCAAGCGGTCCGCTATCTGCGCGGTGATCGTTTCTATGCCGGAGGAACTCGACTGGATATCCCCGGACTTGGCGTCCGTGTCCGCCGTATAAACGAGGGTCGCGCCGTGTGTCTCGAATACCTTCGTCACGACGTGAATGTCGCCGGTGAGCAGCGTGATCGACGGCGTCGTTTCAAGCTGCACGAAAGCCACGGGCACGCCGTACGCGCCCAGCTCGCCCGTCACGTATCCGGTTCCCGTGACTTGGTAGTAGGGGGTCGCACGCGTGTCCCTGGTGTTGCCCTGCTGCCCGCCCAGCTTCATGGAGACGACCGCGGTCGTGAGCACGGCGTCGACTTGGTCCGACGTGGCGACACGCTCGATGCCCGCCCGGGTAAGCGGGTCTTTTGACGTCATCGAGTCGCAGCTGACGGCTGCTTGAGTTGAGCCCCCGTTGATCTGCGATGCCAAGGACCACTCGAACGCGCAGCGCTGGGTGAAGTTTGCGCTGACGCCGACGATCAGCACCTTGGTGAACGCCTGACGCGGCGCCGACCCGGCCCAAGCGCCCTTGGCCGACGTGCTCGTGGCACACCCGGAAAGCCAGGCCAAGCCCAGGGCCAGAAGCGCGCAGCGCAGGGTTATATTCATGCCGCCATCAATCTCACGGGCATGCAGCGGCGGCAATTGGCACAAGGTCCAGTGCGGGCCGCGGCAAGGCGCTACTTACCGACCCTCGCCGCCAACAGAAGCTGGTCGGTTTTGCGAAGTCGATCGGCCATGACCTTCATCACGTGCAAGGCGAAGTTGGGCGTCTGCTGGATGAGGAATTGAAAGCGCTTTGCATCAATTGGGATGAAATTACACTCGGTCGCCGCGGTAACCGTCGCGCTGCGCGGGACCTGTTCTATGAGCGCCAGTTCGCCCAGGATTGCGCCCGGCTCGGCGTGTTCCACGATGAGATCGCCCACCGTGACGACCGCGGTGCCCTTCATCAGCACGTACATGATGTTGCCGGCTTCGCCCGCGCGAAACAGCGGCTGTCCCGCGGCAACCGTGAGCCCGCCGGTCTCGAAACGGAACAGGTCGGCAAGATTCATCCGCAGCTCCAGTGGACGTCCGGTGTCGTGCCTCCGGTTTCCATACTACGGCGACTCGACGCCCGGTGCACAAAAAAAGGCCCCGGGTTCCTTCGAATCCGGGGCCATATCTTTCAGATACTTCTTATTTTTTATTCGGCAGCTTCTGTGTCCCCCGCCGGTACTGCATCGTCAGCGTCGCCGATGCCGCCGCTCACGTCCATGAAGCTGCGGCGGCGGCTGTCGTCAAACGCCCGTCGGCGCCGCGCATGATACGCGAACCCGGTGCCCGCGGGAATCAGGCGGCCCACAATGACGTTCTCCTTCAAGCCGCGCAGGTCGTCCTTGAGACCCCGAACCGCCGCCTCGGTGAGGACGCGGGTGGTCTCCTGGAACGAGGCCGCCGAGATGAAGGACTCCGTTGCCAAGGATGCCTTGGTGATCCCCAACAGCATGGGCTCCCAGGTCGACTGGTTCTTGCCCTCGGCCCGCTGCTTGGCGATGACGTCGAGCAGGCGCCCGCGATCCATCTGTTCGCCCCGCAGCAGCGCCGAATCGCCGGCATCCAGCACTTCGATCTTGCGCAGCATCTGCCGCACGATGACTTCGATGTGCTTGTCGTTGATCTTCACGCCCTGCAGCCGATACACGTCCTGGATTTCGCGGACCAGGTAGTTCGCCAGCGCCTCGACGCCCTGCAGCCGCAATATGTCATGCGGGTTCGGCTCGCCGTCGGCGATGACTTCGCCCTTTTCGACTTGCTCGCCTTCGAATACGTTGAGATGCCGCCACTTCGGGATCAGCTCTTCGTACTTGTCGGTGCCTTCGTTGGTGATGATCAGACGGCGCTTACCCTTGGTCTCCTTGCCGAAGCTGACGGTGCCGCTGCGCTCCGCCAGAATGGCGGAATCCTTCGGCTTGCGCGCCTCGAACAGGTCGGCCACTCGCGGCAGACCGCCCGTGATGTCGCGGGTCTTGGAGGATTCCTGCGGGATACGCGCTATGACATCGCCCACGGACACCTTGGAACCGTCCTCCAGGCTGACGATGGCGCCGGCAGGCAGCGCATAGACGGCCGGAATATCGGTGTTGGCGAACGTGACTTCCTTGCCCTTGGCATTGGTCAGCCGCACGACGGGGCGCAAATCCTTGCCGCCCGAGCCGCGCTGCTTCGGATCCAGCACCACGGTGCTGGTGAGGCCGGTGACGTCGTCCACCTGGCTCGTGACGGTGATGCCGTCGACGAAGTCGGAGAACTTGATCATGCCCGCCACTTCCGTCACCACGGGGTGAGTATGCGGATCCCAGTTCGCGACCGCCTGACCCGCCGTCACGATGTCGGCATCGTTCACCGTAATGGTGGCGCCGTACGGAATCTTGTAGCGCTCGCGCTCGCGGCCGAACTCGTCCACCACGCCCAATTCACCGGAGCGCGACACCGCGACCAGATGCCCCTTCTCGTGGCGCACGGTCTTGATGTTGTGCAGGCGAATCGTGCCCTTGCTCTTGACTTCGACGCCGTTGGCAGCCGCCGCTCGCGAGGCCGCGCCGCCGACGTGGAAGGTGCGCATGGTGAGCTGCGTGCCCGGCTCGCCGATGGACTGCGCCGCGATGACGCCCACCGCCTCGCCGATGTTGATGCGATGACCTCTGCCCAAGTCCCGGCCGTAGCACTGGGCGCAGACGCCGTAGCGCGTCTCGCAGGTGATGGGTGAACGCACCATGACCTGGTCGATGCCCATCTTTTCCAGGAGCTTGACCAGCTTCTCGTCGATCAAGACGCCGGCCTTGACCAGAACCTCGCCGCTGGAAGCGACCACGACGTCCTCGGACACAACCCGTCCCAGCACCCGCTCGCCCAACCCCTCGACCACGTCGCCGCCTTCGACGATGGGGGTGATCGACAGACCGTTGACGGTGCCGCAATCAATCTCGGTGACCACCAGGTCCTGCGCCACATCGACCAAGCGGCGGGTCAAATACCCGGAGTTGGCCGTCTTGAGCGCGGTATCGGCCAGGCCCTTGCGCGCGCCGTGGGTCGAGATGAAGTACTGCAGTACGTTCAGACCTTCGCGGAAATTCGCCGTGATCGGCGTTTCGATGATGGAGCCGTCGGGCTTCGCCATCAGGCCGCGCATGCCGGCGAGCTGGCGAATCTGCGCGGCGGAACCGCGCGCGCCGGAGTCGGCCATCATGAAGATGGAGTTGAACGACTTCTGGCGGACCTTGTTGCCCTTGGCGTCGGCGACCTCGTCGGTGCCCAACTTCTCCATCATGGCCTTGGCCACTTGGTCGTTGGTGCGCGACCAGATGTCGACCACCTTGTTGTAGCGTTCGCCGTTGGTGACCAACCCCGAGGAGTATTGCTCCTGGATCTCCTTCACCTCTTTCTCCGCGGTCGCCAGAATCTTGGTCTTCTGGGTCGGCACCACCATGTCGTCGACGCCGATCGACACGCCCGCGCGGGTCGCGTAGTGGAAACCGGTGTACATCAGCTGGTCCGCGAACACGACGGTTTCCTTGAGACCGACGGTGCGGTAGCACGCGTTGATCGTTCCGGAAATCATCTTCTTGGTCATGTCCTGATTGATGGCATCGAATGAGAGCCCATGCGGCAGGATTTCGGACAACAGCGCCCGGCCGGCCGTGGTGTCGACCACACGCGTGTGCTTTACCAGGTCAGCGCCCTTCTCGGGACGGGTCCACTCGGACAGGCGTACCTTGACCTTGGCCTGCAAATCGATATTGCGGCTCTCATAGGCGCGATGCACCTCGGCCACATCGCTGAACGCCATGCCCTCGCCCTTCGCGCCCACGCGCTCGCGCGTCATGTAGTAGAGCCCGAGCACCACGTCCTGCGACGGAACGATGATCGGATCGCCGTTGGCGGGCGAGAGAATGTTGTTCGACGACATCATCAGCGCGCGCGCTTCGAGCTGCGCCTCGATGGACAGCGGCACGTGAACGGCCATTTGGTCGCCGTCGAAGTCGGCGTTGAACGCGGTGCAAACCAAGGGGTGCAGCTGAATCGCCTTGCCCTCGATCAATACCGGCTCGAACGCCTGGATGCCGAGACGATGCAGGGTCGGGGCGCGGTTCAGCAGCACCGGATGTTCGCGGATCACCTCTTCGAGGATGTCCCACACCTCCGGTCCCTCGCGCTCCACCAGACGCTTTGCCGCCTTGATGGTGGACGCCTCGCCGCGCAGCTGCAGCTTCGAGAAAATGAACGGCTTGAACAATTCCAGCGCCATTTTCTTCGGCAATCCGCACTGGTGCAGACGCAGGGTGGGACCCACGACGATGACCGACCGGCCCGAGTAATCGACGCGCTTGCCGAGCAGGTTCTGACGGAACCGGCCCTGCTTGCCCTTGATCATGTCGGCCAGGGACTTCAAAGGACGCTTATTGGTGCCCGTGATCGCACGGCCGCGGCGGCCGTTGTCGAGCAGTGCGTCGACCGCTTCCTGCAGCATGCGCTTCTCGTTGCGCACGATGATGTCCGGGGCGTTCAATTCCAGCAGGCGGCGCAGGCGGTTGTTGCGGTTGATGACGCGGCGATACAGATCGTTCAAGTCGGAGGTCGCAAAGCGGCCGCCGTCGAGCGGCACCAGGGGACGCAGGTCGGGCGGCAGCACCGGCAGGACGGTGAGCACCATC
>Ga0209656_10002469_pt1 | contig 11961 bp, 10 predicted proteins | sample BogFormECP12_OM2_FD_188239 | JGI IMG/M metagenome (GOLD analysis project Ga0209656, IMG submission 188239) | Bog forest soil microbial communities from Calvert Island, British Columbia, Canada - ECP12_OM2 (SPAdes) (version 2) | ecosystem: Environmental > Aquatic > Freshwater > Wetlands > Bog ... | reverse complement strand
TGCACTTCATGGAAGGCAAGTTCCAGATCGATTTTCTGTGCGCGACCCCGGAGACGCAGCAGCCGGTCGAAGAGGCGCTGGGCTACCTGTTGCACCAGGTCGGCGGCATCAGATGAAGGTGCGGATCGACTACGCGATCTGCAATTCCTGCGGTCTCTGCCGAGAAGTGTGCCCGGAATCGGCAATCCGACCGACTTTGCTGGAACCGCGGCACCTCTATGAAGTGCAGGAGGCCAAATGCACCGGCTGCGGCGAGTGCCTCGAATATTGCCCAGCGCCTGGCGCACTGGTGCAATACGCGGCGTGATGTCATTGCGAGGAGCATAGCGACGAAGCAATCTCGATAGATCGAACATCCTCGGCGCGAGATTGCGACCCCCGGAACGGCCCTCCAGGGCCGGCCGTCCGGGGGTCGTAATGACACGAAACGAACGGAGAAGGCGATGGCGAGAGAATACCGGCTGATGTCGAGCGACGGGCACCTCGAGGTGCCGCCGGAACGGTGGGTGCACCGGGTACCGGCGAAATACCGCGACCGCGCGCCGCGCACCGTGCATCTCCCGGATGGCGGTGACGCCCAGCTGATCGAGGGGCAGCCCTTATTGGAAGCGAATTTTCTCGACCTCCGCGCCGGCCGCTCCGAGGGCACGTGGCAGCCTTTTGGCCTCAAGGTCGCCGACGCGGCCGGCACTGGCTCGGCCGAGCAGCGGGTCAAGGAGCAGGACATCGACGGGCTGGATGCCGAGGTGCTGTTCCCGGCCATGGTCGCCGGACCGGTCTTCTGGCGCAACATCAGCCACGACGATGTCTACAAGGCGATCATCCGCGGCTACAACGACTGGCTCGCCGAGGAATATTGCGCCGTGGCGCCCGACCGGCTGTTCGGCATGGGTGTGATGCCCATTACCAATGTCGACGACGCGATCGCCGAGATGGCATACTGCAAGAAGCTCGGCCTGAAAGGCGTCCAGCTGGGCGCACTGCCCAATGCCAAAGGGTATCCGACGCCGGAGGACGACAAGTTCTGGGCCGCGGCAATCGACATGGAAATGCCGATAACGGTGCATGTAGCGTTCAACCGCACCGGGGCGCGCGCCTCGCAGCCGACATTCCGTTACCCGAAGGAGATCCCCGAGGTCGTCCAGCGCCTGCGCCGTCCGTTCCTCGAATGGATTTGCAATTTTGGTCTGCCGCCCGCCGTCAGCGTCGCTCAGCTGGTCCTCGCCGGCGTGTTCGAGCGCTTTCCGAAGCTGAAAATCTTCTTCGCCGAAACGCGGCTCGGCTGGGTCCCGTTTTGGCTCGAGCACGCCGATTTGTGGTACCAGCGCCATCTCGGCTGGGCCGAAGAATATCTCGGCTTCAAGCCGCTGAAAGAATTGCCCAGCCACTATGTCCGCGAGCACGTCTATTTCAGCGTGCAGTACGAGCGGGTGGCGATCGAGGAACGCCAGCATGTCGGCGTCGACCGCATCATGTTCGCCACAGACTTCCCGCACATCGAGAACGAATGGCCCAACTCGCGGCCGATCATCGACAAGATCTACGCCGACATCCCGGAAGAGGATAAGCGCAAGATCTGGGCCGGCAACGCGGTCGAGTACTTCAAGCTCGGTAACTAACCGCGCGACCCTCACCCACCAAGCCCTGCGGGCTTGGTCCCCCTCTCCCGCGATGCAGGAGAGGGGCTTTGGGCCCACTATTTGGTCTCCCTCTCCCGCACTGCGGGAGAGGGAGGGGCCCGCGTAGCGGGAGGGTGAGGGGCAGCGAGCCTCAGTTCGCCAGAAAGGCTTTGACTTCGCCCAGTTCCGGGCGGTCAGTGTCAGCGACCGCCAGCGTGACGAGCTTCTCATTAGGCTTCCCGCGCCTTAGGCGCATCGCCGGTGTCACCGTGCATAAGATAGGACTCGATACCATCACGTATCGGGTCACCGGCTCAGTCGACGTGACTCTACAATGGGGATCGAACTCTGACGTTCGACCCGGCGACGGTGTGGAACTAGGTCAGTCCTTTCCCTTTCAGTGTGAATTTCAGCTACCCCTTGACGACCTATGGGATCTTAGCTTCGCAGAACCGACCTACGGCGTAGACACCGGTACATGGCGGGAATACGACGAGTCCACATAAACGGGCAGGATCGCGTTCTCACATGGTCACACGCGGTTTCCCTCGTGTTTGAGACCCGCGGCCGCCGTACCACGCGGGGCGCTCCCGAACGACAGGAACACTGGAATGCCCCAAGGCCGTGTTGCTCGAAGGCTATACGGCGGCGTAATCGGCGTGGAGCCGAGCGCATGCAGCAGCGCAACCACGGGCTGGTGAACGACGAGCAGGGCGAGCCCGCCGACGACAAACGCCGCAGCCGCGCCGGCCAGCGGGTTTGTCCTGATGATCGAACGCATTCGCCCTCCCGATGGCTACCGTGGGAAGCGCAGGAGCTGGCCATAGTCGCCGCTTCTCGATCGCGAACGATGAGCCGCCTCATGCCAAAGCCTTGACGTCGTCGACGGTCTTCTGCGGTTCGGGGCGGCGCTCGTAATCGGGATTGACGTCGGCCGCGCGAACAATGCCGCCGCGGTCGACCACGAACCGTCCCGGCATCGGCAAGGTCCAGCTGGCCTCGCCATTGCGAACCGCGAGGTCAATGCCAAAGCCGAGATAGACAGCCTTTAGATCATCGGGCAATGTGAACCTGAGACCGAGCTTCGCGGCGTAGGCATTGCCCGGGTCGGACAGCAGGTCGAAACTAATCTTCTGCTTTTCGATCAGAGACCGGCTGGCTTCCGCCAGTTGCGGGGTGATCGCCACGATTGTCGCGTTAGGTTCCTTCAGGGAGCCCGCCACTTGCTGCAAAGCATACAGCTCTGCGACGCAGTAGGGTCACCAGGTACCGCGGAACACCGTCAGGACCAACGGCCCGTTGGCCAGGATGTCGGATGAGCGCACCTCCTGTCCGAATACGTTCTGCAGCGCGAAAGGCGCCGCCTGCTACCAGGGCGGTAAGCGCCGCCTCACTCCCCGTGAATAGGTTGAACGCGATCGCGTCAGTCGAATCGAAGCAGCCTTGAACGTGGGACACCAAATGTCCCTCATGGCAACGGCCGTTAGCAATAGCGCTCAGGCCCAAGGGTATCCCCACCCGGAATTTGCCAGCGGGCTCGCCGATGAGCTGATGGGCTGACCTGAGTTGCAAATGCGTCCCACCTCTCGGCTGCGAATCATGCAACCTTCTTACTTTGGAAGATCCGCAATTTGCTGATCGAACCAGGCGAGTTCATTGGAAAATGTCGGGTCGTCCGGCGACTGCTGGATAAGCCACGTGATACTGTCTCGGCCTTGTCGGAATTTGGCCAGCGCGTCAGCACGATCGCCTTGCCGCGCCTCGACCATGGCCACATGGCTGTAGCTCACCGCAAGGTCATGCTGAAACCCGGCGGTTCCCGGCTGCGTCTTGGCCAGACGGGCGATGATTGCCAACCCGGCGCGGTAGCTGTCCAGCGCCGCCGGCAGATTGCCCTGGGCCTCCAGCACGTTACCGATCTTGTTGTGCGACACTGATAGGTCGCGCTGCCCGCCGGCGTTGCCAGGGTCCGCCTTCACCAAACTCTCCCTGATCCCGAGGGCGGCCTGATAGGCAGTTATCGCCTCGGGCAGATCGTGCTGCGCCAGATATACATCGCCGATCTTGTTGTGCGACACCGAGTGTTCCTGCTGCAAGCCAACATTGCTGGGGTCCTCATTCGCCAGACGGTGGCAGATGTCGTGGGCGGCCAGATAGATCGTCAGTGCCTCTACCAGATTGCCCTGCGCCCGCTTCGCGTCCCCCATCTTGTTGAGCGACGCCGCCCGATCGACCTGCGTCTTGACCGATGGGTCGAAGTTGGGCGCGACCAGCGGCTCCGGCGCGAGCGGCGGCTTCTCGTTCGCGGACGGTAAGGTGGGTGCCGGGAACGTCGGCGGGGCGGCCTTCTCGGCGACCGTCCGCCAGTTTGAGATGGCGTGACAGCTCGGCTCCCACGGAGAGTCGGAGCCGATGTAGCGCGCCCACTCATCCCTCGAAAGGTTGCGGCCGGCGCGAAGACAGAGAGCGGCGATTAGTTTCTGTTTGTCAACAAGCCAGAGCTTGATCTCGCCGTCCTCGGCGCCGCTGGCCACTCGCCCGTTCGCCAGCTTTCCGAGCGACATGACCCGGCTGCCACGCGAGATAATCTCCGGCTCGCCTGTAAAATCCTTAGGCCAGAGCTTTATCTTGCCATCCCCACCCCCGCTGGCCAGCCGCCCGTCCGCCAGCACCGCCAGCGAAAAGACCTGGCCGCCATGGGAGAGGACCACATACGCGCCGGTCCCCTCCTTGGGCCAGAGCTTGATCTTGCCGTCGCTGCCGCCGCTGGCCAGTCGTCCGTCCGCCAGCACTGCAAGCGACAAGATCGGGCTGCCGTGCGAGAGGACTGCCGGTTCGCCCTTACCGTCCTTGGGCCAGAGCTTGATCTTGCCGTCGCGGCCGCCGCTTGCCAGCCGCCCGTCCGCCAGCACCGCCAGTGACCTGACTTGGCTACCCTGCGAGAGGACCAGCGGCTCACCAGTACCCTCCTTTGGCCACAGCTTGATCTTGCCGTCGCTACTGCCGCTTGCCAACCGGCTGTCCTCCAGCACCACCAGTGACAAGACCGGGCTGTCCTGGGAGAGGATCGCCGGTTCGCCCTTACCGTCCTCGGGCCAGAGCTTGATCTTGCCGTCGCTGCCACCGCTCGCCAGCCGTCCGCCGGCCAGTACCGCCAGCGATAAGACTGGGCTGCCCTGCGAAAGGACCACCGGCATGCCCGCCCCCTCCTTGGGCCAGAGCTTGACCTTGCCGTCGCTGCCGCCGCTCGCCAGCCTCCCATCCCTCACGACAGCCAGCGAATTGACCTGGCTGCCGTGCGATAGGACCAACGGTTCGGCGGTATCCTGGCTGGGCCAAAGCCTGATTGTGCCGTCCTCGTCGCTGCTGACCAGCCGTCCGTTCGCCAGCACTGGCGGCGACATACCCCCGTTTCCGAACAAGACCATCGGCTCGCCCTTCCCATCCTTGGGCCAGAGAATGATCTTGCCGTCGCTAGCGCTGGCCAGCCGTCCGTCCGCCAGCACAAACAGTGAGCTTACTGGGCTGCCGTGCGATAGGATCACCGGCTCGCCGGTACCCTCCTTGGGCCAGAGCTTGATCTTGCCGTCTTCGCCGCCGCTGGCCAGCCGCCCGTCCGCCAGCACCCCCAGCGACAAGACGGGGGCCCCATGCGATAGGACCACAGGCATGTCCGTCCCACCCGTAGGCCAAAGCTTGATCGTGCCATTGTCGTCGTCGCCGGCGCTTGCCAGCCGCCCGTCCGCAAGCACCGCCAGCGACGAGACCGGGCCGCCATGCGGAAGGATCAAAGGCGTGCCCGTCCCATCCGTGGGCCAAAGCTTAATCGTGCCATTGTCGTCGTTGCCGGCGCTTGCCAGCCGTCCGTCCGCGAGCACCGCCAGCGACGAGATCCGACTGCCCTGCGAGAAAAGCACAGGCTTGCCATCATTCTTGGGCCAGAGCTTGATCGTGCCAGTATGGTTGTTGCCGGCGCAGACCAGTCCCCCGTTCGGCAGCAGCAGCATGGACAGGATCGGGCTGCCAAGCGAGAGAGTTTTCTCTGGCTTGTCGCTACCATCCTTAGGCCAGAGCTTGACTTTGCCGTCGTCGCCGCCGCTGGCAAGACGCCCATCCGGCAGCCACGCCATCGACGAGACCCGGCTGCCTTGGAAAAGGGCTATCGGTGCACCCGTACCATCCTTGGGCCAAAGCTTGATTGTGCCGTCGTCGCCGCCGCTGGCAAGACGCCCATCCGGCAACCATGCCATCGACGAGACCCGGCTGCCTTGCAATAGGACCACAAGGGGGAGGCGGCTTAATGTGCTCCTTGCGGCCTCGATCGCGTCTGCCTCGGGTAGTGCAGTTCCTTTCCCGTCCGACTTCGCAATGCTTTCCAAGGCGAGCGCTGCGGCACGCTCGACTTCATCAGCGGATGTTGCCTCCAAGTCTGCTCGGCGCGCCTGCCCGGCCAGGTGCCCGGCTTGAGCTAGCTCGGCTGAGCGATTGGCTTCCAGTGTTTTCCATCCGCCAAAAGCCGCTAGCAAAAACGCGACGACCACTCCAACCGCCGCGATCTTCGCGCGCCGGCCTTGCTCACGTGCCAGTCTGCCGGCGGCTTCCGCCAGTTCTCGCTCGTGCGCGATCTCGGCCTCCCGCGCCGCCTCTCTTTGCTCGTCCTCCCATTGCCGCAGCGCGAGGCTCGCCTCGACATAACGCCGCTCCTCCGGGCTGAGATCATCCCCCCGCCGGGCGAACCAGTCCCTGGCCTGAGCCAGCATGCCGCCGCGCAGCAGCGCTCCGTCGTCCGCCTCGTCGGCCAACCACAGTTCGAGGTTCGGCTTGATCTGGCGCAGCCAGAACAGGAACGCCCGGTCCCGGCTAATCCAGCCGGCCAAGGTCGGCCAGTTGTGGATCAGCGCCTCATGCACGAGCTCGGCCGTCTCTTGCGTCGGGCCCGATACGCTGGTGACGATCAACCGGTTCGCCTCGCCGGCCAGGCGCTGCGCCAGCGACCACACCTCATCGCCCAGCTCGCGCCGCTCGGCGATGCGACGCGTGTCCTCCTGGCCTTCGCCAGGTGTCACCAGCCGGGTGAACAGGCGTTGAAAATACGCCTCGATGCGCGCATTCGCACCGTTCTCGGTCATTTCGGCGAAGATCGCCTCGGCCCGCCGCGCCAGGGCGCCTTGCACTCCGCCGATCGCGTCGTAGCTATTGCGTGCGATCTTCCGCCTCTCCTGCCGCCCCCACATCTCCCGCAAGGCAAACTGCAGCAACGGCAGGCTGCCCGGCTTGCTCTCGACATCGTGGAGCAGGGTCTCGACGAGGCCGGATTCGAACGACACCTTTTCATTTTTGGCGGGCGTTTCGATCGCCAGCCGCAGCTCGTCCCGGCTCATCGGGCCGAGATTCTCCACGTGACCCTGCAGAGCATCGGCCAGCGGCCGATAGAGCAGGGCGCGGCCATAAAAGTCGGCGCGCATCGTCAGGATCAGGGAGACGTCCGGGCTGCTGCTTCGCGCCGGGTCGGGGAACCCCGCCAGCAGCACGTCGATAAAGCGATGACGGAGGGTTTCATCCTCAACCAGAGTAAAGGTTTCCTCGAACTGATCGGCGATCAGCAGGATGCAGCTGCCCTTGTCACGGCCCCGACTTGCGGCGAATACATCGCGCAGAGCCAGCTCACCTGACTGGAGCAGGGTGGCAAGCCTCCTCGTTTCGGTGAGGCGGTCGAGGTCGTCCGTGCTCGGCGTGAAGAGCGGCGCAAGGGCGCGAGCTAGCGCGAGGAACGGGTTGTGCTCCAGCTCGTTGCCGATGCGAAAGCGACTGAAGCGCCAGCCGCCTAGGCCATGCAGGCGCGGCGCCAGGCCCGCCAGGACGACGGACGACTTGCCGCTGCCGGACGCGCCGGCGAGTGCCGTGAAACTCTGCCGGCTGACCGCCGTCGTCAGCCGGTCGATGGCCGCGTCGCGGCCAAAGAACCGCGCCGCGTCGTCCGGCCCAAAATAGTCCAACCCCGGATAGGGACAGGGTCCGATCGGTTCGCCGTCGGCGGCGTGCGCGTCCGGCTCTTCGGGCGCGCGGTTGTAGATCGTAAAATTTTCGATGACGACTGAGCCAGCGCCGGCGACGCCCTGGATCTGACCGCCGGTCAAGGTCACGCCAATGGCGCCGAGGTCATTACCGTTCGGCATCGCGAACCTCCCTTGTTTTTGGGATTAAGCTTTAGGCTCTCGGTGGCGTCCCGAAGCTCATCGAGCCGATCGTCACGTTCTCGGCCCCGGCGACGCCCTGCACGACGCCGCCGTTCATGTTGATGTGTATTGTTCCTTCCGAGGCGATCGGCAGGTGGTCGGTCGCGGCCTCTCCGTTTCTTTCGGGAACATCAAGAGCCAGCCGCCGCATCATTTCTTGGACGTCCGACTCCCAGCGAATATGACTGAGCTCAAACCCATTGCGATACGCTAAGTTGCTGATTTCTGACGGTAACTGCTCGGGGGCAGGCATATGCGCCCCTTGGACCAGGATGGGCATGATCACTATGTCTCGCTTGAGCGCCGCTTCGATCTCTAGGCGGACAAAATCATGGGGATTTTCTAGGCGGACCCGTCCACTCTCGTCCTTGATGTCAGCCCAGTTTTTGCCGATCAGCACCAGCATGAGGTCGCAGGAAGTCAGCATATCGTGCAGCACGCCGCGGAAGTCGCGACCTAGAGCGATGCTATCCACGTCCATGAATACGGAGTCTTTACCCAGCCGCGTTACAAGATCGTTGAACAAAAGCCTCGCCTCGCCAGAAACGGTCTCCCTTCGGTAGCTGATGAAGACGGTCTTCATTTATTTACGCCGCCAGCTTTACAGCGTCGGCGATCTGGGTTGAACTGGATCTTGGCCACCGCCTCGCCGCCGACGCCATTCGTTTTCAATTGCTCGACCAGTTTCTGCAGCGTCTGGGCGACGTCGGGATCGTCAGCCGCCTTGACCGCGGCAGCCTCCTCCTCGACCACGGCGGCCCGCGCCTTGGGGTTTGGGGCCTCCTCGACCGCGGCGATTGCCTTGCCGATGGGGGCGGAATCGCCCCACTTCAGGCCCTCATACGCGTCCTTAATACCGGACTTGGCCGCATCGGTAAGGCTCGGCATGAGGGCGGCTGTGATTGGGTCCATGCTGCCCTTTCCCCCTTTCTAGAGAAGGTGTTACCGCTGCATCATGTCGGGCGTTGCCACCACGTCAGATACAGCTTTAGTCCGCGCAGCGTAAATTGACGCCGCCATCACTTACTCAACTTGGGCGGGTGCAACGGGCGTGACGGCTCGGCGACCTCCTGTGGAAGTCGCCGCAAGCGGATTGACACCCGTTGAGCTTGCACTTGTATTCCCCGGGTCATCCATCACCGCGACAGGAGCGGGCGCTGCTTGTGGTGCCGGCGTCTTCCCCGCCAAAGCGGTGTGCGAATTCAGCATATGGAGCCGGGACGGCGAACAGCGGCCATCCGCGGGCAATGCGTGGGCGTGTTCGAAATCGGCAATTGCCGCGCGCGTTTGCGGCCCGCAATAGCCGTCCGCCGCGCCTCGCAGATAGCCCTGCCGTATCAAAGCAATTTGCGCCGACTGCACCAGGGGATCCGGTTGTGCGACATGCGTTTGGACAGCTGCTTGAGTCTCGACGGCTGTTTGAGGAGGGGAGGCCGGCGGAGACGCCGAGCAACTGCTCAGTGCAAGGAGATAGACACCCGCGAGACTTGCAAACCGCGACATTGTCATTGAGCCGGTTACAGCACGGCCGTCCCAACTAAATTGTGGGCGCGCATTCAAAGCCTGCGTCCTTGCGGTTGTGATGTGATTGGCCCATGCCGCTCCTCCTTATGCGAGAAATCGTGCTGTGGATGCCACTTGGTTTGCGTTTCGGCCCCGTCGAATGCGCCTTACCCTACGTATGTCAAACTAAGGTTAACATGCTTCCGTGTGACGGCGGCTATCGAATCATCCGCCGCCGCGAAATCTAGAGAATGCCCTTCAAGCGAGGTACTTATCCGCCATGTCATCCCAACCGCATGTGATCTGGCTCACACTAGGTTGACATTTTTAGGGACTCCGACGATCACCCGGATTGGCTAAACCCACGCGCGCTCGAATTTATACGGAGGGCGGTCTGTCTCAAGACCGCCCCCTGAGAGTTCCGCGACCGCGCCGAGCCGCACCGGGCGCCGACGCCGGCGACCCGGCGTGCGTCATTTTGGCGGATTTCCTCGGCAATTGCGCCAGGCCAAGGAGGCGCGATCGGCCGACGACTACGCCATCGCGTCAGAGACCGGTCTACCGTTCAATGACGCCCGGTTCGATCTCGTGATGGCCTATAACGTGCTGATGCATCTCGAAGATGTTCCGGCAACCCTGAAAGAAATCAGGCGCGTCCTGCGACCCGCAGGGACGCTGGTTATCTCGATCGTGCATCCGTTTTCCGATCGCGGGCGCTTCGCCACTACGGAGGCCACTTCCCCCTTTGTCATCCAAGACGGTTACTTTGCCTGCAAGCGCTTTGAAGAGACGGAAGAGCGCGATGGCCTGCGAATGCCTTTCGCCAGGTGGTCGAGGCCGCTGGAAGCCTACGCGACTGCGTTGGAGGATGCGGGGCTCGCAATCACGTCCCTCCGCGAACCCGTTCCTCAGGCCGGCGATGGGCGGAATCGCGGCGCACGCGGCCCCATCCGCTGACTCACGAGGCCGCCGTAGGCCTTGTTTCTGCGTGGACGCGGTTCAAGGTCCAGGAGATCACGCTCTCGATCCTGACCGGCGCCGTGCAGATCAAAGCGGCTCACGGCTTCTCTTACTGGGACAGCGCGATCATCGCCGCGGCGCGTGCACTCGGTTGCCACGAGCTCTATTCCGAAGACATGAGCCACGGCCGGGAGGTCGAAGGGATCACCATCGTCAACCCGTTCCGGTGACATCTGAGGAGAGGAAGCGGGGGTTCGCCCGCCGTGTTGCAATTGCGCCGGGCTGCCATATCTACATTGCCCTCGCCGAAGCGGAAGGGGTCCGATGTGTTACCGCCGACGCGAGCCTGGGGCGCAAGGTGGCGAGGCAGCCGTCGGGGCATTATGCCGGCCGCGTGCTCGACTTGGCCGACGCTGCGATATGGCAGGGCTAGACTGGCGAAAAATCGGCGCTCGGCTGCCTCTCCTGTTAGCCCCCTGATAGGCCGATTCCGCCCCCTGCTCGGCGACGATTCGCCCCTGCTAGCCCGAACCCGATATGGGCTCACAACTATTTGATCTGGATGGCTTTATCAAAGATGGTCTGAGCAGAATTCAGCATCGAATCGATTATTCGCCCTGTTTTCCGGCTTTTACAGGGGTCGGGGCAATTTGCGGCAGACCCCGAAGGGCTCCGACCTGTTGTGGGGTCGGGCGCTATTCTGACCGGGTGCTGGGCCTGGCCGACACCGCGACACAGCAGGAATAGACTGGCGGCGAGCGCCGCAAGGCATTAAGGCTCCGTGCTTAGGGCGCCATGATCAGGGTGTCGTGACCGTTTTTCGATCGGGAGGCGTCGATGGGTGAATTCGCACTCGGTCAGCCGGTGTCGCGGTTTGAGGATCCGCGGTTGTTGCGCGGCGGCGGTCGCTATGTCGACGACATGGTATTGCCGCGGATGGTCTTCGGCCATGTGCTGCGCTCGCCGCATGCGCATGCGCGCATCCGTTCGATCGACACGGCGAAGGCCAAGGCCGCCTCGGGAGTACTGGCGGTTCTGACCGGCGCGGACTGGGAGGCCTCGGGTTGGCGCGACCTGCCTTCGGCCTCAGGGAATAAGCGGCGCGACGGCACCCCCGCCTATCGGCCGCGGTTCCCGGCCTTAGTCAAGGATCGAGTCCGCTGGGTCGGCGACTATGTCGCCTTTGTTGTCGCAGAAACCCGCCATCAGGCGGCGGACGCCGCGGAGCTGATCGAGGTCGAGTACGAGCCGCTGCCCGCGGTCGTCTCGACAGAGGATGCGGTGAAGCCGGGCGCCCCGCTCGTCTGGGACGAGGCCCCCGACAATATCTGCTTTGTCTATCTCGAAGGCGACAAGTCGGCGACCGACGCCGCCCTCGCCGGTGCGGCGCAAATCGTCAAGCGCAAATTCGTCATCAACCGGGTCACAGCGGCGACGATGGAGCCGCGCGGCGCGATCGGCGACTACAACGCCGCCGAGGGCCGCTACACGATCTACACCACCCTGCAGCGCGTCCACAGCTATCGCGCCGAGCTGTCGCAGATTCTGCGGGTGCCGGAGAGCCGAGTGCGCGTCGTCGCCGGCGATATCGGCGGCAGCTTTGGCATGAAGTCGGCGATCTATAACGAGGTGGCGTTGGTATT
>Ga0209656_10002468_pt1 | contig 11961 bp, 9 predicted proteins | sample BogFormECP12_OM2_FD_188239 | JGI IMG/M metagenome (GOLD analysis project Ga0209656, IMG submission 188239) | Bog forest soil microbial communities from Calvert Island, British Columbia, Canada - ECP12_OM2 (SPAdes) (version 2) | ecosystem: Environmental > Aquatic > Freshwater > Wetlands > Bog ... | reverse complement strand
GGCGCGCCAGGCGCTCAGTATCTCAAGGTCGAGCGTCAGATCCCAACTGCAGCCCTATCCAATTGACCCCTTCACCGGCCAAGATATGCTTTATTCCCGGCCAAAATATGCTTTAAATCACAGAAGCGCCGGATGCGCACCGACCTGGTGGCCTGGTTGTGCACGAACCAGCAAGCCCGGAAACACGTTCAACCGCGAGGCATCCAGGTATACGGGGCTGACATTACAGGCCCCCTTGACCTCTCGTTCGTGAATATCCCTTTTCAATTGGCGTTTCAGCATTGCCGCCTGAATGGGGACATCAACCTGAGCATGGCCGAGGTCTCAGAGCTCAACCTCGAGGGCAGTTTGGTGCACGGGATATCGGCCGATAGCATCTTCGTGAAGCATGACGTCCTCCTCCGGAACGGTTTCATCGCCAATGGTGAAGTGGGGCTGCGGGGCGCGCAGATCGGTGGCGACCTAGACTGCGAAGCAGGAACCTTTGTAAACGCAAGCGGGACGGGTCTCAACGCCGAGCTTGTCAACGTGAAAGGCTATATCTTCCTCCGGCGCTCGACCTGCAATGGCGGAGTGCGGCTTTATAGTGCGCAGATCGGCGCTAGTCTCGAATGTGACGCGGGAACGTTTACGAATGCAAGTGGCCGCCCAGCGCTCGACGGCGAGCTAGTCAACGTTAAGGGCGATGTCCTCCTGAGGAACGGCTTCATTACCAATGGCGGGGTCCGGCTTGATGGCGCGCAGATCGGCGCTAACCTCCAGTGTGACGCGGGAACCTTTACCAACGCAAGCGGAACGGCTCTCAACGCCGAGCTGGTCACCACCAAAGGCGATGTCCTCCTAAGGAACGGCTTCACCGCCAGCGGTGAAGTGCGGCTGCTGGCCGCGCAGATCGGTGGCAATCTCGACTGCGAAACTGGAACCTTTAGCAACGAAAGTGGCTATGCAATCTACGCCGAGGGAATTAACGTCAAGGGAGCGACCTTGCTCAGAAAGGGTAAGAATGCTGAAGGGAAAGAGATACGGTTTACCGCCAAAGGTCAGGTAAGCCTGTTGGAAGCACAGATTGAAGGGCAGCTTGACTGCTCCGGAGGCGATTTCAGCAAACCGCTTAGCGGCGAGAAACCGCTTAGCGGCGAGGCGATCAACGCCTATCGGACCATCGTGAAGAGCTCAGTCTTCTTGCGCGCTGGGTTTAGCGCCGAGGGCAGAGTTAACCTGGACGGCGCCAAAATCGGTGGAGACTTCAATTGCCGAGATGGAAATTTCCAGAAGGCAGCCCTGGACCTCACGGATGCGTCGGCTGGCACACTTTATGATTCCGGGCTGAATGATCCTGTCGATCCCCACCCGACGCTCTGGCGGCAAATCGGCAAGCTGCTTTTCCGCCCGAATAAGCCTCTCGATCCCCACCCGACGCTCTGGCCAGAACGAGGCAAGCTCTTTCTCGACGGATTTAGTTATGGCCGTATCTCTTCCCAGGGCAACATCAATGTTGACAAGCGGCTCGGCTGGCTTGAACTGCAACCCGAGTCACCCTTTCGGCCCCGGCCCTACCTGCAACTTGCGAAGGTTCTGCAGGAGTCCGGCGACTCGGCGGGCGCCCTGCGAGTGAAAGAACGAATGGAGGAGCTTACCTACAGTGAGCAGCACAGCCCGGCCGCTGTTGTGGAAAGCTGGATACTCCGAGCAACCATCGGCTACGGTTACTATCCGCGGCGGGCTTTGAAGTGTGAGCTGGGTCTGGGTCTGCTGGGATGGATCATCTACCGCAGAAGCTACCTTGCGGGCACGATGGCCCCCGCCGATAAGGATGCCTATGCAGACTTTAAGAAGCCGGGAGGTCATGTTCCCGGAAACTATCCTTCGTTCTCACCTCTGACCTATTCGGTGGAGAATTCGCTGCCGCTGGTGAAGCTGGGGCAGGGTGACAAGTGGCGGCCGGACCCGGAACGGCAAGGCGCGCCGGTGCAGACGAGGCCGGCAACGGAATTTGGCTATCGCGTCACGTGGACATGGCTCCCGGAGAAGTTGCGGAGCAGCGGGCAAGCGCTCTTACGCGGGCTGGCGGCGATGTGGGGCCGAGCGCCGAAGTGGCTCCAGAATCTTTGGGCGTGGATATCGGCCAGGACGACCGCGCCCTGCTTCGTCATGTGGTTTCTCTGGATCCAGATTCTGCTTGGCTGGCTGCTTGCCACCCTGTTTGTTGCGGGCGTCAGCGGCATTGTGCACAAAGAGTGAAGGCGTGGTAAAGGCAGGTGAAATCCTGCAGTCCTAAAGCTCACTGAAATGTGAGCATTCCGAGGGTTCGTGGACAGCAAGCCCCGGGCTGAGCCGCCTTCAAACTATTACAGCTAATGAAAATCGTGCGACCGCACATCCGCGTCGGTCACATCGACGGTCTCGGCGGCATACGCTTCGCGCATGGGCGCAACCCGCTGCACGCGCACGGAAATCACTCCCTCCTGGTTCTGTAGGACACCTTCCAGCAGCAGAAACTTCTCCGACAAAATCACAAGCCGGTTCTGCTCCAGCAGGTCGGGGGAGATGATGGCATTGCCGATTCCGGTTTCGTCTTCCAGGCTGAGGAACACAAATCCCTTGGCCGTGCTCGGTCTCTGCCGCGCAATCACGCATCCCGCGGTGCGGACATAGCTGCCGTGCGCAACCTGCGTCAACTCCTGCGCGGAAAGCACGCGCGCACGGCGCAGAGCAGCCCGCCGATACGCCATGGGATGCGGCCCAACCGTCAGCCCTGTATCGCGGAAGTCGGCGACAAGCCGCTCCTCGGGCGTCATGGGCGCGAGGGGAGAAGCGGCGTCGCTCTCGGGAATGCCGTCCAGCAGTGGACCGGCAGGTCGCGCAGCGCGTTCCACCTGCCACAGGGCATCGCGCCCGTGCAGACGCTGTTTGCTGGGCGGATGTTGTTGTACCGGCGACAGGTGGTGCGGGCCTTCAGGCCGGCGTTAGGAGTAATTCACGAAAACCGGCTTTAGAGGCTGAGACAGGGGCTAAAGCCCAGCCGAGAAGCGAGGGTCTTTCGGCACGGCTGAAGCCGTGCCCTGTTACAAACCGAATTATGAAACCCGCCGGGTGCCCTGATACAAACCGCTTACAATCCAACTTTTTCCCAACTTGTGAAGCCGTGCCCTGACACAAACCGCAGATTACGCCATCGCAGATTGCGCCTTTACGCGACTGCTTGTAGCTCTTCCTCAACTAATTGCGTAGTTTCGCAGCGAATTGTAGCTCAGATGACATAGGGCACCAGCGCCGCCACCCGCCGGGAGTAAGCTTCATACGACTCGCCGAAGTGCGCCCGCATCCATTTCTCCTCCAGCTTGAGTTTGCGCCACAGCGCGACGAAAACCAGGGCCGCAGCCAGCACGCCGCGCCATTCGCCACGGGCCACCGCGCAACCAACAAATGCCAGCAGAAGCCCGGTATAGATGGGGTGGCGAACCAGGGCGTAGGGTCCACTGGTAATGAGTTCGTGGTCTTCCTTCAGGGTGACGGCCTGGCTCCAGTTTTTTCCGAGGTGACGACGCGCCCAGACCGCAAAGAGCAGACCACCTGCGGTAATGACCGCGCCGCTCCAGAAACACCAGTCACCAGGTGGAAGAAATCGGCGGCCAAGCAAGGGAAACGGAACGCTTGGGAGCCAGAGAAGCGCTGCCGCGCCAACAATCAAAATCAGGCGCGTAAGCCGCGACGGCGCGGACTCCTGGCGCTCGGTTTCTTTGACATTCCTCGAAATCGCCCACCAATAGGCCAGGAAGCCGAGCCACATTGCCGGGAAGAGATAGTTATATATGAGTTGCAAGAATGTTCCTCGTTTTCTCCGTCAAGTTCCCGCTAGAAATCCGGCTTAAACCAGCCGAACGAAGGCTACCACAACGGGGAGCCAAGACGGCTGGCGCGATTGGCGGTAAGAGTCGGAGCGAATCCCACGGATAGTGGCGGCCGCGGTGGCGGATTTCCAGGACGCTGCTACCGCCGTCCCCTGTTCATTCACGGACACCCTCCGGCGAAACCGGACTCCCAATGCCGTTTCCATGCACCTGCGAGATCGCGCAAGCCGCTTCGTTCTCATAAAGTTGCATCCACGGAGCTTTGGCTCTCGAATTGCGGTTGTCTCGCTGTAGCCCTAACGTCACCCGAGGCAGACCATGACCACCCTGCTGCAGGACCTGCGATTTGCCCTTCGCCAGATGCGCCGTTCGCCCGGCTTTGCCATCACGGCCGTCCTCATCCTGGCGCTCGGGATCGCCGCCAATGTCATCGTCTTCGGCGTGCTGCAGGCGATGATCTTGAGACCCCTGGATGTGCCTAATCCAGACCGGGTGATGACGTTCGCGCCCCACGTTGCTGACTATCCGATTTTCGCCTATCCGGAAGTGCGCGATGTGCGCGACGGCAATACGGTGTTTACTGCCGTTGCCGCTGACACGATACAGCTTTTTGGCCTGGAGGCCGACGATGTCACCCGGCCAGTCTGGGGATACGAAGTCAGCGGGCAATACTTCGAGGTCGTCGCCATCAAGCCGTACCTCGGCCGTCTGCTGGAGCGCGCCGATGACGACCATCCCGGAGCCTCAGAGGTTGCCGTACTTGCCTGGCCGGCATGGAAGAACTATTTTGGCTCGGACCCCAACATCGTGGGCAAGACGGTCCGCATTAACAGGCATCCGTACACCATCGTCGGTGTTACCCCGGAAGGCTTCTACGGAACGGAAAAATTCTTGCAGCCCGACATCTTCCTTCCGATGGCAAATCAAGCGTCGCTGGACGGGGTCAACTGGCTTGAGTCGCGGCGCGAGAAGACGGTCTTCCCGATCGTGCGCATCAAGGACGGGATTACCTTGACCCAGGTGCAGGCTGAACTTGACACGATTGCTGCCCGTATTCAGCGGCAGGACCCCCAGGAAGAAGATGGGCTGGAATTCAAGCTGGCGCGTCCGGGTTTAGTCGGCGACTTTCTTGGCGGGGCGGCACGGCGGTTTCTGGCTGGGGTGATGGTACTGGCCGGCATTGTGCTGCTGGCGGCGTGTGCCAACCTAGGCGGCTTGTTCGCCGCACGCACGGCAGACCGCACACGCGAGATTGCCATCCGCATGGCCGTTGGCTCCAGCCGTTGGCGCGTCATCCGCCAGGTCCTGGTGGAGGCCGTGGTGATTTCGATCGTCGGAGGAGCATGCGCCTGTGCTCTAGCCTGGATCGCTCTCAGCGCCCTCGGCAAATGGCATCCACCCACCGACTACCCAATGAGGTTCCTGATAGACCCGCAGCCATCCTTGGTCCTGATAGCGTTGCTGATCTCGGTGTTCGCCGGCGTTCTGTTCGGAGTGATGCCACTGCGCCAGATATTCAAGACCGATCCCGATGACGCGATCAAGAGCGGTGGAAGCCAATCCGGCGCGGGACGCCGCTGGGCGCTGCGCGATGTCCTGCTGGCGGCACAGATCGCGCTCTGCTGCGTTACCATCACGGCTGCCTTTGTCTCGCTGCGAGGCTTGCGCAAAACCTTGACGCTAGACATGGGCTTCAATCCGAAGAATGCCGTACTGACGACATTCGATCTGAGCCAGGCTGGCTATTCCGGCGAGGCTGCCGATCATTTTCAGCGCCAACTCCAGGAAAAGGTATTGCAGCTCCCCGGAGTGGAAGCAGCAGGCTACGCCAATACCACGAACCTTACCGGGGATAATTCTGTTCCTCCGGTCTTTTCTCAACAAACTACCGATTTCAGGCCCTCCAACGCAGCCTTTAATACCTTTGAGTACGACGTCTCGCCTGGATATCTGGCCGCGTGTGCAACCCCACTGCTCGCGGGACGCGATGTAAGCTTTAGCGACACTGCGACGACGCCCGCGGTTGCGGTTGTGAATCAGGAGTTCGCCCGGCGCCTCTTTCACTCCGAGAACGCGGTAGGCCGCTACTTCAAGAACAGCTCCGGCGTCTCGATCCAGATCGTGGGCATCATGGCGGATGGCAAACAATTCTTGCCCAGTGAAACGCCGAGGGCCGCAGCGTACTTCCCGATCTCGCAAAGGCCAACTACCAAAACATCGCTCGTCGTTCGAACCAGACCAGATCCCACGGGTGCGGCGACCGCCGATATGTCAGCCACCATTCGCAAGACGGTCCGCGATCTCGACCCCGCCGTTCCTATCCGGTCATCGAGCGAGTGGAGAAGCCAGCTGGCTATGAGTTTCTTTCCCGCCCAGGTGGCTACCGTCGCCCTTGGCCTGTTTGGCGCTTTTGGACTCCTGCTTACGATCACCGGCACGTTCGGCCTCGCCTCTTATACGGTCAGCAAGCGGCTGCGCGAGCTGAGCATTCGCGTCGCGCTGGGCGCGCAGGCGAAGCAGGTCCTAGCGGCAGCGCTCGGTCGTATGCTGGTTCTGCTCGCCAGCGGGTCACTGGTCGGGTTGCTGCTCGGTGTCGCTGCGAGCCGGGTGCTTTCGGTCATCGTCTTCCAGGCGACGGCACAAGATCCATTTGTAATTGCGGCTGTTGCATTAACCATACTGCTCACCGGATCGCTCTCTGTAGCTGGCCCGGTGCGCCGCGCCCTGCGTATCGATCCGGCAAACGTGCTCCGCGACCAATAAGTTTCAAGGCAGCGAATAACGATCCGCCTATATTGGGGTGCTTCGACTCCGGCCGGCCAACGCCAGGCCGCCTTCGCTCAGGATGGACAGCTTGAATTGCAGCGGCCAACGGCCGGGCGCCTCCGCCCATGATGACACCTTCAATTCAGGATTTTACAGAACTGCTTAACGGAGCGTGCCCACCCTCGCAACCGGCCAGTAACCGAAGACGGCCTTACCGTAGATGAAGTCTTCATCGACCGGGCCGAAGTCGCGGCTGTCGTTGGAGAGGTTACGGTGATCGCCGAGCACGAAGTAGCAGTGGGGCGGCACCACGGACTCAGGATAGGAACGCACATCTTCGTATTGTTCAGGCACGTACGGTTCGCCGAGGCGGTGTCCGTTGACAAAGACCACGCCATCTTCGATGCCAACGCGATCGCCAGCGACGGCGACCACGCGCTTGATGTAGCTCTTGGCGGGATCGCGCGGATAGCGGAAAACAATGACGTCACCGCGCGCGATCGGCTCCAGCTTGTAAACGAATTTGTTGATGAAGACGCGCTCCTGGTCCTGCAGCGTCGGCATCATGCTGGTACCTTCGACCTTGACTGGCTGGTACAGGAAGATGATGAAGAACGCCGAAACCACAAGCGAGATGAGCACATCGCGCAGCCAGCCTGACAGCAGGCTCATACGCCGAGGTTGCGCGGGGAAAGCGGACGGGTTGTCGTCTGAAGTCGGATCCATTTCCCTGATTAGACGGACTCGTAACTAGTATAGTGTCAGCGGGTGGAACAGGGGAATGGGTAGATTTTGGGTATTCGCCGTGCTCCACTAGAATAACTGGCAGAGAGTCCGAGGATTGCCATCATGAATAAGCCCGCCTTGGTTGCGCTCATCGCTTTGGCCGCCGTAGTTTCCTTTGCCCAGGGAGATCACGTGCCCGCCTACAACGACCATCCGCCGAGTGCCGGAGAGACTTTGCCGATCCTGCCTAAAGACCAGCTCTGGGGCGAAGCGTTCAAGTATCCCTACCAGGTGCAGTCGTACCAGCTGGCGGCGAAGATTCCCGGTGTCCTGTATCAGTTGCCGTGCTATTGCTATTGCGAGCGTATCGGGCACAACAGCCTGCACACCTGTTTCGAAAGCATCCACGGGGCGCGCTGCGGTATCTGCATGAAAGAGGTATTTTACGCCTACCAGCAAACTAAGCTGAACAAGACGCCCGCACAGATTCGCGCTGGCATCATCAAGGGCGAATGGAAGTCCATCGACCTGGAATCGGTGGCAAAGAACAACTGAATCTTCATCCTCTTTTTTCCAGTCACTTTTGGGGTGGGTTGACGCCGTGTCAAGTTGAGGGTATAACTCAGCAACAAACAACCATGGGGAATTTGGGTTTTCCACAGCCTTAGGCAGTGCTGGTCGCGAACCAACCCAAAGGAAATCAGTGGATGAAGAAAAAAGCCGTACGAAAGCTTAAGGGAAGCGCTGCCAAGCACAAGAAAAATAGCGGCTTACTGTCATCTTCGACGAGTTTCGATAGCAAACTCCGGGGTAGTAGACCAATGAAGCTCACCGACGACCCTCGTTTTGCACAGGCTGTGCAAAACTATGAGGCCGGCCTGAAGGCCCTGCAAGCCCACAAGTATGACCGGGCTAAGGCATTTTTCGAGAAGGTTGTGGCCGGGCCTAGTCCCGAACTTGGGGATCGCGCTGCGGTCCATTTGGCCAGTTGCAACCAGCAATTGAGCCGAGTGTCGTCGTCATCGTTCAAAACCGCGGAAGAGCAGTTTGATTATGCCGTCTCGCTGATGAATATGGGTGACTACGTCGGGGCGCGGGAAAACCTCGAGGCGCTGTCAAGAAAGTCTCCCAAACTCGACTTCATCTGGTACGGCATGGCGGTTTTGAATTGCCTGACTGGCCACTTTCCGGAAGCGCTCACAAGCTTAAACGAAGCTATTCGTCTGAACCCGGGCAACCGCTTTCACGCGAGGAACGATGGCGACTTCAAGAGCCTGGCCGACGATCCACGCTTCACTGAGCTGCTTTATCCTGATACTAGCGCCGAGGCTCCGCCTGAGCCCGAAAAGTGGCATTTCTAGCGGGCCCAGTGTGATTGATATGATGCAGAGCGATTCCACATCCGCCGAACTGTGTGCCGTGAAAGTCGTTGCCATGGGTGGAGGCACGGGCCTGTCCACCGTATTGCACGGCTTGAAGCAGTACGTTACGGGGAGCGGCGAGTGGCCACCGGGTGGGCTGCCGGGCATCGCCGATTTGTCCGCCATTGTGACGGTCAGTGATGACGGAGGTTCGAGCGGGCGTCTGCGCAAGGAGCTGAACGTCCCGGCTCCAGGCGATGTGCGTAATTGCATCGTGGCGCTCTCGGAAGATGAGGCGCTGCTGTCGCGGCTCTTCCAGTATCGCTTTCCTGCTGGCGAGGGGCTGGGTGGACACAACTTCGGGAACCTGTTTCTATCGGCGATGACCGCCATCACCGGTGACTTCAGCCAGGCCGTGAAACATTCGTCGGCGATTCTGGCCACGCGCGGCCACATCTATCCTGCTACCACCAGCAATGCGCAACTGTATGCCATCATGGATGACGGCTCGTTTGTGCGCGGCGAGACGAACATCACTGCCAGCCAGCGCAGGATTGTTGAGCTGCGCATGGCGCCGGCGAATGCCAAGCCTCTGCCAATGGCCCTGGAGGCCATCGAAAGCGCCGATCTGATCACCATCGGTCCGGGATCGCTGTTCACGAGCCTGGTGCCCAACCTGCTGGTGCGCGGGGTGTCGAAAGCTATTGCGGACTCGCACGCCGTAAAGGTATTCGTCTGCAACCTGATGACTCAGGCCAACGAGAGCCTGGGATTATCCGCCTCCGATCACATTCGGGCACTGTACAAACACGCGCGCCACCAGTTCTTCGACTATGCCCTGGTCAATCGCAGGCCCGCTTCCCCGGAGCTGGTACTGAAGTACGCGGAGAAGCGGCAGGCGCAGATTGGAGCGGACGTGGACCGAATTGAGGCGCTGGGGGTGAAGCCAATCCTCGGCGAATACCTCCTGGAAGCCATGGACCCGCAGGAAGGTCTGATCGCCCGCCACGATACCCATCAGGTTGCGCATGACCTGTTGCGGCTTATGATGGAGTTGCGCGACTCGCCGGTGACCGCGCTCGGCCGGGGAGCATAGTTTTCGCCGCCATCTGAGATCCCAATGCAAAAGGCTACCGCAACTTCCGCGAAAGCTGCAAAGAAGAAGCCTGGGCAGTTCGCCATCGCAATTCTGGCGGCTGGAAAAGGCACGCGCCTGAAATCGCAGCACCCCAAGGTGCTGCATGAAATTGGGGGAAAGCCACTCCTGGCGCATGTGGTCGCGGCGGCGAGCCAGATAGTAACGCCGCAGAACATCTTCGCCATCATCGGATACCAAGCGGAGCGGGTCCGCGAGGCGCTGGCGCCAACCGGGATCAACTTTGTGGTCCAACGCGAGCAGCGCGGCACCGGACACGCCATCATGGAGGCGCGCGATGCTTTGCAGCACTTCGAAACGGTGCTTGTGCTCTCCGGCGATGTTCCCCTGCTACAGCCGGAGACGATCGCGCGGGTGCGCGACTTCCACGTTGCGAACGGCGCCGCGATGACCATTCTCACGGCTGAGCCCGAGGACCCAACCGGTTACGGTCGCGTGCTCCGCAAGGTCAAGAAGGGAAGGGAAATTGACGAAGTCGAGCGCATCGTCGAGCAGAAGGCGCTGCGGGGCAGAGAAGCTGAGCTGCGCGAAATCAACTCCGGCATTTATGCCTTCGCGACCCGGCCGTTGTACGCGCACATCGCAGAGCTCACGACCGACAATGCGCACAAAGAGTTTTATCTGACCGATATGGCGGGGTTATTGGGCAAGGCGCACGAAAAGGTGATGGCCTTGCGCGCGCCTAATTCGAGTGAAGTACTGGGGGTCAACACGCGCTGGGAGCTGGCGCAACTCGACGCCAGGCTGCGCGACAAGAAGGCCCGCGAGCTGATGGAAGCAGGCACCACGATCTTCCGGCCGGAGACTTGTGACATCGACGCCGACGTCGAGATCGGGACGGACACGGTGATTGAGCCGTTCGTGCAGCTCATCGGAAAGACAAAGATTGGCGCTAACTGCCGCATCCGCTCGTATTCCGTCATCACCAATTGCCAGCTCGGAGACGACGTGCTAGTTCTCCCCGGATGCATGCTTGAAGACTCAGTCGTGCGCGACGGCGCGAAACTCGGCCCGTACTCGCATCTACGCCCCGGCAGCGATATCGGCGAGGGAGCGCACGTCGGCAACTTCGTCGAGACGAAGAAAACCCGATTGGGCAAGGGCTCGAAGGCGAATCACCTAACGTATCTCGGCGACTCTGAGATCGGCGAGAAGGTGAACGTCGGCGCGGGTACTATCACATGCAACTACGATGGGGTGAACAAGTATCGGACCGTGATCGATGACGGAGCGTTCATCGGCAGCGACACCACCCTGGTTGCGCCGGTGCGAATTGGCAGCGGCGCTTACGTCGGCGCAGCTTCCTGCATCACTGAGGACGTCCCTGCGGACGCATTGGCCATTGGCCGAGGACGCCAGGTTACGAAGGAAGGGTGGGCAGCCGAGCGCCGCGCAAGGGTGAAAAAGTGAATACGCTCTAAGATGAGTCGCAGCTGTGTATCCGAAGTTCTGGGGCATTCCGGCAAGCAAGACTTGGGTGGGCGCTTTGACGCCGAAACAGCAAGTGATAAACTTTACTTGCGACTGAGAGAGCTGCCTTCTGCAGCTCACTGGAAGTCATCTTCCACTCAGCCGCCTTTTTTATGCACATTCTGTACGTGGATGAGTCGGGAGACGGCGGCTCTGCGCCTGGTAGTTCACGCCACTTGGTGCTTTGCGGCGCGGCCATGCATGAAGGCCAATGGCGCAAGCTGACCCGGCAACTTGACGACATAAAACTGAACAACTTTCCCACTGTCGGTCCTTTCTTGGAGTTTCACGCCAGTGAGATGAGGTCGGGCTCTCGAGCTTTTCGTCATCTGCCCCGCGTTTCGCGTACCAAGGCTATCCATGAGGTCTACCAGGCGATTGCCGGTGCAACCGGTCTGACGCTGTTTGCAGCGGTCATTGACAAGCCCGCATTCAACGGAAAGTACGCTGGCAGAGTTGATGTCTATCGTGGTGCGTTCGAGGGCCTGTCCACAATGTTTGACTTCTTTCTGAAGCACAAACAGAACCAATCGCAACGCGTGGGGAGGGGTATCGTCGTGTTCGATGAAGCCCGCCCGTCCTTGAGCAGGGAGATCCGCCGGTTACTTGCTCAAGGACGGGCGGGCTTCAT
>Ga0209656_10002466_pt1 | contig 11964 bp, 9 predicted proteins | sample BogFormECP12_OM2_FD_188239 | JGI IMG/M metagenome (GOLD analysis project Ga0209656, IMG submission 188239) | Bog forest soil microbial communities from Calvert Island, British Columbia, Canada - ECP12_OM2 (SPAdes) (version 2) | ecosystem: Environmental > Aquatic > Freshwater > Wetlands > Bog ... | reverse complement strand
GAACATCTTCCATCGCTTGCTTGTCGCTGTCGTAGGGTACAGGCGTGAAAGTGTGCGCGTTCGACTCCACCGCGGCCAACGCCTCGCGGACCTTGACCGCCTGCGTGCCGCGGTCCTGGTCAACTACGCCGAGCCGCGCCTGTTTGATCTTTCCCCCGAACGCGTTACCCAGCACAATCAACTGCACCAGGGGAAATACCATGGCAACAAGCATCAGCGCCGGAGAGCGAAAGAACTTGCGCAACTCGCGTTCGACGATGGCCCACATCCGGTTCATGGCCGCATCCCTGGGCGGTCGGGCATAACGAAGGAGTAGGCCTTCACTTGCTCGTCGCGCAATTGCCGCCCCGTATAGTGAACGAAAACGTCGTCCAAGGTTGTGTTTTGCACCGACAAGGACTTGACCTGCACATTGGAGCGCACCGCAAGTTCCACCAGTTCGGTGGTGGTCTTCGAACCGTTGCTGCTGAGGATGCGATACATATTGGCGGCTTCATGCTGAACGGACGTGACGTCCTCAAGCTTTTTCAATTCTTCTTCCCAGTCGGCGGGCGCATTGAGGAATTGCGCTTCAATGACGTTGGTTCCCGGCACACTGGCTTTGAGCGCAACTGGCGAATCGAGCGCGACCAGCTTGCCGTGGTCGACGATGGCCACGCGATCGCACAGGCGGTCCGCCTCGTCCATGTAGTGCGTCGTGATCAGGATGGTAAGAGCGCGCCGGTTCTTGATCTCGGTCAGCATCTCCCACACGGCGACACGCGAGACGGGATCGAGTCCGGTAGTCGGCTCGTCGAGGAAGAATATTTTCGGGCTGTGTACCAGGCCGCGCGCGATCTCCAGACGCCTTCGCATACCGCCGGACAGCGTCTTGGTCTGGGCGTTGCGCCACTTCAGCAGGTCCACCGTCTTCAGCAGATCGTCGATGTTGTGCTGCCGCTCTTCCGCAGGAACACCGTATAACTTGGCATAGATGCTCAGGTTCTCTTCGACGGTCAGGTCGATGTCGCTGGTCAGCGCTTGCGGAATCACGCCCATGCACTGGCGTGCGGCGTCGGCTTGCTTCGAAACATCGAAACCGTTGATCAGCGCTCGTCCGCTGGTGATGGGCAACAGCGTGGTCATCATGCGAATCAGCGTGGACTTGCCGGCGCCATTCGGCCCGAGCAGGCCGAAAATTTCACCCGGGTGCACGCTGAACGTGACATCGTCCACCGCGGTAAACTCTCCGTACTTCTTGGTAATGTGGTCCACCAGGATGGCATCGCCGCTGGCTGGCGCTTCGCAATGGGCGGCTGGCTTCGACTTGGAGGAGAACCAGCTCATCGCTCACCTTGTTCGATATTCCTGGGCAGGAGGACTTCGGCGGTCATGCCGGGCACCAGCGCGCCGTCGGGGTTGTCCACCTTCAGCTTCAGTCCGATGGTCTTAATGTCGCGTTTGCGTCGGCTCACGTCGCGCTGGGTGGCGAAATCGCTCTCCACCGCCTTGAAAATGACAGTGCCTTCGATCGGTTTGCCCGCCGGTAAACGCACCTGAAGTTTCTGGCCATAAGATACAAAACGCGCCTGCGTCTCGGGCGCTTCGGCTCGGACCCAAGTATCGCCGAAGTCGATAATAGTCACGATCGGCGCGCCGGGATTGACCACTTCGCCCTGGCGGGTGGCACGAACCGACACCGTTCCGGTGACCGGAGCGTAAATTTTGGTATAGCCGAGACGAGTTTCAGCTTCCGCCAGTTGGGCCCGCGCATTGGCCACTTGCGCTTCGTTGACGGCAACATTACTGGCCGCAGCTCCCTGCTGGTGAATGCGCGCAATCGCCGTGTTCAGGTCAGCTTGGGCCGCTTCCACATTTTTGTGCGCACTCTCCACCACGGCGCGTTGCGCCTTTAGCTGCTCCTCAGCACGCACCCGGTCCATGTCCGACTCAACTCCAGCTTTCGCCAACGCCATGATTCTTTCCGAGTCACTCTGCACGCGCACTAAGTCGGCTTGTGCCTGCGCCAAGGATGCTTTGGCCGCTGCCAGTCGCGCCTGAGCATTAACGACGCCGGCGTTGGTCTCACCCAGAGTCTGCGCTTCCGTGGCACGCAGGGAAGATACCTGGGAGCGGTAAGCATCGATGGTCGCCCCGGCTGCATTCTTCTGGGCTTCCAGTTCGGCAGAATCAATTTCGGCGATCAGGTCGCCGGCCTTCACCTTCGATCCCTCATCCACGTGGAGCTTCTCAACGCGCCCCATGATCTTGGAACTCACGATGACTTGATTGGCATCCACAATTCCGATCAGAACGGTTTCGCTGGTTCGATCGGTAGAGTAAAAGTAGTAGCCGACCGCAATGCACAGGATTACGAGCAGGATGATGGCAAATTTCTTCTGCTTCACTGGGATCCTCCCAAGGCTGCTCCGCTAGCGGGATCGGACCCCGGATTCAGTTGGGCTTCCTGGTTTTTCTCGCGCGCAATCTCGGCCGCCAGCTTGACCCCCGCCTCCCTGTCAGCAAACAGCGCAGCCGCGACGAAATCCAAGACCGCCGCCCGCCGCTGGCGGACCGCCGCCGGCGCGTACGGGTCGCGATCAAACAGAATGCGGGCCACGGGCGCAATCACGAAATAGTGCACATTGATGGCGGCGATGGACGGCGCAAACTGAAACGGATCGACCTGGCGGAATTCTCCGCTTGCTGTCCCCTGCTGCAACAGTTCCGAGACGCGCCTGGCGATTGGGCGAATGTACTGTTCCGCAATGCGGGTCAGGTGGGGCAAGCCACCCCGTCCGGCGCTCATCAGTTCGCCCTGAAACAACCTTGCATAATGCGGTGATTCGGCAACGCAATCAAAGTGGGCGCACGCATAGCGGAGCAGCCGCTCTCCCAGCGGCCCGGCACCGTCAAGCTCAACCATCACGCGCTCAGTCAAGCGTATGAAGAAGCGGTCGAGCACCGCCCCGTAAAGCGATTCTTTGTCGTGAAAGTAGTAATACAGAAGCGCTTTGTTCACAGCCGCCGAGGCGGCGATGGCATCCACGCGAGCACCTGCGAGACCCTCTTGCGAGAACTCCGCAAGCGCCGCCCGAAGGATGGCGTCGCGGCTGGCTTCAGGCTGGCGACGAGTGCCACGTCGCGCGTGGACAATTGGTTCCTGGTTCTCCATATTTAATTAACCGGTTAGTTAGTTTATCAGAAACGAGAACTGTTTTCAAAGAGCTGGTACGGAAGGAACCAAAGGCGAGAAAAACGGCCTGACTCATCCAGACGTCAGGCCGCAAAAATGGCGGGCAGAAGCAACAGCGAGCTTTAGTGCAAAGAAGCGAGGGTCTTTTGCGCTTGCTCAGCGTCGGCTCCCTTGAGATTCAACTGAAGTGCCTTTTGCAACTCAGCCTTGGCGCGGACGGGTTCTCCGGCCCCCATGAGGGCCATTCCCAGGTGGTAACGGTAATCCGCCTTTTCCGGGCGAGTCTTCACCGCGTCCTCGGCCAGCGAGACCGAGACATGATAGTTGCCCTTCTTGTATTGAATCCAGGCGAGTGTATCGTTGATGCCATCCAAGTCCGGCGCTATTTGCTTGGCCTGCGTCGCCAAACTAAGCGCCATATCGAGGTTCTCCCCCTCACTGGCATACACCCATGCCAGATTATTGGCAGCAACCGGATCATGCGCGTTTTCGTTCAGTGCCGCCTGGAAGCACTTGGCCGCATTCTTGAAATCGCCGCGGCGCACATAAAGATTTCCCAGGTAATTGTTGGCGAGGGATGATTTCGGCTGAGCTTGTAAGGCCTTCTGATAAGCGGCTAGCGCATCGTCAGGGCGATTGGTCAACTCGTAGATCTGGCCCATATGGATGTACGCCATGAGCGACGAAGGGTCTATTTGAATGACCTTCTGGAACTCCTGGAGCGCCTGGTCGAACTTCTTGTCGGTGGCCAGAGCAGAACCATAAAGAAAGTGCGCCGCCGGCCGGTTGGGGTTGGCCGTGGCGTACTGACCGGCGAGCGCAACTGCTTTGGCCGGGTTATTGGTGGCAAACATCAAGCTTACGTAGTCCGCCATCGCCGCGTCATACTGCGGGTAGATTTTCAACGCGGTTTGAAATTCGCGCTCCGCATCAGCAAATTTCTTCTCTCCGGCGTAGGCAAGAGCGTAGTTGAGGTATAGCAACGGATCGGTCGGCACTGACTTCTTAACGTCGTCCAGTTGCGTCAGCGCGGCCGGGTAATCCTTGGCGGCAATGTCGATGGTGGCGTTCAAGAAATGCACGGAAGGATTGTCATTTAATTTTTGCAAGCGCGCGGCATATTCCCTTGCCGTGTCAAAGTCACGCGAGTCACGGTAGGTTTCGGCCAGTGCGTACAGCACCATCTGGTTCTCCGGTTGCCGTTTCAGGGCTTCCTGGAGTTCGCTCTTAGCGCCGGCCAAGTCTCCCGTCTGATGCAACACCTTTCCCAGCATGAAGTGGGCCTGTGGATTCTCGGGGGCGTCTTTAATAACTTCACGGAGAGTAGAAATCGACTCGGCGGGTTTCCCTTTAATCGCTAAGAGGCGAGCGTGGGTGATGCGGGCGGTAATGTCGCCTGGGTTTTCTTTCAACAACCGGTCGGTGAGCGTTGTGGCCTCGTCAATTTTCCCGTTGGCGATCTCGGTTTCCAGCAGCCGCAACTGCAGTTCCTGGCTCTTAGGATCCAGGTTCAAGCCGCGTTGGTATTCCTTGATGGCGTCCGCGGAATCCCTTGAGGCCAGGTAGTAATCGCCGATCGCCGCGGCAACCTGCGCCGAATTTGGCTGTTTGTCTCTCAGTTGCTGGACGACCTGTTCTCCTTCGGCCTTGCGGCCCTCATGCAGCATCACACCGGCCAAACGCAGAGAAGGTATCGGATCGTCGGGGGCAGCGTTCTGGATTGCAGCTCGGAGCACTTCCTCGGCCTTCTTCGAATCCCCTTTGTTCGCGTAGAAATTAGCCAAAGCGTAATAGGCCGGCATTGCCTTCGGATCGACAGTGGTCGCTTTACGAAGGTCTTCCTCGGCAGCCCCATCCTGCTTCAGGGAAGCGTAGGCGACACCGCGATTAAGGTAGACGCCTGGATCGTTAGGCTTAATGGTGGCCGCCTTGGTGTACATGTCGATGGCTTCCTGCCCCTTCTTCTGGCCCAGAAGTACGTTACCCAGCAGCATGTATCCATCGAGGTTATTGGGGTCGTGGTCCACCACGAAACGCGCGTGCTCTTCAGCTTCGCTGTATTTCCTCGCCTGCCACCACATGGTCCCGATCGCAAGGTGCGCCTTGACGTTATTGGGGTCCTGATCGAGGGCTTGACTGAACTCCCGGAAAGCGGCCGCCCAGTGTTGCTGCGCCAGTTCCGCCTCTCCCAGTTCGTAATGCGCCTCCGCCCAACGCGGATCAATTTGCAACGCTTTCTTGAACTGGATCACGGCCGAGTCGTACTTCTTTTCACCCATGTACTTCATGCCGCTCTCGACGTACTTACGTTTGGCAGCATCAGGGTTGCGGGTGCAACCGACGAGGAAGGCCAACAACACGGCCATCACAATTGAGACGATGTAGCGTTTCCGCATGAATTCTCCTGGGTCACTGAGGAATGATCCGATCAATATCGTGGGTTATCTGTTTCGCGAAAGCGATCGCCCGTGAGCGCGCTTGCTCCTCATTACCATGGTCAATGGGAGCGGTAATGCGGATCAACGCAGCATCAGTCCGGTTCAAGCGCAACGCATCGTAAACCAGGTAAAACTTACCCCAGTATTCACTGGCTACCACCCGGCCATGCGCCTGGTACCAATACAAAACCAGTTGCTCCTCCAAACCCTTGCGGACGATATACAGGTTGACGGGAACCTGCCGTCCGTCGTCGAGAGACATCTGATAAACGGCCGCCTGCTCGGGCTGCCAGCCGGCACCGGGCAGACAGTTTTTGGGGGAATGAATGCTGGCGCCAGTCCGCTGGCTCCTGAAGTATCCGACAAACAGCCCAACTTGTCCCTGCGAACCCGAGAAATAGCCGCGGTCGAGATAATCCGTCACCCCGAGCACGTCGATGGTCTTTTGATCCAGAGGCCAGTTGGCAAACATGGAGAACCCTGCTATCTGGGTGGGAAAATCGGAGAGCGGCCTTGCCGGTGGCGTAGCTTCTCCGTGAGACAAGTAAGCCATGCCAGTTGTGGCACCCAATAGGACCGCAAGCATTAGCCAATAGCGTATGCCAGCCTTCACTTCTCAACCCTCCGAGAGGAAACGGGTTGCGGGACCGGTGGAAGCCAACCTAGCATCCGTCGGACTTTGCCCATTAAACTGTAAAATCCCAGGAACAACACGGTAGCCACGACGAAAATCACCCACCCGGAGAACTCATGCATAAATCCTTCGGCGGCCTGCGGACCAAGATAATTGGCCATGATCGCAGTGACCATCACACGCGTCCCATTGCTGATGATGGCCAGCGGAATCATGGCTAGGAAAAGCACCCAGCGGGCGATAGCGCTCCGTTCCACAAGATATCCAAAGCCTGCCGCCAGGGCGAGCAAAGACATCAAGGAGCGAATGCCGCTGCACGCTTCCACAACTTCCAGCGTCATGCCAGGCAAGATTAGTACATTACCCTCGCGCATGATCGGAAACAGGTTCAGCGTCTCAAGCGTCCAGGTAGCAAACTTGGAAGCAATGAATTGCAGCGGAAAAACGATTTCGTTGTAAACCACTACCGGTATGGGAATCGCAAAAAGCAAGAAAGCCATGGGAAATGCCATGGCGCGCAGCATGGCCCCTCCGCAGAAGTACACAATGAGCCCGCAGAGGGTGCATAGCAAGGAAAACCGAGCTAAAAAAAGCTCCGCACCGAGGCTGCCGAGAAAGAGCAACGCCATGGCCATTAGGACAATTGCCATGCCCCATAGAGAAGGGCGCCTGGGAATGTGCCGCAGTTTGTCGCGCCGCTGCCAGATCAAATACCCCGAAAGCAGGGGCACAAGAAACCCGTGGGAATAATCCGCATCAACGTACCACTGGTACACGAGGGTTTTCAGGACCGGGGCATAAAGCAGAATCAAAACTGCAACCAGCAGCAATCCCTGCCAGCCAAACGGCTTGAATGTTTGCCAGATAGCGTGCAACTTCGAGGTGGGAGCCTCTACTGGGATTTCTGGGGCCGCTGGAGGTGACACCGCCTCCATTGGTTTGGTGCCCGCAAGCGCCACTAACTCTCACCCCTCGTTGAATTCGGTTTAGGAAAGGTAAAAACAGTTGAATACGTGCAATTGTTTGACCGAGAGCGTGAGAAAGCATACCCCACAACTGACTGACAAATCAAGGTTTCCAACTTTCTGTTCGAGGAACCGAAAGTCGTCTTACGCAAGTAGTGCAGAACTTTGCACATCCGTTCCAGCCTGGTTCACTCCCAGAAGAATCTCCCTCAGCGACGAACCCTAATCGGGCACATCCCGGAACAACTCCACGACGGAAGCATCCAAGACTAACTCCCGGCATTCGGGTCGCCCGATGCCTCGCGGCCTCCGTACGAAGAACCTTTGGGAATTGTAACTCTCCGTCGGCCACGTTTGCCACTCAGCCTTGCGATAACCTCCCGCAGCTTAAGCAGCCACCTTTGGCTGATCCATAGGTTCCTTCCGGCTGAGCTCGAAAAGTCGTCGGATGCCGATAATGATAATCTGATCTTCTCCCGACTTTCTGACTGCGATGGCGACTGATATCGGCAGCACTTTCAGGTCTCAAGAATCCAGCGCTCGCAGCGTTCTGCGCCAGACGAGTAAGAGGGCCAACTCGCCGTCACAAAGATGACTCCTTTCGACAATGGCGATCCCCCCCGGTATGCGACCGCAGTGCGCCGCCTAACTCGCTGGCTTTGGCACGGGCTGGCGGTGGTGGCGTTGGTATTTTTCCTCGCCGTGCTAAACAACAACTATTCTCTCCGCCATCCGTCGCGCACAGCTATTAATGAGCAGTTAGACCACGCTCTGAACGATTCCGTTAACTGGATAAAAGGCCATCCCGCGGACGCTGAAACCAGCCCTCCTTTGATGTACATGGTTGCCGACATGGAGAGGATGTCGCACGATCCGCGCCTGCGGGCCATTCTTGAGGATTACCAAAAGAATTATCTCCCCCATCCTGTGGCGCTCATCGATTTCGTCTGGTATCGCCTGGTCATTCGCAACGCGGACGTGCCGGTCATCCAGGTTCCTGACCAAAATGGCCGGATGAACGAGACCGCCTGGGACGCTTACGCGGTTGCGCCCGACAAGATTTCCCTCGCCGCCAACGATCGTGCCAACATGTTTTCCGCTACCAAGTACGTCTGGGGCGCACGGCAGCATCAACTCCTGGCGCTGGTCATCTACCGCGACTACAACGGCGCTTCGCCCGAGTTGGATAGCACACTCAACTATCTCGCTGAGAAAATCGCTCGCGACGAACGTTATGACTTCCGGGTCACCGATTCCTATATTCAGCGCACTGCCTTTGTGCTGGGCGCGGGACGGCCCGATCTAATTCGGTCGCGATGGGTAGACCGTATTCTTGACCACCAGAACGCCGACGGTTCCTGGAACTATTGCTGGTACGGTTGGTGCCGCGGCGTCTTCGACTTCAGCGCCGACTACAAGACCGACGCCACCCGCTTAGGCCATTCGACCATTCAAGCTGCCTGGGCGTTGACCATGTTGAAGTATCGCTATCCACAATGGATCGAAGAACACTACCACTAACACATCAGAAGCCCATGATGTTGTATCCGCAATCCACGTAGATCGTCTCGCCGGTGATTCCGCTGCCGGCATGGCCGGCCAGGAAGACGGCGGTCGAGGCCACCTCTTTCACGTCCACATTGCGCTGTAGGGGAGCGCGCTCAGCGTGCGCGGAAAGCATGTCGCCCAAGCCGGAGATACCGCGCGCGGCCAGCGTCTTGATCGGTCCGGCAGAGATTGCGTTGACGCGAATCTTGTTCTTGCCCAGATCGTAGGCCAAGTAGCGAACGCTCGCCTCCAGCGCTGCTTTGGCAACACCCATCACGTTGTACTTGGGGACAACTTTCTCAGCGCCGTAGTAGGTGAGCGTCGTGATGCTGCCGCCGTCGGTCATCAGCGGGCGCGCGGCGCGCGCGACGGCAACCAGCGAATAGGCGCTGATATCGAGCGCGATGCGAAACCCCTCGCGGCTGGTGTTCACGAACTCGCCCTTCAAATCTTCAGCGGGCGCGAAGGCAAGACTGTGCACCACCGCGTCCAGCTTGCCGTAGCGTGACGTGAGCTGCTCGAACAGTAGCGCGATCTCTTCATCGCGGCTGACATCGCACTGGAACGCCTGCGAATTCGGCAATGCCGAGATCAGGTCATCGGCTTCCTGCTTCAGTCGCTCGTTCTGATAGGTGATGGCCAGTTGCGCGCCGGCCTGCTGCATCTGCTGCGCAATGGCCCACGCGATGCTGCGCTTGTTGGCGACCCCAAACACCACCACGGTGCTGTCCTGCAAACTGTTCGACATTCGTTCTGGTTCCTCCGCGCTTACCCGCTATTCCGGCCGGTCGATCTGCGCGCGCTGCAGCGTGTCGGAATAATCCACGTACACTGACTTCCACTCGGTGTAGAAGTCAATGGCGCCGATACCGCCTTCGCGATGACCGTTCCCCGTGGCCTTCACTCCACCGAACGGCAGATGCACCTCTGCGCCAATGGTCGGGGCGTTGATGTAGGTGATGCCCGCGTAGAGATCGCGCATGGCGGTGAACGCCTTGTTCACGTCCTTGGTGTAGATGGCCGACGACAAGCCGTACTCGATGTCGTTGGCAATCTCGATCGCGCTCTCCAGGCCGTCGCACGGGATGATGGAAACGACCGGCCCGAAGATCTCTTCCTGCGCAATGCGCATCTTGGGATCGACGTCAGCAAACACCGTGGGCGCAACGAACCAGCCGTGGCTGTAAGTCTCGCCTTCCAGACGATGTCCCCCGCACAGCATCTTCGCGCCTTCATCCTTGCCGATCTTGATGTACTTCAGGTCAGTCTCCATCTGCGACGAGTTGACCGCCGGGCCCATGTCCACGCTTTCGTCGAGACCGTTGCCCACCTTCAGCTTCTTGGCCCGTGCCACAAGCTCATCCATGAACTTTCTGTACACGCTCTTCTGCACGATGATGCGGCTCGTAGCAGTACAGCGCTGTCCAGTCGTGCCGAAAGCTCCCCATAGCGCGCCTTCGAGAGCAAGGTCGAGGTTGGCGTCGCCAAGGACAATCATCGGGTTCTTGCCGCCAAGCTCCAGCGAGCAATGCTTGAAGCTCTTGGCTGCTTCCTGTCCCACGACACGCCCAACTGCAGTAGATCCTGTTAGGGAGACAGCACGCACTTCGGGATGCTCGACCATCGGGGTGCCGACTTCGCCGCCGAACCCGGTAACGATGTTGACTACGCCTGTGGGAATGCCGGCATCGTGCAGCGCTTGTACGAAGTTGAAGACTGACAACGGCGTGTCCTGCGCTGGCTTGATGACAGCGGTGTTGCCCGCCACCAGCGCGGGAAACAGCTTCCACGACGGGATCGCCATGGGGAAGTTCCACGGCGTAATCATGGCACAGACGCCCAACGGCTGGCGGATGGCCATGGCGAACTTGTTGGGTAGCTCCGAGGGAACGGTTGGCCCAAACAACCGGCGGCCTTCACCAGCAGTGTAGTATCCGCAGTCGATGGCCTCCTGTACGTCGCCGCGTGTCTCCTTGATGACCTTGCCCATCTCACGAGTCATGTCGCGCGCGTAGTCTTCCTTGCGCGCGATGAGGAGTTCCGAGGCTTTGTAGAGCATCTCGGCACGACGTGGGGCAGGTACGAGACGCCACTTCTTGAACGCCTGACGGGCGGCCTCGATGGCCTGGTCTACGTCTTCCTTGGCTGACTTCTGGAAGATGCCGACGACCTCACGGGTGTCAGCAGGATTGAGGTTCTCGAAGGTGCGGCCAGTCCGGGTTTCAACCCACTCTCCGCCTATAAAGTTCTTGAAGACTCTGGGCTTTACGCCCTTGGCGATGCTCGCTGATGTCTGTTCCATGGTAGCCATACGATTACCTCCAACAAACTGCAAACCTCTAATGCTATCTGGTGGCTGGCGGGTTGTCATCCCGGGAGGGAGACACAAAGGAGAGGGTTAAGCAGGCCAGCCGCCGTAACGATGCTTCCTGTGATGTCCTGAGCCTCAGGTATGCTAAGTCCGTCACAACGGGACCACAAGAATAAACGCAATTTTGCCAAAAAGCGTTACAGGATTTTTTGTTAAGAACTGTAAAGATGTCCCAAAACGGGAAGATGGGCCCGGGCGGGGTGAACAACGAGCGGTGAGCAGAGTCACAGACTCAGCGTCACAGTAGCCATACACTAGTCGTGTTCCGGGGCCCCAAAATGGAAATTCCAAGGAAGCCCTGAATGAGTCTTCGCTATATTTTCCGGGGCTAAAACCCCTGATTATTATGGGTGACTTCGACGCTGGCCTAAAAGGCCGGCTCTTTCACCAATGCCGCTTGTTTACAGATTCCTTAAGTCAAGCCCTCTACTCCTGAATTGTTCGTCCTCGATAAGGAGAAGCTATGAAGATAACAACTACTTGCTGTTTGGGACTGCTGATGATCATTGGCTCTATAGCCACCGCCCAACAACCGTGCGGCGGCCCGGCCGCCGTTCCACCCATAAAGGCGGTTACAGATTGGTCACAGTTTCACTTCGACCCCTGCCACACAGGCTTCGATCCATATGAGTTTGTTCTGAGCCCCGCCACGGTCGGAAAGCTCCGTCTGCACTGGCAGTACGTGATCGGGGGCTACAATAATTCTTCTGCGGCGGTCGTCAACGGCGTGGTGTACGTCGGGTCCTTTGACAATAACGTGTACGCCTTGAACGCCAGCACGGGAGCGCTCTTGTGGAAGTACACGACGGAGGCCTATGTCAGTTCGTCGCCGG
>Ga0209656_10002465_pt1 | contig 11965 bp, 10 predicted proteins | sample BogFormECP12_OM2_FD_188239 | JGI IMG/M metagenome (GOLD analysis project Ga0209656, IMG submission 188239) | Bog forest soil microbial communities from Calvert Island, British Columbia, Canada - ECP12_OM2 (SPAdes) (version 2) | ecosystem: Environmental > Aquatic > Freshwater > Wetlands > Bog ... | reverse complement strand
CGTCGTCCACCATTATCAAACGCTCGCTGCGCAAGGCGCGGTGAACAATCTGTGGAAGGCGGTGTGGCTGGTCCCGGCCGGAATGGCGGTTACTGTCGTCGTACTGTTCGCCATCCTGTTCAAGGACCGGCCTACACGGACCAGCCCGGACGAAGCCAAGAAAGGGATGGTGGAAAGTGAAAATGCAGACCAGCATCAGGCTGTTAGCCGCTGAACGGCCGGCTTGATTTCGCAAAGCGCCTGGCTCCGAAAACCAGCCCCTACTTGGTGGGACTTTTGCAAACTGGGCAGCGGGGCTTGGATGGTTCGGCGGGGTGCTCGCAACGGTGCACGAAATCACCGAGCAGGTGTTCGTGTCCACTCCTGTCCACTTCGAAAAAATGAGAGCTTTTCGTTATATCCTATCTTTCTGCACAAGTCGTTCCTTTGTTCCGTCCAATAGGGGTGTGGGGAGGGGCAGGGGCTAAGTTTCGCCCGTCAGGATATTTCAGATTTTCGCGTTCTAATAGGTGGGAAATTGCCGTGGCTGTTACGAGCGATTCGTTATCGTCTCGAGCGGTAGCCGCACTTTCCGCAAATCGTTCAACTAGGCCGGAAAACAGCGGAAGCGAAGACGGAGGTCCGCACCGCGAAGATAACGAGATTGTCTTCGTTACGAGCTCGCCAGAGTTCGTCAGGCAATTCGATGTCATTAAAAAACACAAATTGCGACTGCTTCTCTCAGGTTCACGGTTCTACCTCCGCCAAACGCAGCCAGGTGGACTTACAAATTTTGAAGATTCTAAGATTTGCGCCATTTGAGAATCAATGCGCATCTTTCAAAGACGGCGCACCATAACTGACAGGCCGTCTTAGTTTGGATCCTCAATCGTTGAGATCACCGCTGAAGATCGGCGTGTTACCTTCTCCCACCAACTTCTTGGCATTAGCTGGCGTCCTTCGCGCCGGCCGCTAGTGCGTACTGATGCCGCGGACATGCTTAAAAGGCGGCTTAAGCAAGCCGGTTTGCCGGCGCACTATTCGCCTCACTCATTCCGGGCCACCGGCATCACGAATTTTCTGGAAAATGACGGTACCCTTGAAGCCGCTCAGCGAATCGCCGGCCACGCCGACAGCCGGACGACAAAGCTTTACGACCGCCGCGGCCAGAAGGTTTTACTCGAGGACATGGAGAGGATTCGGTATTCCGGGCAGTCTGAGACCGGCGCCGGCGTTACGGCGCGAGAACGGCGAATTCGGGGAAACTGGCGAAGTCGCGGGCATTAAACGTGTAGATACGCTCGATGCCGTTGACGCTCATGGTGGCGAGGATCTGCAAGTCGAAAATGTCGCCGCCGGTGACGGGACGCCGGCGCAGCAGGCGGATGAGTTCTTCGACGATGTGCGCCGGTGCCGGCAGCACATGGAGAAAGCCGAGCAGCGAAGAAATCGCGGCGAGCGCGGCGGCCGGAGAGGAAGGATTCTGGACGCGGCGCGGATTGGTGACGACGGCATAAAACTCGCAGAGTATTTGCGAGGTCACGTAAAGGGTCCTTTTGTATGACGATTCGCTCAAGCCCATACTAACTCGGTCGTATTACATTCCTAGAATGAACTCTCAAAAACTAATTCGTGTCGCCTGCTATTTGAGAGTTAGTACCGAAACCCAGGAACTAGACAATCAGCGTCAAGAAATTCTCCCGTTCATCGAACGACGAAATTGGCAACTGGTCCAGTCCTTTGAGGACGTGATGAGCGGTCGAAAGAGCGAGAAGGATCGTCCTGGCTTTGCATCGATGCTTAAGGCAGCTCATCAAAGGAAGTTCGACATTTTAGTCTTCTGGGCTTTGGACCGGCTGACCAGGGAGAATACAAGAGCGACGCTTAACTACCTCCAGCGCCTTGAGTCAAAAGGTGTTGGTTACGTTTCCTATCAAGAGCAGTGGCTGGACTCCACTGGACCGTTCAAAGACGTGATGGTTGCGATGTTCGCGACGCTTGCGAAGCAAGAACGGGCAAGAATATCGGAACGAACCATTGCCGGTCTTAAGGTAGCGCGAGCCAAAGGCAGAGTACTTGGCAGACCGCCGCTTCCTGAGGAGACTATCCGCAAGGTCCTTTTACTAAACCAGCAGGCAGGAATCGGAGCGCGAAAAATCGCGAAGAGCACCGGATATCCGCTCGGTACAGTGAACGCAATCTTGGCCAGATCCCGACAGCAGACCTGCTAAGCAAAGACTCGTACTCTTCCAGATACGGGCATCATGGACTTGGGGAGCCATGCTCTTCAGTGCCTCATATTGGTTATATCATAGGTGCTCTCCCGAATCCTCCATGAATCGCCCTCATGGAATAAGACCCATGAATACGTGCCCTCGGCATGTATAGTACCGGTGGACGGTTCTTCAAAAGTATCACTCCATGTTCCGGTCGCACGTACCTCGTTCCCAGCCGCAATTGCCTCATTGACTACGGTGACAACATTCTTGGAATGGACCTCCCCGAAATAATGTTTTGCATATAGTTCTTCGATTGCCTGCCGACCGTGAAATATTCCTTCTGGTGTATTAAAAACCGCGTCCTCGGCATAGAGCGCGGCAACGGTGACTGCATCCTGCCTATTGAATGCCGCGTCATAATTCGAAGCCAACGCACGAACCTGCTGGGCAGTCTCTGCATCGGCCGTGTCATTCTGTTGAGCGAAGGCTGGCGGAGCAAAGCTGATCGCCAACCCTGCTATGGCAACTACGAAGCGAATTTTCATAGGATCAAAGAGGCAGCCGCAATCCGCGTTTTCCTGACGCGCTCGCTTTTTGGCGGCGATATTCCGCGTAGGTTCCTTCGGCGCGTTTCTCTAGCGAAACCGACTTCTGCTCCTTTGCGATTCTGATGGCTTCGCCGAACGAAGCTTCAATTTGGAGCTCCTCAGCACCCGTAGCCGCGAGAAACACTCCGCGCAGCCGGTGCAGTTCGGCACACCACCAGCGCTCTCCAGATCTCTCGGCCAGCGTTTGTGCCTCCTTTGTTGCCTCAAGCGCCTCAGAAGTACGGTCCGCCAGGTATAAAGCTTCGGCCTTCTGCGCTAGAAAATATGGCACCATCACCGTTGATCCGGTCGCCCGATATTCTTCTAGTCCGTCCTCGATCCACGAAATGCCTTCAGCAGTGTCACCCGAAGCACTGCGTGCGCAACCGCGAAGAACGGCTCCGATAGGCAGCCAAAGGGCAAAACTTTGACGGGTTGCCAGTTCAGTCAAATCCGAAGCCAAGCGCTCTAGTTCACGGCGATCACCCTCAAAATGGGCGAGATGCCCGGCAAAAAATAGCGCCACGGCTAATGCAGGCATATCATTCAACGCTTTCGCTAATGGAATTGCTTCGGCCATAGTCGCTTGGCTAGCGGCGATCTCTCCGAAGTGCCTCTCGGAGAGCGCCTTAAAGCACAGACAATTGACGGCGGGTGCGCTGACCTCTTCGACCTGAGACTGTACGGCTCCTGAGCGCCAGATCTCTAGACCACGCATTGTGTATTGTCGCGCGGTCTGGAAATCGCCCAAAAAGTAGATGGTGGCTGCCAAAATTCGATAGGCTCCCATCAATAGCCGAGCGTCATTCTGCTCCTGCGCGAGCGAGTGAATCCGTTCGGCAATCTGCATCGTTGAAGTCAGTTTTTCAGTCCACAGGGAATAGCGCCACTGGCTTATCAGGGCGGAATACAGGAGCAGAGGACGGTTAAGCGAATGACACAAAGATTCCACGCGCTGGTAACACATTCGCGCTTCCGGTGCTGCGAAACCTCGCGTGACCGTCAGATATAGCGCTGCCTGCATGAGAATGAAGAGCTGATCTTCTGCAGTGAGACCCTGCCCCCCGACTCCGATTTCCACCGGTGAACCCCAGCGTCCGTGTTCGAAAAAATGAGCTAAAACTGAGAGAATTGTTCCTCTAGCTCCGAGGACGTTAGCAGCGAAGGAGGCATTACCGCGCTGAATCCGCGGAATGTAAAGTTCATGAAGCGCTTCGCGATATAAACCGGCATGGCAGCCGGAGATAACGGCCAAGAAAAGCGGCTCCATGTCCTTGAAACTATCTGGCAGAGGGGGCGCAATTGCTCGATAATGAGTATAGAGCCGCCTGTTGCATTCCTTCCAAGCATCGGTTCGTTGACTACGAAGCTGTTCGCCAAAATATTCACGAACAAGAGGATGCGTATCGAGGCGCCCACGATTGTGCGGATCTTCTCCCGCAAGGAGTCTTGCTCTTCTCAATTTGGCAAGAATCGTTCGCCTCTCGGTCGGGCTTAAATCGATTAATGACTCTGTAAGACCAGGGATAGCGGGTTGATCTAGCAGGACTCCGAGTGCCTTTTCGTCTGCGGGTCGATCAAACAAACCTAACATACGGAGAACGGACAGCTCAGGGCCCTCGCCAAACCAGGTCTGGTAAGATGCCATGACTTTTCGGGCATGGACTCCCTGTCGAACGTCGTGAGCAAGATGTTTTGACACTTCTTCGCGACAACTAATATTTCCATTATAAGCATCTGCCAGATAGCTGCCCAGCAGCGTGAGAGCGAGACAATGGCCACTGAACTCGTCGCTGGCACTTCGCAATTTCTCTTCGTCTCCCTTAACGCCGAGCGCTCGGAGCAGCTTCGCACCGGCACCGCTGGATAGTTGTTCCAGGTCGCGACGCGGCGCTGAAGTGCCCTCGTAATCAGCAATATCAGCAACCGGCGTCCGCGTGGTAATCGCGCAAAGCCCCTTATTGAAGGCAGCAAGCTCGCGCAAAAGCGCCTGGAGGGAAGGTTCCCGCAGCCGTGCTTCTTGTGGCCCAGGCGGATTTTGGAGCGGCTCCAAGCCATCCAAAACCAATAAGGTTCGACGATGCGCGACGAGCTTCGCCAGTCTTTCGCCCTTCTCCCACGCTGTTCCGAGCCGTGGATCTGGATCTCCAAACCAAGTGAGAGCCGCATCAAGAAATTCATCTGCTGAAGAAGTGTTCCCACTCGTGCCCTGTCTGTAAAAGGACCAGCCAAAAACGAGTTCCGCAGAGCGATAATGTTTAGCAGCCATTCGTCGGAGCCAATGGTTGACAAGTGTGGACTTCCCGACACCGGCCCAGGCAACAATTGTAACGACGTTGACATCCTTGTTTGCCCAAGCACGATCCAGAAAAGCGATATCCTCCTCTCGACCAAAAACATCACTTCCGGTAACGGGCAATCTGGCTACGGAAATCTTCTCCGGTGCAAGTCTTGTTGGCGGCTTCCGAGTTCTGATACGCGAAGTGGTAGAGGGCGTCTTCAGGAGGCTCTGCAGAGTGATTCTACGCCGTGCGTCGATAGCACCTGTTATCGTCGGCATCGCCTTCAGCACCTCGTTCGGAGTCTGGAAACGCTGTGCCGGATCTTTCTGAAGGAGTTTCTCAAGGAGAACTACGACCGGCTGTGGAACATCTTTGAGTCGTTCACGCGGTAAGGGCGCATGTTGATGCTTATACATCACCTCAGGGGAAGGACCTCGGAATGGTGTTTGCCCAGTCACCATCACCCAGAGCGTTACTCCAAGCGAGTACAGATCCGAACGGATGTCCACGCCAAGTCCGGCGAACTGCTCCGGACTAGCGAACTCCGGTGTACCAGCAAAAGCTCCTGGAGTTGAAATCGCAGCCTCAGCAGGCGAGTCGCTTGTGGGCTTGGCCAGTCCAAGGTCAATGATTTTGACTGTTACAGTGCTCCCCTCCTCGACACTCACCATTATGTTGCTTGGTTTGATGTCCCGGTGAACCAGCTTCTGCTTGTGCACCGCAGCCAAACCGGCGGCGACCTGCGTCGCGATTTCCAGCGCGAGCTTTACCTCCAGCCTGCCAGAGCGCCGGACAAGACTCTCCAAAGTCTCTCCTTCTACAAACTCCATCGCGTAGAAGTAACTGCCCCCGGTTTTACCCAGATGGAAGACCGAAGCAACATTCGGGTGACGGACGCTAGCCGCTGCGCGTGCTTCACGCAAAAAGCGAAGCCGCGCCGTTTGGTCGCCGATATATTTTTCGCTGATCAGCTTCAGCGTCACAGGAAGCCGCAAATCGACATCGAACGCCTTGTAAGTGACACCCATTGCACCGCGACCCAACTCGACCGGTTTCCCATCCTCGCCCAACACCAGCTCGTAGTTCTCAAATCGTTGCGCTGGATTGTCCCGTGTCGGGCTGACCGCTTCCTCGAATGTGCACTCGCCAGACTCAACCCCGCCAGCGAGACCCATGCGTAGCACGCAGACGGGACAGAATTCCATCGCTCCAGAAAGCTCGTTGCCGCAGGTCGGACAGGTGCGTTGGGGCTGTGTGCTCATGACCCTAACCGCCCTTCAGCCGCATTCGCAGCCCAAAGCAACACCACGCTCCATCGAGCGGTGCGAATTCGCCCAGCCCAGCGCCCTGTATACTGTTGTCCCGCTGCACAAGTAATCGCGTGTTGCGTTACACTAGCGCGTGATATCGCGTCGCGGAATAAAATTCCTGCCGTTGGTGTCCCTTCGCGTCCGGTGTTGATAACGACTTTGGGCGGTGCGGCGGCTTACGAATTTACGTCGTGCACCGACGACTTTCAACGTCGCCGGAAACCGTGTGGTTAGTCAGACGTTCGCCCTTCAATTGAGATCCGCCAGGGAGACGCCAACAACTTTTAGTCTCCTGGGTCGGCTCTCAGACCTGGACAAGACAAGAGGCGAGAAATGGTCGCCAGTCATGATGACCTCATAGACTAATGACGCTAAACGAGCCGACTGACCTGCTGAGTTCGAAGCTCTGGAAGGTCGGAACTTAACCGGCGTCACTATCGAAGCGACAAAAATGGGCGGATCTGGCGGCTCAAAAATATATTGTTGAAGATAAAGGCGGCGGCGAGCTTATGCACGTTCGTAGTTGGATGAAAGTCGTCCCAAAAGACGTAATTATTCGGGTTGTCATTCGCAAGGAGGGGACCGTTGGGCGGCTCGTAGGCGAAATTTGTGCTGTTCGTGAAGCCAAACCTGGCCGGTTGATAAACCACCGGAACGAAAATCGCGTTAATATCCACAAGGTCGATCCTGATTTGGTGTGTTAAGGCAAATCGCGGTAGCTCGACAGCAAGCAAAACATTTGTAGTGACTACAAATTGTGTTGCGGCGAGAATCGTTGCTCCGGGAAGGGCTTTCACTTTAGGAGTCAGCGCTAAGTCTGGAATGGTAATGACAAAAAAATTTTTTGCGCCAGCTGCTGAAAGCTTTGCGATTTGACCTTTGATGTTTGCGACCGTCTCTAGAGGTTCGATTCCTGGGAAATCATTCGCGCCAATCCAAATAACGCAGAGATCGTCAGCCTTTGAGCCGACGCTGTTTACATATGCTGTGATTTGATCCGGGAAACTTGGGAGTACTGCATTTATAACATTCAAATCCCCAGAGGTTGATCCTCCAACGGCAAAATCCGTCGCATTATCATTATTCGGATCCTGCAGCCAAGCAGTCACCGGTGAAATATCGACGTGGAACTGTTCTGCAATCCCGGAGAAATAATCTACCCAGTTCTGACCGTCGGTGAAGCGACCTAAAAAAATGGCTCCTGTCCCATCAAACGTTTGGCCATAGTCGCCACGAAGAGGCGAACCGAGTGGCGCCAGAGGCCCAGGCGGCGCTGCTCCTCCGGTCGCAACGAAACTGTTCCCAATATCGGAAAGACTATCCCCGAAGACCACGAGCCTCTCACGTCCGTAGGAAGCCGGCAACAGGAAGAGAGCGAGGCATAAAGCAAGAAGTGTTAGGTTCCTCATTAAGTACAGCTTTTATAAAGATGTGGCCCATTTGTGAAGAGAAAATTCGTTCCACGACTGCCTTGTGAACAATGGTTCTATAGCTCCGGCTGCTCGAGGGAACGCTTACGCTTACCTGGTGACCGTCCTCATTCAGATTGACCCTTATCCAGCAGCGCCCGGCGCTTAATGAATGAAGCACCGCATTTGCTCAGGTTCAGCCAGAGTGCAGGCACCGCGACCGACAGGAGCGCCTTGACCGCAAGAACCGAGATCGCCAGCACCGCGAGACACTGGATGCCGTCAAGGCGAACAAATCCGGCGGAGATGCACGCGATCTACGATTGTGATTGCTAAAGGGGCTCTGCGGGCTCTCCAGGATTCGATATAGGCGCTCCTGATGAGCCGGAGGGTATAATCTATCTGCCCTCCAGGAGCGTTTGAGGGGGAGGGCTCCCTCTCTTTGCCAATCGCCGTTCCCGCGAATAATTCAGATCAGCGATCTGATTGCTGCTCCAAAAACGCACCCAGCTCCCGAATCGCTGCTTGGACTTCAGCCTGCGAGAGATACTTGTCGAGTTGACCGATGAGGATGCTCCCGAATTCTTCCGTGTGTTTGCGCTCCTTCGCAGTAATGAGGTTACGGAAAACTGCGTCCGTTACATGAGTGGGATGCTCTATGCGGTATGCATCAATGGCTTTTGAAGAAATACCTATGACAAAGCTGCCCACCCTTTCAGGTAACGTTCCACCCAAACGGGAGAAGTGCATTTCGCGATACAGAAGGGATTCGCTCATTCCGTGAATTTTGTTCTGCCTGGGGATGAAACGCAATGCGAATTGCTTCGGAATGGTCAGAGCGCCCTTTCACGAAGCAGCCGAGAAAGGCAATCCCGAAAAGGATTCCCCAGTTCAAAGCAGCCGATCTCTGAACCGGGGAAATCGCTTCCCTGATTACTGAGCTATTCCGAAGAAAAGATTTTTTCAGGAAACGGCGGGAAGGTTCAATCCTGAGAATGAATGCCCTGTCAAAGCAGTTCGATTATCGACGCAGGTATGACAAATCCAAAGGAGTAAATTCTGTTTCTGCTACGGGGGGATGTAGCCTGTTTTGAACGACGGTCCAGAGATCTGTTCCGACTGAGGCGCGAGTCATTCTGTCCAATTTCAAGCCCCAATCGATCCAATTGATGTAAACGTCTGCGGATGCTTCGACTGACACGTCTGTCATCTATGACTCCTTTGCTACAACAGGAATATACGCTACAGACGCTCTGTTTCAATAACTGGCGCTTTCACGCAACGGGCGCATCGAGAATACAGTGAAAAACAAGAACGTTGCGCTAAGGCAATCGTTCCAAATTCTTCAAGTGTACCCGCAACTTCTCGTATGCATCCACATAAGCCTTAGCGCGAATTGTCTTCGGTCGAAGAAACAATCCCCCAATCTTCAATAACTTCTGCATCATCAGGATAGTGCAGAAAGAGCTTCCTCACTGCGGGGTATAGCCTTTTCGCAACGTCTGTCTTCTCGGCGCAGGACGCCCTGGTTCGATGTCACGATGACCGATAGGCGAAGAAGTTGAAATGCGGAATAGGCGAAGTTGGATTGTCTCCGATGCATGTTTCCCCTATAGAATTGCCTTTGTGTGAACGGACGCGACTCCAACGCTGAAATCTTTGATGTGTTTCTGTGCCACAACAGCGAGGATAAACCAGCCGTCCGCGAGATCGCGCAGAAGCTCTCCCAGGAAAATATCAAACCTTGGCTGGATGAAGAACAAATAAGGCCTGGAACCTCGTGGCAAACGGCGCTTGGACAGCAGATAAAAAGCATACAATCGGCGGCGGTTTTTGTGGGTGAGAATGGTCTTGGCCCCTGGCAGAATCAGGAGATTCAGGCTCTTCTCAACCAATTCGTGAAACGGGAACGCCCCGTCATTCCTGTGATCTTGCCTTCAGTCAAGACAACGCCGGAGATGCCTTGGACCTTGGAGAATCTTCATTGCGTCGATTTCCGAACCGATTTTCAGCCTCTTAAGCGACTGATTTGGGGTATTACCGGCCAAAAACCAGCAGCACTCTCCGACGTCCTCTCTTCGGAGAAACCAGCAACCATACAAGAGGCTGTTAAATTTCGACTGATCCCGGATAGTAATGAGCAAGCCAAATCGGACAAAGTTATTTCCGAAGCGAGGCTCTATCCGCCTCTTGCTGAAGAGCCCGATAAAGAGCAGGAAACGCAACTCGAAATTCTTCGACGCAAACGGTTTGTCGCAGATGAGCCGTTCAATTCGCTTGAGCAGGTCGTGGGCGCTCGGTCAGTGTCAGCGTGCGGATCTTCCAATCATCACCCTCACGAACATAAATTGCGGAAAAGTAGCCCCTGACGAACACCGGACCAGTGTCGCCTTGAAGAGTGCCGGTCCATTCTCCGTAGGACCAAACCGCGTTGTCGATTGCGTTGAGGTGACAATCGCGCGGATCGTTAAAAAGCGTCAGAGGCCACCGCTGGAACGTGCCTTCATACCTCTTCTCGATGGCATGCCTACCGGCAAAAATCCCGTCCGGGGCCACCAAAATCGCGTCCTCCGTGAAAAGCGCGGCTAGTGCGGCTGCATCCTTGTTCGTGAATGCGTCGCTCTGCTTCGTCGCGAGCACAGCGAACTCATCAAGTGCTTTGGGATCCCCTTCAAGCTCGCGTTGCTGGGCTCTTCGCGGACTTGCCGTGTTCGCTTCTTGGGCAAACGTCGGCCAAACAAAGCTCAGGGCTAATCCTGCCAGGGCAAGCACTAAGCGGATTTTCATTGATTTCTCCTGGGTAGAATGGACGCGGGAACGTACAGCGCTCAAGGTGGTCGGTCAGCGTTTTTGCGGCCTCATCGACCGTGTAGGTGCCCCAGTAGGCGACTACTGGTCCGACTGGCTCCCGTGGACTGGTATCTGCCTTTGCACGGTTAGCAGACATCATCTGCCAAGAAAAATGTCCATCGCTGGTAAAGATGGCCTGCCCTTTTACGCCATCACCCCATGGGTTGTGCTTTTCGCCGTCCTGGGTCTGGTCATACACCGAGTCCAAGAACCAAGTGCCTACAATTAGTTCCTTGAATGACTTTTGTTGGCCGAGTGCGTCGCTGAGAGGCAGAACAATTCCGAGGCACAGGAATGCCAAAGCGGTTAATGTGAGCGTAGTACGCCGGTTCATTGTGTTTATCTCTTTATGGTCGATTTTTCGGTATTTGTTTGTCGCCTAACGACCTGCTGCGGGATTTCTCCGAGTCGCCGGTAATCGCCGGGGGCAACAGAATGGCCGCAACGCACGCGTTTTGATCGAGTCTACTTCGCCGGAGGAGGAGTTACGTTCCAAATGTCCAACCGAATCTTCCAATCATCGCCCTCACGAACCCAAATATTTGCCCAATATCCCTTGAGTTGTATAGGACCGCCGTTCTGGCCTTGGAAAGTGTTATTCCATTCCCCATTGACCCACACTTCATTGCCAGCCGTACCTATATTGTGAGGACTGTACTGATCGGTCTTGGCAATATGGTTGCTGAAATGCAGTTTCTGGAACAGGTCTACATAATGTTTTTCGATGGCCTCCCGACCGTAAACCGGTCCTGAGTCATTCACCAGAACCGCGTCCTCCGTATACAGCGCGGCCACGGCGGCACCATCGTTGTTGTTGAATGCCGCGGCAAATTTTTTAGGGAGCGCAGCAAGCTGCTGGACCAATTGTGGATCGGGCGTATTGGTTTGTTGGGCAAAGGTCGGCACGGTAAAGCCGATTGCCAATCCTGCGAGCACAAGTAGTAAGGGAATTTTCATTTGTTTCCTCCGGGGTTTAGGATGGTTTGTCGCGCGGATCAGGAGGTTATTGGTTACTCGGTGTAGCCGTTGGAGACGGTGTCGCGGCTGGTGCTGGAGTTACGTTCCAAGTTTGCATCTTATCCTTCAAAATACCGTCCTCAAGAACTTCAATTGCTGACCAATAGCCCTTTATATCTAGCGGACCCCAGCCCTTGCCTTGAACAGTTTCATTCCACTCCCCGAAAGTGATCCGGGCCCCGTACACCAAGGAGTTGGCTAGAAGCGCACGCAGGATGCAATTAAAGGAATCACTTCAGGATGGTTTAGCTTCCTCGATGAAGCTTACCGGCATTTTCTCCCTCAACTCACGAACGCAGGCGTGCTTCAAGG
>Ga0209656_10002464_pt1 | contig 11969 bp, 10 predicted proteins | sample BogFormECP12_OM2_FD_188239 | JGI IMG/M metagenome (GOLD analysis project Ga0209656, IMG submission 188239) | Bog forest soil microbial communities from Calvert Island, British Columbia, Canada - ECP12_OM2 (SPAdes) (version 2) | ecosystem: Environmental > Aquatic > Freshwater > Wetlands > Bog ... | reverse complement strand
CAACGCCGGTCCATTCGGGCGCACCGTCATGACCATCGACCGCGCCCTCCAGTTCATCGCATCAGAGGACATCTTCTGGGCAGCCGGTTAGTCGTGGCCCCACCCGAAAAATGCGGAAAGTCGAGCTTAGGGAAGGTCTGAACAAGGCAGCGCTGAGGTCAGCTGAGGTCATTTGACCGCATCGGATCAACGGGAAGGGGTGTGATCGCGAAAGAGGTGGCACGCGATGAGGGACGCTGGGCGGCGGAACCCGTGCTGTTTGCGCGTGAAGCGAGCGTTTCGGGCGCACCGCGCCTGTCAGGTGCCGAGCAGCCTGTGCCGGACCAAGAACAGATTGGCGAGGCCACACGTCACCCACAGGCGCTGCGTGTTCTTCGCCAGCCCGCGGTAGCGCACCTTGGCAAAGCCGAACACCCGCTTGATCACCCCGATGCTGTGCTCGACCTTGGCGCGAACCCCGGATTTGCTGCGGTTCTTCGGCCGCTCCACCGCATCGACCACTCCGCAATGCCGGTAGCGCCGGTTGGTGAAGTCCTTGGCATGCGGCGCACGCTCGCGGATCACCGCCCTCTGTCCGCGATACGCCTGGTCGCCATAGACCCGCGTCTCGTCGCCGTGCGGCAGCGCCGCCAGCACCTTCGCGTCGTGCACGTTCGCCGCCGTCGTCGCCAGCGAGTGGATCAGCTTGGTCTTGCTATCCACGCCAAGGTGCAGCTTCATCCCGAAATACCACTGCTGGCCCTTGCGGGTCTGGTGCATCTCCGGATCGCGCGCCTTGGCCTGGTTCTTGGTCGAGCCCGGCGCCGCGATGATGGTCGCATCGACGATCGTGCCGCCGGCCACCTTCAATCCGCGAGAGGCGAGGCACTCATTGACCCGAGCGAACAGCGCCTGCCCCAGATCGTGTCGCTCGAGCAGGTGACGGAAGTTCAGGATCGTCGTTTCGTCCGGCACCGGCTCGCAACCGAGGTCGATGCCCACGAACCGCCGCATCGACAGCGACTCATACAGCGCATCCTCCGCCGCCGGATCAGACAGATTGAACCAGTGTTGCAGGAAGTGCAGCCGCAGCATCCGCTCCAGCCCGATCGGCGGACGCCCGTTGCCGCGCTTGGGGTAGAACGGTTCGACCGATCGCGCCCTCAATCGCCATCATCGCCAAGAGCTTTGGGATCGCGACGATCTCGTTGGACTTTTCCGCGACCTGTCGCATGGCCAGTCCGAAGCCGAACAACGTTCCTTCGACGCCACCTGCCGCCCTGAGTAAGGGGCTTGCGGCGCAGCTGGACATCGATTCGAAGCATGGGATTGGGCGGAAAGGGAGTACCATGGAGGAGTTTGCCGCCTGTCGGCCACGTCACGCGGCAGCGTCCCGTTAGCTCGCCGAGAAGCGCCACGACGCCACCCTGGCGAAGCGCGGCATCATCTCTATCACGGACTGTTTCGCTAGTGCCGGCGGGGTGATCGACTTCTATCAGGTACAGATCGACGACCAGCCCGACGCCGTGTTGCGGTCGATCGAAAGGATTCGCGCGGCTCAGGGCAATGTCATGCGCGTGTGTTTGGGCTGAGCAGCAAGCCGTAGGTACTTTCCGATCCTACCGGCATTGGCCGCGATGGTCGAAGCTCCCATTCTGCTCCTCCGATCGCGGCTCATCGGCGTTGTCGATCACCAATCCGTCGTTGCTTGGTAGAGAAGAGATGGCGCGAGAGAGGAACGGTTGCGATTTCCATTCGGCGTATGGGGATTGTAGTAAGCACTTGGCACTGATGTCATGCCGATGCCTCAAACCAACCGGCGACCCCGCACGCACCTGCGATCGCAGCGACGCGTCGACGCAGCGTTGTAGCTGCGTAGCCTTCGCCGACGGCAGCCAGATATGCCCCGACCACCTCCCGGGTGGCAGGCATCGGCTCGAACCCGCGCCGCTCACACCAGGCCTTGTAGTTGGCGAGATCGGCCGCATAGGCCCGCAGTGTCGCCGGCGCGTCGGCGGCGGCCTGGTAGGCATGCGACTAGGCGAGAGCTATCGCTGCACGTGCCGTCGGCGGCTTAGCGCCGTCCAGGCGGGCGTGCTGCCGCTTGCGGGCTTCGTTGAAGAGGCTGGCCATACCCCCATTACCACGCCATTAGACGCGATAACGACCATTCTGGCGTGTTACTTTTTTGGGGCCGCACAGCGCCCATCACGGTCGTTTAGGCCGGGGTCGATGCTCGTCGGAAGCGGACATTCGGTGCGCTGTAAAATTCAGGCGATTGCACGATGCGAGCGACTAGCGTTACGATATCGAATGTGTCCGCGTCCACCTACAGATCAAAGGATGCACCTATGGCGCCGACTCTCATAAGACAACTTCCTCTCATGAGGAAACTTCTCATCGGGCTGGCGCGGTGGGGCGGGGCCTTGGTGCTTTTGGCGGCCGCGACGGCACAAGCTCGGGCCGCGGACTGCGCTCAGTTGTTACAGCTCAGTCTGCCGCATGTGACCGTCACCTCGGCCGCGCTGATGGAGAGCGGCAGCTTCACCGACGATACGCGACCCGATGAAGCGAGCCGGACTTACAAGGACCTGCCGGTCTTCTGCCGGGTACGCGGCGTGTCGCGGCCGACCTCGGATTCGGCGATTCATTTCGAGGTCTGGCTGCCGCAACAGCAAGCTTGGAGAGGGCGCCTGTTTATGATCGGCAACGGCGCCTATGCGTCCTACATCTACTATGCCCAGATGTCGCAGCGCATCCGCGCCGGCGATGTGGCGGTGGCGACCGATGGCGGGCATCAGGGCGGCTGGGACGATCTGTCCTTCGGCGTCGATCATCCGGAGAAGATCCTGGATTTCGCCGGCCGGGCGGGCCATGAATCGGTCGTCGCCGGCAAGGCGGCGGCCGCCGCGTATTTCGGCACCGCGCCGCGCTACAGCTATATGTGCGGCTGTTCGACCGGCGGCTACCAGGCGCTGACGGCGGCGCAGCGCTACCCGGATGATTTTGACGGCCTGATCGCGGGCGATCCAGGCAACAATCGCTCGACGCTCAATATGCAGTTCCTGTGGAACTATCTCGCCAACCACAGGCAAGGGGACGACAGCACGCCGATCATGTCGAAAGACGATCTGGTGTTCCTTTATCAAGCGGTGATGAAGGCTTGCGATGGGATCGATGGCGTTACCGATGGCGTTATCAACGATCCGCGCGCGTGCCATTTTGACGTGCGCTCCTTGCTCTGCGCCGACGGCAAGAACACCGAATGCCTGACGCAGGAGAAGATCGATGCCGCCCTGAAGATTTATGCGGGTCCCAAGGATGCGCGCACCGGCAAGCCGGTCTACCCGGGTTTCCCGTTCGGCAGCGAGGGTGTCGAGACGCGTGGCGAGAAGGGTTTCCCTGGCTGGAGCGCCTATTGGGCGGACCAGGAGCATCCGACACAGCCTTCCCGCGCCGATTTCTTCCGCAGTTGGGTGTTCGACGACCCGAACTGGAATTGGTGGCATTTCAACTGGGGCTCGGATGTCGATTTCGTCCACGCCAAGATGGCGCATGATTTTGACGCTAACAGCACGGATCTCAGCGCCTTCAAGGCGCATGGCGGCAAGCTGATCATGTTCATGGGCTGGGCCGACCCGGTTGGTACCCCCTTCGAAGCGATCAACTACTACAACAATGTCGAGGCGAGGGCTTCAGGCGCCACCGAGGCGGCGCGGCGCGAGGCCACGCAATCCTTCTTTCGCCTTTACATGGTGCCGGGCATGGCCCATTGCGCCGAGGGGCCAGGGGCGGTCAATTTCTCCACCGCGACCCGCGATTCCACCCCGCCGGTGAGCGACGCCGTCCATGACATGGCCGTGGCGCTGCAAGTCTGGGTGGAGAAAGGCGAGGCGCCCGAGGCACTGATCGCCACCAAATACGCGGACGCGGATGGCCACAAAATCGCCTTTCAGCGCCCACTCGGCGTCTTTCCCAAAGTGGCAAAGTATCGCGGCGGCCCCACGGAATTGGCGACGAGCTTTGAATGCGCCATGCTCGATGGGGCGCAGTAGCGGCCGGCCCATAAGTAGCGGCAAACAGCCTGCCGCCGCCGCCTGATCGATCGGAGTCGCTGCGCGAATGCTTGTGACGTCATCCTGGGCGCGCAGGACCATTCTTCATGGTGCTGCGCTGACCGGGGTCTGGTCGTAAGGATGCGCGTGATGCGGCAGATGCTGGGTCTGCAGCGAACCGCTTCACACTGCGGGACACACCGATCACACCAAAGCGGTCGGCCTGCCAACGGCCACGACGCGCCCCTCGCGGCCGCTCAGGAGACCAGCACTGCTCCTCCAAAGCGGACAGTGCATCGATCGGTCCCCCGCGCAGGGGCTAGGTGCATCCCGAACCTTCACGCACCGACAGACCAGAAATTCAGGCTGTACGATGCGGCGAGCAATTTCGGCATCACGCGTCCGCTCGTAGACCATTGCTTGGATGCCGGCGATCTGCCCTGTCGCTGGGTCGGCATGCATCGCCGCGTGACGCTGAAAGAGGTCCTTGGCCGAGCGGCCGAGGCCGGCGGCGCGATACCGTCATCGTTCTCTAGCAGCGACAGCGCATCGCCACCGTCGTCGAGGCTCGCTCAACCTCGCCTCATCAAGAATGAGAAGACGATGGTGCGCGGCGACGGCACGCCAGCCGATCGCGGCCTGCTCACACACTTTTCCACCGCCTCAGGCCTCGGCCCAGTGCCAGGCCTCGAGGTTCCATGTATTCACTCGCGTGTTGATGTTCGACTGGAAGCCGATCAGTCCCGACTTCGTTCCCTCGATCTCGGCGTATTGCTGCTGCGGCAGGAAGGGCAGATCGTCGCGCAGGATCGCCTGCAGCCGGTGATAGATCGGGATGCGCTTGCTCTGGTCCAGCGTTGTCGCCCCCTCCAGCAGCAGCTTGTCCACCTCCGGGTTAGAGTACTGCATGGTGTTCTGTCCTGATCCCGTCTTCGCGGCGATTGTCTGGCTGGAGAAGTAGTCGGACGCGTCCGGGTCCGGCCCGACCATGAAGTCCAGGCCGACGATCGCGGTCTGGAACTGCGACTTTATCCAATACTCGCCCCACATCACGGCGGGCGGCAGGTTGTGGATCGTCATCTCCACCCCGATCTGCTGGAACCCTTGCTGCAGCAACTGCTGCACCTGCTCGCGCAGATGATTGCCGGCGGTGGTCGAATTCAGGAAACTGAGCCGCACGCCGCCCTTCTCCCGCACGCCGCCCGCGCCGGGCTTCCACCCGGCAGCGTCCAGGCTCTGCTTCGCCTTGTCCGGATCGTAGACGTGTTTCGGCAGGTCGGGATTGAAGGCCCAGGACTGTTTCGGCAGAAATGATTCTGTCTGGCCCGGCAATCCGTAATAGAGCTGCTGGATGATGCTGTCCTTGTCGTAGGCGTAATACAGCGCCTCGCGCACCGCCTTGTCCTGGAACTGCGGCAGGCCGAGGTTGAAGTAGAAGCACTCGATGAACGCCTTGGACGCGTTGGTCACCGCTCGGCCGGGGATCTTCACCGCTTCCTGGTAGTGGTCGGCGGAGATGCCCTGCAGGCCTATATAGTCGATATCGCCGGTGCGGAACTGTGTGTACAGCACCGTCAGGTCGGGGACGTATTTGAACACCACCGCGTCCAGCATCGGCCCGTCGCCGGAATAGTCGTCGTTGGCCGCCAGCGTGATATGGTCGCCCGGCACGCGCTCGCGCCACTTGAACGGGCCGGTGCCGATCGGATTCTCGACGAAGTGACCGCCGGTCGCGGGCTCGCCCTGCAGCTTGTGCTGCGGCACGATATAGAACCAGGCCAGGATCGAGATGTAGGGCGCGAACGGCTTCTTCATCGTCCAGGTGACGCGGTCGGGCGCGGGCGTCTGGATGTTCTCCACCAGCTCGTGCCCCCGCGGCTATAGGCGGGGAAGTCCGGCGCGAGGATGCTCTGCAACGTGAACTTCACGTCCTCGGACGTGAAGCGCGTGCCGTCATGCCATTTCACATCCGGGCGCAGCTTGACCGACCAGGTCAGACCGTCGGCGGAAATCCCTCCGTTCGCTGTCGTCGGCACTTCGGCCGCCAGGCGCGGCAGCAGGTTGCCCTTCGGATCGACCGTCCAGAGCGGACTGAACAGCGCCATATAGACGCCGTCATCCACCTCGATATGCGGTCGGCGCGGATCGAACACGGTTGGTTCCTGCGAGATGCCGAGCACCGCTCGCCCTGTCGGCTTCGGTTTGCTTGCCGCCCGCGCCCCCATTGCCCCGAGCGACGCGGCACCGATCGCCGCGGTCGTCACCAGCAGCCGTCGCCTCGTCAGCCAGGCAGCCTCTCCCTTCATCAGCATCGCGTCACTCCTCAAAGCCGGTTGTTGTCATCTGCGCGCATCGATCACGATCGGCGAGCCATCGGCGAATCGGCTGAACCGGAACGCGTTGGCATCGACGACCGTGCGCCGTCCGGTCGCAATCTCGCCGGCGAGCCGTCCCGCGGCCGGACCAATGCCGAACCCGTGGCCGGAGAACCCCGTCGCAACCACCAGGCCCGGCACGGCATCGATCTCGCTGATCACGGGGATCACGTCCGGCGTCACGTCGATCATCCCCGCCCATTGCTGCACGACCGACATGCCCCGGAACACCCGGAAGACCGACTTGATCTCGTCGGCCGCGGCATCGTTCATCGCCCGCACCGGCTCGGGGTCCAGTACCCGGTCCCGCTCGAACGGGCTCGGCTTGTCAAGCGTCCAGCGCCGAGGCGTCATTGCCTCCTGCACGAAGCGGCGGTCGAGCCGCAATCTGATCCCGCGCTTCTCCGCCCGAGCCGCCGGCAGGAACTCCCGAAAGAAACGAAACGTGTCGGGCACCACCGGCACGACATTGCTGCGCCCGTTGGCGATCGTGTAGCCACCGTCGGCCCGCTTGCGGTAGGCGAACCGGCCGAGCCACGCCGATGTCTCCGGGCCGCCCTCGATCGGCGCGGTCCGAAACACGCTCGCGCGCACCTTCAGCTGCGGCAGCGTCACGCCGAGGCTGCCGCAGAATAGCCGCGACCATGCTCCTCCCGCCAGGATGACGTTGTCGCAGACCACGCGTCCGCGCTCCGTCACGACGCCCACCACCCGTCCCGCCTGCAGGTCGAGCCCGCGCACCGCACACGTCTCGACGATCACGGCGCCCGCGGCGCGCGCTGCCGCCGCGAGCGCGGGCACCGCCTTCTGCGGCTCCGCCCGCCCGTCGCTAGGCGTGTAGAGGCCTGATCTGTACCGCTTCACCGCACCGGGCATCTGCTCGGCGAGCGCGTCGCCCTCGATGATCCGGCTGCCGATCTGGAAGGGCCGCACGCTCTCGAGCCAGCGCTCGTGGCTGTCGCGGTCTTCGTCGCTCTCGGCCACATAGAGGATGCCGCATGCGCGAAACCCAGTCTCCAGCCCCTCGCGCGCGAACTCGTTCCAGAGCCGCAGGCTTTCGATGATCAGCGGCACCTCGCGAAAATCGCGTCCTGTCTGTCGGCACCAGCCCCAGTTGCGGCTCGACTGCTCGCACGCGAGCCGCCCCTTCTCGCACACCAGGACGGACACGCCCTGGCGTGCCAGAAAAAGCGCCGCGCTCACTCCGATGATGCCGCCGCCGATCACCACCACGTCGGCGCGCGGCGGCAAGGCTTCGTCGGTCTGCGTGGGTTCGATCGGTGGTCCCATATGTCTCTCCGTTCGGATCGTGCATCAGCCCGCGGCGCGCGTCATCTCCGCCGCCCTCTCGGGTAGCGGCGAGGACAGCACCAGCTCCGGCCGGGGGCAGGCGGCGAAATGGCCGGGGGCATGCTCGACCAGCGGCGGCCGCTCGGCAGCGCAGGCCGGCTCGGCATAGCGGCAACGCGTCCGGAACGCGCAGCCGGACGGCGGATCGATCGGGCTCGGCATGTCGCCTTTCAGCAGCACCCGCTCCCGTCGCCCGCCCACATCCGGCACGGCGGCGAACAACGCCTCCGTGTACGGATGCCGCGGCCGCGCGAACAGGTCGGCGGTCGTCGCCAGTTCCACGATCCGCCCCAGATACATCACGGCGACGCGATCGGAGATCAGACCGACCACGGCAAGGTCGTGCGCGATGAACAGGATCGCCAGCCCGAGCTGCTCGCGCAGATCGAGCAGCAGGTTGATGACCTGCGCCTGGACCGAGACGTCGAGCGCGGAGACCGGCTCGTCGGCGACCAGCAGCTCCGGCCGGCAGATCAGTGCCCGTGCGATCCCGATCCGCTGCCGCTGTCCGCCCGAGAATTCGTGCGGATAGCGATCCGCCGCGTCGCCGAACAGCCCGACCGTGTGCAGCATCTGCTCGATCCGCGCACGCCTCTGCGTGCGCCCCAGCATCGGCTCGTGAACCCCGAGCGGGATGCCGAGGATCTGCTCCACCGTCATGCGCGGGTTCAGCGATGCGTACGGGTCCTGGAACACGATCTGCATATGCCGCCGCAGCGGCCGCACGGCGCGTCGCGACAGCCGCGTGATGTCCTGCCCGCGGAACCGGATCGTGCCGGACGTGGCCGGCATCAGCCGCAGGATCACCCGGCCGAGGGTCGTCTTGCCCGATCCGCTCTCGCCCACGATACCCAGCACCTCGCCCGGCTGCATGTCGAACGACACGCCGGCAAGCGCGCGCAGCGTCCTGCCGCCGCGCATCGGATAGTGTTTGGCAAGGTCGCGGACCGACAGCAGCGCGGTCACGCCGCGATGTCCCGCCACCGCACGCAGCGCACCGCATGATCGCTTGCCGCCATCTCGAGCGGCGGCCGCGCTGCTTCGCACACCTCGCGCACGAAACGGCAGCGGGGATGGAAGGTGCATCCCTCCGGGCGCTGCCGCGGCGCCGGCACATTGCCGGGAATCGCCGGCAACCGCGCGCCTCGACTGCGCACATCCTCCAGCCGCGGCACCGACGCGATCAGCCCGGCGCTGTAGGGCATCAGCGGCCGGCGCAACAAGGTCGTGACCGGCGCCTCCTCCACCACCTGGCCGGCATACATAACCAGCACGCGATCGGCGATCTCCGCGACCACGCCGAGATTGTGCGTGATGAAGATCACCGACATGCCCGTCTCGCTCTGCAGCCGCCGGATCAGCTCCAGGATCTGCGCCTGGATCGTCACGTCCAGCGCCGTGGTCGGCTCGTCGGCGATCAGCACGCGCGGGCGGCATGCGAGCGCCATCGCGATCATCGCCCGCTGGCGCATGCCGCCCGACAACTGATGCGGATAGGCCCGCGCCCGTTCCGCAGGCTCCGGTATGCCCACCTGGTCGAGCAGCACCGTCACGCGCGCTCCGGCCGCCCGCGCGGAGAGTCGCTCATGCGCGAGCAGCGCCTCCGCGATCTGCGCGCCGATGCGGTGGACCGGGTTGAGCGATGTCATCGGCTCCTGGAAGATCATGCCGATGTCGCGCCCGCGCACCGCTTCCATCCGCGCCTCGGGCAGCGCCAGCAGGTCCACCACCTCGCCATCTCCGCGCGTCAGCATCGCGTGGCCGCGCACGCGGCAGCCCGGCGGCGGGGCGAGCAGCCGCATCAGCGCAAGCGCGGTGACGCTCTTGCCCGAACTCGATTCCCCCACGATCGCCAGCGTCTCGCCGAGGCCGAGCGCAAAGGATACACCCTCCACCGCCTGCACCGTGCCGCCTTCGCCATGAAAGGCGACACTCAGCGCATCGACCGCGAGGATCTCCGTCACCGCGTCACGTCCAGGCGCGGGTCCAGTGCGTCGCGCAAGCCGTCGCCGAGGAAGTTGAACCCGGTCACCGCCAGCGTGATCGCCGCCCCCGGGATAATGGCCAGCCAGGGCGCGCTCGTCAGGTATTCCTGCGCGTTGTTGAGCATGTTGCCCCAGCTCGGCGTCGGCGGCTGGATGCCGTAGCCAAGATAGCTGACATAGCTTTCCAGCAGGATCGCCCGCGCCACGTTCAGCGTCGCGGCCACCACGATCGGCGCCACCACATTCGGCAGTAGCTCACGGAGCATTAGGTGCGCGTCGGACACGCCCACCGCTTCCGCCGCCAACGCGAAATCCCGCTCCCGCAGCGCCCTCACCTGCCCCTCGACAACGCGCGCGACTTCCATCCACGCTGTCAGCGCGACGATCAGCGTAATCGTCACGACGCCCGGGCTGACCAACGCCGCCAGGGTCAACAGCAGGAAGATCGACGGGAAGCACAGCACGGCATCGACCAGACGCATCAGCACGGTGCCGGTCCAGCCGCCATAGAATCCCGCCGCCAGTCCCACCACCACGCCGACCGCCGTGCTGATCGCCATGGCCGCGAAGCCCACGAACAGGGAGATGCGTCCGGCCAGCAGCAGCCGCACCAGAAGGTCGCGCCCGAGCTGATCGCTACCCAGCACATGCGGCCCTTCCAGCGGCGCCTGGAACCGATGCCGCAGGTCAATCGTCAGCGGACCCCAGCTCGAGATCATCGGCCCGATCGCGCAGGCCAGCAGCAAACCCAGCACGGCGAACAGTCCAAACATCGCCAGGCGGTGCCGCATGAACCGGCGCAACGCCGGATGACGCGAACGGCCGCCCGTAGCGGCGCGGACGGTCAGCGTGGCGCTCATCGGATCCGTATCCGCGGATCCGCCACCACATACAGGAGGTCGGCGGCCAGGTTGCCCGCGAGCACGAGCAGGGCAGAGAACATCAGGATGCCCATCACCACCGGGTAGTCGCGATAACCGATCGAATCGAGGAACAGCCGCCCCATTCCCGGCCAGGTGAAAACGGTCTCCGTCACCAGCGCGCCGCCCAGCAGCGTCGGCAGCTGCAACCCAGCGATGGTGATCATCGGAAGCATCGCGTTGCGCATCGCGTGCCGCACCAGCACGGCGCGCCGGCCAACGCCCTTGGCGCGCGCCGTTCGGATGTAATCCTGTCCGGTCACGTCCAGCATGGCCGCGCGCATGTAGCGGCTCCATGTCGCGACCGTGACAAGGGTCAGCACCAGGCACGGCAACACCAGGTGGCGCAGATAGTCGAGCAGCGTGCCGTCGCCACTCGCATACATGTCTCCCGACGGGAGCCAACCGAGCCAGACGGAAAACACGTAGATCATGATCAAGCCGAACCAGAAGGTCGGGATCGAAAGTCCGACCATCGCCCCGATCGTCGCGAGATAGTCGGCGACGGAATAAGGCCGGACCGCGCCCAGCACGCCCACCCAGGTACCGACCAGCATGGCGAGCAGCGTCGAGCTCACCATCAGTTCCAGCGTCGCCCAGAGGTGAGACGCGATGACCGCCAGCACGGGCTGCTGGTCACGATAGGACCGGCCCCAATCACCGCTCAGCAGATGCCCCGCCCAGTCGAGGTATTGGATGGGCAGCGGCCGATCGAGCCCCATCTGATGCGCGATTCGCGCCAAGGCTTCGGCCGACATGCCGGGCGTGATCGCGAACTGGCTGAGCGGGCCGCCTGGCGCCAGATGCAGCAGCGCGAACCCGATCATCGAGACGAGCACAAGCAGCACAGCGCTCTGACCAAGTCGATGGAGCAGATAACGGCTCACGGCGCGTATAATGCACACACCAGGCCAGGAAGCGAGTTTGCGTCCAGGGAAGTAGTGGGGTCCGGAGCGTCGCCGGGTGTGGCGCAGCGGTGTAAGGGGGAGGCGGCCGTTGACTCGGTCGGCTAAGATGGAGTTGCGAGGCGTCACACCGAGAGGGTGTCCTCTTCTGGGCCAGCCCGATGCGGATCTAGTCGGCGATCATTGCCCTCATCCAAGGCGCAAGCGGAGACGTCGTCACGTTGAGGGGCGCAAGGCACCAGATCAGGGTGAATGTCTGCAAGGGGTCGACGGCCTCACGACTCCCCTCATTTTCATACGATCCCGAAAGTCCCGGCAAAGATCGGTAACTCGGCCAGCATTGCGGCGAACCGCTCGATCAAGGGCAGCAGCCGCACCTCGGGCATGGTGGGGATGAGGT
>Ga0209656_10002463_pt1 | contig 11974 bp, 9 predicted proteins | sample BogFormECP12_OM2_FD_188239 | JGI IMG/M metagenome (GOLD analysis project Ga0209656, IMG submission 188239) | Bog forest soil microbial communities from Calvert Island, British Columbia, Canada - ECP12_OM2 (SPAdes) (version 2) | ecosystem: Environmental > Aquatic > Freshwater > Wetlands > Bog ... | reverse complement strand
AACGAGTCCCTCCATGCAGGAGGGACTGCTCACAAATGCAACTCTAACACTCGGTGAGGTCATCATTGTTGTCATCCCGACCGGAGCCGCCGCTTCGGCGGCGGAGCGGAGGGACCAGCATTTGGACCTGTTCCGTCAATTCAGTAGCGCCTGGCAACGCGGGCTACCGTCAATTTACTCTCCCCGTTCCTTCGCTCTCCGCCGGCACCACAAAATTCGGCACGAATCCCTCTTCGTCGTTGAACACTGGGATCGCCTTCGCCCGTCCGCCGAGGCCCGCCGTCAGCAGATACCACCGCTCATCCTGCGGATTGAAATTCAACACGTACGATTGTCCATTCAACTCGAAATGCACTTCTGATCCTTACCTCTCTAACCCAAACTCTCTCCCAATAAACCGATTTGAAGGGGCACGGCTTCAGCCGTGCCGCACCCTGCCCGAAAAGAACTGGGCTTTAGCCCCTGAGGGAATTCGGTTCTTGTATCCTCATCCGTCGCGTGCGACAAGGGGCGCTTTTCGCGCCCCTCACCTTAACTGAAAGCTGACGGCTGACAGCTTACTTCTTGTCTTCCACATCCACGTACTCAGCGTCGATCACACCCTCATCCTTCTTCTGCTGCTCCGCGGCCTGTCCATCTCCTCCCGGAGCCGCACCTTCCGCCGGCGCAGCCTGTGCCGCCTGCGCTTTGTACATGGCCTCGGCCAGCTTGTGCGACGCCTGCGTCAGCCGCTCGCGTGCCGAGTCCATCGCCTTGGCGTCGGTGCCTTCCAGCGCCTTCTTGGCGTCAGCCAGCGCGTTCTCCACATCGCCGCGTTCCTGGCCCGAGATCTTGTCGCCATGCTCGCGCAGCATCTTCTCGATCTGGTACACCATGCCGTCGAGCTGGTTCCGCGACTCAATCTCCGCCCTGCGCGCCTTGTCCTCGGCCGAATGCGCGTCCGCTTCCTTCGCCATGCGCTCGACTTCCTCTTTGCTCAGCCCTGAGGACGACGTGATCGTGATCTTCTGGTCCTTGCCCGTGGCCATATCTTTCGCAGTCACGTTGAGGATGCCGTTCGCGTCGATATCGAACGTCACTTCGATCTTCGGCACGCCACGCGGAGCCATCGGCAGTCCCGTCAGGTGGAACTTGCCCAGCGTGCGGTTATCGCGCGCCATCGGACGCTCGCCCTGCAGCACGTGCACCTCGACCGAATCCTGGTTGTCCGCCGCCGTCGAAAACGTCTCCGTCTTCTTCGTCGGAATCGTGGTGTTCCGCTGAATCATCGGAGTCGCCACTCCACCCAGCGTCTCGATCGACAGCGTCAGCGGAGTCACGTCCAGCAGCAGCAGGTCTTTCACCTCGCCGCCCAGCACGCCACCCTGGATCGCCGCGCCGATCGCGACCACTTCATCCGGATTCACGCCCTTATGCGGCTCTTTGCCGAACAGCTTCTTCACCAGCGCCTGGATCGCCGGCATGCGCGTCTGTCCGCCGACCAGCACCACTTCGTCGATCTTGTCCGGCGTGACGCCCGCATCCTTCATTGCCTGTTCGCACGGCTTGATGGAGCGATCGATGATGTCGCGCACCATTTCTTCCAGCTTCGAGCGCGTCAGCGTCTTCACCAGGTGCTTCGGCCCGCTCGCATCCGCCGTGATAAACGGCAGATTGATTTCGGTCTGCATCGTGGTTGAAAGCTCGATCTTGGCCCGCTCCGCCCCGTCGCGCAGACGCTGCAGCGCCATCTCGTTGCCCTTCGCCCGCAGATCCAGGCCTTCATCCTTCTGAAACTCGGCAATCAGCCAGTCTACAATTCGCTGGTCGATGTTGTCGCCGCCCAGGTGGGTGTCGCCGTTCGTCGACTTCACCTCGATGACGCCCTCGCCCACCTCCAGAATCGAAATGTCGAAGGTGCCGCCGCCGAAGTCGTACACCGCGATCGTTTCATCTTTCTTTTTGTCGAGTCCGTACGCCAGCGCGGCCGCCGTCGGCTCGTTGATGATGCGCTTCACCTCGAGCCCGGCAATCTGCCCGGCATCTTTGGTCGCCTGCCGCTGCGCGTCGTTGAAGTACGCCGGAACCGTGATCACGGCGTCCGTAACCTTCTCGCCCAAGTAATCTTCCGCGGCCTTCTTCAGCTTCTGCAGAATCAGCGCCGAAATTTGCGGCGGAGTGTATTCCTGTCCCTGCGCCACCACCGCCACGTGATCGCCCGCCCGTACAACTTTGTACGGAACCATCTTCATTTCTTCACTGACTTCGTCGTACCGACGGCCCATGAAGCGCTTGATCGAGTAGATGGTGTTCTCAGGGTTGGTAATTGCCTGGCGCTTAGCGACTTGGCCGACCAGCCGCTCGCCGTTCTTGGTGAATCCGACGACCGACGGCGTGGTTCGCCCGCCTTCTTCGTTGGGGATGACTTTGGGCTCGCCGCCTTCCATCACGGCGACGACCGAGTTGGTCGTGCCCAAGTCAATTCCGATAATCTTTGACATTGTTGCCCGCCTCCTAAACTTAATTTCCAAACTTGATTTCTAACTTATGATTGCGTGAGTTAACGGTAGAGCGGCCTTCAGCGCCATATTCCCCTGATTTGTCATCCCGAGCGGAGCCGCCGCTTCGGCGGCGGAGTCGAGGGACCTGCATTTCGACCCGCGATGACCGATCCATTCGGATCAATTCGCTCGCCCATGACCTCATAAATCATTGAACGGTAGCGACTTACATGATCGCCACCCGCTTTACAACGCTTTCACCATACAACTTGAGTGCGTTACTGTCAAGGTCTTAGATGAGGAGGCCCGTCGGCGGGGTGCAGGAAATTGACGGCCAAGCACTCGGCCGTCACCCCGAGCGAGGACGGCGAAAACGATCGCCGTCCAAGTCGAGAGACCTGATATTGATTGGTCATCCCGACCGGAGCCGCCGCTTCGGCGGCGGAGCGGAGGGACCTGCATTTCCCAGCGACCGGCAGCCGCCTGCTGACACTCTTCCGTTGTCATGTAAGCGAGGACAGTCGCCTCGCACACATCCCGCAAGTCCCGCCGTGCGGGACGGAACAAGAGAGCCCAGCGCTTCAGCGCTGGGATAGTGAGTAGAGCAAACCGAGTGCCTCGGGCACGGCACATCTATCCGAAGACGTATCGCTCGTCGTAAGCGATCTCAGCCTTCTTCAGCATTGACAACAATTCGCTTTCGAAGCTCCGCTTCGTGTGATGCCGCTCCTGCCCGTTGATATACGCCATCACGGCCCGCTTATTCGGCGGACTCACGCTAAACGCAGAATAACCTTCCTGCCAGGCAAAGCCCGAAGTTTGCAGGCCCAACCATCGTGAACTGTTGCCCTTCAAATCCTGCATGACCTTGGCCAAGGTCATGGACGCGGGCAAGGCGAGCAGCAGGTGAACGTGGTTCCTGGTTCCTCCGGCGAGGATGAGCGGAATCCTCCTCTCCCGCGCAACCCCGCCGAGATATCTGCCGAGAGCCGCCGGATCGGGAATCGTGTCCGCGCGGTCCTTCGTGCTGAATATGCAATGCACCAAGTTAGAGGTCATGGCATGTGGCATGAAGAGAATCTATACGGCGCCGGCGCGAACCTCGGTGACCGCGCGCACATTGGCGTGTGCCGTCCCCGGGGGACTCGTGTATCTAACTCAGCTATCCCAGCGCTGAAGCGCTGGGCTCTCTTATGCTGTCCCGCTTGGCGGGACGGCGGGTTTATATGTCGGCCCTGCCGCGCTGTGGAGGACTCTCCCCTTAGGCAGATGGCGACTTGCCTGGAGATGAACGGCTTCGCATGGAACTGTGGCGAGGTGGAAGAGACGGCGATGGTGCTGCGCGCCGCCGCGAAAGAAATGCAGGAAGACGAGTGGGAACCGTGGGTGGTGAGGAACGCGGGGAAGAGAACTCCCCAATTGGGTAGATGAACTCGGGATGTGACATCTGGCACCAGCCCCACATTCGCCAACTTCAGGCAAATGTGGGCCACGCCCCGGCACAGGCTCCAACTGACAGCTACCGCACTAGGGTGCGAAGTAGGCAGAAATGTCGAAAATCAGGTCTGCCGTGTTGGTCATGTACGCATCGATGAGGCCGTCCAACACTGGCACGATTGCCATGTTCGAGGTAAACGCGCCGTCACGTGCGTTCAACGTGGACACGGTCGGCTGGGTTTCCCCGTCCGGCCACAAGGTCAGATGACCGAAGAAGCCTTGGGGCAGTACAGTTGCGTTCAGCACGACCGCTTGCACGTTTGCCGGTATCGCACAGGGAACGCCAACCGCATTGATCGCGCGCTCTCCTTGAAACGGCCCCGGACCGCTGCGGGTGTCGTACAGCCGACAGGGGTATGCCAGGTACAGCGACAGCCCGCCCGAACTAGGAGGCGCAAAGTATCCGTTAATGTCGACAATCAAGTGAGTTTGATCGGTGACGTAGGTGCTTATGGAGCCGTTGGTTCCAGCCTGAACGATGCCAGCGTTCGCTGTGACCGTCCCGGTGGGATCGTTCAAGTTCGATACGTTCGGCTGCGGTTGCCCGGTGGGCCAAGCCGTTAGATGTCCGAGTTTGACGTCGGGAACGACGGAGAAGTTCAGGGAATACCCCTGCGCCGTCGGAGGTATATTGCAGGAGCTGCTCAGAATGGGGAAATCGCGCTCCTGGCCGGCGACGAGCTCAGGCCCGCCCAATGGACCCGTCGCGTTGCGCGTGTCGAGCACACGGCACGGCGTGATTGGGTAGAACTGCAACTGCGTTGTATCGCTCACAAAGTAACCGTTGACATCGATGATCAGGTCAGTGGTGTCGGTCACGTAGGCGCTTACCGACCCGTCAAGACCAGCCCCCACGATCGCGGCATTGTTTTTGATGCGTCCGTCATGAGAATTCAGAAGGGCGATAGACGGCATGGTCAGTCCTGTCGGCCAAACCGTGAGGTGTCCGAGGAAGCCGTGCGGCACGACAGAGATGTTAAGGGCATATGCCTGTGCGTCAGGAGGAATGCCGCAACTGCTGAGCGGAACCGGGAAGTCGCGGGAGCTGCCTCCGGCGATCGGCGGCCCGCCGAATAAGCCATCCGCGTTGCGGGTATCGGCGACGCGGCAGGGGGTCACGGGGACAAAGCGCAGACCGCCAAACCCGCTGGTGAAGCTGGCTGTGACGCTGCGCGCGCTATTCATCGCTACGGTGCAGGTGTTGCCGGATGTGGTATCGCAGCCGGTCCAGCCAACGAAGGTGGCGTCGAATCCGGGGTTGGCTGCCAACGTGACGCTAGCGCCGATCGCGTAAATGCTGGAGCATACGGATCCACAAGAGATGTTCTTGTCGCTGCTGGTAATGGTGCCGTTGCCCGTGCCGATCGGGAACACCGAAAGCGAGTAGGTGGTCTGGACAAAAATAGCCGAGACACCGCGAGCGCTGTTCATGGTCAGGCTGCAACTGTTGCCGTTGACCAAGTCGCAGCCGGTCCAACCGTATAACGACCAGCCTGAAGCCGGGTTGGCATTCAACGTCACGGAAGTTCCGCTGAGATAGTTGAAGCTGCAAGCAGTGGGGCAATTAATGTTGCCGTCAGTGCTGGTTACTGTGCCGCTGCCTGTGACGCCTACCGTGAGCGGATACGTGTTCTGTACAAATTTGGCTGTCACCGAGGCGTTGCTGCCGCTGATTAATACCGTACACGTGGAACCTGCGGTCGACGAACATCCGGTCCAACCGCCGCTGGCAAGAGACCAACCCGACACTGGAGTTGCGGTTAGCGTTATAGAGGTTCCACTTGGGTAGTTATGGCTGCAACTCGTGCTGCAGTTGATGTTGCCATCGCTGCTAGTCACTGTGCCGCTGCCGGTAACAGACACCGTCAGCTGAAAGAGCTGAACAAAGGTCGCGCTGACCGACTGGGCTTGCGTCATAGTTACCATGCAAGCACCGGTACCGGTGCAGGCTCCGCTCCACCCGGTAAAGGCCCAGCCTGAGGATGGATTGGCATTCAGAGTCACCTTCGTTCCGCTGAGATAGCTGTAGCTGCAGACGCCAGGGCAGATAATGTTGCCATCCGTGCTGGTCACCGTGCCGATGCCGGTAACAGACACGGTCAGCTGAAAGACCTGGACGAAGGTGGCGCTGACCGACTGGTTTTGCGTCATGTTCACCATGCAAGTACCGGTACCGGTGCAGGCTCCGCTCCACCCGGTAAAGGCCCATCCGGAGGCTGGAGTTGCTGTTAGCGTCACCGAGGTGCCGCTGAGATACGTGTAGCTGCACGCGCTGCCGCAGTTGATGTTGCCGTCGGTACTGGTCACCGTGCCACTGCCCGCCTTGCTTACCGCCAATAGGTAGACAGGTGTGAACGTTGCAGTTACGTTTTGCGCTTGCGTCATATCGACGACGCACGAGCCCGTCCCGCTACAGCCTCCCCCGCTCCAACCAGTGAAGACCGAGCCCGCAGCGGGCGTCGCCGTCAGCGTTACCGAGGTTCCGATTGGGTAGATATGACTGCAGGCGCTGCCACAGTTAATGAACCCGTCGCTGCTTGTGATGGTACCGGTACCGCTCCCTGCATCGCCGACCGTCAGCGGAGCCCCTGCAGAACAATTGCCTAGATAACACGAGATCTGGAGATTGAAATTGATCAGTGCGTCGTTGCCGGCTGCATAGATCACCACAACATAGGTGCCGTTCTGCACCGGTGCAACAACCTTCGAGATCGAGACCACTCCGTAATACGTATTTGTGCATGCTGCGCTAACAACGTTGGTTCCGTCGGGCTGATAGACATCGAAGCACAGATTGTTTGGGTATCCGCCGCTGGCGAAGCTCGAAGTGATCTGGTATTGACCAGTCGTAGCTCCCAAGAAGGTGAAGATTTGCTGGGACGTCTGCGGATTCACATTTCCAGTTATGTTCTGCGAGAGAATCAACGGTGCGCCATCTGGCGGCGCGGGATTGAGACGGTCCAGAGAAAGTGCATACTTAATCGCGGCATTCTGCGGCTCAGTCACCACGACCGTGTAGAGTCCAGCCGCCGTCAATTTCTGAGTGTTAGCTACCGAGACGACACCGTAGTAAGTATTGGTGCAGCCAGAGAACAATTGTGAGCTATTGGGATCGAAAAGCTTCATGCACATGTTGCTGGGATAGCCTCCGGACGTGAAAGCCAGGACCATCCTCCAGGTATCCCCTACCGTCCCTGTAAATTGGAAGGAGTCCACATCGCCCGTCGTATTGAGAGCGCAATTGCTACCGATGAACGTCTGCCCGGAGCCGATTGGAACATCCTGCGCGGGCTCCGTGGGACAGTTGGTGCTAAACGTAGCGTAGACTGTCTGGGCTTGTGTCATGGTCACCACACACGAGCCGGTTCCGCTGCAGTTTCCGCCCCATCCAAGAAAGCTCCATCCTGAGGCGGCTGCGGCATTCAGGGTTACCACCGTTCCGCTCGAATAGTTAAAGCTACAGGCGTTGCCGCAGTTGATATTGCCGTCGGTGCTGGTGACGGTTCCAATGCCCCGCTCCGTCACGTTCAGAGTGAATGTCTGCCCTGATCCGGAAATAGGCAACAGGACAGTTGCGAAAAGGAGCGTTACGGTTAGCGAGACCGAAATCGACAGGCGCTTCCTGAATGCCGGGATACGGAGATAAGTGATGTGGCGCACAGTGGACCTCCTTCTTGCTGGAATTGGCCGGTCGGGCTCGGCCTCATAGGATCCACCGAATATGTTTGAAGAACTATTCTCGAAATGAATGCGGGCCGCAGTGACGCCAGTCACAGCTCGACGTGCGAAGCAAAGCCAAGCCAAGCACATTCTAGCTAGACGCGGCGTTTGGTGATCGCGACAAAATGCAGGTCCCTCGACTCCGGCTGGCGAAGCGCCAGCCTCCGCTCGGGATGACAAATCACAGGCGTACCGCTTGACGCCGGCCTGAAGGCCGGCTCTTCCACCCTAGGCTCGCGCGAGTTGCTTGCGTCTGAGGGTCGGCAAGGTCTTGATTGATTTGCCGACTTTCGCTCCGCCAGGCGGATTTCATACAGGCTTTGCAGATTCAGCCAAAACTCGGGCGAGGTGCCGAAGAAATGAGCCAGGCGCAGGGCGGTGTCGCCGGTGATGGCGCGGTGTCCATTGAGAATTTCGGTGACGCGGGATGTGTCGTCCCCGGGGGACTCCCGTTTCAAATGAAGGCTTTCCCACCGCTGAAACGGTGGGCTTTCTTATGACGCGCCCTGGGCGCTCGGTGCGGCAGGTTCTTGGACTGCAACGCTCGACACGACTGGCGCGTGATGACAGAGCGATATGAGGCGACGCACTCCCAGTCCCGCCCTGCGGGACGCAATAAGAAAGCCCAGCGCTTCAGCGCTGGGAAAGCGAGAGTAAAGAACCGAGTGCCTCGGGCACGGCATACGCGACTCATCCGAGCGCCGCGCTCCTAGTCCCGCCCTGCGGGACGAAATAAGAAAGCCCAGCGCTTTAGCGCTGGGAAGGTGTTGGTTAAGAATCCGAGTGCCTCGGGCACGGCATACGCGACTCATCCGAAGATGTATCGGTCATCGTAGGCAATCTCCGATTTCTTCAAGATCGCTACGAGTTCGTCCTCAAAGGTGCGCGTTGCATGATGGCGCTCCTGGTTTTTGATATACGAAGTCACCGCCCGTTTGTGTGTCGGGCTGACGCTGAAAGCCGAGTACCCCTCCTGCCAGGCAAAACCGGCGTCCTTCCGGTTCAGCCATCGCGAGCTATTGCCTTTCAGATCCTGTAGCGCTTTGGCCAGGGCCAGGGATGCGGGCAAGGCGATCAAAAGATGCACGTGGTTGGTGGTGCCTCCCGCAATGATGAGCGGAATATGTTTCTCGCGCGCTACGCCGCCGAGGTAGCGTCCTAGCTCGGCGGGATCAGGGATTGAGTCGGCGCGTTCTTTTGTGCTGAAGATGCAGTGCACGAGGTTTGATGTGAGAGCGTGCGGCATGGCGATAATTTAGCGGTTTCGAGTTTAGGATTCGGTGATGAGGGGCACAGGGGCGTGTGTCGTCCCTTTCTCATGCCGCGCCCGGGGCGCTAGGGTTTCGTTTTGCAAGTTCCCCAGCGCTGAAGCGCTGGGCTGTCTTATGTTGCGCCCAAGGCGCTGGCAAGACAATGTCACCGCAATCGGGTTTACTCAATCCGCTGCTGGCCCACATTTGCCTGACGTTGGCAAATGTGGGGAGCTGACAGCTGCCTACTGGCGACTGTTCCCCACGTTCCTCACCACCCACGCTTTCCACTCGTCTTCCTTCATTGTTTTCGCGGCGGCCCGCAGCACCATGGCTGTCTCTTCCGCCTCGCTGCACTTCAACCTGAGGCCGTTCATCTCCAGGTAGGTCACCATCGCAGCCAGCGCAATTTGTTCGTTCCCCTCGGCAAACGGACGGTTCAGCAGCAGCGCCCATGCGTAACCCGCGGCGATCCGTGCATACATGAACTGTTTATGGTCGGCCCCAAAAGTCACCGCGCGCGTCAGGGACATCTCCAGCATCGCCGGCTCCACCTCGCGCGAGCGAGACCTCGCCTGGCGGCCGTAGCGCATCACCAGTTCCTGATGAATCGCGATTAACCCACGCATGTCCAGCCGCCGCCGCGGCTTCACCGACGTCATTTCGCTAACCAACCTTTCACCAAGCCTCGCCTTCAATCCGACTAAGCCTGGCTTTGAATCTGACTAAGCCTGGCTTTGAAGGGGCACGGCTTCAGCCGTGCCGTAAAGCCCTGATATCATCGCGGCTTTAGAGGCTGCTGCAAAACTCGTTTCCGTAACGTTTTGTATCAGGGCACGACTTCAGTCGTGCCGCTAAGCACTTTGTTATTGTCATTCCGAGGGGGCTTCAGCCCCCGAGGAATCTGCTTTTTCGCTTTTTTCAGCAGCCTCTTTAGCCGCTGAGGGACTTCGCTCTTATTTCCCTAACTCGCGATAGCTGTTCCGGTGCTGCCCCTCCGTCCGGCGGAACGCCTCCAACTGTCGTGCAAACTCCGGATCGAACGGCGACAGCTCGATGCCCCATTCGGCTTCGGTCAGCTCCAGCTCGTCTCCAACCGACAGACGCAGGTTGTCTATGACCCTCTTCGGAAGCAGCACTCCGAACCCGCTCCCAATCTTGCGTAATTTGGTCTTCATAAATGACATTATAACAAATGTTATATACAGGCCCAATTTGGCCTTTATAGTGCCATTATAATTAGCGTTATAAACGCCACTTTCGTGGGGTGCCATAGGGCGTGCCCAAGAGCTGAGGATTGTCGCAAGTAAAGGGGTCCTTCGACTCCGGCGGCAAGGCCGCCTCCGCTCAGGATGACACCCGCGAGGGAAGCGCTACTCGATCCGCAGGAGGAGCACGGGTTCGACCATGAATTCGAAGGCGTTGATCTTTTCGATCGCGCTGCGGACTTTGGGTTCGGAGACTGGTTCTACCGTGAAGAACAACGACAGGCGCGTTTTGGGTGAGTGCGGTTCCTGCTGCACTGAGTCGATGTTCATGCCTTCGCGCGAGAGGATCTCGGCGACGCGGGCGATGATGCCGCGTTCGTCGTTGACCGTCAGGCGCAGATACCAGCCTGCGGGTTTGGGCTCGGGCGCGATCTCCAACTCACGCGACTCGAGGAAGCCGACCACGTTCTTGGCGCTGAGGCGTCCAGCGGCCAGATCGCGGGCAATCTCTACTAAATCCGATACCACGGCCGCGCCGGTGGCGTCGCCGCCTGCGCCGCGTCCGTAGAACATCTGCGTGCCCAGACGGTCGCCGACCAGGAAGACGGCGTTGTTCACGTCCTCAACCTTGGCCAGCATGGAGCGCCGGCTGACGAGCCACGGACGCACGGAAACGTCGAGACCGCTGCCAGTGTCTTCGGCCGAGGCGACCAGACGAATGGTGCGGTCGAGGCGCTGCGCCGAACGGATGTCGACGGCGCGCACGTCACGAATGCCGTAGGTGGGAATGCGGGCCACGTCGAGGCGTCCGCCGAAAGCCATGCGGGCGAGGATGCAGAGCTTGTCGCGGGCGTCCTGTCCATCGATGTCGAAGGTGGGATCGGCTTCGGCGTATCCGGCCTTCTGCGCCTCGGCGAGCGCCTGGTCAAAGTCGATGCCGCGGGACTCCATCTGGGTGAGGATGTAGTTGGAGGTGCCGTTGAGGATGCCGTGCAGGGCGCGCAGGCGGTCTCCGGCAGTGGACTCCTGGATGACGCGCAGGATGGGGATGCCTCCGGCAACGCTGGCTTCGAAGCCGATGGGGAGATTTTTGGAGACAGCGAGAGCGAAGAGTTCGTCTCCGTGCTCGGCCAGGAGCTTCTTGTTGGCGGTGACGACAGGCTTGCCGTGCTCGAGGGCTCCGCGGAGAAGTTGCAGGGAGTGATCGATGCCGCCCATGGTCTCGACGATGACGTCGACGTCGTCGGAGGTGAGGAGGTCTTTCCAGCCGGTGGTGACTTTTGCGCCGTGTGGCGCGTCGGCGGGATTGATGGCCTGGCGGCGGCAGACGGCGGTGACGATGAGGTGGACTCCACTGCGCTTTTGGATGAGCGCAGAGTGATGCGCAATGATTTCGGCCGTGGCGCGACCAACCGTTCCGAAGCCGACAATTCCTACACGGACGTGTTTCATAAGAGAGTTGTCAGTTGCCAGTTATCAGTTGTCGGTAAAAGCTGTCAGCCGTCAGCTATCAGCTATTAGCTTTTAGCCGTTAGCTAGCGCCACCCCTCGACTGCGCTCCGCTCGCTCAGAATGAAAAAAAGAGCAGCAACGTCGGTTCAGGACGTCAGGACTCAGAAAATCAAACGTCGGGAGCTAACTCAAATGTACCAGTTCGGTAGTGTGTTTGAGCTGGCCGCAGGCGGCGTAGATGTCGCGTCCGCGAGGACGGCGGAGGAAGGTTGGAATTCCGGAGTTCATCAGCACCGACTGGAAGGCGAGCACGCGGTCGGGCTCGGGCGTGGAGAAGGGAATTTCGGGGCCGGGATTCAGCGCGATG
>Ga0209656_10002462_pt1 | contig 11975 bp, 10 predicted proteins | sample BogFormECP12_OM2_FD_188239 | JGI IMG/M metagenome (GOLD analysis project Ga0209656, IMG submission 188239) | Bog forest soil microbial communities from Calvert Island, British Columbia, Canada - ECP12_OM2 (SPAdes) (version 2) | ecosystem: Environmental > Aquatic > Freshwater > Wetlands > Bog ... | reverse complement strand
CGACTCGGCAAATCCGCACGTCCGGGTCTGTGAGGGGTGGGGGCGGCAACGTCCCCACCTACTCGGCAGACCATACCCGCGCAAACGCGACTCAATCGCATTGAGAACTGCTGTTCCGACATCGCGCTGGTTGCGTCGCGCACGACCATGGTGCCGCCCTGTGCGTCCGCGGTGGCGGCGGTGACGGCCTCGGCCGCGTGTGCGGCTCCCTCGGCGCTGCGTTTGACGGTCGCGGTCACCTGATCGAGCGCCGCCGCGGTCTGCTCGAGGCTGGCCGCCTGCTGCTCGGTGCGGCGCGACAGGTCGTCGACGGCCATCGCCATCTCCTGCGTGCCGACATGGATCGCCTGGGCATTCGCGCTGACCGACAGCAGGGCGCGTTCCAGTTTCTCGATGGCGTCGTTGAAGTCGGATTTCAGGCCGGCGAACGCCGGGGCGAGGTCGCCGTCCATGCGGGCGGTCAGGTCGCCGGCAGCCAGCCGGCCGAGTGCCTCCGAGACGAGCTTCAGGACGGTCTCCTGTTGCTGGCGGGACGTCTCTCGCTCCGCCTCCAGGCGGCGGTGTTCGGCCTCGGCCGGCTCGTAGTAGGCGGTGGTCGCCAGATTGATGTCGACCATCAGCGCCTTGACGATGCTCGACACCGCCGCTGCGGCGCGCTGCGCGCGGCGCCGAAACAGCCGCGAGAAGAAGCGCGCGACCACCGCTTCGACAAGGTGGCCGGCGATGACGGCATAGCCGTCGACGAACCAGCGCGGCTCCATGCCCAGGCGCGCATGACCGTGGCCGATGGCGCGCACGCCGCGCAGATAGGTCTCGTCGAACGTGGCCGACGCGATGATCTCCCAGTGGTCCGCCTGCTTTTTCTTGAGGTGGGGGATCAGGGACTCGTCTTTGATGAAGCGGCGCGTGTCCGGCGTGGCCAGCAGCTGCTTGTAGAACTTCTCCAGCGCCGGACCCATCGCCGCGCGCAGCAGCGGCTGCAAGCCGCGCAGCGCGGCGCGGGCCTGCTCATCGAAGCCGATGAAGACAAGCCGGTCGGAGAGGTTGTCGTTCTGCTGTCTCATGCGGACCTTCTGGTGACCGGCGCCGATCGTTGCGGCAGCGGCAACCTAATGCCGGAGTCTTGATGAAGCGTTGCGGGCTCGGCCCTGTGTTGCGGCCCGGCAGCGTGCTGTTAACGCCGTCGCAAGCACTCGGGCCTAGGTCTCGTCACCGATCGTCAAGGTCCGGCCGTGCATACGTGTCCGCAGGGCGCAGCGCAGTCGCAGGGGTTCCAAAGCGATGCGTCTTGACGAACGAGGAGAGTGTTCGGCGTGGTGCAACAGCGAGCCAAACGGGTGCGCAACCCGGGCCGGACGGAACCGGCGAAGCAGCGCCTCGACGCCGCGGCCGCGGCGGTTCTGGCGCAGACGCTGGGATCGTCAGCCGAGCCGCCGATCGAGCTGGACGCCTCTTGCGTCGAACTGCTGGGCGCGCAGGCGCTGCAGGTCCTGCTTGCGGCGCGTCACCCGGCCAGACCGGCGCGACCCTTCAGCATCGTCGATCCGTCAGACGCCTTCGTGCGGGACGCGGCGCTGCTTGGTTTCGGTCACGACCTCGTTCCATTGACAACGGCCGCGCGATGAATCGCACCATCCTGACCGTGGACGATTCGCGGACGATGCGCGACATGCTGCGCGTCACCCTGGCAGGCGCCGGCTACCGCGTGGTGCAGGCCGTCGACGGGGTCGACGGGCTGGACGTGCTCACCACGGAGCTGCCGGACGTCGTCGTCACCGACATCAACATGCCGCGTCTGGACGGTTTCGGCTTCATCGAGGCCGTGCGGCGGGATGGGCGCTTCGGTGGCGTGCCGATCCTGGTGCTGACGACCGAGAGCGACGCCGAGAAGAAGGCCCGCGCGCGCAACGCCGGTGCGACCGGCTGGATCGTCAAGCCCTTCGACCCGGCGCGGCTCTTCGCGCACGCGTTCGAAACGGCACTGGACCTGCTGCGCTCCGGCCGCCTCGCGCCGGCAGCGGAGGTGGTGAAGCTGCTGTTGCGCGCGGCGGACATGCTGACCGATCTGGTGCGCGCCGCGCGTACCGGCGCAGCCGTCGCCGATGCGGCCGGGTCGGCGCGGATGATCGCAAGCCTGGACGCGTTGGCGGCCGTCCCGGCGCCGGCTCCTCCGGTCGAGCCGGTCGAGCCGGCCGTGCCGGCGTTCCGCCCATTGCGGCTCGACCTGTCGGCGATCGGCGATGCCGAGCCGGCACCCGAGCCGGCGCCGATCGCCGAACCCCCGCCGGCCGGTCGTCACATCCGCATCGTTTTTCGCCCGGCCGACGCGATGTATGCGAAGGCGAACGAGACGACCCTGCTGCTGCGCGAGCTGTCGCGCATGGGGTCGCTCACCGTCGCGTGCGATACGGCCGCGCTGCCGTCTCTGGACGCCCTGGAACCCGCCTCTTCTCATCTCGCCTGGACGGTCGACCTCCTCACCGCAGCAACGCTCGACCCGGTGCGCGAGGTTTTCGAATTCGTCGAGGGCGATTGTGAGCTGTCGGTGGTCGAACTGTCCGCATCAGCGCAGGCGGACGATGCGGCCGGCCATGAAGCTGCGGCCGCGATGGAGGCCGCGCGCCCGGCTTACGAGCAGGATGACGAGTCAGCGCCCTCGGCTGCCTCGCCCCCGCCACCGCCCGTGCTGCTGCCCGTGTCGCCGCTCGCGCCGCCACCCGCGCCGCCAGGGCCTGTCGCCGCAACGATCACCCCTGCGCGCGCCGCCGAGATGCCTGCGCTCGCGCACGCTTCGATCCGCGTCGATGTCGAGCGCGTCGATCGCTTGGTCGACCTGATCGGCGAGCTGGTGATCAGCCATTCCACCCTGCTGCAGAACGTCTCCGAAGCCGGCCTTCTCACCACTGGCGTTGCCGCCGCACTCGATGCCCTCGGCCATCTGACGCGCGACATCCAGGACGGCACGATGGCGATCCGCGCGCAGCCGCTCAAGCCGCTGTTCCAGCGCATGTCGCGCATCGTGCGCGAAGTGGCGGACGCAACGGGCAAGCAGGTCGTGCTGCAAACCGAAGGCGAGTCGACCGAAGTCGACCGCACCGTCATCGAAAAGCTGGCCGACCCGCTGACGCACATGATCCGCAACGCCATCGATCACGGGCTGGAAGCGCCTGACCGGCGGCGCGAGGCCGGCAAGACCGAGGCCGGCGTGCTGCGGCTGAGCGCCGCCCACCGTTCCGGGCGCGTCATCATCGAGGTCAGCGACGACGGCGCCGGCATCGATCGGTCGAAAGTGCGTGGCGTCGCCCTTTCGCGCGGGCTGATCGCCCCGGACGCGCAACTGACCGACGGCGAAATCGACAATCTGATCTTCCTGCCGGGCTTCTCCACGACGGACACGGTGTCGAGCATCTCCGGCCGTGGCGTCGGCCTGGATGCGGTCAAACGCGCCATTCAGGCGCTCGGCGGCCGCATCGTGATCGCCTCGTGCCCCGGCCAGGGCTCCAGCTTCACGCTCAGCCTGCCGCTGACGCTCGCGCTGCTCGACGGCATGCTCGTCACCGCCGGCGGGCAAACCCTGGTCGTGCCGCTGACCGCGATCATCGGGATGCTGCAGCCCAAGCAGGCGAACGTCTACCAGTTCGGGTCGGGCGCGCAGCTCATGCACGAGTCCGGCAGCTTCACGCCGGTGATCGACGTCGCGCGCGAACTGGGCTTCGCCGATCGCGCCACATCGCCGGACCAGGGGGTCCTTCTGCTCGTCGAGGCGGAAGGCGGGACGCGGCGTGCACTGCTGGTCGAGGCCATCCAGGACCAGCGCCGGGTCGTCATCAAGAGCCTGGACAGCACCTATGGCGTCGTCAGCGGCATCGCGGCCGCGACGATCCTGGGCGACGGCCGGATCGCGTTGATCCTCGACGTCGACGCCATCGCCTCGCGCGGCAGCGGCCATCCGGCCGGCAGCGAACGACAACTGGCAATCGCAGGGTGAACGCCATGCCCAACGAGACGACCGCGCCGCAGAGCGCACCGGCGGAATACATCACCTTCCGCGTCGGCGAGCAGGAGTTCTGCATCGGGGTCATGTTCGTGCGGGAAATCCGCAGCTGGACGCACGCAACGCGGTTGCCGCATGCGCCGGGCTTCGTGCGCGGCGTCATCAACCTGCGCGGCATGGTGCTGCCGATCATCGATCTCGCCGCGCGTCTGGGATTTGCCGACGCCGCCGGCACGTCCGCCCAGCAGGTCATCATCGTGGTCCAGGTGGAGCGCACGACGGTCGGCCTGCTCGTCGACTCCGTCTCCGACATCGTCAGTTTCGACGAGGATCGGATCCAGCCCACGCCGGAGATCTGCTCCGAGCTCGCCCGCAGCTTCGTCAGCGGCATCATCCCGATCGACAACCGGCCCGTGGGCCTGCTGGCGATCGACCGCGTGGCGCCCGCAGCACCGTCGCAGGCCGCATGACCGTGGCCGCCTGCACGATCGCGTCGCCCCCGCCGGAGGGCGGGTTTCGCATAACGGAACGCGACTTCCGCCAGATCGCGGCGTTGCTGCGAGCCGAAGCCGGCATCAGCCTGCCGCCGTCGAAGACGGCGCTGGTTCAGGGACGGCTGATGCGCCGCCTGCGCGCGCTCGGCATCGACAGTTTCGCCGACTATTGCGCGTTCGTCGGCGCCGCCGGCGGCGAGGCGGAGCGCGACGAGATGGTTGCCGCGCTGACGACCAACGTCACGCGCTTCTTCCGCGAGCCGCACCACTTCGATCATCTGCGCACCGTCGTCCTGCCGCCGCTGCTGCATACGGCGCGCCGGGGAGCGCGCGTGCGCCTGTGGTCGGCCGGCTGCTCGACGGGGCAGGAGCCATATACGATCGCGTTGACGGTGCTGTCGCTGATGCCGGACGCCGGCGACGGCGACGTGCGCGTGCTGGCAACCGACATCGATCCGCACGTGCTCGCCACCGCTGCTGCCGCCAGCTACGACGAGGAGGCGGTCGCCAGCATCCCGGCCGCACTGCGCGCCCGCTACGTCAAGCCTGATCCTGGCCACCGCGATATGGCGAGGCTGGCCGACGATGTGCGGCGCCTGGTCGCCTTCAAGCGGCTCAATCTGAATGGAACCTGGCCGATGAAGGGCCGCTTCGATGCGATCTTCTGTCGCAACGTGGCGATCTACTTCGATGCGCCGACGCAGCATCGGCTCTGGAGCCGGTTCGCGGAACGGCTGGTGTCCGGCGGGTGGCTCTATATCGGACACTCCGAACGGGTCGACGGAGCGGCCGAGGCGCAGTTTGTCGCGCAGGGCAAGACGACCTATCGGCTGGTCGGGGCATGAACCGGACGATTCGCGTCCTCATCGTCGACGACTCGCCCAGCATGCGGCGGCTGGTCGCGCACGCGCTGCGGACGGATTCGTCGATCGTCATCGTGGGAGAAGCGGGCGACGTGCCGTCCGCCCGGCAGGCCATCAAGGATCTGTCGCCGGACGTGGTGACGCTGGATGTCGAGATGCCGGGCATGAACGGGCTCGACTTCCTCGAAAAGATCATGCGCCTGCGTCCGATGCCGGTGGTGATGGTCTCGACCCTGACCAGTCGCGGCGCCGAAGCGACGATCCGCGCACTGGAACTCGGCGCCGTCGATTGCGTCGCCAAGCCCAGCACCGACGATCCGAACAGCCTCGACTGCCTGCCGCGCAAGGTCCGCTGTGCCGCCGCGAGCTCGGTGCGAAGTGCGATGTCGGCGCACCCGCCCAAGGCCGTCGAGCGCGTGCACTACGTGCCGAGCGACGACATCGTCGCGATCGGCGGATCGACCGGCGGGGTGGAGGCGGCGCTCGCCGTCCTGTCCGCGTTTCCCGCCAACGGTCCGGCGACGCTGCTGACGCTGCACCTGCCCGCGCCATTCACCGGCTCCTTCGTCGGACGGCTGGGGAGCCTGTGCCGCATGCGGGTCGAGCAGGCGGCCGACGGAGCGCCGATCGAACCCGGCTGCATCTACGTCGCCCCCGGCACCGTCGCGCATCTGGAGGTGGCCGGCGGGTCGCGACCGCGCTGCCGGCTGGTGCAAGGCCCGGCGATCAACGGCCATCGCCCGTCGGTCGACGCGCTGTTCGGGTCCATCGCGCGTGTCCGCGGACCGCGTGCGGTCGGCGCCATCCTCACTGGAATGGGCCGCGACGGGGCACAAGGACTTCTCGCGATGCGGCAGGCCGGTGCGCAGACGTTCGGGCAGGACGAAGCCAGTTGCGTCGTGTTCGGCATGCCGCGCGCCGCCAACGAGGTCGGGGCGGTCGGCGAACTCGTGCCGCTCTCCCGCATGGCCGACCGGCTGCTGACGGCGGCATCGGCGGTCACGGCAGGAGCCCAGACATGAGCCTCGCACCCCGGCTGACCACGATGGTGGTCGACGATACGGGCGTCAGCCGCGCGCTGCTCATCAACGGGCTGAACGAACTGGGGTTCGAGCACATCCAAATCGCCAAGGACGGCAAGCAGGCGCTCGAAGCGCTGCGGGCCAAGCCCGTGCATCTCGTCTTCTCGGACTTCAACATGCCCCACCTCGACGGGCTGCAATTGCTCAAGGCCCTGCGCGGCGCTCCGGCGACCTCTGCGATCGGCTTCATCCTGGTGACCGGCGCGGAGGACAAGGCGCTCATCATGCGCGGCCAGCAACTCGGGATGAACAACTACCTCGCGAAACCGTTCGATCGCGCCTCGCTCAAGTCGACGATCGAGGCTGTTGTCGGACCGTTATGAGCCGGACTGATGCGCTCGCCGATCCGATCTATGTCGGGCAAGGCCGGTATCACGTCGGCAGCGCGCCCGATGTCGTGCTGACAGCCGTGCTGGGATCGTGCGTCGCTGCCTGCATCTACGACCCGCAGGCGCGCATCGGGGGCATGAACCACATTCTGCTGCCCGATCACGCCCATGCGGGCGGCGAGGCCGCACGAAACACTCAGGGTGTTCATCTAATGGAGTTGTTGATCAACGCGCTGATGCGCTCGGGTGCGGCGCGCGACAGGCTTGTCGCCAAGCTGTTCGGGGGTGCTCGCGTGCTTGCCGGCGTGTCCGATATCGGCGCCCGCAACGCCCGGTTCGCCGAACACTTCCTCGACTACGAAGGCATCCCCATCGCCGTGCGCGAACTCGGCGGATCGCGCGGGCGGCGTATCCAGTTCTGGCCGGCAACGGGTCGCGTGCGCCGGGCGATGCTGCGCGACCGCAGTTTGCTTTCCGAACCGCCCGTCGTGCCGTCGCCGCCGTGCGCGCCGGCTGGCGACGTCGAACTGTTCGAACCGGTCGGGGCATCGTCATGATGGCTGAAGCGCAGACTCTCGGGATGGCCGCACGTACGATCGCGCGCATGGGCGACGAACTCCGGCGGCTTGCCACCGGCCTTGCGGCGATCGAGAACGCGGTCAGCGAGCTGGTTGCGTCTCAGCCCCATGTTTCAGACCAGCACGTCAAGGCGTTGCAGTCTTTCGATCTCGTCGGACAGGGCATCACGTCGATCGCCGACACCATGGCTGCGCTCGCGCGACATCTCCCCTCGGAGGTTCGGTTGGACCTCGCAGCGATCACCGAGAGTCTGGTGATGGCGGATCTTGCGGCGCGGCTGCGCGACGACCGGACGGAATCGCATGCGGAACCAAGGGCAGAGCCCGTCCTGTTCCGCTGAACGGACCGACGCGCGCCGGACGGGTGTCGTCGTTTTCGGAAACTTTATCTTCCCGACCTATTCAGTCCTGATCGCGCAAGCGCGAGGTGGCGTTCGCCACCGGTGTGCAGGGAGCGCCATCGTTGAAGTGGATGAAGCTCGTGCGGCGGCCGAGCGTCCCGCGCGCCCTCCTCGGATCGGCCGGGATCGTCACCTACGATCGTGACGGCACGATTCGCGCGGCCAACGCCCGCTTCTGCGACCTGCTCGGCTACGGTCCCGACGAGCTGCGCGGCAAGCACGAGCGGGCGTTTCTCGGCCTCGATCATTCGGGCGAGCCGGCCGGCGAGGACGTCTGGTCATCGCTCGAACCCGGCGCGTGCAAGACTGTCCTGGCCAAGTGGGTCGGCAAGGGCGGGCGCGAGGTCTGGCTGCGCGCCATCTACAGCGCGCAAGCAGGCCCGCGCGGGCGAACCGAGAGCGTATCCATGCTGGCGGTCCCGGCCTCGGCGCAAGAGCGGCTTCTTCTCGACGAGGCACGCCGGTACCGGGTGATCGCGAGCGGGCGGGCGATGGTCGAGTTCACCGCCGATGGCGAGATCGTCCACGCGAACGAGAGCTTTCTTCGCACCGTAGGCTATACGCGGCAGGAGCTGGTCGGCCGGCACCACAGCATTCTTGTCACGCCCGATGTCGCTGCTTCCGCGGAGTACCGAAACTTCTGGGCCCGGCTGCGCGGCGGCGAGCATTTCGTCGCCGAGGTTGCTCGCGTCGGCAAGGGCGGACGGGAGATCTGGCTTGCGGAGTCCTACAACGCGGTCACCGGTCCTGGTGGCCTTGTGGCCAGCATCATGACGTTCGTAACCGACGTCACCGATCGCGTGCGTGCGGTCGCCGCGCTGGAAGCCGCGCTGGCCCGCCTGTCCGGCGGCGACTTGCAGCAGCGCATCGCGCAGGACTTTCCACCGCCGTTCGACCGGCTGGCACGCGACTTCAACGGTGCGCTGGATGCCTTGCAGAGCGTGTTGCAGCAGGTGGCGGGCTCCGGCCATGCGATGGACGAAGGCATGCGCGAGATCCGCGCTGCCGCGGACAATCTGTCTCAACGCACCGAGGAGCAGGCCGCCAACCTGCAGCAGACAGCCTCGGCGCTCGGCCAGGTCACGTCGACCGTGCACAAGACTGCCGAGGGTGCAGAGCTGGCGCGGCAGACGGTCGAGGCGACGAAGGCGCAGGCGGAAGAATCCGGCGACGTCGTCGGCCAGGCAGTGACGGCGATGAGCGGGATCGAGGCGTCGTCGAAGCAGATCGCCAGCATCACCAGCATGATCGACGAGATCGCCTTCCAGACCAACCTGCTCGCCCTGAACGCCGGGGTCGAGGCGGCGCGCGCGGGCGAAGCGGGGCGCGGGTTCGCCGTCGTCGCCGCGGAAGTACGCGCGCTCGCGCAGCGCTCGGCCGAGGCGGCCAAGGAGATCAAGCGCCTGATCGTGTCTTCGTCCGATCAGGTCGCGGCCGGTGTGGAGCTGGTCGGCCGCGCCGGCACGGCGCTGCACCGGATCGCCGGGCAGATTGCCGAGATCAATTCCGCGATCGTCAGCATCGCCGCTTCTGCGCGCGAGCAGGCCCTGGGTGTCGGCGAGATCAACACCGCCATCGGCCAGATGGACCAGATGACGCAGCAGAATGCGGCGATGGCCGAGCAAGCCAACGCGACCACCCAGGCGCTGGCGCGCGAGAGCGAGGCGCTGGCGGGCATCATCGCCCGCTTCAAGGTCGGCGCGGTCCCTGCAACCTCGATCAAGACGGCACAAGGTGGCGTTCCCGCGCCGGTGCCGCAGGCCAGGGCTTCGACGGTCAACGGCCGCGACGCATCGCTGAAGGACATGATCGGCCGATACAACAGCCGCCCCGCCTCGCGGCCCGCCCGCGCCGTCGCCAACGCGGCCCGTCCCGGACAACAGCCCGCGCGCGCGACGCAGACGCCGGACGACTGGGAAGAATTCTAGCGTCCGATTCGGGAGCGCGTTCATCGGGGTGTCGATGACGGCGCCGTCGCTGCAGGTGGTCATCGGCGTCGCGATTGCGTGCCTGACATGTCTCGGCCCAAATAGGGCTTGCACGAACAGTCCCCGAGAGGGCGTGCGGAAGGGCAAGGCAGAGCGGCGATGTTCGATTCCGAGCAGGCGCAGCCGGTCGACCTCCTCATCGTGGGCGGAGGCGTCAATGGCGCGGGTATCGCCCGGGACGCCGCAGGCAGGGGCCTGTCGGTGGCGCTTGTCGAGCAGCACGACCTTGCCGCGCATACCTCCTCGGCCAGCACCAAGCTGATCCATGGCGGGCTGCGCTACCTCGAATATTACGAGTTCCGGCTGGTCCGCGAGGCGCTGATCGAGCGCGAGCGCCTGCTCGCCATCGCCCCGCACATCATCTGGCCGTTGGAATTCGTCTTACCGCACGAGCCCCATCTGCGTCCGGCCTGGATGATCCGCGCCGGGCTGTTCCTGTATGACCATCTCGGTCCCCGCAAGCGCCTGCCGGCTTCGCGCGGCGTGTCGTTCGCCACCCATCCGGCCGGCCAGGTGCTGCGGCCGGAGTTCCGGCGCGGCTTCACCTATGCCGATTGCTGGGTGCAGGACGCGCGTCTCGTCGTGTTGAACGCGATGGATGCCGCCGAGCGGGGTGCGAGCATCCGCACGCGCACGAAACTGCTCTCTGCGCGTGCCGACGGAGGGCTGTGGCGGGCCGAGACCGAAGCCGGGCCGATTGCCGCGCGTGCGCTGGTCAATGCCGCCGGACCCTGGGTGGAGCAGGTGCTGCGCACACAGCTCGGCCGCAACTCGGGGAAGAGCGTGCGACTGGTCAAGGGCAGCCACATCGTGGTCCCGCGTCTGCATGACGGCGATTTCGCCTTCATCCTGCAGAACCCGGACGGGCGCATCGACTTCGTCATTCCCTACGAGCACGACTTTTCGCTGGTCGGCACCACCGACATTCCGTTCGATGGCGATCCCGGGGTGGTCGGCATCTCCGCCGAGGAAACCGCCTATCTGTGCGACAGCGTCAACCGCTATCTCCGTCGTCCGATCTCGCCGGCCGATGTCATCTGGTCGTATTCCGGTGTCCGTCCGCTGTTCGACGACCAGGCATCCGACGCAAAGGCGGTGACGCGGGACTACGTGCTCGATCTTGAGCGTGCCCCCGGCACCCCGCCGCTGCTGTCGGTGTACGGCGGGAAGATCACGACGTATCGCCGCCTCGCCGAACAGGCGCTGGAGAAGCTGTTGCCTGCGCTCGGCCGGCCGGTCGGGCCGTCATGGACTGCGACCAAGCCGTTACCCGGCGGGGATTTCGCGGACTTCGACGTCTATCTGCGCGAGTTCTGCGCACGCCATCCCGCACTCGCGTTGGATACCGCGCGCCGTCTCGTACGCGCGTACGGGACGCGCGCGGAGCGGTTTGCGGGCCCCGACATGGGAGCCGACCTCGGCGGCGGACTGACAGAAGCCGAAGTTGATTATCTCGTCGCTGCCGAGTGGGCGCGAACGCCCGAGGACGTGCTGTGGCGCCGGTCCAAGCTCGGGCTGCACGTGCGGCCGGCGACCGCGTCCCGTCTGGCCGATCATCTCGAAAGGAAAGGCCACGCGGCTCTCACGCCCTAAGAACGAGCGCTTCCGGGGAACGAACGTCACCATGAACGAATATGTCGGCGCCATCGACCAGGGCACCACCAGCTCGCGCTTCATCGTCTTCGACAAGAGCGGAAACATCGTCTCGGTCGCGCAGAAGGAGCACAGGCAGATCTACCCCAGGCCGGGCTGGGTCGAGCACGATCCGACCGAGATCCTCGACAACACCAACGAGGTGATTGGCGGAGCGCTCGCGCGGGCCGACCTGTCGGCCGCGGATCTCGCCGGAGTCGGCATCACCAACCAGCGCGAGACCACGGTGCTGTGGGACCGCGCGACCGGCAAGCCGCTGCACAATGCGCTCGTGTGGCAGGACACCCGTGTCGATCAGCTCGTGGCTCAGTTCTCGAAGGACGGCGGCCAGGACCGGTTCCGCGCCAAGACGGGGCTGCCGCTTGCCAGCTACTTCTCCGGCCTCAAGCTGCACTGGCTGCTGAGCCACGTGTCCGACGCGCGTGCCAAGGCTGCCGATGGTCGGGCGCTGTTCGGCACGATCGACAGCTGGCTCGCCTGGAACCTGACCGGCGGCACGCATGGCGGCCGCCACGTGACCGACGTGACCAATGCCAGCCGCACGATGCTGATGAATCTGGGCACCTGCGACTGGGACGAGGACATGCTGCGCG
>Ga0209656_10002461_pt1 | contig 11977 bp, 10 predicted proteins | sample BogFormECP12_OM2_FD_188239 | JGI IMG/M metagenome (GOLD analysis project Ga0209656, IMG submission 188239) | Bog forest soil microbial communities from Calvert Island, British Columbia, Canada - ECP12_OM2 (SPAdes) (version 2) | ecosystem: Environmental > Aquatic > Freshwater > Wetlands > Bog ... | reverse complement strand
CGCGCGCACCGCCTGGGGATCCGCGCCGCCTTCGTCGCAGGCGATGAGGTATATGGCGGCCGTGAGCTGCGCCGCGGCATCCGCCAGCGCGGGATGGGCTATGTGATGGCGGTCCGCGCTAACCACGGCCGCCTGGGGCGGCAATCCCATCCGGCTAGTCATGACCGGGCCGGGCCGGGCCGGCCGCCAAAGGCATAAGAGTGAACCCGGCCGGCCGTGACCCAGCCATCAGCCGGGGACATTCCTGCGTCAGCCTTCATGGGGCTTCCGGTTGATGATCGTCATGTCCTGGCTCAATCCGGACGTGCGGCCATCGAAGACACGGGCTGCGTAGGCGGCCGCCTGGGTGCGCTGCTCCATGCCGAGCTTGACGAACAGTACCGACACGTAGTTCTTCACCGTCTTCACCGAAACAGACAGCCGCTCGCCGATCTGCCGGTTGGTCAGGCCGTCCCCGATCAGCTCCAGGATCTTGCGCTCCCGCGCGGTCAGCCCGGCCAGCCGGTCGTGCCGGGCCGCGTCGTCCCGCAGCCTGGCCATCGCCTGGCTCGCCGCGCGAGGATTCAGCAGCGACCGGCCGGAGGCGACCGCGCGGACCGCGCCGACCAGATCGCAGCCGCGGATCTGCTTGAGCACGTAGCCGGCCGCTCCGGCCATGATCGAGTCCAGCAGCGCCTGGTCGTCGCTGAAGGCGGTGAGCATCAGGCATGCTACCTCCGGCGTCCGGGAGCGGATCTCCCGGCAGACCGACACCCCGTCACCATCTGGCAGCCGGACATCGAGCACGGCGACGCCGGGGCGCAGCGCCGGAATCTGGGCCAGTGCGGCGGATGCGGTGCCCGCCTCGCCGATCACCTGGATGTCCGGCTCGGCCTCCAGAAGAACGCGGACCCCCCGGCGGACGATCTCCTGGTCCTCCAGCAGGAACACGCCGATCGGCTTTCTCGCCGGATCGCCGGAGGTCTTGTTGCTCACCGGGCCTGACACCTGACCTTCGCACCTGGCCCAGCAAGCTGGACGGGACCGTATCCGTGCGACCTTAGGCAGGTCACCCGGACCGGAATACCGGCAAAGGTCCCGCGCGAGCAGCCCGGACGGCCTGCGTGTCTGGCCCAAGCGGACTCCCCGGGCCGGGCCGTTCGACCCTGCCCGGGTGCGCCGCCAGCAACGGCGCGCTTAGGTTAGCAGCAACCACGACCACGTGGAGCAGGGTGGCCAGACCAACGGCGAGCCTCGATGAACGGGCACAGGCGCATATGATGACCGCTGATTATCCCCGGCTCGATCTGCACGATCTGCCCAGCTGTCGGCCGGCCGCAGGCGGTGTCCGCGCCGAGCCGCCGCGGGATCACCGACCGGCCCTGAACCTCAACCGACCAGCCCGACCGGGTCACCGGGTCGATCGCATCCGCCGCGAACGCGATGATCACGTCGTTCAGCGCCCGGTCCGGGAGCTGGTGATGCCCCAGGCAGACCGCGAGCCGGCGCCCGTCCAGGTAATACTGGACAGGGAGGATCATCGGCAGCGCCCGGACCGACAGCGCCAGGCGTCCCACCGACACCGTAGCCAGCAACTCCCAGCACCGATCTGCGGGAATCAGTTCCTCCGGCATGCTCATGTTGCCGCAGATTACGAACCCCGCCGGGACGCTCTCAGGGACTGAAGTCCTCATGCTGCGGATCGAAGGTCCCCGGCCGGCGGTGAACCGCACCGCCAGTCGCAGCCCGAACAGCGCGGCGCCGCAACCGATCAGCATCACCCGGCCGACCGGATCCACCTGCAGGTCACTGGCACGGGTCGGCATACAGCTCGATCACGCACTCACCGGCCGCGGAACCGCCACGGCTGCGAGTTGCGCACCGACGGCACCCGCGTCGCCGTGCCGACCAGATACTCGGCCTGACCGGCATGGATCGGTGGCCGCGAGCCGGCGTCCCGGCTCCGGAGCCGGGCGCAAGCCAGGGCTCGCTTCCGTGGCAGAGTGCCCGGCCGGGGCGAGGCTGGTAAGCGCTGCTGCCACGGTCCGCAGCAAGTAGCGTAGCGATTATGGCCGCGTCAAACACCGAGCCAGCTCAGCGACTTGCTCTCGGTCGCTGTGGCGGCCACCCCGGCAGGCTTCGACCTGCGCTCACGGCTCGGGAGCCCGCCGGCCCGATCCTGCCAATTTGCGCGGTCCACCAGCTTGCGCTCAGTTGCCGTCGCAGCACATAGCCAAGATCATTCCGGGCATCTTGCGGATCATGAAACAGCCGATGCCGTCGACCCCCCGCTTCTCAGGCGTGGCGGTCTGCCCGTCCGGGCAATCGGGCCTAACCGCGGCTGGATGCTGTCGTAGGTCCGTGGCGCAAGGTAGCCGACACCGTTGCCGTCATCCTTGCTGTCAAGCTCCCGGATCGTGGCGTCACCCGGCACCGTTTCGGGGTGCGGGATAGGTTCTCCGAGCGTGGCTGTGAATGCGACATCGCGAATCTCGCAGATGGTGTCGTCCAGGTGCAGGAGGGCTTCTGCGATGCCCTTGCTGGGCGCGGCGCAGGGCAGCTCCGCGGCCCGCTGGCACATATGCCCGCTGCCCAGCGGCACCTGGATAGAGGCAGGAGTCTGGCGGCGCATTCGTTACCCGCGGTGATGGCTACCCCGGCCGGGATCTCACGTGCGGTCTTGCTGTCTGCCGCTTCAGGTCAGCGTCCGCAGCCGGGCGGGCCTCGGTCTGGTCGCAGACCAGCCCGCCTTGGCGGACGTGCGGGCCGCCACGGAGGACCTGCGGGCCGCGACCGGCAACGCGGTTGCCTTGCGCCCCGCCGGTGGGGACGCCCGGTGACCGCGGCAGGGCTCGGAAAGGCCCGGCTGCGCCCGGATTCTGGCTCGACGAGCAGCACACCCCGACCGGTACGGCACGAAGCCATCTTCGGCGTCTCCGATTGTCCAGCTCGCGGCCGTCGTCTCAAGGCGAGTACTTCTTGCCCTGCCACTCCGTAGCCTGCCAGTCGCGCCGAGGTTCGCATGCCGACAAGGACGTCGGCCACCATTGCCTCGCCGCTACCGGCGTGATGCCCAGCGCGGTCCAGTCCCGCGCGATCGACCCTGGCCGGCGTTCGCGCCGCGGCTGATGCTGCCGATCTCGCTGTCCTACGACCACCGGGTCATCGACGGCGCGCTGGCCGCCGGTTCGCCCGGCACCTGTGCCACCTGCTGGAAGACGCCCGCCGCCTCCTGCTGTGACCGCCTGCCGGTGCCCTTCTCTTCTTGGAGCCTGACGTGGCGGGCGACGAGCCCGGTGGCTGGATCACGATCCAGGAGGGGCTCATGGTGCCGCTGCCCTTCGGGTCGTTCAATGACCCCGGGACGGGGCGGGTACGGATCCGGCTGGTGAACGTCGAGTCGAGCTCGTACCGGGTGGCCCGCGAGTACATGATCCGGCTGGACCGCGGGGACCTCGAGGATCCGGACAAGCTCCGCCCGATCGCAGCGGCCTCAGGGCTCACGCCCGAGGCCTTCCGCGACCGGTATGGCTATCTCGCCCAGGGCTGAGCCCCGGCCGCCGTCGGAGGGAAGCCCCCGATGAGGAAGATCATCCTGATGATGCCGGTGTCCGCCGGCGGCTTCATCGATGGGCCGGAGCGCGAACTCGACTGGCACAAGGCCGACAGCGAGCTGCACCGCCATTTCAACGAGCAGCCCGGCGCGATGGGCGCCTTCCTGACGGGACGCGTCACCTGCGAGCTGATGGCCGGAGTCTGGCCGGCGCTTGGCTCCCGCGAAACGTGGCCTACACCTGGCCTGGCAGGTCAGCTTCGGGCCGGCTGGCCACGATGTGATCTGTAGATACCCGCATGGACATCCGGATCCGTTCACAGACGGCAGTCATTCCGGTCGTCGGCCGACGTGGCGTCTCACACGGACACGAAGACTGGCCACAGGGTGCTGTATGGCCGTATTACCGCAGCTCACAGCCTGGGAGGCACGCCAAGGGCACTGCGTCCCTTGGCCGGCCAGCACTAGGGCTTAAACTAGGTCGGGAAAGAAGATCTTGACTTCCCGCTCAGCGGACTCCGGCGAGTCGGATCCGTGCACGATGTTCTGCTGTACTTCCAGCGCGTGATCTCCGCGGATGGTGCCCACCGAAGCGCGAATCGGGTCGGTGGAGCCGGCTAGGACGCGGAACGCCTCGATCGCCCGTGGGCCTTCGACGACGAGAGCCACCAGGGGCCCTGAGGTGATGAAGTCGACGAGCTGGCCGAAGAACGGCCGGACAGAATGTTCCGCGTAGTGATGCTCGGCCGTGTCCCTGTCCAGCGTGCGCAGGTCCATCGCCACGATCCGCAGTCCCTTGCCTTCGATCCGGGACAGGACATCGCCGATAAGTCCTCGCCGTACGCCGTCGGGTTTGACCAGGATCAAGGTACGTTCAGTCATGAATGCTCCTCCTCACGGTGGCCCGGCGAGCTGATCGCGCCGTGGGTTTGGCGGGATCAGCTGCCCCGGAAGGTTGGCTGGCGTTTTTCGGCGAAGGCCTTGAGGCCCTCGACGTAGTCGCCGCTGTCGTAGGCCTCTCGTCGCAGGCCCTGGATGCGTTCGTACACCTGCGCGGCGATGGGCTGGTAGTCGGTAAGGACCCGGAGCTGTTCCTTGATGACCGCGATGGCCATCGGCGACTTCGTCGCCATCGTCGTGGCCAGCTCGAGGGTGAACGGCTCGAGCTCGGCCGATCCTACTAGGTGGTTGACCAGCAGCCACTCTTTGGCTTGCCGGGCGTCGATGGGCGCGGCGGTGAAGAACATCTCCTTGATGACATTGCTGGGCAGCCGTCCGACGAAATGCAGCAGCCCGGTGGTGTTGTACGGCAGTCCCAGGTTCGCGGCCGTGATGGCGAACGTCGCCGTCTCGTCGGCGACCACCAGGTCGCAGCTGAGCACCAGGTCGAGTGCTCCGCCCCAGACCGAGCCGTGCACCATGGCGACGACCGGCGCCGGGAAGGCGCGGATGGCGCGGAGCATCTGCCCGAGCGGGTCGTTGTAGGCGAGCGGGTCGCGCCGGCCCCGGGGAAGCTCGCCGATGTCATGGCCGGCGGACCAGACCCGCTGTCCCGCCGCGGCGCGGAGCACGGCGGCGCGCACGCCATCGGCGCGCAGGCTCTCCAGTGCGGCGACGATGCCGTTGGCCATCCGGGCGCTGATGGCGTTGCGCCTGGGCTGGTCGTCCAGGGTGATAACGCCAACTGCCCCGGCTACCTGGGTCCGGACGGCGGCGCCCGCGAGGCCGTCCGGCCCGGCCGGGGCGGCCGCCTCGGCTGCCCCCCGGCGCGGCGCAGGCTGCTCGCCCAGCGCGCCGCCTTCCCCGCCGGCCAGGGCCACGTAGGTCCGGACCAGCGCGTCCTTCCCCGCGCCGAGGATGGCGTGCACCTGCCCGAGCGCCTCGATCCGCTGCTCGCCGGCCAGGGCGCCGGCCACCTCGTGCCAGAGCACCTCCTCCAGGACGTTGAATGCCCTCCCGGTCTCGGCAATATCCAAGCCGGCCCCGAAACGGTCCGCCGCGACCTGCCGGGACGACGCGATGACCGGCTCCGCCTGGCCCTCGTGCACACACTGGATGACGAGCCCGAACAGATGCCGTACGTAACGACCACGCTCGGCCGCGCTGGATCCCTGGTCGTACCCGTGCTGGCGCGGTTCGAGCACGGCAACCACCTCGTCGACCACCCGGTCCTCGGCGCCGGCCAGGACTGCTGACGTCTCCACCACCGGTACCTCCGTTTCGTGACCAACTCCGCGGGCTATCCCCACCCGGTGGACCCAGCATGAGGTATCGCCGAAGAGCCAGTCGCACCAACGAAACCACGACGGGTAATCGACCGCCAGGCCTTAAGCCGTCCCGGTTGACCTCGGCTTGCCAGCCGCGCCGTCAGCGGCGGGCACCACCATGATCGACGGCCGCACGGCGACCACCTCGGCACTAGTAGGTTAGATTCTGCTCATGACACCTGGAGGACCGGAGCCGCGGGCCCGGTGGGTCGGCAATACGCTGGCCGATTTTGAACGGGACCTCGCTGACAACCTGTGTTACGAGCGGGGCACGACGGCCGAGTCGGCGAGCCTGCAGGACGCCTACTGGACGCTGGCCGTCACCATCCGGGACCGCCTCGCTGACCGCCGGACCAGGACGGCCAGGGCGAACCATGTGGCCAACCCGAAGTTCGTCTACTACCTGTCGGCGGAGTACATGCTGGGCCGCCAGCTCCGCCAGAACGCCATGTACACCGGCACCGCCGACCTCGCCCGCCAGGCCGTGGCCGCATCCGGGTACTCCCTGGCGGACCTGGAGGCCCTCGACGTTGAGCCCGGACTGGGGAACGGCGGCCTGGGCCGGCTGGCCGCCTGCCTGCTCGACTCCCTGGCCACCCTGGACGTGCCCGCGGTGGGGTACGGCATCCGGTATGAGTTCGGGATCTTCAAGCAGGCCTTCGCCGATGGCCAGCAGATCGAGCTGCCCGACGACTGGACCTTCTACGGCAACCCGTGGGAGTTCCCTGCTCCCGATGACCTGCAGGTGGTCGGGTTCTACGGCCACACCGAGCCGGTGGACGACGACCAAACAGGGCTGCGGGCCCGCTGGGTGCCGGCCGAGATGGTGCGGGGCGAGCCCAGCCACATGCTGGTCCCGGGCTACGGCACCGAGACGGTCAACATCCTCCGGTTGTGGCGCGCCCGGGCCGGCCGGGAGTCGTTCGACCTGGGCCTGTTCAACGACGGCCGTTACGCGGAGGCCGTCGAGGCGCAGATGCGCTCGGAGAACCTCACCAAGGTGCTCTATCCCAGCGACAGCACCGAGGCGGGCCGGGAACTGCGGCTCAAGCAGCAGTATTTCCTGGTCTCCTGTTCGCTGCGGGACATCATCCGCCGGTTCCGGTTCCGCAACAGCGACTGGGAGGCGTTCCCGGACAAGGTCGTCATCCAGCTCAACGACACCCATCCGGTGCTGGCGATACCCGAGCTCATGCGCCTGCTGGTCGATGAGAACGGGATTGGCTGGGAGCAGGCCTGGTCCATCACCCGCCGCACCTTCGCCTACACCTGCCACACCCTGCTGCCCGAAGCGCTGGAGACCTGGCCAGTCCCGATGTTCGGGCGGCTGCTTCCCCGCCACCTGGAGATCATCTACGCCCTCAACCGCTCCTTCCTGGAGGACGTGCGCGCCCGCCACCCGGGCGACGACGAGCGCATCGCCCGGATGTCGCTGATCGGGGAGGGCCCCGAGCACCGGGTGCGGATGGCCAACCTGGCCGTGGTCGGCAGCTTCGCGGTCAACGGCGTGGCCGAGCTCCAGTCACGGCTGCTGGCCGCCACGACGTTGCGCGACTTCGCGGACCTGTGGCCGGAGAAATTCCTGAATGTGACGAACGGCGTCAGTCCGCGCCGGTTCCTCCGCCTGGCCAATCCCCGCCTGTCCGGCCTGATCACCGCCCGGCTGGGAGACCAGAGATGGCTGACCGACCTGGACCGGCTGGCCGAGCTCGAGGCCTTCGCCGACGATGCGGAGTTCCGGGCGCAGTGGCGCGAGGCGAAGCGGCAGAACAAGCTCGACCTGGCCGCCCATGCCCTCGCCGCCACTGGTGTCACCATCGATCCCGGCTCGCTTTTCGACGTCATGGTCAAGCGGCTGCACGAGTACAAGCGCCAGTTCCTCAAGCTGCTCCACGTCGTCACCCTGTACAACCGGATCAAGGCGGATCCCGCCGCCGCTGTGACGCCCTGCACGGTCATCTTCGGCGCCAAGGCCGCGCCGGGCTACCAGCAGGCCAAGCGCATCATCAAGCTGATCAACTCGGTCGCGGCCGTGGTCAACGCCGACCCCGACGTGGCCGGCCGGATCAAGGTCGTGTTCATGCCGGACTACAACGTCTCGGTCGCCGAGGTCGTGGTGGCCGCCGGCAATGTCTCGGAGCAGATCTCGCTGGCCGGCAAGGAGGCCTCGGGCACCGGCAACATGAAACTGGCCCTGAACGGAGCTCTCACCGTCGGCACGCTCGACGGCGCTAATATCGAGATCCGCGACCGGGTCGGGGCCGGCAACTTTTTCCTGTTCGGGGTCACGGCCGAGCAGGCCATCGCGATCAGGCAAGGCGGGTACTCCCCCCGCGCCGCCTGCGAAGGCGACGCCGAGCTCAAGGCCGCCATCGACGCCCTCGCCTCAGGTGCCTTCTCCGGCGGGGACCGCGACGCCTTCGCGCCGGTCCTCTCCTCGATCCTCGACTGGGACGAGTACCTGGTCCTGGCCGATTACCGGTCCTACATCGACTGCCATGACCGGGCGGTCGGGCCCGCCTGGGCCGACCAAGACCGGTGGAGCCGGATGTCGATCCTGAACACCGCGCGCTCGGGATTCTTCTCCTCCGACCGCACAGTCCGCGACTACAACCGCGACATCTGGCACACCGAGCCTGTACCCGTACCCGCGTACTCGGCGGCCGACCCTGAAGTTCCCCGCCCGAGTTCATGAGCGGTGATTGCGCCGACGACACCGGGCCCGCCGAGACCCGCGTTAGCCGCTCGTGATGTGCGTCGCTGCACGCGCAGCCTTCGCTGCTGAGGTAGCGTACGTCTTTCGGGCGACTCTCAACCCCGGCCGCTCTGGCGTTCCTTGCCGGTAGAGTCAGTGAATGGGCGTCTGGGCTGGCGCTGCTTATCCGCTTGGTGCTACCTGGGACGGGTCAGGCACCAATTTTGCCCTGTTCTCTGAAGTGGCCGAGCGGGTGGAGCTGTGCCTGTTCGGTCCGGGTAACCGCCGGGAGAGGCGGGTTGAGCTCACCGAGGTGGACGGTTTCGTCTGGCACTGTTACCTGCCGGGCGTCGGCCCGGGCCAGCGCTACGGGTATCGGGTGCACGGCCCGTACGCGCCAGATCGCGGTCACCGGTGCAATGCGGCGAAGCTGCTGCTCGACCCGTACGGCAAGGCCGTCGCGGGTCAGGTGCACTGGCACGAGGCCCTGTTCTCCCACCGGCCCGGCGCGCCGGAGGCGATCAGCACCCGCAACAGCGCCCCCTTCATGCCGCGCAACGTCGTGACGAACCCGTACTTCGACTGGGCGGATGACCGGCCGCCGCGGCGGCCGTATCACGAGACGGTGATCTACGAGGCGCATGTCCGCGGCCTGACCCTGCGCCATCCCGGGGTCCCGCCCGGGCAGCGCGGCACCTATGCGGGCCTGGCCTGCCCGGTCATCATCGACCACCTGACCCGGCTGGGCGTGACCGCGGTGGAGCTGATGCCGGTGCATCAGTTCATCTCCGAGCGGCAGCTGGCGGCGGGCGGCCGGTCCAACTACTGGGGTTACAACACGATCGCGTTCCTCGCGCCGCACAACGGCTACTCCTCCTCCACCGAGCCGGATGGCCAGGTCACCGAGTTCAAGTCGATGGTCAAGGCGCTGCACGCGGCGGGCATCGAGGTGATCCTGGACGTCGTCTACAACCACACGGCCGAAGCCGGCGCCTCCGGTCCGACGCTGTCCTTGCGCGGCATCGACAACGCCGCGTACTACCGGCTGGCCGACGGCGACCCGGCGGTCTACCTGGACTACACCGGCTGCGGCAACAGTCTCAATGCCCGCAGTCCGCAAGCGCTGCAGCTGATCATGGACTCGCTGCGGTACTGGATCCTGGACATGCACGTGGACGGGTTCCGTTTCGACCTGGCCGCGGTCCTGGCCCGGCAGCTGCACGACGTGGACCGGCTGGCCGCGTTCTTCGATCTGGTCCAGCAGGATCCGGTCGTGTCGCAGGTGAAGCTGATCGCCGAGCCGTGGGATGTCGGGGAAGGCGGCTACCAGGTCGGCCGGTTCCCGCCGCTGTGGTCGGAATGGAACGGCAAGTACCGCGACTGCGTACGCGACCTGTGGCGCGGCGAGCCCGCTGTTCTGCCGGAGTTCGCCCGGCGGCTGGCCGGCTCCAGTGACCTGTACGAGACCAGCGGCCGGCGACCGGTCGCGTCCGTGAACTACGTGACCTGTCATGACGGGTTCAGCCTCGCGGACCTGGTCAGCTACAACGGCAAGCACAACGAGGCCAACGGCGAGGACAACTCCGACGGCACCGATGACAACCGGTCCTGGAACTGCGGCGCCGAAGGCCCGTCCGATGATCCGGCGGTCCGCGAGCTGCGCGCCCGGCAGGTCCGCAATTTCCTGGTCACCCTGTTCTGCTCGCAAGGCGTCCCGATGCTGCTGGCTGGCGATGAGATGGGGCGCACCCAGCGGGGCAGCAACAACGCCTACTGTCAGGACTCGCCGCTGTCGTGGGTGGACTGGGAGAACGCCGCCAAGTACGCGGACCTGGCCGACTTCACCGGCGCGCTGTCCGCGCTGCGCCGGGCGCACCCGGTGTTCCGGCGGCGCAGGTTCTTCAGCGGGCGCCCCGCCCAGGCCGGCCCGGGCGGCCCGGGCGGCCTGCGGGACATCATCTGGCTAACCCCGTCCGGCCGGGAAATGACCGATGCGGACTGGCACGCCGGCTACGCCAGGTCGCTGGCGGTGTTCCTGAACGGTGACGCCATTACCGAGCGCGGCCCCCGCGGCGAGCCCGTCCGCGACAACCATTTCCTGCTGCTCTTCAACGCGCACGACGACGCCGTGCGGTTCGTCCTGCCCGGCGCCGATCACGCAGCCGGCTGGCATGTTGAGGTCGACACGGCGGCACCGGGCCAGCCCGGCACTGGTACAGCCGGTCCGCCTGCGGTGCTGCCCGGCGGGACGGCAGTCGACGTGACCGGCCGTTCGGTCATGGTGCTGCGCGCCGCCGACGATCCGGCCAGCCGAGCGGTCCCGAGCCCGGCCAGGACGGTTTAACGCAGCCTGGCCGCTAGCGTCACGGTTACCGGCCAGCGCATCGGCGCCCTCGATGCTCAGGAACTCAGGACTGATCCCGCTGTGTGGCCGGCGTCTCAACCACGGTGTCCTTGATGTAATCATCGCGCAGCGTCAGGACCTTGATACGGATGTTGGCGCTATGCGTCGGCAGCTCGCTTTGCACGATCAGCCCGATCTCCTTCCGGTCGAAGTACCGGGCCGCGTCCTGCGGCGAGTCGAAGGTGAACTCGACCACGCGATGGGGTGTCGCCGGGTAAACATTGTCGTACGACGCCAGCCGCCGCAGCTCACCAGGAGCCTGAAGAGCATCCGCGATCGATACGACCCATGCTAGGTACTTATCCTTGCCTCCAGGCGGATAATCGATCTCGTAGACATACTTGATCACCAGAGACGTCCTTCCGTCGGTGCCGCGACCCCCACGAGCGCCGGTGGCACGTGGCTATAGTCCGCCTGAGTCCGGCGCCAGGCAAGAGCGCGATCGCGCCCGTATCGCCTGCTGCGCCACCCCAGCCACACGGGGTCCTGCTGCCTTCGCCGAGATGATGACCAGCCACAGCTGCGGTCATTCGCCGCCGGAATCGCCGTGACCTGCAAGCCGTCACCAACGGGCTCACCCAGCTCTACAGCTCCGGAGTGGTCGAGGGCATTTTTTAAGAACGCGCACTGTTCCTCGTGCCGAAGGTCGCGGCGCTTTCCCTGCGGTGGGCTGATCCACCCAGATCCTGGTCGTCGTTGTCCGCTGGGCGAGGAGAGATCGGGTCGGGACCGGCATGGCGGCCGGTGCTCGCTACCGCGCACCAGCCTGGCTGCTCGTCGCGGCCAGGCGGGAGGACGGCAGCCCGAGTCCGTCCCTGATGGCCTGCTGGACCTGCTCCCGGGGTGGCCGGGTGTCCACCGTGATGACGTACTCCTTGCGGCGGAAGATGTCCAGCACGGGATTGGTCTTGGCGTGGTACTCGCGGAGCCGGACGGCGAGCGCCTCCTCGGTGTCGTCCTCGCGCCGGATCAGCTCACCGCCGCAGGCGTCGCACCTGCCCTCGCTGGACGGGCTGTTGTCGATCAGGCTGTAGTCCATCCCGCAGCCCGCGCACAGCCGCCGGGCGAGCACCCGGCGC
>Ga0209656_10002459_pt1 | contig 11983 bp, 10 predicted proteins | sample BogFormECP12_OM2_FD_188239 | JGI IMG/M metagenome (GOLD analysis project Ga0209656, IMG submission 188239) | Bog forest soil microbial communities from Calvert Island, British Columbia, Canada - ECP12_OM2 (SPAdes) (version 2) | ecosystem: Environmental > Aquatic > Freshwater > Wetlands > Bog ... | reverse complement strand
CTGCTCGATGACGCGCGGGCGGGCCGCCCGGTCCACGTCGAGCACATCCCGGCCCGGGCCGGCCGGGAAGTGCCCTGGCCGCAGTGGGTTCCCGCCGAGGTCACCGACGCGTTCGCCGCCCGCGGCATCCGCGCGCCGTGGAGTCACCAGGCGCAGGCCGCGGACCACGCCTGGGCCGGCCGGAACGTGATCATCTCTACGGCCGCGGCTTCGGGCAAGTCGGCCGGCTACCTGCTGCCGGCGCTCACCTCGGTGCTGGCCGGCGACACTGTGCTTTATGTCACGCCCACCAAGGCCCTGGCGGCCGACCAGCTCGCGTCGATTCGCGCGCTCGGCCTGCCCGGGGTGCAGGCGGCCACGTTCGACGGCGACTCGACCTACGCCGAGCGGGCCTGGGCGCGCAGCCACGCCAGGTACCTGCTGACCACCCCGGACATGCTGCATCGCGCGCTGCTGCCCGGGCACGCCCGCTGGTCGGGGTTCTTCAGCCGGCTGCGCTACGTGGTGATCGACGAATGCCACGGCTACCGTGGCGTCTTCGGCTCGCACGTGGGACATGTGCTGCGCCGGCTGCGCCGGGTGGTGGCGCATCACGCCCCGCCGGACGGCCTGCCGCGTCCGGTCTTCGTGCTCGCCTCCGCCACAGTCGGGGCGCCGGGCGTCTGCGCCCGGCTGCTCACCGGGCTCGATGCCGAGGAAGTGACCGAGGACGGCTCGCCGCGGGGGCCGCTGGCCTTCGCCTTGTGGGAGCCGCCGCTGACCGAGGCCCGCGGCGAGGCGGGCGCCCGGCTGCGCCGGACCGCCACCGCTCAGGCGGCGGACCTGCTGAGCAGGCTGGTCAGGGAGAACGTGCAGACGCTCGCCTTCATCAGGTCCCGGCGCGGCGCCGAGGCGGTCGCGCTGGCCGCGCGCCGGTCGCTGGCCGCGGAGCCGCTGGCCGAAGAGGGGCCGGCGGAGGCGAAGGTGGCGGCCTACCGTTCCGGGTACCTGCCCGAAGACCGGCGCCGTCTCGAGGCGGCCATGTCTGACGGGCGCCTGGTCGGGCTGGCCACCACGACCGCGCTCGAACTCGGGGTCAACATCACCGGCCTGGACGCGGTGCTGATCGCCGGGTGGCCCGGAACCTGGGCCTCGCTGTGGCAGCAGGCCGGGCGGGCCGGACGCAGCGGGCGGTCGGCGGCCGCCGTCCTGATCGCCCGCGACGACCCACTGGATACCTACCTGGTGCGCCATCCTGAGATCCTGCTGCGGCACCCGGTCGAGGCCACGGTCCTGGACCCGGGCAATCCGTACGTGCTGGCCCCGCACCTGTGCGCGGCGGCCGCGGAGCTGGCCCTGACCGAGCAGGACCTAGACATCTTCGGCCCAGCCGCCCGGACCGTCGTCGATGACCTCACCCGGGCGGGGCGGCTGCGCCGCCGGGCGGCGGGCTGGTACAGCATGCGCCGGGACGCGGCCGCCGCGGCCGGCCTGCGCGGGGCCGGCCTGGCGCCGATACGGGTGGTGGAGGCGGCGACGGGCCGGCTGGTCGGCACGGTGGACGAGCCCTCCGCGCATCTGATCGTGCACGAGGGTGCCATCTATCTGCATCAGGGCGACAGCTACCTGGTGGCGACGCTGGACGTGGACGACCGGGTGGCCCTGGTGGAACCGTGCGAGCCCGCGTACACCACCACCGCCAGGGACGTGACCGAGGTCGAGGTCCGCGGCGAACTGCGGCGGACGACGTGGGGCGACGCCGAAATCCGCTTCGGCGACGTCCGGGTGACCCGCCAGGTGGTCAGCTTCGTCCGGCGGCGTGCCGACACCGGCGCGGCGCTCGGCGAGACGCCGCTCGACCTGCCGCCCCGTCACCTGCTAACCCGGGCGGTGTGGTGGACGATCTCCGCCGATCAGGCCGACGCGCTCGGCGCCGCGGGCGTCGACCTGGGCGGGGCCGCGCATGCGGCGGAGCACGCCTCGATCGGCCTGCTGCCGCTGTTCGCCACCTGCGACCGCTGGGACATCGGCGGGGTCTCCGCCGCCCGACACCCGGCGACCGGGACGCTGACCGTCTTCGTCTACGACGGCCACGACGGCGGCGCCGGGTTCGCCGAACGCGGCTTCCAGGCCGCCGCGGACTGGCTCCGAGCCACCAGGCAGGCCATCGCCAGCTGCGACTGCGAGGCCGGCTGCCCTTCGTGCGTGCAGTCGCCCAAGTGCGGCAACGCCAACCACCCGCTGTCCAAGCGGGGCGCGGTGGCGCTGCTCGATACCCTCCTGGCCGGGTCCCTGGGGTTAAGCCGCCGAAGGTGGGTAACAGGAGTTGCCGGACAGGCAACAGGGGTAACAGAGTTCTTGAGCGAACCTCAGTTGTCACAGGGGCAACTTGCGGCGCAATGACGCAGAAAAGGAGGCGGGCGCCGCCGGGGGGGAGAGCGGCGCCCGCGCGCACGGTCCGGCCCTGGGGGGGAGGCCGGCTCCGTCCTTATAGGTAAGCTTATCCGCAAAGTGCTCCCGTATGCGACCACCAGTGTCGTTTTCGGCTACCGGCGGCGTATCCGTCACAGGCACCCGTTGCGGCGTCAGCCAATCGAATTACAACATATGCGGAAGGGTCTGAGAAGGGCCTATCGCGAGATTGGCTACCCTGCGGTAGCAAGTTTTCACTTAGTAAGACTCCGCAGCGCCGGCGGGGATCGAGCCTCCGACACTGTCCGCAAACACCTGCTGTATACCATCTTACCCCCGGTGTCCAGCCTCAAAGCGGTCGGCGGGCCACGGTGCATGGCCGGGGCAACGAGCCACTAGTTGACGGCATGTGATCGCGGGGACTGATTAAGATCACGAATTGGTTACACGGTGGGGCTTTTCATGTCGGCGATTTCGTCGTAGAAAGGTGGTACGGACGCGGCAGCGTCCGGCACGGCAGCCAGGTACCCACGCGCGACCAGCCGCGGGAGGCGTGTCAGGCCAGGCTAGGTCGGTAGCGGCCAGCCTGGGCGACAGAGAAGGTGCACGCTTGGTAGCCAGGCCTGACGTGGATTTTCGCGGCGGCGCCCCGGCCAGGGGCGCCGCTTGCTGTCTGGCTCACCGCCCTTTCGGGCCCACGGCACACGTTCCGGTTCTGGGTATGCTCTGAATTTCTTCAGACTTCCGTGGGCCGCTGCGCGCGCAATCGCTAGGCTACGATCCGGCGAATCGCCGCACATCGGTGTATATGTCTCACGACACCGGTGGTGTCAATTGGGGTGGTGCGTACCAGATCGACCGCGCGCCCAGTATGCTGCGCCGCACCGCCCCGGGGTACTGCCATCATGAAGGGCAACGCTAGCCTTGGAGTTTGCCGAACATGAGCTAGCCCCGAGGAGATATCGGACGCGGGCGCCCATTGCCGTGCGGGAGCGCGGTTAAGTGGTCCGCACACGATGGGAGATGGACTCGATGGTCCGCAGCGAAACGCCGGAACCGGACGGCGCTGAACCGTCACTTGGGGATCTCGTCGCCCTGGCCGCCAAGGACGTGTCCCAGCTGATCAGGTACGAGATCGACCTGGCCAAGAGCGAGCTGAAGATCGACGCGCAGCGGGTCGGCGTGGCGGCCGGCGGGATCGGCTTGGCCGCCTTCGGCGGCTGCCTGGTGCTCGTCATGCTCTGCTTCGCCTACGCGTACGGCCTGATCACGCTGGGCATCTGGCCCTGGGCCGCCTTCCTGATCGTGGCGGGCACCTTGGTGCTGCTGGCCGGGCTGGCGGTGCTGATTGCCTACCTGATGATGCAGCGCCTGTCCGGCCTGAGTCAGACGCGCAAGACCGTGACTGAAGGGATCGAGATGCTGCGGAGCGAGGTCCAGCATCCCGACGGCCAGCGCCCAGAGATCACCGCGCCCAAGACCCGGTGAGGTGAGCGCGATGCCCGGCGGCGCCGGCGCCGTGGTCCAGATCGGCGGCCCCTGGGCCCACCGGACGGTCTCGGCCAACGGCACCCGGTTCCACGCCGCCGAGGTCGGCGACGGGCCGCTGGTGCTGCTACTGCACGGCTTCCCCGAGTTCTGGTGGACGTGGCGTCATCAGCTGGCCGTGCTGCCCGAGGCGGGCTTCCGCGCGGTCGCGGTGGACCTGCGCGGCTACGGCGGCAGCGACAAGCCGCCCCGCGGCTATGACCTGGTCACGGCCGCCGCCGACGCGGCCGGGCTGGTTCGGGCGATGGGCGAGGCGAACGCGATCGTGATCGGTCACGGCCTGGGCGGGCTGATCGCCTGGACGCTGGCCGCCTACTACCCCAAGGTGGTCCGGCGGCTGGCCGTGATCTCGATGGCGCACCCGCTGCGGATGCGCGCCTCGGTGTTCAGCGACCCGCTCGGCCAAGGGCGCCGCAGCCGCTACGCGTTCGGGTTCCAGCTGCCCATCCTCCCCGAGCGCCAGCTGCTGCGGGACGGCGCCCTGCGGGTGGGCCGGCTGCTCGAGAAATGGTCCGCGCCGGGCTGGCCCGACCCGGAGACCGAGCGGATCTACGCCCGGGCCATGCGGATACCCTCGGTGGCGCACTCCGCGCTGGAATATCATCGCTGGCTCGCCCGTAGCGGCGTGCGGCCCGACGGGCTGCGCTACGCCCGGCACATGCGGTCAGCGATCCAGGCCCCGACCCTGCACCTGCACGGCGCCCTGGACAGCTGCGTACTCCCGCAGACCGCGCGCGGCGCGGGGCGCTACGTCGACGGCCCGTACCGCTGGCGGGTGATCGAGGGCGCCGGCCACTTCCCGCACGAGGAACGGCCGGAAGTACTGGACACCGAGCTGCTCGGCTGGCTGGCCGACCCGGAACCCGAACGTTGACGCGGGACCGCGACCCGGCCGGCCGGCCGCGGAACGCGCGGCCCCGCGACGCCATGGGGCGCCCGCTGGACCGCGCGGAGCCCGAGGCCAGCCGGGCCAGGATTCCCGACGACCTCGTGATCACCGGACCGGACGCGGCCACGCTCGCCGACCAGCTGCTCCGCGAAGGCCGCCCGTTCCACGCGCACGAGGTCCTCGAGGCGGCCTGGAAGTCGGGCCCGCCGGGCGAGCGCGATCTGTGGCAAGGCCTGGCCCAGATCGCGGTCGGGCTCACCCACGCCCGCCGGGGCAACGCCCGCGGCGCGGCCGCCCTGCTCCGCCGGGGCGCCGGGCGCGTCCGCGCGTACCAGGACCAGCCCGGGCCGCCGGCCGGGCCCGGACGAGACCAGCCGTACGGCATGGACATCCCGGCCGTCCTGGCAACTTCGGACAACCTGGCGGCACGGATGGAGCAGCACGGCCTCGACGACCTCCCGCCCGCCGACCTGGCGCCCGGCCTGCTAGCACCCGCCGAGAACGTTTAGTCGCAGCCCATGGTGGAGACGGCCGTGGTGGACTGGGCGCCTGCGCGGGCATCGGCGGCCACCTGGGCGGAGGTGAGCGCGAAGCCGGTGTCGGACACGCCGACCGCGGCGGCGAACACCACGCCGTCGACGGTGCCGTCGGGCGACAGCAGCGGGCCACCCGAGTTGCCCGACTCGACCACGGCCCTGATCTCGTAGATCTGGCGGGTCACGGTGCTGGTCTGGTAGATGTTCGGGCCCTGCGCATTCTGGATGCCGCCGATCCGGGCCGGCACGGTGTGCAGCGTCTGGACGTCCAGCGGGTAGCCCGCGACCACGGCGTCATCGCCGGGATTGGCCTGGCCGGCAAACTGCAGCGGGGAAAGGTCGAGGCCGGGCACGTACAGGACGGCCACGTCCACCTGCGGGTCGTAGAACACCACGGCGGCCCGCAGCTGATCGCCGCCGGCGGTAGTGACCGTCTGCTCCTGCGTCACCCCGGCCACGACGTGCGCGTTGGTCAAGATGTGCTGGGGCGAGATGACGAAGCCGGAGCCCTCGATGGACCGCTGGCAGCTCGGCGCCACCCCCTGCACCCGGACCACCCGGTCTTCCGCCGCCCGCACGCCCGGGCTGTTCAGCACGTTAGGGTCCGGAGCCGGGATGGCCAGGATGCGCTCTGCGCCGATCCCGCTGAACACCTCGGCGTAGGTGCTATTGCTGGCCAGCAGCCTGCGGAAGTCGGAGAACATGGTCTTCGCGGGCGACGGCATGAACTTGTCCAGCGTCTGCAGCGCGAGGGAGTTGTTCACCTGCTGGTCGACCACGGGGAACGGGGATCCGTTCAGCACCGAACCGACCACCCAGGCGATCAGCAGCACCGAGACCACGCTGACGATGGACCCGCCCACCGAGTCCAGCACCGTGGCCGAACGCCAGGTCACCGTGGACCGCATGGCCGCGCCGATGGAAGAGGCGATGAACTGTCCCAACACGGCGAAGCTCACCAGCAGGACGACGGCGACGACATCCTGCTGTGTCTGCCCGCCGACCAGCGCCCGGGCGATGCTCGGGCCGAATTCCGCGCCGAGCAGCGCTCCGCCCACGAAGCCGAAGAAGCTGAGCACGCCGACGATGAAACCCTGCCGGTAACCGGACACCGCGAACGCGGCCACAACCACGATCAAAATGAGGTCGAGCACATCACCGCGCACGACCATAACGGTATAGCGTCTTAGCCGCTTCGGGGCCCGTCAGCGCCAGTCAGTCAGCGCCAGTCAGTCAGCGCCAGTCAGTCAGCGCCAGTCACAAGTCCATGACGGCGGTGGCATCCCACGGCTTCTCCCAGCCGGCCAGGGCGAGCAGGCGGTCGACCAGCGCGGCGGTGAACCCCCAGACGAGCATGCCCCGGACCCGGAACGCCGGGCTGATCCGGCCGTCGGGCACGCGGACCATCAGGCGCGCGGCGGGATCGGCCAGCTCGGCGACGCTGACTCGTTCGACCGCCGCCACCTCGCCCGCGTCGACCGGCGCGACCGCGGACGGCCGCCGCCACCAGGCGAGGACGGGAACGACGCGGAATCCCGTCCGGGGGATGAACACCTCGGGCAAGGTCCCGACCACGTCGACGCCGCTCGGGTCGAGGCCGACTTCCTCGACCGCCTCCCGCAGCGCGGCCCCGACCGGTCCGGAGTCCCCGGCGTCGATGACCCCGCCGGGGAAGGCCGGCTGGCCGGCGTGCAGCCGGAGTCCCTCGCTGCGCTGGATGAGCAGGAGGTCCGGGCCGCCCGGGCCGTCAGCGAACAAGATGAGCACCGCCGAGGCCCGCCCGCCGGTAGCGGGCGGGTTGAGCGGCGGGGATATCTTCATCGTCTCGGCCGCGACCGCCAGCTCACGCAGCCACGCCGGCGCGGGCCCGGCCGATACGGACTCGCCTGAGGTCACGAGAACGGGCCGGACCTAATGAGCTTCGCGGCCACCCGCGGATCGGTGGGACCCTCGCCGAAGGAAGGGCAGAGCGGGGCCAGCGCACACGCGCCGCAGGCGGGCCTGCGGGCATGGCAGACCCGCCGGCCATGCCAGATCATCCGGTGCGAGAGCATGGTCCATTCCTTGCGCGGGATGAGCGTGGCCACCTCGGCCTCGACCATCGTAGGCTCCAGGCTCGTCGTCCAGCCGAACCGCCTGGCCAGCCGCCCGAAATGGGTGTCCACGGTGAGGCCGGGGATACCGAAGGCGTTCCCGAGCACCACGTTCGCGGTCTTGCGGCCCACGCCGGGCAGCGTGACGAGATCGCGCAGCCGCGGCGGCACCTCGCCGCCGAACCGGTCGCAGAGCGCCTGCCCGAGTCCGATCAGGCTGTTCGCCTTGGCGTGGTAGAAGCCGGTCGACTGGATGATCTTCTCGAGCTCCTCGCGGTCGGCGGCGGCGTAGTCCGCGGCAGTGGGGTACCGGGCGAACAGCGTGGGAGTCACCATGTTCACGCGCTTGTCGGTGGTCTGCGCGGACAGGATCGTCGCGACGAGCAACTCGAGCGGGGCGGAGAAGTTCAGCTCGGTGTGCGCGTCTGGGTAGAGCAGGGCCAGTTCGCGGTTGATCCGGCGCGCGCGCCTGACCAGCGCGGTATGCGAAGGGGGCACGGCGGTCACCGTTCCAGCTTAGGGCCTGCGGGCCGGCCCGCCTGCGCCTGCGGCTGCGATCTGGGGGGCATTGCAATATAACGAGCGTTTAAGGAAAGGAATTGATAAAGTGCTCGGCACCCTTGGTTATCCATTAAGGAACAGGCCCGGGTTTAGGTGTGCACGGCGCATTTGGCCGCGTCGTAAGGAGCCGGGGCGAGCCGGGCCGCGAGCGGGGCGCCCAGTCGGTCCGCCGGGTCGATGTGGCGGCCGAGCACCACGACCGCGACGTGGCGGGCGCCCGCCCGCTTGAGCGCGGCGGCGGCGGACTGGGCGCTGGCGCCCGACACCCAGGTGTCCTCAAGCAGCAGCACACTGGCTCCTACCGCCATCCGTTCGGCCGAAAACCGGTTCACGTTCGGGTCACGGCCCTGCTCCCCCGGCCGGATGACCAGCCGGGTCACCGGCAGCCGCAGGTAGGGAACGGACAGTTCGAGCAGCGGGTGCGGCCCCGGGCGGCCGCACCCAGTCGGCACCACGGCCAGCCGCCGGGGCGCGGGCATGCCCGCGTGCCGCCATACGCAGGCCCCGTGGTCGTGCAGGAAGGCGAGCAGCAGGGCGCGCAGCGACGTCTGCGCGACGGCGCTCGGCGCGGGCCAGGATTTGTAGCGCCACAGGCTGGCCGCGAACGGGGTGCCCTTGACCGCGTAGGAGACGGGCACGACGGCGTCGGCAAGCAAGCCCGGGTCCAGCAGATCATGCTGCGCACATTGGTAGCAGCGGGCGAATCCGGGCCGCGCCGGACCGCGGCACCGGGCGCAGACGGCCAGGCTGGGCGGGCCGGACGCCGAAATGACGGGCCGCGACGGAGGCGGCTCAACCGGATACAACGAGATCAACGGCGGCCGCAGCCGCCGCCGCAGGATGTCCCAGGCATCGGTGCGAGCGTCGCGGTCGCGCGCGTTCGGCGGCATTGATCCGGACATGCGGTGATGCTACGGACTAGCGCCGACAAAACACTCAGGGACCGCTACGGCGGGACATCGCAATTGGTGACGACACGAATCAAATCTCGCTTATCGTCCCGCCTGTTACCTCGTGATGCGGCAGAATGAACCGTGCCAGAAAAGGCGGCCGGGCATTAGCGCGGCATCTCCCGCTGCCTGATGCGACTCACGGCAAGGATTCTGTGTGACCAACAGGAGCGAAACCGCATTGCCTGCTGCGAGCCAGATCGATGCGGACACCGGTGCCGTCGCGGCCGAAGGGACGGGGTCCCGCCTCGACCGGGCCATCTGGGCCGCCATGGACATCGTGCGCCGGCACTGGCTGTTCGGGCTGCTGCTGGCCGCCGGGCTGCTGCTGCGCGTCGTCGCCCAGGTCGGGTATGAGCCCGCGCTGCTGTTCATCGACTCGAAGAAGTACATATTCGGGACTCAGTTCAATACGACCGCCTGGGGATCGTTCGACCCGATCGGCTACACGCTGCTGGTGCTGCGCCCGGTGCTGATGGTCGCGAATCTGGCCTTCGTGGCCCTGCTCCAGCACGTCGCCGGGATGGCCATGGCGGCCGCGCTCTACATGATGATGCTGCGCCGCGGCGTGACCCGCTGGCTCGCCGCCCTGGCGGTGGCGCCGGTGCTGCTCGACGCCTACCAGCTGAACGCGGAACAGACGATCATGCCCGACGTGCTGTTCGAGGCGCTGCTGGTGGCCGGGATCGTCCTGCTGCTCTGGCAGCCCAGGCCCGGGCTCCCCCTGGTCATCCTGAGCGGGCTGGCGCTCGGCGCGTCCGCCCCCGTCCGCCAGGTGGGCGAGGCGCTGATCGTGCCGGCCCTGATCTACGTGCTGGCCGCCGCGCCGGGCTGGCGCACCCGCCTGCTGCACGGCGTGGCCATGACGCTCTGCTTCGCGCTGCCGGTGGTGGGCTACATGGGCTACTCCGCGGTGATCCTGCACTACGGCTTCGAGCTGTCCAACATGGGCGACGCGTACTTGTACGGGCGGGCGGCCCACGCGGCCGACTGCGCCACGCTGAAGATCCCCGCCGACGAGCGGCCGCTGTGCCCGAGCGCGTCGGTGTCCGCCTCGCTGGGCGTGGATGGCCTGGTCAACGCGAAAACCGCGCCCCGCGTGCTATACCAGCCGGTCGACGTCCAGCTGGGCCTGCTGATCAATACCGTGCCGATGCAGCGCCAGCTCGCCTACAGCGTCCTGGCGCAGCAGCCGATGCGGGTGGTCGGCGACATCGCCAGGGACTCGGTGAAGATCTTCGCGCTGACCAGGAACACCGACCAAGGTGACACCCCCGTCTCCCGCTGGCAGTTCCAGACCAGCTATCCGTCCTACCCGCCCGGCATCACCCGCTACGGCCCGAACAGCGCCAGCAACGTGTTCGCCAGGGCCGGCGGCGGCGGGAACGCGCGGGTCGACGGGCCGGCCGCCGCCGCGCTGCGGGACTACCAGCTGCACGGCGGGTACACGCCGGGGCCGGTATTCCTGCTCGGCCTGCTGGCCGGCCTGGCCGGGATCTTCACCTTCCGCCGGCGCCGTGACGCGGGACTCGCTCTGGCCTGCCTGCTGCTCACCGGGTCCGCGGTCGCCGTGCTGCTGGGCGCGGACCTGTACGAGTTCTCCTGGCGCTATCAGCTGCCCGCCCTGGTCACGCTGCCCATCGCCGGCGCGTTCGGCGCCACCGCGCTAGCCCAGCGCATCCGGGCGCGCCGTCGGCCCACGGTCCCCCCGGCCGCGCCGGCCGCACCAGCCGCGGCGGCCGGGACCGCCGGCGAACTGGCGACGGCCGGATCTGAGCAGGTGCCCTAACCCATGCCCGTCCCGCCCGACGGTGCGGATATCCGCATGCTTGCCTCCGACGTCGTCTACGAAGACAACTGGATGCGCCTGCGCCGGGACGAGATCCAGCGGCGCGACGGTTCGGTCGGCACCTACGCATTCGTCGAGAAGTCCGACTTCGCGCTGGTCATCCCGGCCGAGAACGACGGCTTCCACCTGGTCGAGGAGTTCCGCTACCCGATCGGGCGGCGGACCTGGTCGTTCCCGCAAGGCGGGTTCCCGCACGGGGCGTCAGGCGGGCCGGAGGAGCTCGCCCGGCTGGAGCTCGCGCAGGAGACTGGGCTGCGCGCTCAGAGTTTGGTCAGGCTCGGGTACCTGCACTGCGCGCACGGGATCAGCAGCCAGGGCGGCCACTTCTTCCTGGCCACCGGGCTCGAGCCGGGCCCGCCGGAGCGGGAACGCGAAGAGCAGGACATGCGTCAGGCCTGGGTGCCCAGAGCCAGGTTCGAGGAGATGATCGGCGAGGGCGTCATCACCGACGACTCCACCGTCGCGGCGTACGCGCTGCTGCTGCTGTACGGACGGGGCTAAGAGCGCCGGCTTGCAGGCCGTCCATGAGCAGGTCGAGCAGCCGGTTTGCGCGTGACCGCCAGTCGCTCGGCCTCGGCGAGCTGGGTGACCTCGTGCCGGTAGACCTCGAGCACGAGCGCCTCGCGGGTGGGGAAGTGCCGGTAGACCGTGGCGATCCCGACGCCTGCGCCCTTGGCGATCGAGTTCAGCGAGGCGTCGCTGGACGCGATGAGCGCCTGGTGGGCCACCGCGAGGATGCGCTCGCGGTTCTGCCGTGCGTTGGAGCGCAGCGGCTCGCCCACCGGCTCGGACGGCCTGCTCGGTATCAGGCCTGCTTGAGCGCCTCACCCAACACACCAGCCCCTCCCGCCCCCGGCGACGCATTTCCTTGAACCTTCGTTTATGGCTAACTTAGTGACACGTTAACGGCACCCCAATATTGGGCGAAGTGCTGTGGTCGGGCGAAGCATTGTGGCCGACGGGGCTGGCATCACTGATACGGAGCCGATCGGAACAAGGCGGCCAGGAGTATGGCAGGTTATCGGCTCAGGCAATGCCGACGTGGAGATCGAGGACCTGCTGGGCACTAGTCAGGTAACCCAAAGATGATCAGCGCCAAAGCTCTGCCATTTATAGTGGGTGCTGATAGACGCGCTCACCAGTACGGGAGGCCTCACAGGGATCAC
>Ga0209656_10002458_pt1 | contig 11987 bp, 12 predicted proteins | sample BogFormECP12_OM2_FD_188239 | JGI IMG/M metagenome (GOLD analysis project Ga0209656, IMG submission 188239) | Bog forest soil microbial communities from Calvert Island, British Columbia, Canada - ECP12_OM2 (SPAdes) (version 2) | ecosystem: Environmental > Aquatic > Freshwater > Wetlands > Bog ... | reverse complement strand
TATAGTCAAGCGATAAATGCGGACCCGCGCGATGGTGCTGCGTACTACGGCCGTGCTCTCGCGTATCAGGCGCAGGGAAAGAACGATAAGGCGCAGGCCGATTTTGCCAAAGCGAAACGGCTCGGCTATACGCTTGCACAGGCAGATTCAGATACGGCGATGCCGATCCCTGAATCCACGCCGACGAGAGATGCTCCGACGGGATTATCAGCAACAAACGATACGGCGCGATCGTACGAAAATTGGGGTTCCTGGGACTACTCGAAAGGGGAGTACGACGTGGCAATCCGCGATTATAGTCAAGCGATAAATGCGGACCCGCGCGATGGTGCTGCGTACTACGGCCGTGCTCTCGCGTATCAGGCGCAGGGAAAGAACGATAAGGCGCAGGCCGATTTTGCCAAAGCGAAACGGCTCGGCTTTACTGGGTCGCAGTAACCGTCGTGCCTTGGAGCCGGAAGGCCGCGCCTTGAAAAGAGAAGCGGCACGGGACTGGAAACAGGATCTGCAACCGAGCGAGTGACAGTTTTTGGCTGACCTTCACGCGCCGTCCCGACCTTCGGATTTCGAGGTTGACCGGTTGAGTTTCCGGCTCGCGTGCCAGTGTTCATCTGAGTACATTGCCCGATGTCACCGCACCAATCAATCAGCCTCGATTTCAAGACTGTGCAGAAACCGACGACACAGGCCGATTTCACGTACAAGATCACGCCGAACACGATTTCGATTGTCGACACCGGCAAAGGTCGGCGTTCAGCAACCACCGACATTGAGGCCGTCCTTCGCAAGATCGAGTACTGGCATCAAGGCTCAATCGCCGGGTTCAAGATCATGTACCGGGACGAGAACCACCTCTGGGACGGCGTGAGGTGGAACGGTCAACACCCGTCTTTCTTTGCGTTGGGGGAGACGGATGAGGCGAAGGCGATGGAAAAGCTTTTAGGGAAGGAGCAATCGGCTCAGCGTTAGTTGAGATCAGATATGACCGCCGAATATTTGGCCGAAATTGCGAAAGTCAAACATGCCCGAGAATATTGGGAAGAGGCGTGGCTCACGGGCCGAAAGGAAAAGCCAGATTTTAAGATTTGGAAAGGGGCACTGGAGAAGTTGCGAGCGCGAGAGGATCAAGACGCAATCAATTGGGTCAAGAGGTTCCTTCCACCGGATCGCGGCTGTATGGATAATGCGATTGATGTTGTCCCTTATGACGAGTGAGAACCAGAACGAGGAATGAGTCATGTGTGGCCGCTACTGACGAACCAGGGCGGACGAAGAGCTGGCACGGGCGGACAGTTCTTCGGTGGAGATGGTTCAAGTCGGCCACTCATTAATGATGTGACTAGAATGACCGTGGGGGATTCCCAGTGGCCGAACACAGAGGGGAAATTAATTTCTCCGGCACGGATATTCATTCCGCCGGGCCGAGCATAAGTCACCTTCGCCCTTCGCGGAATCCCTTGGCAGTGGCCTCAGCCTTCGTTCTCGTCGCCTTTTTCCTTGATATCCATCAACCGTGCTACGCCAACACCTCCGCCCTTCAATTTAGCCGGCCGAAGATGGGTCGGGTAAGCGTTAATTACGGATTGCAGAAAAGCGTCCGTGTAGGAACTGTTGATCTTCTCACGAACTCGTTCGAAGCTCATCATTTCGAAACTTTTGCCTTGTAAGTATCCAAGGATTTTATCCTTCGCGAGTTCCCGTTGTTTTTCATTTCTGCTACCTACGTACAGGAGAGAAATTACAACTACGTACGCAAAAACGAGGATGCCCAATAACAGCGGCCGCCACCTCTTAAGTTCATCCACCTTTTCGATGACATCGAACCATGCTGCCAGCGCGAACGGGAGCAGCAAAAAGGAAATGAAAGCGAGGTCAAAAACCGATGCGCGCTTAACCGCAATTAGGATAGCGGAGAACTCCTTCCCAAATTCCTTATTCGCCATTCGAGCCTCCTCAAGGGGGTGCCGGGAATCTGCGCTAATTGATACAATCTTAGGGAAAGGCAAACAAGAAGAAAACTCCAGTTGGAGCTGACAGGGTAGGTGTTCATCTGAGTACGTTGTCGGATGTCACCGTTCCAATCAATCAGCCTCGATTTCAAGCCTGTGCAGAAACCGACGACGCAGGCCGATTTCACGTATCGGATCATTTCGACGACGATTTCGATCGTCGACTCCGGTAAGGGCAGTCGTTCAGTGACCAACGACATCGAGGCCGTTCTCCGTAAGATCGAGTGCTGGCATCAGGGATCAATTGCCGGATTCAAGATCATGTACCGGGACGAGAACGGAGTCTGGGACGGTGTTCGGTGGGACGGTCGGCATCCGGTGTTCTTCGCGTTGGGGGAGACGGATGAGGGAAAGGCGATGGGGGAGCTGCGAGGGACGGAGGTTGAGCAGGGAGATTGATCGACGGGTGGTTGTTCTGGTGCATTAGATCGTAGGCATCCGCTGTATAAGCCAGTCATGGTAATCGCCAAATTTCCAAAAGAATGCGCGCAATCGTTTGGTGCACTTTTCCATCTCGGTTGAGATATCAGTTAACTGCTGGGGTGTGATCGGATCGACTTTGTCGCGTCCGCTAGCGACATCGAACCTGATTCGGACTACGCCACCTTTCGCCTTTTCCGGGATGCACCAGCGCGCATGAACGAACTCATTACGCTCCTTGTGCCATTTTTTTGCATCATCCAGAATTTGTTTCAGTTCGTCTTGCTTCGCTTTATCTGGCTCTTTGGTCTCATGCAAATCGCGCAGCAGCGATATTCGTTCTTCGAATACATTCCGAAGTCGGCGAACAACAAATCGCGTCACGGTGTCATACTCGTTCTTGTTCACGAGGTAGGACAAAGCATCGAGTATCTCCTGATCCTGATTACTATCTGCCGCAGCGAGCCTGCCAAGCTCGGTAAGGATCGCATTGAAATCCGGTTCGCTGACAAAATTCGCAAGGCTCGTATCCCATTTTGTAGGGAAGGGTATCAGTGTGGGCTGCGCGGCGAAGCTCGTGCTTGAGACGACGTTAAGCGCAGATCTGAGTATTCTGCCCATAAGTCAGGCTTTGGTGGAACAATATCGCTCCTTTGTTCATGTCGCTCATCTTTATGTCGAAAGAAAATGAATATGATCTGGAAGTTTTTCGCATTGGTCGTGATTGTCTGGCTTGTCGTCTATGCGATCGATCACCGTAAGGCTACAGAATCAACACCGGACGCTTTGGTTGCTCCAGTCTTGACACCGGGCGTCACAACCGACGCTTCGTCTGCGCCCGTTGCGAGAGCCGAACTTGTCGCGACTGCTACACCGTCACCAGCGGCAATCACCGCCCAATCGCTCTGGAACGATCCGGCGCATCCAGAGTACAAGGACCTACTCAAACCGATGACATCGGCGCAGGCTAAGGCGGATAAGGACGCACAGGATTCCGCGTACAAAGCGGCATCGGATTCCGGAGTGTTCGTCGCGGAATACCCGATCATCATTCCACACGGTTACAGGCGAAAGATAGCTACCGAGGAAAATGGAAAGATGTACGTCTGGACAGGAGGAACATCTTGGCACTGGGCTTGCTATCCCGAGCAGTGGAAGAAATTTTCCAACGGAAAGGGATACGAAGCGAACGTCGAGAAATAGCCGCGCAGTGGTGTGAGTAGCGGCGGGCGCCGCTCTTTTTTATGGCATATGATACGCACTCTGATTCTCTGGCTCGCTGGAATGGCAGGCGTCGCTGCTGTGGCGCTCGCGCACGTCCGCTAGGACTCGAATCAGCCCTAGAGGGGTCCTGAGCTCCGATCGATCCTACAGGATCCACTGGGCGCAATCTCGGCTAATGGCACACGTCCTGCTACGTTACGCAAATGTTACGCAAAACGGGCAGAAAGCGTGCATCTAGGTGCACTTTTAGAGCAGATTTAGCTTCGACTAAATTAGGGCCAAATTCCATCCTAAGGGCTTTAGGACAGCCTTCGCGCCGGTTTTGTTCTCAAATTCTCGCACATGCTTCCAGTCTGTGTGGGACCCGGGCGAGCTTTTGCACCCGATTTCGCCTGAAAACCGGCGCCCAAAGTATCATAGACGTCCCGCCTGTGTCTAAGTACCAAGCCGGTTAGATAGAAGGGGGCGCAAAAAAGAACTGAGGGGATGAACAAAGGGCTGTTTCGGAGGCTAGGCTCTGTCTAGACACAGGCTGGAAGCCTATGCTCCTGTGCCCCTCTCGACGGGTGTGCGGACATCGCTTTCTGACGCGCGATCTTTAAAGAACTTGACGTTTTCACGGGCGCCTTTGGCTATCGGCTATTTGCGACACGCGCGCTTGCCCGTGGGGTGCTTCTCTGAAAACGCGAGGTCTGCCGAGCGCGATTTTCTTCTCAAATCTTCACGCGCGCTCCCCGTGGGGTACTCCTGACTGGTCAGATTTATGGTCAGATCATGCTGATCTCGGCTACGGAGTTCAAAGCGACTTGCCTCGAATTGATGGATCGGGTCCAACAGACCGGCGAAGAGATTACGATCACCAAGCACGGTAAGCCTCTAGCGAAACTGGCGCCGATTGAACCGGCGCATAAAGTGCCTGGAGAGCTTTTTGGCTGCGCAAAAGCCCGGGTGACGATTCTGGGTGACATCGTTGCTCCAGTTGAAGACCTGGTTTGGGATGGTGACGAGGAAAATGTTTTACATCCTTGATACGCATGCTTGGATATGGTTGATCGGAGATAATCTTTGACTGGTGGGATGGCGGTTACCTGCAGAATTCCAATGCGATGATCGGCAAAAGGTTTCTCATCGAGGCGTCCGCATCGCTCCCTGGGGTCGGCGAAGCGCCCTCAGCCGGAGATATCTTTGACGCTGTGGAAGTGCAGCGCTTACGGCTGCATCACGACCAGCAGGTTCCCGAGTGGGAGCTGTAACGTTTCGATCAGCCGGGCAGTGTCAATTTTCCAATAGGCGTTCGATAGGGCCGAACCCGCCGCTCCAGTCCGCCGACGGGTTCAGGCCAACGCGCTGGCGCGGAAATTAGAGGGTTCCCTATCGGAAGACCGGCAGCCACGCGCACGCCTGCAGTACGCATCGCTTGCCAACGACCGGAGTGGATGATCGTGCGCGATCCGAGATCGTCTGCCATGACCCGGCAGGTCACGCCGCGGGCGGCCGCGCGATTCAGGGCCTCGAATCATTACGGCACAACGTCAATGCGGGTCGCCGTCAGACCGTTATGCTGCACCTTCACATGCATCCCCTTTTGCAAAGAGCCAAGGGAGCCCTTGCTACCGTTCGTTGACCGAATGGTTAGGCAGCGGAAAAGGCACTGTGACGTTTGCCGCGAACAAATAATTGCGAAACAGAAAACTTCAACAGATTCCTACTTTTGCCTTTTGCCTTCTTACTTTTTACTTTCCCTACAGCGTGGTTGCCCGGCGGTGCCAATGCCGGCTCCGCGCGAAGTCTTCGAGAGCGATGCAAGCCAGAAAAGCAAGGCGGGCCGCTTCGGAGCTATGATGCAGTTCCCATGAATGTGCGGCGTGTTCGCGCGCTTCGGCGACGTTTCCGGACCTAAGGCATTTTGCAGCGATTCTCAGTTCAACCTCGGCTGCACCGCAAACAGCAAAAAGCTGCGAAAGTTCACAACCACACCGACGACACGGAGTTGCCTCGTTCGCTTTGCCGCACGATGGACAGATGATCTCCATAAAGCACTAGTCTTCAAGGTAAAAAATGATATCGCTAAGCTGCTCGTTCAATGCACTCAGCTTCTCTCTATCTTGCATCTTTACTGCCTCAGCGCTCTGTTTGAGCAGGTCGCGGATTTCGGTTGCGTCATCCTCACTCACGCCTCTATGAAGCAGCGCTTCGGCGCGCTTCCGCAGGTCTTTCGCCGTATGCAGCAGTGTTTGATCATCTAACGGGCCTCCATTCAACTCCACTTCAACAGCCCTGTTCTCGACCTGCTCTTCGACGAGCGGTTGGATACTTTTCCTGGCTTCCTCCAGCTTGAGAGTCGATCTGGCGCCTCGCGTGTCGAGAGTAACCGTCTTGTTGAAGCCGGTCTCCTTTTCGGTGGCGGTCACCTTAAGCATGCCATTCAAATCGAGGTTGAAATTGATCATGATCGGGTTGCCCGCTGGAGCTCTGCGGAGTCCTTCAACGCGGAACTGGCCGATCAACGTATTGTTCTTCGGCAAGGGATCCTCGCCTTCGTACACAGTGATATCGACTTCCGTCTGGTTGTCATGGTAGGTCGAAAAAATCTCCGATTTACTGACCGGCAGCGGCGTATTGCGGTGGATAATTGGCGTATAGACAAGTTGCTCGCCTTCGAGAGTCATGGTGACCGCTTCGACACCGAAGGAGTGCGCGGTAATATCGACAAGGATCGATTTGGTCTTCTCTCCAGCCATGCTGGCCGCGGCGATACTCGCGCCGAGCGCCACGATGAGATCGGGATTAATCTCCCAGCGCGGAACAATCCGAAGTTTTTCCTGGATCAACTGATGCACCAGCGGGGTGCGCGTGGCGCCGCCGACGAGCATGATCTTCGAAATGTCGCTTGGCAAAAAGCGTGCGTCCTGCAGGCCATGATGGATACAGTCCAACGTCTTTTGCAGGTAAGGCGCAATCATTTCCTCGTATTCGTCACGTTGAATCTCCGTTTCGAGATGGAGATCGTCGTGGATGTATTCTTCGCGGATCCTCACAAATGGTTCGTCGCTCAGCTGGCATTTTGCGCGTTCAAGGATCAACTTCAGGCGCCGTAAGGTCCTCGGATTTTCATTCAGAAAAACATTGTGGCGGCGGTGAAATTCGTCGACGACGCGCTGGACGAGGAGTTGGTCAAAGTCGTCTCCACCAAGCTGCGTGTCGCCGTGACTGGCTTTGACTTCGACCACACCAGCTTCAACCACGACAACCGAGACATCAAATGTGCCGCCACCCAAGTCATAGACGAGGATACGTTCATCGCCGGAATGGCCCGCGTCGTAGGCGAGCACAGCCGCGGTTGGCTCGTTAATGATTCGGACGACTTCGAGGTCGGCGAGAGCACCGGCGTTCTGCGTCGCTTTTCTCTGATTTTCGTCAAAGAACGCCGGCACGGTAATCACGGCTTTTTGAACAGGTTGACTCAGGTATTTTTCTGCTTCGTCTTTGAGCCGGCGCAGGATGAACGAGGAGATCTCCTCAGGGCTGAAATTCCTCTCTCCAAGCGCCACGCGCGTATCCTGACCCATTTTGCGCTTGATCGAAAGCACGGTCGACTCGGGCGACGCAATTAGCATGTTCCGGGCAGGTTGACCGACAATCAGCTTGGCGTTCGGGTCAATGCCGACGCACGAAGGCATCGTTGGTTGACCATCAATGGGAACGACTTCAGGCACGCCGTCTTTGAGGAAAGCGATAGCGGAGTTAGTGGTGCCAAGATCTATGCCTGCGATAACTTCTTTCATGACTCAGATTTGGTGATTTTGACTTCGGCAGGACGCAGGACTTCGTCGCGCCAGCGATACCCGGGGGCGACTTCTTCTACAACCACGTTCAACGGCCGGCCGTTCGGAGCGATAGTGTCGACCGCAATCATCGTGACCGGATCAAACGTTGCGCCTACAGTTTTCAGCCGCTGGACGCCGGCCTGTTCCAGGAGTTTTTCGAAATGGGTGACGAGAATCGAAAAGCCCTGTTGCCAATTCGCCCACGCTTTTCTCCAGGGGCCGTCGAGGTTCAAAAAAGCAAGGGGCCCAGGTTTCGGTGGTCGCTCGATGGCGGCACCCAGTCGGCGCATCCGATCGATTAGTTCGACGAGTGCCAGGAAGTATGAACGCGGCAACACCTGCTTGTCCCCACGCGCAGACTCAACGCGGTTCAACTGCTCGCCCAATCGTCCGATCTCATCTTGAAAATGACCGAGGCTTTCGCCAAACCGGCTAAAAACTTCGGCCGATTTGCGATTTCCCTTCCGGGTTTCATTTCGAAGTGCCGTGAGTTCCTCGAAAAGTGAGTAAAGGTCCGGCGCATCCGCTTGTTCCTGGATCTCAGACATCTGTTCTACGCTTTCCAGCCACGATTCGAATTGCCGGCGAAGCCGTTGCTTGAAGGCATCAAGTTCCGGGGTGTTGGTGCCGCCGGAGGTTGGCTCAGGCTGTTCTACGTCTTCGTACATGACCGGAGAAACGCTTTCATCGCCTCGAAATCCAATGGCTTTTCCAGCGGCGAAGCGGCACAAAATTTTTTGAACACTTCAAATGGCGTAGTGCCAGGAGATGCGCGGTCAAATAGAAGGTAATTAAGCCGGCTCTTTTCGTCCCGGATTTGCTCGTAAGCGTGCGAGATTGTTTGGAAGCGCTCCGGCTCGCGCTCGGGCGGGAATTTCCGAATGGCATCCAGGTACGCGCGGCGAATCTCAGCGTCGCTTGCGCCCGGCAACACGCGAAGTATCAGATATGGATTCATTAGCTGAAGAGGTCCGGTTCGTCTGTCCTCATGCTGGGACGTTGGCGCTTCTCAGATCGCGACCGTCGCGAAGATTTCCCTCTGACCCCAGCCATTACAAGATCAAATAACGTCAATGGAATGAATTTTGCGCTCTCTTTGCGGAACTCCTCGAATTCGGCGTCGGACATTTGTGCAGCCATTTGCTGCATTTCCTCGAGTTGATCGCTGGGAAGTCCAAAATCCTCCTCCTCGTCCTCTGGCTCAGAAAGGTTTTCCGCGGTCCCGATCGCTGCTCTGGCGAGCTCGGCAGTTTTTGTATCCCCCTGGCGGATCGCGTCGTGGTAAATATTGTCTAACTCTGCAATATCGAGATCGTGCGGGGAACGGGTGCGCCCGAACACCGAATACAAGCGGAATCGTGGATCGTCCGGGTCGCGCCGCAACGCCTCCGAATTAATAGCCTCAGCCAGCGAAACAAAGTGCGGCTCTACCCCAAGCAACGGTATAAAATAAGATGCTTCGTCACGCGTGAAGGCTCCCGAGGCAAGCGGCGCGAGGGATTCCCGAACGAAGGCGCTTTCAGCGCTCCAATCGAGTGCCTCGTCAAGCGAACGAATGTATTCAAACGCCAGGTAAACCTCTTTCCGAACGCGCGCGCCGGCGACCTGGTCCCGGTTCCGCAATAGTTCTGCCCAGAATGGGCTTCCTTGCTTGCGGTGGTACAACCGGCTGTTCCCGTGCGCAAAAAACAGCAGTGCCACCAGCGAGCGCGTGCACTCCCGTGCGGCGGTCATCAACCGCAGTCCCATCCCCTTGTCACCGAATGTCATCTCGAGCACTCCCTGAAGGGCCTGAAGAAAATCGAGGCCGCGAATGAAATCCAACTGGTCACGAATCGCGTGACGGCGCGCCAAATCGAAGGTATGGCGGCCCTTGTTCACGTTTCTCTTCTGGTAGTACTGCCGGGCCAAGCGCGCATATGCCGAGACAAGTGTTTGCAAAACCTCCGGGTCGAGCGCGTCGAGTGAATGTGCACGCTCCAGATATTGGATCCCCTTAAAGTACCCATTGCGCTTCAAGGATTCTCGCCCGGCACGGAGCAACACCGCCTTGTCCTTCGGAAATAACTCCGCCATCCGGTCAAGCAACCGGTTACGATCGTTATGCTGCTCGGCAAACTCGTAAACGTCGAGCAGCTTGAGATAGGCGCTAAGGTTCGAAGGATCGCTCTCGATGCTTTCCTCCAACAAACGGATCGCACCCTCCGCGTCGCGCATACGCTCACCCTCCTCATCGAAGAAAAACGGGACAGCCTCTTCGCGTTGCGCATAGTGGGCGCCCACCCTCGCGAGGGCCAGCGACGCGATCTTCCCGCTCAGCGGATCGTCCGCCGGACAGAACTGCAGAAACTTTCGCCAGAAATGTTCGATTTCTCCACTGAATGGATCGTCTATTTCTGCGCATCCAAGAAATCGGTAAGTTAATCGCCCCTCCCTATCATCTTTGAACCGACCGGAGTCGGCGAGCCGAGCGAACGACTGGCGGTATTTTTCGTATGCGGCATCGCGCATTGCGAAAGGAGCCTTAAAATAGAAATCTGATAGCGCTCCTGCCAGATCGGGCTGTTCTGAGGGGAAGCCGGGAGCTTGACGCATCTCTTTGTACGAATCCGCATGTCGTCCTGCTCGCCAGGACCGGTCCGCGCGCAGCAGCAACGGCGCCAGCTCTGTCGCGTTGAGCAGACAGCATGCGCCTTTTGCCGCCTGTTCGACCGCGGGTTCGTCGAATTTCTGCGGATGATCTGTTCCGAGAAACAGCCGAAGCGCGTTAGCAGCTCGCGCCGGTACACCGTAAGGCGGCAATTGCGCAAAGAGGGTGTCGACCTTTTCGGGATTGCCCGCGTAAAAGGCGATAATGCCCTTAACCAGAATTTTCCAAGCGGCAAACAACGAACCGCGCGGCACCGGTCGGAGTAGTTCTTGCGCTTGCTCCCAGCGTTCTTCGGACACGCAACGCAGCGCACCCACAACCGCTGCTAAGTCAGTCGCTTCGGGAACCGCCAATCTGCAGGCTTCCTCGAGGTTTGGGAACGCGAGCACCAGAGCATCCGCCACGACTGCGCGATCATGCTCATTGTGCGTGGAATTCCGTAAACGCAATGCCCCGTCAAGAGCTGTCTGCCAATCCTGTTGCTTGAGTGCGAAGCAAACATCGTTTGCAAGCATGATGGAGGAAGGTGCGATCGTTTTCAGATAGGCCAGCACCTGTTCCGCCTCGGAAATCTGTCCGTTCTCCGTCAACTGCTCGGCGAGGCGGCGATTGGCCTCGATTAGTCCTGGCAAATTTTTCTCCCGATCCTGTTTGCAGAGAATTTTGTAGATATCCCGAGCCTTGCGGAAACGTCCCGCGGCCATGTCAACGTGGGCTTGTCTCTCAAGCTGATCGGAAGATAACTCCGATGGTCGGCTCGAATTTTTCTGATGCTTCTTGCCCATGGAGTGACCCAGACTTTACATACCTTCAGGCATCGAAAAAGCGAAAGCTCATTGTCTTGTCAAACAAAGCAGAAGTCAGGAGCTGCAGAGAAAAACTTAAGGGCCATATCTCAACATTGGATTTTGCCGAACAAGCAGTGCAACCGGAAAATTTGCGGGGCTTTTCGCCTCCCGCGCAACTCGAAATTCGTCGTCAAGGGGCGAATGACAGACGGCTTTAACTTATGGGGAATGACGAACGGGTTTGCGGTTTCATGTCGTGCGAATAGGGTAAGCGTAACGTAACGTGGTCAGTCAAGAATGGCGCGAAGATAACGCGATTTCGGAATGGCTATAAAATGGAGTACCAAAAGTGCAATTCGCTGCAGAGAAGGTGATTCCGGCCACGTTGATTGCCGGTGACGGCATTGGGCCGGAAATAGTCGAGGCGACCCTCATGGTGCTTGACTCCTTGCGCGCCCCGTTTGCATGGGAAATGCATCAAGCAGGAATGTCGGCATTGGAGGCATTCGGTGACCCGTTGCCCCAGAGCACTCTGGACAGCATCCGGCGCACCCGGCTGGCGCTGAAAGGGCCGCTGACCACGCCGGCAGGCGGTGGCTACCGCTCCTCGACCGTGCGACTGCGCGAGGAGTTCAATCTGTACGCAAACGTGCGTCCCGCCCGCACCCTGATGCCGGGAGGGCGCTACGAAGGCGTCGACCTGGTGCTGGTGCGCGAGAACCTCGAGGGTTACTACGTTGGCTTTGAGCACTACATCCCAATCGGCGACGACCCTCACGCTGTAGCGATTGGCTCCGGGGTCAATACCCGCGCGGGCTGCCGGCGAATCGCGGAGTTTGCGTTTGATTACGCGCTAAGCAATGGCCGTAAGAAGGTGACCATTGTGCACAAGGCCAACATCCTCAAGGCGCTTAGCGGCCTTTTTCTGGAGACCGCCCGAGTGGTCGCAAAACGTTACGAAGACCGGCTCCAAGTGGACGAACGCATAGTCGATGCCTGTGCGATGCAGCTGGTGCTCGATCCGCGGCAATTTGATGTCATCGTCACGACGAATCTTTTCGGCGATATT
>Ga0209656_10002457_pt1 | contig 11987 bp, 8 predicted proteins | sample BogFormECP12_OM2_FD_188239 | JGI IMG/M metagenome (GOLD analysis project Ga0209656, IMG submission 188239) | Bog forest soil microbial communities from Calvert Island, British Columbia, Canada - ECP12_OM2 (SPAdes) (version 2) | ecosystem: Environmental > Aquatic > Freshwater > Wetlands > Bog ... | reverse complement strand
GCATGAGATCACCAGTACCGGCGCCAACCTGGAAAACTGTATTGTTGAGCCCGAAAAAATGGGGGCGGCCGGCATCTTGAAGACTTGCTTTGACGGCAGCATGTTCTCGAATAATGCCATCATTCGTGGCATCGGCGCATGGCCTCAGGGAAATTTCACCCCCAAAGACGTGGACGCGGTGGGCTTCGTGAAGGATGGAAAAGGGATGGATGCATTCCGACTTTGCCACGCCAAGAGCGCCTCGTGCAAAGGTCCATCCAAATACGCCGGCGCGGCAAAGGATGGTAAAGACATTGGCGCGGATGTCGATGCCGTCGACGCCGCGATCAAAGGAGTGACTTTCGAGGATCGCCGCGATTGAACCCCACCAACGAAAGCCCGGTCAATAAAAGAAAGTTCGCCCCAGTTTTTGTCCTTGGCAGCCCGCGCTCGGGCACGACGCTTTTGTACGACATGCTGCTCTCCGCCGGCGGCTTCGCGGTCTACCTGGCCGAATCCAACGTTTTCAACTTGCTGGCGCCTCGCTTTGGCGACTTGAGCTCTCGCGCCAACCGCGAGCGCCTTCTGGATGCATGGCTGGCCAGCAAGTTGTATCGCGCCACCGGATTGGAGGCCGAACCGCTCCGGCAGCGCATCCTCCACGACTGCCGCAATCCCGGAGATTTCCTGCGCATCGTCATGGAAGCGATCTGCAAACTGCAAGGCGCGTCGCGCTGGGCGGAAAATTCCCCCGAGGCAGTGCTTTATCTTCCGCGGATCAAACAGGTCCTGCCCAATGCCCTGGTCGTGCACATTATTCGCGACGGCCGCGATGTTGCCAACTCGCTGGGCCAACTCCTCTACGTTCGCCCTTTCCCCTGGGAACAACGCTACAGCGTCATCGGCTGCGGCCTCTACTGGGAGTGGATCGTGCAACAAGCGCGCAAGTTCGGGCAGTCCCTGGGCGGAGACTATATGGAGGTCCACTTCGAGGATTTGTTGTCGCATCCTCAGGAGACGCTTGACCGCATCGGCCATTTCATCGATCAGCCGCTCGATTATGAAACCATCCAGCGCGTCGCCTACGGCTCGGTCAGCCAACCCAACACTTCGTTTAACTCGAAAGATTCGAATGCGCCTTTCAATCCCGTGGGACGCTGGAAGAAAAGTTTTTCGCAGCAAGAGTTAGCCCTGTTTGAAAGCCTCGTCGGCAATACCCTTCAGGAACTCGGCTATCCTCTAGCCACGGAGGGGCCGGCAAGCTCGCTGAACCTGTCTATCAAAGCCACCCGCCTGCTGCATCGCAGTTTTTTCGAAGGCAAATTCTGGTTCAAGAACAATCCCTGGATGCGCGCTTTACGGCCCGAGTTGAAGGGGTCCGAAATCGATGAGATTGTTCTGGCTGACGACCATCCACCGGTGCTGAAGAAACCTTCCCCGCAATTCTTATAGGTCAGTGATTCGACCAATGATCAGTCCGTGTAGGTGGACTGGGCGGCTTTGCGCAACGAGAGGAAATGGCCGACGCCGTTCACCCAACTGGCAAACTCCAGATCGCTTCGCCCGCTAGTATCCACCAGGCGAGGCAGCAGCAGCGGATTCCCCTGCGGCGATGCCAGGTCCGTGTCACACGTGGTTGCCGAAACGATATGTTCCTTGGAAAGCCAGGGCAGAAACTCAGGCCGGTAGACGCCACTGGGATAACAAAAATGAGCACCGACACTTCCGGCCACCTTTGCAATCCAATCACGATTCTCGCGAATCTCGCGCCGGAATGACTCTTCATTCAAAGGCGTACGATGGCGATGAGTATGCAACTGAAAATCAACGCCAGTGCGGGCAAGTTCGCCCACTTCTTGCCGGTTCATCAACTGCAGGATCCGCTTCGAACAGAGTTCGTTGTAATCAATCTGCAACCGCTGCGCGAGTGCCGAAGCCACCTGGTCTTTTTGTTCGCCGCTTAAATTCTGCCGTTCGCACCACTGCAGGAGCTGCGTTGTCGCTTCCTTGCGCGCCTCAGCTGACGCCAGCGCCACAGTCGGGGAAACGCCAAATTCCGCAAGATCGATAGTCCCCCGCTCTCGCGCTTTCCAAAGCATGTAGGGACAGGCCAGATTGAAGATGGGACGCTGGTACTCGCTGTAGTACGTGGTGAGATAAACCGTCGCGGGAAAGTCGTACTGCTTTAGCCGCGGATAGGCTTGCCGGTAAAAATCGTAATTGCCATCGTCGAAAGTAATCGCCACGCTACGCGGAGGGAGATCTTCACGGTAAAGCCGTTGCACCGCTTCGCCCAGAGGCAATACGTTGTAGTTCCCTCGCTTCAGAATCTGCAGACGTCGCTCCAGATGTTCCGGGCTTACATACAGACCCGGCCACCATTCATGTTCATCCTCGAGCGAAACCCCGTGATAGCAGAGAATAAGCAACCGTTTCCGCCGCCACTCGCTATTTTCCACCAAGTGGAAAACGCCGGAAGATTTCAACCCGATCAAGGCGGCGCGACGGACGAACTTTCGCATTCTTTGCGTGGCCTTCCTAGGCAGGATCCGCGACCGAGTGTGATCTGTCGCTCCCGGCAATGGCATCGGTCGAGTCGCCCTCGATCACTACTCGAAACCAGGTTTCCAGGTTCAGCAGACGCCAAATCCGATTGCCGTGGTCGCGCGTCTTCGCCCGATGTTCCGCAAAGATTCGCGCCAGGGCTTCTCGCCGGAAGAGCCCCCGTTCCACCGTTCGCGACTCCTTGAGCATGCGTTCCAGATCGTCCAACTGAGGTCCAGCCAGCCAATATTCCCAAGGCGTGGGAAATCCCATTTTCTTTCGATAGACAATCGGCCGGGGCAGCAGATCTTCCACCGCCTCTTTCAAAATAAACTTCCCCGCCATCCCCCGAATGGAATAGCGGGCAGGAATTCTCGCCGTGAACTCCACCAGCGGATGATCCAGAAACGGCACGCGGCTCTCAATGGAAGCCGCCATGCTCATCTGGTCCTGCTTCATCAGCAATTCGATCAGATAGCTGTTGATGTCGGCATAGAGCAACCGATGCAGCAGATCACCCTGCGACCGATCCCACGCTGCCATCGAACCCTCGTACGCATTGCCAGCCTCGGCGAGCGCAGCCGGCATCAGCAATTCCGCCTGCTCGGCGGCCGAGAATGCCGAGAAAAAATTGTCGTAATAGAACGAAGGCCACGAATTTCCGTCCCGCACCAGGAACGTGTGCTCCAACTTGCGCTGCAGCGTCGCACTCAAGGGACCGCCGTGAATCGCATTTCGGATCAGCCGCCGCAATCCGTCCGTCGTGACAGAGCGATACGCACTGTCCATGCGAGAGTTCAACAACGTCCACGCATATCGGGTATACCCGGCCAGAGTTTCGTCACTTCCTTCCCCCGTGAGCACCACGGTGACGTGCTCCCGGGCCAACCGCGCCACGGTATACAACGACACGCTGGAGGGCCACACAATCGGCTCGTCCTCATGCCAGATCAGCCGCGGCAGGTTCTCGAAAAATTCTTCGCGGCTCAAGCGGACTTCATGGTGATCGGACCGAATGTGCTCCGCCACCTCCCGGGCAAAGCCGAGTTCGCTAAATGCCTCTTCGCCATAACCCACCGCAAACGTCTTAATCTGATCGCCGCGAATCCTGGTGGCGAGAGCTGCCACCGCGCTCGAATCCAGACCTCCGCTGAGAAACATTCCCAGAGGCACATCGCTCATCAGATGCGATTCGACCGCGTCCTCGAGCAATTCCCGGTACGTTCTTACGTAATACTCCCGCGGACGTGGCTCATGATCCACCTCCGTCGTAAGGTCCCAGTAGCGTTCGATCCTGGGCTCACCTCGTTCAGAAACTTCCAGCGTGTGTCCAGGCACCAGCTTGCGGATGCCAGCGAACATGGTTTCAGGCCCGCTGATGTAACCGAACGCGAGATATTCGGCAAGCGTGCCCCGGTTAAATTCCGCTCGAATGCCCGGATAGGCCAGGATCGCTTTGATCTCCGAACCGAACAGAAACGACGCTCCATCCCAGCGATAGTAGAACGGCTTGATGCCGAGACGATCCCGGGCGGCGAAGAGCACGCGCGTGCGCCGGTCCCATATCGCGAACGCAAACATGCCGCGCAGGTGCTTCACGCAATCGCGGCCATATTCTTCGTAAAGGTGGACGATGGTTTCGGTATCGCTGTGCGTGCGATAGCGATGGCCGCGCGCTTCCAGATCGGCCCTCAACTCGGCGTGGTTGTAGATTTCGCCGTTATAGACGATCCAGACGTTCTGATTTTCGTTCGCCAGGGGCTGGTGGCCGCTCTCGACGTCGATGATGCTCAACCGCCGCATCGCCAGGCCGACGTTCTCCTCCACGAAGAATCCGTCGTCGTCCGGGCCGCGATGAGCAATGCTCCGGTTCATGCCGGCGAGGTCTTCGCCCCTCACCCGCCATTCGCGATTCGAAAAAAAGATGCCGCAGATTCCACACATATCAATTAACGGATTGGATCGCGCTCATGCCGAATGGTCGGATGCGGGGCCGGTTTGAGAAGAAAAAGCCGGCTCGTCCTCCGCAGCTTCCGGCTCCGAGGAGAAAATCTCCCGTTCATTCTGCTTGCGGTGCAATTCCCCCCAAGATACAGCACGCGTGAATCGGAGCACCGGGCCGCCATCGACTTCCGCGCTTTTTCCGTTGACCAGAATCAGCCGTTCCTCACCCTTTCCCCGTAATCGAAACCAGCAGATCAGTTCCGCGTCGCTCGTCACCGCACCGCATCGCCACTCCTTACCACTGGCTGCGAAGAAAAAAGTATATTCCTCGGCTTCCGCGGTATACCGGTAGGCGTTCACGACAGAGTCTGGGTGGGGTTGCTCGACTTGCACAAACCTTCCCGGCCGGAAAAACGCTTCTTCCAATGTTACTATCGCGCTGCAGAATGTGGCCGGAACCTCGGTTGTCTTTGAAAACGTCAGCACCGTCATCGGCGCCTTCTGGCCATATATCGGGGAAGAAAATTGCCGGTCAGCTTCGACCGCCCATCCGTGCTCTTCCGCAGGCAAAAGCGCTAATCCCTGCGCCGCTTCCTTGATCCGAAACACTCCGTCTTCGACCAAGTGCAATTCGCGGCTGAGATGCCAGGAGATTTCAAGGTCGTGTTTGCCTTGCCCTTCCGCGCGGTCGCGAACAATATACAGCCCGTTCCTCATCGAGAATACCCAGCGGCGATGGGTAACCGGCATTGCCAGCCGCTCATAGCCATCGTGGCTGCCGACGAATAGATCGAAACTCCGGCCCTGAATCCACTTCTCTGACGTTGACTGCGGAAATCGGCGCCACGAAAAAGCTGTGGCGGGCTCCGCCTGATCGAGGCGGTCAACCCTGAGCGTGTTGTGCATGGCGGTTCCGCGAAAACGATTGCGCTCTCCGCCTTCGCCCACATATTCGAAAGTTCCCGGATCGATCAGCAGACTGTGGCCTTCGCTCTGCAACGTGACGCTCAGGGCGTCGGCGTGACCATGGCCGCCACTCTGCGTTCCCAGGGGTCCGCAATCGATCACCAACTGCGTCGGCGGTGTGGGAGCCGCCAGCAAATAGAAGCCGGCATCCGGCAATGCGCGCGACTCCAAGCTCGAAGGCGTCGCTTCGATGGCATCCCACACTTTCATTCCCTCGGTTCCAAGCAAAAGAATGGTCTCCTCGCGCAGCGATCTTGCGGCAGCCTTGAAATCGCCGCGGTTGAATAAAATCGCCCCGGTGGCTAGCGGATCGGGCAGATGCTCGCTGCCGTTGCGCCGCGGATCGAAGACTCTGCCTCCGTCGTCGTCTCCAAAGCGAGGAGGAGCCCCCCCCCGTCCTAACAAGCAAAGCACGGAGAGCATTCTCTCCATTGTGCTTTCGAACTCGCGCGGAATCGTCACACCGTTCAAGCTCGCCAGCACTGCAGAATGCAGGAAGAAATCAAGGGCGTACACGTGATAGTAGGTGGACTGCTCAAAATGGAAACCATCGGGCCGCACTTGCCGCAGGGACTCCTCCAGAACAATCTTCCAACCAGTAGTTTTCCAGCGCTCCGCAGCGGCGAGTTCGGGACAAAGCACTCCCAGAAAAAAGAGCGCGACGCCTTCCCCAAGCAGGTGCGTATTCGGGGAAAAGTAAGTCGACAGATAGCGCTCGATGTGGCGGCCGTGAAGGGCAAACCCCCGCAACCATTCTTGGCGGAAACTCGGCAAGCCCGGCGCACCTTCCAGCAGGTGATAAGTCCATAGCCACGACAGGCTGCGAAAGGAAGCTTCCAGACTGCTGGCCCAATTGATGCCGACTGGATACGGATTCTCCGACCACCAGTGGCGCCACTGGCGAAGGATCTCGTCGGCATAGCGAGGATCGCCGGTCAAGCGGTACGCCTTGGCCAACGTGACGAAATGTTGATGCCGGTTCAGTTCCCAGATAATCTTGCTGTCACCGACTTGCGCAAAATCAAGGTAAGGCATGCGGTAGAACAGTTTCCTGGGAGCGCGCTTGCCATGAATAAAATCGAGGTGCCAATCGATCGTGGGGCCGTAGTCGAGATCAGGGTAGCCCAGCAAATCGAAGCGGTGGCGCACCAGTTTCTCGGCTTGCTGAATGATGCTCTCCGGCTGGCCGGGCAGCCGCTGGCGTAACAGATCAAGCCTGGCGGGAACATCTTCCGGCGCGAAGAAGAAATTCCCGCTCTTCGCCGCACCGGATCTTTGGAGGGTTCCAGCAAAGTCGAAACCCAACCGGGAGAGCAATCCGTCCTGACGCTTGGCCAGTTCCTGGCGAACCCGGAAACGCAACTCGGCCCGGTCCATTTGAGACACACGATCCGAGAGTTGGCGCCATTTGCCCATATTCACAGGATTTCACTGATCAATCGCAGTTCCGAAGGTTACGTTGGTGCATGCTCCGCTCCAGAGCATTGTGTAGCTTAGGTATTATTAACTGTTCTCCTCATTCGCCGCTAATGCAAATACCGAGCCGACATTTCATCCGAAGAGCGCCGGGATCAAGCTCATGAGCAAAAGAGTCAGCATTTTCGGGCTGGGATACGTCGGCTCAGTCACGGCGGCTTGTCTTGCGTCAAAGGGAAGCTCAGTGATCGGCGTAGACCTCAACCCTGCGAAGGTCGAACAACTCGAAGTCGGCCGCAGTCCGATCGTGGAGCCGGGCATGAGAGAGCTGGTAGAAAGCGCCCATGCCGCCTCGAAATTGCACGCCACAACCGACTTCACCGTGGCGGTGATGGAGACCGACATCTCATTTCTCTGCGTCGGTACTCCCAGCCTGCGCAGCGGCAAGCTCGACCTGGGTCACGTCGAACCGGTCTGCCGGCAGATCGGCGAAGTGCTGAAGCGGAAATCCGCGTTTCACCTGGTGGTCTTACGCAGCACGGTCCTGCCCGGAACGGCCGAGAACATCGTCATACCGGCGCTCGAACAGAGCAGCGGCAAACGCCTGGGTGAGGATTTCGGAGTTTGTGTAAATCCTGAATTCATGCGCGAAGGCGCGGCCGTCGCCGATTTTCTCGAACCCTCCATGACCATCATCGGCGCCGCCCACTCTCAACACGCCGCTTGGCTGCGCGAACTCTACGCATGGGCGCCGGGACGCATCTTCGAAACTTCCTTCCGCTCCGCCGAAATGGTGAAATATGTTTGCAACGCCTGGCATGCCGTGAAGGTGGCCTTCGCCAATGAGGTCGGCACGCTGGCAAAAGAACTTCACGTGGATGCGGAAGCGGTCATTGAGATTTTCACCGCCGACGACAAACTGAACATCTCGGCCAGCTACCTGAAACCGGGCTTCGCCTTCGGCGGTTCTTGTCTGCCGAAAGATGTGCGCGCACTCAATTATCGGGCGAAAGAACTTGATCTCAGTTTGCCCCTCCTGGAGTCCCTGCTGCCCAGCAACGAAGAACACCTGCGCCGCGCGACCGACATGGTCCTTGCCACTGGCAAACAGAATATCGCCATCCTCGGCCTTAGCTTCAAGGCGGCCACCGATGACCTGCGGGAGAGCCCGCAAGTTCAATTGGTGAAGGATTTGATCGGCGAAGGCCGCAGCGTCAAAATCTGGGACGACAATGTCTCGCTCGGCCAGTTGATTGGCTCGAATCGCGATTACATCGAAAAAACCATTCCGCACATCGGGTCCCTGCTGGTCACCGATCTGGCAGAATGCTTGCGAACTTCCGAAGTAGTAGTGATCGGAACGCGCGGCATGCCTCGCGAACAGTTGCAGGCCAACCTGCGCCCTGAGCATGTGGTCATCGATCTGGTGAACCTGGAAAAATCCCGCCGTCCCACGCCTGAAAACTACGAAGGGATCTGCTGGTGAAACTTGCGGATTCTCTGGGTCAAAGCGGGCAAGCTACTGCCGGTCGACACCGGCGGCAAGATTCGCACCTACAACATTCTGAAGCACCTGGCCCGGGCGCATTCGGTGACACTGCTTTCCTATTACGCCGGTCGCGAAGACGCCGAATATGAAGCCGAAATCAAGCACGAATTGCCCGGAGCAGAAACGATTTGCACCGCCGGCCTGGACGGAAGCGCGCTTGCGCAATCCCTCGATTATCTCCGCCTTATCCTGCATCCGGCTCCGTTTGCCGTCAGCAAGTTCACACATCCCAAGGTCAAGCGCACGGTCAGCGATTGGATTGGAGCCCGCAAGTTCGACGTCGCCGTGTGCGACTTTCTCTCCGCTTCGCTGAATTTTCCTGCGACCTTAGCCACACCCACAGTTTTGTTTCAGCACAACGTCGAGACCGCGCTATGGGAACGGATGGCGAGTACTGAGTCGAATCCAGTGAAGCGGATGGCTTACCGTCTCGAGGCTCGCAAGATGGCTGCTCACGAGCGTTCCACTCTCGGAAAATTCCATCACATCATCGCGGTCTCTGAGCACGACAGACAGCAGATGCTCGCGATGGATCCCACCTGCGCCATTACCGTCGTGCCCACTGGCGTAGACACAAAGAAATACACGATAGCCCCGCCCAGCACGGCAACTCCTCCACGCATCGTGTTTCTCGGCTCCATGGACTGGGAACCCAACATCGACTGTGTAACCTATTTTTGCCGCGAGATTTTTCCGCAGGTGCGAGCCGAATTTCCTTCGGCAATTTTTCAGATCGTGGGGCGCAATCCCCACCCCAGCGTGAAACAACTCGCGTCCGATTCAGTGGAAGTAACCGGAACGGTTCCCACCGTGACAGAATATCTGCGCAATGCCACGCTGGTTGTGGTCCCCTTGCGCATTGGGGGCGGAACGCGATTGAAAATCTTCGAGGCCATGGCAACCGGAAAAGCTGTCATCTCCAGTTCGATCGGCGCCGAGGGCCTGGCCGTGCAGAATGGCCGCGACCTGATCCTGGCAGACGACGCAGCATCCTTTGCTGCAGCAATCAATCTTCTGCTGAAGGATTCGGACTTGCGTCACCGCTTTGAGGCAGCCGCAGCGCGTCTGGCCGCCCAATATGATTGGTCCAACATCGTCGAGCAATTCGCCGCCGTGTTGCAGGACGCCTCCAATCATGCCAGTCTCCCACAAAAGCCATGAAAGTCCTGGTGCTCGACGGAAACCAAAATCAAGCAGTAGCCAGTGTGCGATCCCTGGCGCGCGCCGGACACACCGTATTTGCCGCAGAATCTGCATCATGGTCGAAGGCCAGCTGGTCACGCGCCTGCTCCGGCGGGCTCCAATATCCATCGCCACAATCCAATCTGGACGCGTTCCTCGCAGCAATGGTGGATTTCGTTCGCCGGCACTCAGGAATTCTTGTCCTCCCCATGACGGAAGCCACCACCCTTCCCATCTCCGCCAATCGCGAGTCGCTGCTCGCGGCCGGAGCGCGGCTAGTGCTGCCCGCACATAACGATCTTCTGCGAGCCTTCGACAAGGATGAGACCACGCGCCTAGCCGCCTCGCTCGGCGTCGCCATTCCCCGGACGATTCTTGTAGCCAACCAGCAGGAAGCCAACAAAGCTTGCGCATCCCTTCGATATCCTGTTGTCTTGAAGCCGCGAACTTCCGAGGAGGTTGCGGATGGCAAGATTCGAACCGCTGGCCGCCCCCGCTACGCCCGCGACCAGAGCGAGTTCGAGACCGCGTATGCCGACGTGAGCCGCCGCGCTTCGACTGTGCTCGTACAGGAATTTGTTCCCGGCGAAGGAACCGGATATTTCGCGCTGATGCATCATGGCGAACTGCGCGCGGAGTTCGCGCACCAGCGGATTCGCGACGTGTACCCCACTGGATCGGGCAGCGCCGTCCGCATCAGCGTGGAACCCGACCCGGAGATCCGCAAGGCGTCTCTAGCCATTCTTTCTGCACTACACTGGCACGGCGTTGCCATGGTGGAATATCGCAAGCAGGCGGGATCGCCGCCGGTCTTTATGGAAGTGAACGGACGTTTTTGGCATTCGCTGCCCCTGGCCTGCTATGCAGGAATGGACTTCCCCGCTTTGCTCGCACGCATGGCCGAGAACGGAGACATCGAACCACATCTTGAATATCGCCGAGGCGTGCGCTGCCGCTGGCTGTTGGGCGATGCCCGGCACTTGGCCGAAGTATGGAAGGGACCGCCACCGGGATATCCCGGCAAATATCCGGGACGTCTCCAAACCCTGATCGACGTGCTTACGCCCGTACCCGGAACCTATCACGATCTGTTTCAATGGAGTGATCCCCTGCCAGAATTGGGCGATTGGGCTTACCTGTTGTCGCGCCTGGCGGGAGGGCGGCGATAAATGCTGAAGGGCGCTCTGCACGTTCACAGCACGTTCTCCGACGGCGAGTTCACTCTCGCCGAGCTTCGCAAGACCTATCTCGCCGAAGGCTGCTCATTCGTTTGCATGACCGATCACGCCGAGTATTTCAACGCTGAATCTGTCCAGGCCTACTCGCACGCACTGGGCGAACATTCGGATAGTGAATTCTGTTTCGTGATGGGACTCGAGTATGAATGCGAGCGCCGTATGCACATCCTCGGCTACGGCGCTTCGGTCGTAGCCAGCAGCAAAGATCCCCAAGCGGTGATTCGTCACATCAATTCACAGGGGGCAATCGCGGTGATTGCTCATCCCAAGGACGAGTTCTTCCCTTGGATCGAAGAATTTGAAACGCTGCCGCAGGGCATCGAGACGTGGAACTCGAAATATGATGGCCGCTACGCGCCACGTCCAGCCACGTTTGCTCTGCTACAAAAACTGCGCCAGCGGTCGCCCGAAATGCGCGCCTTTTACGGGCAGGATCTGCATTGGAGGAAACAGTTCCGCGGCCTTTGCGTGAGTACGCAATGCGATAAGACCCCGGCTGCAATCCTGACAGCCCTGGCGGCAGGCAAATATTGCGCCCACAAAGATGCACTGGAACTCCCCTCTTCCGGGGTGATCCCCGGCGAGTTGCTGGCTGAGTTCGGCCGTTCCCATGCTCGCTCTCATCGCATGTGGCAATTCCTGAAAAGCAGCAAGCAGACGCTCGACCGGTTCGGCATCCGCGTACCGGAATCGCTGAAATCTCAGCTGCGCAGGATCTTCTGATGGCAGCGCGCGAAATCGTCTTTTTGATGTATCACGAACTCCAGTTGCCCCAGCGCCCGCTCGTGCAATCAGAACCCGGATATGTTCGCTACATTGTCGCCGAGCCCGACTTCCGCTCTCAGATCGCCTGGCTGCGCGAAAAAGGCTGGAAGGGTCTGAGCGTAAGCAAAGCTCTCAATTATCCAGATGGAAAATCCGTCGCCCTCACCTTCGACGACGGATGCGAAACCGATCTCATCACCGCCGCTCCCATTCTCAAAGCGGCCGGCTTCAATGCAACTTTTTATGTCACTGCCGGATTTCTTGGCAAACCGGGCCATCTGTCGACCGAACAACTCCGCCACCTGCACGCGATGGGATTTGAAATCGGCTGCCACTCCATGACGCACGCTTATTTGGATGACCTGTCTCAAGCCGATCTGAAGCGCGAGATCATTGATGCAAGC
>Ga0209656_10002455_pt1 | contig 11992 bp, 14 predicted proteins | sample BogFormECP12_OM2_FD_188239 | JGI IMG/M metagenome (GOLD analysis project Ga0209656, IMG submission 188239) | Bog forest soil microbial communities from Calvert Island, British Columbia, Canada - ECP12_OM2 (SPAdes) (version 2) | ecosystem: Environmental > Aquatic > Freshwater > Wetlands > Bog ... | reverse complement strand
GTCTGCGAACAGGGAGGGATCCACGGCCAGCACCAGCTCCCGGTGAAGCGTGCGGAACTCGTTTATCAGCCCGTTGTGGACGAACAGCCAGCGCCCGTGCAGGTAGGGATGGCAGTTGGTCTCCTGCACGGCGGTGCCCGACGTCGCCCGCACGTGGGCCAAGAACAGGGGCGACTCGATGTGGGACGCCAGGTGGCGGAGGTTGGGATCGCTCCACGCCGGGGAGATGCTGCGATACACGCCCGGCCCCTCCCCCGTTCCGTACCAGCCGACCCCGAAGCCGTCTCCGTTGGTGGTCTCTGCCCCCTTCCGAGAGTGAAGACTCTGGTCGATGAGGCCGTGTTCGGGCTTGAACAGCAGCTCCTCGATCAGCAGGTCCTGGCCGTGCCAGGCCATCCAACGGCACATCATGTCTCCCTTCGTCGCAACAGAACGCCCGGCCAGGCTACACGCGCGGCGTGCCGGCCGTCTGGACGACGGAGGGCCGGTGTCCCGGGGCGAGAAGGCGCGGTGTCGCGGGGGAGCCGCCTGTGAGGCGACCGCGCCGTAGACTGGCCGCCCCCCGGATGACGAGAATCTCTGAGATTCAGCGCCACCTCCCCGGCCCCGCCCGATCATGAGCGGCTACCTCGAGCTGCCGGAGGGCTGGGAACGCGTCGCCACCGAGGGCCCGGGGCCGTTCGTGACGAGCGAGGTCCTGCGCCGACCCGATGGCACGGAGGTGCGGTGGCGGTCGCGCCGGCACCGAAAGGGACACGCCGGCGGTGCCCGGGGTGCAGACGGCGGTGCCCGCCGCGAACCCGTGTGGTGGCGCCCGCGCCGGCGCGGGTGGTGGATGAGCGTCCTGTTCTCGATCGGCTCGACGTGCTTCGCCGCCGCGGCCGTCGCCGCGCAGTGGGCGACGAGCTCGCGGCCCGCCATCGGGGTGACCTTCTTCGTGGGCTCGATCTTCTTCACGAGCGCCTCCTACCTTCAGTACTCCGAGGCGGTCAACGTCGAGCACGGCCTCGAACCCAGGAGCGGCCGCCGGCGCTGGCGACCGGCCTCCTGGGAACCCGGGCGGATCGACTGGCTGGCGGCGGCCGTGCAGCTCGTCGGGACCGTCTTCTTCAACATCAGCACGTTCGCGGGCATGAAACAGGGCCTCAGCACGGGACAGAGCAACCACCGCGTGTGGGCGCCGGACGCGCTGGGGTCGATCTGCTTCCTCGTGTCCAGCGAGCTCGCCTACGCCGAGGTCTGTCACCGGTGGGTGTGCCTGCGGAAGCGCTCCCTGTCGTGGTGGATCGTCGCGCTCAACCTCCTCGGCTCGATCGCCTTCGGAGTGGCGGCGATCGCCTCGCTCCTCGAGCCCTCCACGGGCGAGGCGATCAGCGCCCGTCTGGCCAACGCCGGAACGGCGGCCGGCGGGTTGTGCTTCCTGGTGGGGGCGCTCGCCCTGATGCCGGAGGCGGCGGCCGAAGAGCGCGCCGCGGCGGCCGAAGCGCGCGCCGTGGCGGCCGAAGAGGGTCCATCCTCCGCGGACGAGCGCCCCAGGGATGCCGGCGGGCGGCCCGCGGACGCCACGCCCCGCTGAGCTGGGACCGTCCATATAATCGCCCACCCGGCGCGTCCCCCGCGCCTTCCGGCCGACGACCACCCGCCACGGCCCGCCCATCGGTCCGCCCGGCGCCCTGACTAGGAGGAATCAGAATGCCGCCCGACCAGAAGCCCGCCGAGCTGACCCGCAAGCAGATAGAGGACCTCGAGTCCATGTACGGCAACCGCTACCTGCTGGAGCCGCCCCCGAGCGACAAACTGCCGAAGACGGGCATGACCGCCGAGGAAGCGATGGGACTCGTCCAGCAGGAGATGGTGCTCGACGGGCTGCCCGCTCGCAACCTGGCGACCTTCGTGACGACCTGGATGGAGCCCGAGGCGGAGCAGGTCATCCAGGAGTCGCTACGGGTGAACTTCATCGATCACGCCGAGTACCCCCAGTCGGCGGAGATCGAGCAGCGCTGCATCCGGATGCTTGCGGACCTCTTCAACGCCCCCGGGAAGACGACCGGCGCTCGCACCCAGGGATCCTCCGAGGCGATCATGCTGGGCGCCCTGTCGCTGAAGTGGAAGTGGCGCGGGCGGCGCGAAGCGGCCGGGAAGTCCGTCGAGCGACCCAACCTCGTCTTCGGCGGCGACGTGCACGTTGTGTGGGAGAAGTTCTGCCGCTACTTCGACGTGGAGCCCCGCATCGTTCCCCTGAAGCCCGACAAGTACACGATCGGCGCCGAGGACGTGGAGCCTCACGTCGACGAGAACACGATCGGCGTCGCGGCCGTCCTCGGCACGACCTTCACAGGCCACGCCGACGACATCCCCGGCATCAACGACTTCCTCTTGAACCTGAAGGCCGACAAGGGACTGGACGTGCCGCTGCACGTGGACGCCGCCAGCGGCGGCTTCGTGTGGCCCTTCCTGTACCCCCACTCCGAGTGGGACTTCCGGCTCGAGCAGGTTCGCTCGATCAACGTGTCGGGTCACAAGTTCGGCCTCGTCTACCCGGGGGTCGGCTGGCTCGTCTTCAAGGACGAGAGCGACCTGCCGGAGGACCTGGTCTTCTACGAGAACTACCTCGGCAAGCGCGACGCGACGTTCACGCTGAACTTCTCCACCGGCTCGGCGATGGTGCTCGCGCAGTACTACAACTTCGCGCGCCTTGGTCACGCCGGCTACCGCTACATCATGGAGACGATGAAGTACAACGCCCGCACGCTCGCGAAAGAGATAGAAGCGGTGGGGGAGTTCGAGCTGATCGGCTCCGAGGACGAAGAGCAGCTGCCGCTGGTGGCGTTCAAACTCACCGACGGGCACTCCTACGACGAGTTCGACGTCGCGGCACAGCTCGCCGCCGAGCGGGGATGGATGGTGCCCGCCTACACCCTCCCGCCCAACGCCGAACACATCAAGATCATGCGTGTCCTGGTAAAGGAGACGCTCGGGCACTCCCTCACGATGTGTCTCGGCCAGGACATCGCCCAGGCATGCAAGACACTGGCGGCCAAGGGCAAACTGCACCCGGCGGACCGCAAGCGGGTAAAGACGAACACGGGGTTCTGAGCGCGCCCGTTCTCGGCCGGGGTGTCGGCCGGCGGGGCTGGACGGCAACGGTGAGCCGCCGCCGCTAGATGCCGACGGCGATCACGACTAGCGTGCCCAGCGCCAGCACCACCCCGGCCGCGGTCAGCCAGTTGACCACCGGGGCTGACAGCTCCTCGTAGGCGCCGCGGCGCATCGCCGCGGCCACGCGGCTCTGGCGAACGGCCCCGAGCACGAGCACCACGACGGCCAGGATGCCGTAGCCGATGCCGAGCGCCTTCAGCGGCCAGCTCGTCCCCCCGGTGAGGCCCGGCACCAGCCGCCCGACGCCGATCGCCACGGCAGCGGCCCCCACGCCGGTGCGCCACCACGCGAGCCACGTCCGCTCGGCGGCCAGCCACGTCCGCCGCTTGACGTCGACGAGGCCAGGCTCCTCCGCGTCGCGATCGGGGAGGCCGCTCACGAGGCCGAACCGGTTTGCAGTGCCACGGTCATGCCCCCTGAAAGTATCGCCGCCCGTGGACACCGCGCCGTGCCGCGTCGGCGGCCCCGGCCTCCCCGGTCGCAGGGAAGGTGCGCGCCCGCCGGATCCGTAGCTTCCACGCAACAAGGAGTCGGGCCCCGGCCATAGAATCCGCGAACACGGCGCCGAACGGCGCTTTCCGAACGAAGGAGCACTTATGAGGGGCGTAGGCAGCGCACTGTTCGTCGGGATCCTGCTGATGATCGCGGGGATCCTGAACATCATCTACGGCATTGCGGCCGTGTCGGAATCTAATTTCTGGGTGGGTGAAACCCGCTTCGTCTTCTCGGACCTCAAAACGTGGGGATGGATCACGATCATCTTGGGGGTCATCGAGCTCACCGCCTCGTTCTCGCTGTTTGCCGGCAACACCTACGGACGAGTGATCGGCATCATTGCGGCCACCCTCGGCGCGATCGGCGCATTGCTCGACATCGGCGGTGCGCACCCGTGGTGGGCGATCGGCGTGTTCGTGATCTGCATCGTCTGCCTCCACGGCCTGTTCGTCCTAGGCGAACCAGAGGAGGTCTGAGCGAGCGGGAGCAGGCCGCGGGGAGGGGCGGGGCCAGGGACCGGCCCCGCGACGGTCGGCTCGCGAGCTCGCGGTGACCTAGGATTGCCGCCGTGAACTCGATCGACCTCGAGCTCGCACTGACCGCGCTGGCGGCGATGTTCTCCCCCACGACGCTGTCGTTCTCCGTGCTCGTGCTCGTCCTCGGCGACCGGCCGCTCAGAACCGGCCTGTGGTTCTACACCGGCGCCCTCGGCGTGACCCTGATCATCGGTGTCGTCGCCGCGTTCGTGATCGGCGACGTCGCCGCCGCTCCGGAACCGGCGACCCCGAAGACGTGGGTGGCGATCGTCGACCTCGTCGCCGCAGCAGCCCTGCTCCTCTACACCTGGCGCCTGCTGCGCCGGCCGCCCAACCCGCAGCGCGCCGCGGGGATGATCGAGCAGATGAGCAAGGTGGCCTCCTCGCCGGCGATCGCGATCGTGGGCGCGGGAGCGGCCCTCGCCAATCCGGGCGGCTTCATCCCCTTGGCGCTGAAGGACATCTCCGAGCTGAACCCCAGCACGGGCGAATACATCGTCCTGTGGGTGGTGTTCGCGCTCGTGTCGCTTCTCCCCCTGTCGCTGGCCCTGGTGATGCTCGCGCTCGCCCCGGAGCGTGCCGGCAGGACGCTGGGCGCAGTCCGCGGCTGGCTGGAGCGCAGAGGCCGGATGATCGCCGCCGTGATCCTGGTCCTGCTGTCGATCTCCCTGCTGCGCCACGGGATCGCCGGCGTCACGAGCTAGCGCCGCCCGGCTCGGCTACCTGCGCACGGGCGGCATCAGTCCCCCGATGATCCAGAAGATGGGAATCGGGATCCCGATCAGGAACATCACCCAGTGCCCGTGTTTGATCGAGCGCAGGCCGAGGATCAGGAACAGCAGGACGTAGATGACGGCGAGGACGCCGGTCTCCGCGGTCGAGATCGCGAGCGGGGGCATGCCGGCGCGGGAGTCTAGCGTCAAGGCTCCTGGCGCGCCCGCTCTATCGGCCTCGAGCGTCCGAGGTTCGCGACGATCAGGGAGACGACCGTCACGAGGTAGATCTGCCCGATCAGGGCCTCGGACACCGACAGGGTGTGGCCGAGGTGGCTGCTGGCCGTGAAGTCGCCGTAGCCGACGGTGGTGAGGGTGGTGAAGCTGAAGTACAGGCAGTTGGCGACGGTCGCCGCCTGGCCGCCCGCGAAGAACGTGCCCCCGGCGTACTGGTTGATGGCGCCGTACACCGCGGCGAAGAACATCCCGATCAGCAGGTACACGCAGAGGACGCCGAAGACCGCTTCCATCGTCACCGCCTGCTTGGCGCGAAGCGTGCGCACAACGCCGACGATGATCGCCGGCGGGGCGAGGGCGACGAGCAGCGCGTTGGCGACCCGGGTCGCCCCGCCGTCGACGTTCCCGTTGATCGCTTCCACGATGCTCGCGACGATCACAGCCGTGACGAGCACGGCCGCGACTGCGAAGACAGCCGCTTTCGCTTCGGCGACCCGGAGCGCGAGCAGCAGGGTGATGCACAGAAGGACGCTCACGCTGAGCTGCTCCCACGTTTCGGGGGTCGCAATCCCCTGGATCAGGAAGGCGAGGATGACCGCGACGAGCAGCAGCCCGTAGCGCTCACGGCGGCTTGTCGCGGTCAAATCTGGTTCCGTCACGGCCCGCCGGCGATTCTAGGCCCGCCCCCGGCGGCCGGATCGCCCCCCGGCAGGGTCCGGGGCGGATGGGCGAATCAGCTCGCCGCCACCGCGACGGGCTGCTCGGTCGGGATGCGGCGAGAGAAGAAGAGCGCGATCACGGCAATGAGGGCCAGCACTGCCAGCGAAGCGCGCAGCGCGTACAGACGGGCTGTTTCGTTCTCTTCGACGATCGCATCGGCCGCCTCCGGGGGCACCCCGGCCTTGTCGAGGCCGGCCCGCAGGTCTGCGTCTGAGACGAACGGGACCCCTGCGGCCAGTTCGACGCCGACCTTCGATTTCACCTCGGCGGGCACCGCTGGGTTCTGCTGGACCCCCGTCAGGAACGAGGTGCTCAGCGCGGCGATCAGCACGGCGCCCGCCAAGGCGGTGCCGATCGAGGCGCCGAGGTTGGTGACCGTGTTCTGCAGTCCCCCGACCTCACCGCTCTGCTCGTCGGGCACCGCCGAGACGGTGACGCTGCCGAGCTGGGAGGCCAGCGCCCCGATGCCGAGGCCGGCGAGGAGCATCGGCACTGTCACGATCTCGGGACCGGCCCCCGCCTGCAGCGCGCCGACCATCGCGACGATTCCGCCGAGCAGGGCGAGAAAGCCAAACTCGACGACACGCCGGGGCGAGGCGTCGGGGAAGGCCTTCGGGATGCCGGCGGCGGCGAGCAGCAGGGTGATCGAGAGCGGCAGCAGCCGCACGCCGGTTTCGATCGCCGACAGCCCGAGCGCGACCGAAAGGAACAGCGGGATCGCGAAGAACAGGCCGGCCTGCAGGAGGAACTGGAAGAAGAACGAGACGAGCCCGCTGTCGAGGACCGGGTTGCGTACGATCGAGGGGTCGATCAGCGGCTCGGCGCCTCGGGCCAGGCGCCGGTTCTCCCAGGAGACGAACAGCCAGATCACCAGGCCGCCGGCGAGCATCAGCCAGATCGACGGCGACAGCCCAAGCCATTCGGGGGCCCCGGGCTTCGGTTTCACGAACCCCCATGCGCCCGCACGCAGGATGCCGAGCACCACGAGCCCCAGGCCGAGGGCCGACAGCGCCGTGCCGACGAGGTCCAGGCGCACCCGCGTAACGGGCCTCGCGTCGGCCATCCGCCGGGCGAGGACGAGGATCACGAGCACGAGCAGGACCTCTCCCACGAACACCCAGCGCCAGGAGAGGTAGGTCGTGAAGAGACCCCCGATCAGCGGGCCGGCGGCAACCGCGATCGCCCCGGCCGAGGCCACGAGGCCGTAGGCGCGTGGCCGGCCGGCGGTGGGGAAGTTGGAGGCGATCAGGGCGACGATCGCGGGCAGGATCAGGGCGGCCCCCACCCCCTCCAGGAACGACCACCCGAGGATCAGCACGCCGAGGCTCGGCGAGAGGGCCGTCGTGAGGGATCCGCAGCCGTAGATCACACATCCGATCGCGAAAGCCCGCTTGCGGCCGAGGATCTGGCCGATCTTCCCGCCCGTCAGCATCAGCGAGGCCATCACGAGGGTGTACAGGGTGATCGCGGTCTGGATGCCCGTGACGGTCGTGTGCACGTCCTTGGCGACCGTCGCGATCGACACGTTCATCACCGAGCTGTCGAGCGTCATCAGGAACTGGCTGGCGGCCAGCGTCACGAGCACGGTGCCCGCCGCGCCCGCCGGGCGCTCGATGTTGCCCTCCATCGCGGGCCAAGCTAACAGAGGGCTCAGATCGCCGAGCGGGGACGATCGCCGACCGGGGCAATCGCCGACGGCCGCCGCCGTCCCGCTCGGTGAAGCTCGATGACCCGCCCCGACCGGGGGCCGGGCGGGTCACCGGGGTGCGCTGCGCCCGTGAACGATCCCTCGTCGCTCAGTGGCGGGACAGCGCAGCAGGGAGGCGATCACGACCTCCCGCTGCGGCCGCCTGCCCGCGCATGCACCGTCGCGATCGGGTGTCCCCACACACGACCCGATCGACGTCTTGTCGGTCCGGCTGGTCCTCCAGCCGAGGAAACGACAGCCCGGCCACCGCCTCTCCAGCCCGATCATCTCGTCCTCCAACGCCTCGACGTTGGCCACCGTGAGCGCCACCGGAGGCGTGACCAGCGTCACCACCCAGTCGCGCCGGCCCGCGGGCGCGGAGGCGGCCGGGCGGACCTGCGCCGGCGCCTCGGCCATCGCTTGCAGATCCGCGGCTAGCCTGACCGCCTCGCGCAGGCTCGAGGCCTGGAAGGAAAAGCACAGGCGAGGCTCGTGCTGCTCGGTGGACTGCGGTTCGGTCTGGACGCTCGCCGAGTGCATGGCATCCATCTTCCCGGCTCATGCCCACCGCGTCGATACCGCAGTTGCGCGATCCGACACGTCAGTCGAACACGAGGCCTTCGCCGAGAGCCTTCGCCACCAGGTGGGCGCGTGAGCGTGCGCCGACCTTCGACATCGCATTTCGAGCGTGGGTGCGGACGGTGTCGTGGGCGATGTGGAGTTCGTCGGCGATCTCGGGTCCGCTGGCCCCGAGAGCGACCAGCCGTACCACCTCCCGCTCGCGCTTGGAGAGGGGCTCGACGTCTGGACGGACGGGCACATCCCTCCGAAACCGCGGACCCCATTGCGAGGTGCTGAGCACCACGAACAGGACGAGCTGACGACCCGTCACGACCTCCGTGGTCGCAGCCCACTGCGCCGCGACCGTGCCCCCGGAGGCCGTCCTGACCCGGGCGTCGCCGGCGAACTTGTGGCTCGCCAGAGCCGCCCTCCATTCCGCCTCCGTGAATCGTGGGGCGCCGACGACGAACTCCCAGGCCGGGCGCCCGATGACCTGATCGCGGCGGTAGCCGAGGAGCTTCAAATAGGCGCCGTTGACATCGACGTGGCGGCGGTCGGCGTCGAACAGCGCCATCGCGTTGCGCGACTGTGTGAACGCCGCCGAGAACAGCTCCGCCCATTCGTCGCTTTGCGCCACGGCCGCGAGTCTAGCCGCCGGCGCGGGCCGCCCGCAGACCCGGCAGGCAGGGCCCGCGCTACCTCGGCGGTCCAGGCAGCCCCAGCAGCTGGATTACGGCGAACGCGAGGATCACCCCTCCCACCCCGATCAGCGCGAAGCGGCCCTGACGCAACGGGAAGTGGCTGCTGATCCCGACGAGGAACAGGACGCTGGCCAGGAAGACGGTGTCGCGGACGTACTTGTCCGAGGTTGCACCGGCCGTCGAGCCCCTGGTGAAGTAGGCGTCGGCCTGGGCGTCGTCACGCCCCGCAACGGCCTGCTGGGGGATCACGTACTGCGGCATGTATGAGGGCCCCGGAGGCGCCGAGGGGTTGTGCGCCGGATCGGTCGCCAGCCAGGCGTGGAAGGCCGGCCGGTAGCCCGGGCGCAGCCGCCTTTCGGCCAGCCGCTCGGCATTGGCGTTCCCTGCCGTGAACGCGGTGAACCAGGCGTTGAACGAGACCGAGTCGAGCGTCCGTACCTGCAGGCTTTCGAGCTGGGCGCGGTTGGCCTTCGTGCGCGTCGCCGAGGCCTTGGCCAGCGACACCGATGACTCGGTGCTCCACTTGGCCGCCGCATACCCCGACCAGGCGGCGAGCACGGCGACCAGGGAGAGCAGCAGGGCCTCGACCACCGGCAGCAGGCGCTCGCCGCGATCGGTCGCCGGCGCCGGCGATACGTGCTCCCCGATCTCTTTGCCGACCTCCGCCGCCGACAGGCCCTCAGGCATCGCTCGTGACCGGCCTGCTTGGCTTCGTGAGGGTCAAGGAGGCTCTCCGTTGCTGGGTTCGCGGACGCCGGGCAGCGACGGGCGGGGAGTGTAGCGCCTGGCATCTCGCTAGAGTGGCGCCGCGCTCACAAGGCGCTGCACACCAGGGACGCCCCTCCGCCAGCGAGCGGTGGGCATCCGACCTCTCAGTTCCAACAGAAAGGACAACCGGCCATGGTCCTCGCGACCAGCTACCCGTTCCTTGAAGTCCTCTGGACGATGATCATCTTCTTCGCGTTCATCATCTGGCTGTGGATCCTGTTCACGGTGTTCACGGACCTGTTCCGGCGCCACGACACATCGGGCTGGGTGAAGGTGTTGTGGATCATCTTCATCATCATCGTCCCCTACCTGGGCGCGTTCCTGTATCTGATCATCGAGCACAAGGGCATGACCGAGCGCTCGATACAGGCACAGAAGCAGGCGCAGTCGCAATTCGACGAATACGTCCAGACGGTCGCCGGCAAGAGCGATCCGGCCGACCAGATCGCCAAAGCGAAGAGCATGCTCGACGCCGGCACGATCACGCAGGCGGAGTTCGACCAGCTCAAGCAGAAGGCACTCGCCGGCGGCTAGCGCTCCGTCGACCGGCCTCAGCGGCCGCCGCACCTCGACCGGGCTGAGCATCCCCGGATCCGCGGTGACGGCGCCGGTCGAGCGCGGATCCTACAGCTCTGTCTGCTGCCCGGGCTGTAGGATCCGCACCTCGACCTCGGGTGCAAGCCTCTCGACGTGCTCGGCGAACAGCCTCGCCGAGTCGCCCAGCCCGGCCCGGTGGCGACGCCCGAGTCCGATCGGCAGGAGGGTGCCCCAGTGCACGGGGATCGCCAGGCGCGGCCTGATCAGGGCGGCTGCACGGGCGGCGTCCAGCGCATCCATGTGGCCCGGTCCGAGGGTCGGACCCCAGCCCGCCACCGGCAGCAGAGCGACGTCGAGCGGGGCCAGGGTGGCCATGTCGTCGAACAGCTCAGTGTCGCCGGCGAAGTAGACGGCGCGCCGACCCCGGATCAGGTATCCAAGTGTGTCCGCGCTCGGGCCTCCCGCCCGCCGGCCGTCGTGGCGGGCCTCGACCGCGGAGACTGCGAGCCCGGCTACGCGGGCCACATCCCCGACCCTCATCTCGCGGACGTCCGTGAAGCCTTTGCGAGCGAGCCACTCCCCGGACCCGGCCGGGACGAGCAGGCGGGTGTCGCGACCGAGACGCCGCAGGGAGGCCAGGTCGAGGTGGTCGTGGTGCAGGTGCGAGATCAGCACGGCGTCGGGCGCGGCCACGGCGCCCTGATCCACGGGCGGGCTGTGGCGGCGCAGGTGGGCGACGCGACCGCGCAGCAGCGGGTCGGTCAGCAGGCGCACGCCATCGAGCTCGATCAGCACGGTGGCATGACCGAGGAACGCGATCCGGTCCACGGGGAGGGCCGCGTGGTAGGCCCTCGCCGCTGGATCGGCCATGAACGAGAAGCTATCACCGAGCCGCCGGGGGACTGACGCTCAGGCGACTCCCAGGAATCCCTCACACGTCGTTCAGGCAGGTCCTGTTCGATGTAGGCAGTGTCAGCGGCTCCACGGCCGCCTCCCCTGAGAGAGGACCCATCCCAATGGCAACGCCCCCACGCCCCAGACGGCGTGTCGTCATGTTCACGGTCGGTGGCGCCCTCGCCGTGGTCGTGGCCGTCTTCCTGCTGGTCTACTTCGTGATCTTTCCGACGTCGTCCCCGACGCCGTTCAGCCTCACCTCCTCGAGCACCGTCGCCGGCACCGGCTCCGCGAGTGCGGCGGCGGCCGGGGGGAAGCAGGCCGTCGCCCTGACCGGCACGTGGAGGGTCGGCAGCGGCTCGCAGGCCGGCTACCGCGTGCGCGAGAAGCTCGCCTTCCTGCCCGCCCAGAGCGACGCCGTGGGTCGCACGGCGCAGATCACCGGCGGGGCGAGCTTCAGCCACTCCGGGGGCTCCGTCACGATCACCGCCGCGTCCTTCGACGTGGCGGTGGACACGCTCACGAGCGACCGCTCGATGCGCGATGAAAAAATCCACGAAATCGGCCTCGAAAGCAGCCGCTACCCGACGGCCACCTTCGTTCTGGGCAGACCGGTGACGGTCCCTGCGGGCGTCCTTGAGGGCAAGGCGGCGCGCGTGGCGGTGGCGGGGACCTTCGACATCCACGGTACGTCCAAGCAGGAGACCCTTCCCGTGGAAATGCTCCTAGCGGGCTCGACCTTCGAGGCGGTCGGCTCTCTCACCTTCCCCTGGAGCGAATTCGGCATGACGGCTCCCAGCGTCGGCGGCTTCGTCAACGTGACCGAACACGCGACGATGGAATTCGACCTGCACCTGCAGCGCGTCTGAGCGAACGGCGCGAAGCGATCCGTGTGGGCGAGCTAGCCCGCGGGGGGCCCGTCGGGCTGCTGGCGCTTGCGACCCTTGTGGTCGGCGCGCCCCGTCCCGATGCACTCGCGGCAGA
>Ga0209656_10002454_pt1 | contig 11993 bp, 7 predicted proteins | sample BogFormECP12_OM2_FD_188239 | JGI IMG/M metagenome (GOLD analysis project Ga0209656, IMG submission 188239) | Bog forest soil microbial communities from Calvert Island, British Columbia, Canada - ECP12_OM2 (SPAdes) (version 2) | ecosystem: Environmental > Aquatic > Freshwater > Wetlands > Bog ... | reverse complement strand
AAGCCGGACCTTCCCCCGCTGGGCATAGGACGACATTGCGTTATTGAAGAGGCCATTATAGACAAAAACGTCCGTATCGGAGACGGTGTTGTGGTAACGCCCGAAGGCAAACCTCGCAACGTAGACGCCGACAACTATTACATTCGAGACGGGGTCGTCGTGGTCCCAAAAGGTGCCGTCATTCCCGCCGGAACTTCCATATAAGCACGCATCCGCTTGCAGGCGAACCCGCGCCTCAGACCAACGAGGTGTAGTGTGTTGAAAGTAGCGCTGGAAGTGGCGTCGGTTGGGCTAAAACATCCCAAACCTCACATTCGTGCGTTTTTTGAGTAACGGTGGCCGTCGGGTGCTGGCATCCGCAATATAGGAGCGTTTCCGGCCAACTAAGGTGCTGACTCTTGTCGTTTTCCGGCCCATGTTGCAAATCGGAAACTGGAGGTGAATACGAACGGAAAAGTACTCCAGGAACGGCGTCTGGATATGAAGCCACGAATAAGGCGACGATTTTGACCGTAGACGAAGACGTTGGCGATGGGGTGTATTCTACGCCAAGTTTGAGCCTCTAACGCGGGGTCTACAATGCGTAGAATACGGCACGGGCGGCGTACCCACGAGGAGGGCTGGCAGACGGAGTCCGCGGCTGCGCTGGAATTCCGGTTTGGCGCCGCTGACGATGCGCGCTCATCGCCAGGTGTCGACCAATTCCTCAAATGCCATCGCCACGTGATTCCGATACCATCTTCTCTGGCCAAGGAGGCGGGCATCTGGCGGGTCTTGCGCCGCTCATCGGTAAAGTCCTCGGGGTTAAGGCAGCACCGATCGAATATCGTTCAGAAGGAAAACGACGCAGCTTGCGTCTGGGCGACGTCGCCGACGCGGAGATTGAAGGGCTGCCTGGGCAAGATGGTGGTGATGTAACTATCGGTAACCATCCCTTTACCGTGGTTCCGGGCTTTCCGGCCGTGGTGGCAAAATCTAAACAAATGAGGTTTAGCGATTACGGCCTAAAGTGGGAGGTGTCGAACAAGAGCGGATTCTTCTCGCCGTTCGCTTACCAGTCTGCGTGAACCGGCATATCCATGAGCCCGATCCTGGTAGAAGTGCTCAAGCGCGACCGTGCGATCGTCGCCTTCGGTCTGGCGGGCGTCGCGATTCTAGCGTGGACTCGAAACCGGGGTCCGAATCCCCGTGAGGACGCCAACTTACAAAAGCCCGCTGCTCAAACGAGTTGCGGGCTTTTGTGCTTTTTAGCACACCCAAGGTAAGAATGGCAATACGAATAAATCTGGAAGGAATCATTAGGGTCAAATTTCAACAATAAACATGAGTATGGATTATTGAGATGTGACCCTATGCCTCCGTGCGTTTCAAGGCGGTGCTCCAGCTCGGCGTGCTGCGCCGGTGTCAATCGCGCCTGGTGCTCGTTCAGGCTGTCCAAAGTTGAGCAATGAGCGCAAGCCGTTCATCCGGCGAGAGACGGGTGATTTTCATCATGTGTGAGCTGCATTGATCTAGAATATCGAAAGCCCGCGAGACTGACAACGGTGCAAATTTTGCGGTTTTGAACAGCGCGAGTGGGCATGCGGGGAACGTGCATGAGAAACGACGGAGCGACCGTTACCTCTTCTCGGCGTTCAACGCGTTTCAACGACTTTCAATGCCAGCGAACAATCGGTAATGCAGCCTGGCGAGCGAAAGTCAGTGTGGGAGGTCGTCCAATATATGCGAAATTCGAAACCGCAGTCTAGACATGGAATGATGCCCGATCTTTGGGCGGCGCGCCGAGCGGAAACAGTTCGCGAGATAGGAATGGAACGTTAGACCCTAATCATCACGTTCACGCATATTCGGCGCAGCCCAAAAGGAGAAGCAGAAATACAAAGTTTCCGGCATAAATGCACTACTCAGCATCACCAAAGAGGTTGTCGGAATCCACGTCCTCCTGACGCGTTCGCTTTTTGCCTGCGATATTCTGCATAGGTTCCTTCGGCGCGTTTCTCTAGCGAAATCGCCTTTTGCTGCCGTGCGGCTCTGATGGCTTCATCGAACGAAGCCTCAATTTGAGCTTCATCAGCACCCAAAGTCGCAAGAAACACACCGCGAAGCCGGTGCAGTTCAGCACACCAATTGGGCTGCTCAAATCTTTCAGCCAGTGCTTCCGCCTCGTTTATTGTCTCAAGAGCTTCGGCGGTACGATCCGCTAGATGTAAAGCTTCAGCCTTTCGTGCGAGATGAGATGGCAGGCCCAGCACCGTACCGGTTGCTCGAAAGCCTCTTATTCCCTGCTCGATCCACGGAATACCTTCAGCTGTGTCACCGGAAGCGCTGCGTGCCCAACCGCGGTGAATGGTTCCTAGCGCTAGCCAAAACACAAAAGTGTGAGACGTGGAGAGTTCGATCAAACCCGATGCCAAGCGGTCCACTTCAGCAGGATTACGCTCAGAGTAAGCGAGAATCGATGCCCAATTTAGCGCTAGGGCTAATGCGTTCATATCCTTCAGCTCCTTTGCTATTGAGATCGCTTCGTCCATGTCCGGTTGGCAAGACCCGGTCCCTCCGAGATGCCACTCGGACATGGCCCCATAGCACAGACAGCCGACGACCGGCGTATGAAACCCTTCCCAATAAGACTGGACGCCTCCCGAGCGCCAGATTTGAACACCACGCCGCGCGTATTGTCGCGCGGACTCGAAATCACCCAAATAGTAGAGAGTGCATGACAAACAGCTGTAGGCTCCAATCATTAGCGCGGCGTCGTTCTGTTCCTGCGCCAGCGAGTAAACTCGTTCGGCAATCTGCATTGCAGCAGACAGCTTGTCCGTCATTAGTGTATAGCTAAACTGACCTATGAGTGCCAGACACAGGATCCTGGGATCATTAAGTGAGTGACACAAGGACTCCGCGCGCTCGTAACAAATTTGGGTCTCAGGTGCTCCCATTCCTCGCGTGGCCGTTAGGTATAGCGCCGCCTGCATGAGGATGAAGAGCTGATCTTCCGCAGTAATGCTCTGCTCCTCGACGGCCGTATCAGCGGGTGATCCCCAGCGTCCGTGTTCGAAGAAATGAACTAAAACAGAGAGCAATGGCCCTGTCGCTCCAAGAACCCGAGCCGCAAAGTGGGCATTCCCCCGCTGAATGCGAGGAATGTAAACTTCATGCAGCGCTTCGCGAAAAAGGCCGGCCTTGCAGCCGCAGATGACGGCTATGAAAAGTGGCTCCATCTCCTTGAAACTATCCGGCAGCTGCGGCGCAAGCGTTTGGTAATAGTGAAAGAGCCGCCTATTACATTCCTTCCACGCATCCGTCTGTTGACTCCGAAGCTGTTCGCCGAAGTATTCACGAACGAGAGGATGGGTATCGAGATGCCCAGGATTATGCGGATCTTCTCCAGCGAGGAGTCTTGCTCTTCTTAATCTGGCAAGAATCGTTCGCCACTCGGTCGGGCGCAAATCAGTTAATGATTCTGTGAGGCCAGCAATCGCAGGCGATTTTAGCAGAGCTTCAAGCGCCTTTTCGTCCGCTGGCCGATCAAATAGGCCTAACATGCGAAGAACGGCCAGTTCAGGACCCTCTCCAAGCCAAGTTTGGTAGGATTCCATTACCTTTCGGGCATGAACCCCCTGTCGTACGTCCTGAGCAAGATGTCCTGACACTTCGCTACGGCGACGAATGTCCCCGTTGTACGCATCGGTCAGATAGCTGCCCAGCAGTGTGAGAGCGAAACAATGGCCACTGAACTCGTCACTGGCACTTCGCAACTCCGCTTCATGCCCCTTGACGCCCAGGGCTCGGAGCAGCTTCGCACCGGCGTTGCTGGACAGTTGTTCCAGGTCACGGCGCAGAACCGAGGTGCGCTCGTGATCCGCAATATCAGCGACTGGCATCCGTGTGGTGATCACGCAAAGCCCTGTATTGAAGGCAGCGAGTTCGCGCAGGAGAGCCTGGAGGGCAAGCGCTCGGACCCGTCCTTCTTGTGTACCAGGCGGGTTCTGGAGCGGCTCCAGACCATCCAGAACCAGTAACGTTCGACGATGCGACGTCAGCTTCGCTAGTCTCTCGCCCTTCTCCCATGCCGTTCCGAGCCGTGGGTCTGGATCTCCAAACCAGGTTAGAGCCGCGTCGATGAATTCATCTGCGGACGAAAACTCTCTGCTGCTACCCTGTCTATAGAAGGACCAGCCAAAAACAAGCTCCGCAGAACGGTAATGTTCAACAGCCATTTGCCCGAGCCAATGGTTGACGAGCGTGGACTTCCCGACACCGGCCCAGGCAACGATCGTCACGACATTAACATTCTGATTTGCCCATGCCCGATCCAGAAAAGCGATATCATCCTCTCTCCCAAAAACATCACTTCCAGTAACGGGTAATCTCGCGACTGAAATTTTCTCCGGTCCCAGTATAGCCTGCGGTCTGCGAGTTACGGCTCGCGAAGCGGTAAGAGGCATCTCCTGTAGACTCTGACGAGTGATTGTTCTTCGGGTGTCGATCGCCTCTATTATCGTCGGTATCGCCTTCAAAAGTTCGGCCGGATTCTGAAAACGCCGCTCAGGGTCCTTTTCGAGGAGCACGTCAAGTAGAACGACGACCGGCTGTGGAACAGCTTCGAGCAAATCAAGCGGTAACGGTGCGTGCTGCTGCTGATGGATCACCTCGACGGCAGTGCCTCGGAACGGCGTCCGGCCGGTTAGCATCTCCCAAAGCGTGATACCCAGCGAATACAGGTCTGAACGAACATCCACGCTGGCGTTTGTGAGTTGCTCCGGGCTGGCGAAAGAGGGCGTGCCGACGAAACCCCCATAAGTAATGTCGGTCTCACTCCCAGCAGTTGCCGCCGCCTTTGCCAGCCCGAAATCAATCACCTTGACCGTGAGCTCCGACCCTTGGACAAGCATTAGATTGGCCGGCTTAAGATCACGGTGCACTAAGCGGTGCGCATCGACAGCGAGCAACGCCTTGGCTACTTGGGCGATGACTTCTAAAGCCACAGCTGGCGGCAGTCGTCCGCAACGTCGCAGGTGCTCTTCCAACGTTTCACCCTCGACCAGTTCCATCGCGTAAAAGCATTGACCATCACTCTTGCGCGTCCCGTAGTAAAAGACTGAGGCGACGTTCGGGTGCCGAAGCCGTGCGGCGGCTCGTGCTTCGCGCAAGAAGCGTTCCCGTGCTTCGGGGTGGTCCGCGATGCGAGCGTCGATGACCTTGAGAGCCACGTCATTGCCCAAGACCGTGTCAAAGGCCTTAAACGTGATGCCCATCGCCCCTCTGCCTAACTCCACTAGCGTGCCGTCGGCACGGGTAGCGACTTGGTAATGGTCAAACTGCTCGACTCTTGCAGTCGGAATTTCCTCCTCATCCCATAGTAACTTCAGTAAGCAAGCCACGCATTGGTCTGCGAACTGTCCAATGTGCTGAAGTGGCGCTCCGCACTTCCCGCAGATCACGTGGAATTCGTCGCCTGAAGCTCTCATCGTACTGTCCGCTCAGATTGCATTCTTAGCTCCTCAGCACGGCCCGCAGGTAGCGAACTTCCTCGTCGACCTCCGCGGGCGCGGCGACCGTGCGCGCCACTTCTTCGCGCAATAGCGCCCGATATCGACCACGCAGGCGGTGAATGGCCGTTTTTAGTGCCCCGAGACTCAAACCCAGCGCAATGGCGACTTGCTGGTAAGAAGCATCTTCCTGCCCGAGCAGAAAACCTTGGAGCGCTTCGAAAAGGTTCCCCTTGCCCTCCGATTCCATTTCGCAGCGCAACCCCACAAGCGTTGCTTCGACTAGCGCGGCGGCCCACCGTGCCTCAAAGAGCTTTTCGGCTGTCATCCCTTCGGGCGCCGCAATCTGGTAACGATCTTCGGCGCCATTGTCATCCAAAGACACCCACTGGCAGCCTCCACCCCGTTTGACGGCGCCGGCGCGTTCGGCGGCATGGGCCAGGAAATGTTTCAATGAGCCAAGGAGGAAGTTGCGGAACCGGCCACGCTCTGAATCAGCACGGCCTAGGGTGCCTTTGTCCAAAAGATGGACGAAGAAATCCTGTGTGAGATCCTGCGCATCCTGGCGGCCATGGCCGCGTCTGCGGATGAAAGCGTACACCGGGTAGCAATATAGACGATAGAGTTCTTCTAAGGCAGCGCGGGCTTCCGCGTCGCCCTCAACAGAGGCGGCGCTCACCAGTCCCCACCGAGTCGTGAGAAAGTTGGGCCGTCCGCCTGCCCTCGAGTCAAGTGGCGCGTCCACTACACCTTATTTTGCCAGAAAGTGGCTAGGACACTCAAGAATAACCGCCCAATCCGTTGGCTGAGCTAGAGGGAGACTCCTTCCTTTACCCGGCGGAGTTGCTTCGACTCAGTTGTCGTGTTTCGAGAGGGGATTTTTCCACCGATAACATAGTCGAAGATCAATTTTTCACATTTCCTTGAAACTTCCTCCGTCATGTTCGGGAGAACAAGATGAGCAGACAATATATTCCACCGCACAGGGCGCTCATCTCCAAAGCCAGGGAACGAGCGGTAGCGGTGGTAAAACACCGAGAGGAAACAATGAAAATACGCTTAGTAGTTGCCCTTGTAGGATTGGCTATCGGCTTTACCGTGCCAATCCTCGCCCAACAAAAAGAACCGACGCCCAGTGAGCAGGACCACCAGCTAGTTAATGCGTTCAATAATAAAATTGACGAGGCATACAAAAACAACGATCCCGCCGCTGTTGCCGCGTTCTACGCAGAGGACGCGGTTTTTGTAACGGACACAGGACCAATTTACGGTCGGGAGGCTATTCAGAAACATTTTGCAGACCTGTTCAAGCAAGTGCATTTCAGCAACCATGTCGGCAAGGTGGATCAGTATTCTCCTCGAATTATAGGCAATCAGAGATGGGATACCGGAGAGTGGAGCGCAACTATTGAAGTTCAAGGCCAGAAGGGCGATCCGATAGAACTCAAGGGATACTTTGGCTGTATTGATATTCGTGAGGGCAATGATTGGAAAATTCGGATGCTGACCTACAACATGACTCCGCCACCGGCCCCGACTGCTCAGGCGAAATAGATAACAAGAGCCGAGCCGCCGAGCAACCAATAGCACTCTGATCCGCGCGGTGACAGAACATAACGGAGGCGTTGTCCAACCGGCGCGCGGGGTTCCCAAAACTAATCTAATCTGCTTTATTTTCCGGTAGTTAGTTAGCGACGGAAGAATGGGATAATCCGCTATGGGATGCCTGTGGCAAAAGATGGGCGCGCCGTGATCAGCAAATGCGTCGAATTCTCAAATGAAGAAACTCGACGAGTTGGCTCATCTTCTCGCTAACCCTGTACTTCCGAAGGCGAGCCGTCTTTGGTCCGGGGCAGACGTCTTGATTGCATCCGCTCCGCAGCCTGACCATTTGAGGAGATCGTTCTATCCAAGAGACCGCGAAGTTCTCACTGAGCATGCGCTGGAGGTTTCCTATTTTTTCGAGGTTCTCAGAGACCCTTTCTACGAAGAAGCACTCATCGATCACTGTTCGAAGATTGAGTTCTTCGGGCGGTTGGCCATCGCGGGAGAGGCATGTCTTCTCGAACAGCCCGATGCGACTGCGCATCTGATTTGTGCAGCGGTCCTCCGCGAGGCGTATGCGATGGCCAAACAGATGGACGAAGGCGAGTTTGACTTCTTAATTGTCGCTGAAGGAAATCAGATCGGAGATGACCTAACTCTTCCCGGACAACGGACCGGATATTCGAGCATCAAAGAGACGATAGAGTTCTTTCGCGGACGCGCAATCCAAATTCACGGAACAGTGTGATACCCATGCGTGCGCGGTGGGGCGCTTGCGCCGTCCGGTCGGGGCCGCTGTCAGAGTCGTCTCTAGGGCACCGGTGAAAGCATGCTATCATGATAACGCTAGACCTTTCTCGTCAGGCGACGCCTATCGAAGAAAACCCAAAACGAGAAGGGGAAAGAACCGGTTTCCGGCCTAGCTGGGCTACTGGGCATTACCAAAGAGGTAGTCGTAATCCACGTCCTCCTGACCCGCTCTCTTTTTGTCTGCGATATTCTGCGTAGGTTCCTTCGGCGCGTTTCTCTAGCGAAACGGACTTCTGCTCCTTTGCGATTCTGATGGCTGCGCAGAACGAAGCCTCAACTTGGGCTTCATGAGCACCGATAGCCGTGAGAAACACACCGCGGAGCCGGTGCAGTTCGGCAAAGGAAACGCGCTGCTCAAATCTTTCAGCCAGTGCTTCCGCCTCGCTTATAGCCTCAAGAGCTTCAGAGGTACGATCCGCTAGATGTAATGCTTCGGCCTTTCGTGCCAGGTAACCTGGCAGGGCCAGCACCGAACCGGTTGCCCGAAAGTCTCCTATTCCGTGCTCGATCGACGTAATACCTTCTGCGATGTCACCGGAAGCGCTGCGCGCCCAGCCACGGTGAATGGCTCCTAGCGCTAGCCAATACACAAAATTGTGACGCGTGGACAGTTCAATCAATTCCGACGCCAAGCGGTCCACTTCAGCAGGATTACGCTCGGCGTAGCCGAGACTCGCTGCCCAATTTAGCGCCAGGGCTAATGCATGCATGTCCTTCAGCTCCTTTGCTAGTGAGATCGCTTCCGCCATAGCCGTACGGCAAGAGGCGATCTCTCCGAGATGCCACTCGGAGTGCGCCCCATGGCACAGACAGGGGACGACCGGCGTATCGACGTCTTCCGCATAAGACTGGACGCCTCCGGAGCGCCAGAGCTGAACACCAAGCCTCGCGTATCGTCGCGTGGACTCGAAATCACCCAAAAAGTGGAGCGTGCCTGCCAACCCGCTGTAGGCTCCAATCATTAGCGCAGCGTCGTTCTGTTCTTGCGCCAGCGAGTAAACACGTTCAGCAATCTGCATTGTTGCACTCAGCTTGTCCGTCATGAAGGAATAGCGCCACTGACCCCTCAGTGCCAAACACAGGAGCCGGGGACGACCAATCGAGTGACACAAGGGCTCGGCGCGCTCGTAACAAATTCGGGCCTCTGGTGCACCCATTCCTCGCGTGGCTGTTAGGTATTTCGCCGCCTGCGTGAGGATGAAGAGCTCATCTTCCGCAGTGAGACTCTGCCCCTCGACGGCCATTTGAACGGGTGATCCCCAGCGTCCGTTTTCGAAGAAATGAACTAAAACAGAAAGCAATGGCCCTCTCGCTCCAAGAACATTAGCCGCAAAGCAGGTATTCCCCCGCTGAATCCGTGGAAGGTAAACTTCATGCAGTGCCTCTCGAAATAAACCGGCATTGCAGCCGCAGATGACGGCTGAGAAAAGTGGCTCCATCTCCCTGAAACTATTCGGCAGCTCCGGCGCAAGCGTTCGGTAGTAGTGAAAGAGCCGCCTATTACATTCCTTCCAGGCATCCGTTTGTTCACTCCGGAGCTGTTCGCCAAAGTACTCACGAACGAGAGGATGCGTATCCAGTTGCCCAGGATAATGGGGATCTTCTCCCGCGAGCAGTCTTGCTCTTCTTAACCTGGCTAGAATCGTTTGCCACTCGGTCGGGCGCAGATCAGTTAATGACTCTGTAAGGCCAGGAATCGCAGGCGATTTTAGCACAGCTCCAAGCGCCCTTTCGTCCGCCGGTCGATCAAATAAGCCTAAAATGCGGAGAACTGACAGCTCAGGGCCCTCACCAAGCCAGGTTTGGTAAGATTCCATTACTTTTCGGGCATGGACTCCCTGTCGTACGTCGTGAGCAAGATGTCCGGATACCTCGCTACGACAACGAATGTCTCCAATATAAGCGTCTGTCAGATAACTGCCTAAAAGTGTGAGAGCGAAACAATGGCCGCTGAACTCGTCGCTGGCATTTCGCAGCTCCGCCTCATGCCCACTTACGCCCAGCGCTCGGAGCAGCTTCGCACCAGCATCGCTGGATAGATGTTCCAGGTCACGACGAAGGGCTGAGGCGCCCTCGTGATCTCCAATATCAGCGACCGGCGTGCGCGTGGTAATTACGCAAAGCCCCGTATTGAAAGCAGCAAGTTCGCGCAAAAGCGCCTGCAGGGAAGGCTCACGTACGCGTCCTTCTTGTGGACCAGGCGGATTTTGGACGGGCTCCAAGCCATCCAGAACCAATAAGGTTCGACGATGCGCGACGAGCTTGGCCAATCTTTCGCCCTTCTCCCACGCCGTTCCGAGCCGCGAGTCTGGATCGCCAAACCAGTTGAGAGCCGCATCAAGAAATTCATCTGCGGACGAAGTGTCCCCACTGCTGCCCTGTCTGTAGAAGGACCAGCCAAAAACGAGCTCTGCGGAGCAATAATGTTTAGCAGCCATCCGTCGGAGCCAATGGTTAACGAGCGTGGACTTACCGACCCCAGCCCAGGCAACGATTGTAACGACGTTGACATCCTTGTTTGCCCATGCACGATCCAGAAAAGCGATATCGTCCTCTCGACCAAAAACATCGTTTCCTGTAACGGGTAATCTGGCTACGGAAATCTTCTTCGGCGCAAGTCTTGCTGGCGGCTTGCGAGTCCCGACACGCGAAGCATCGGCAGGGGGGGTCTTCTGGAGGCTCTGGCGAGTGATTCTACGCCGTGCGTCGATAGCGCCTGTGATCGTCGGTATCGCCTTCAGAAGTTCGGCCGGGTTCTGAAAGCGCCGCCCGGGGTCTTTCTCGAGGAGCACGTCAAGGAGAACGGCGACCGGCTGTGGAACGGCTTCCAGGAGGTCGAGCGGTAACGGTGCGTGCTGATGCTGATACATCACCTCAGCAGGGGAGCCCGTGAACACCACATGGCCGGTCACCATCTCCCAAAGCACCACGCCAAGCGAGTACAGGTCCGAGCGGATGTCCACGCCAAGTCCGGCGAACTGTTCCGGACTGGCAAACTCCGGTGTCCCGGCAAAAGCCCCGGGAGTTGAAATCGCAGCTTCAGGAGGCGCGTCAGGTGCCGGCTTCGCCAGCCCAAGGTCAATGATTTTGGCTGTTACAGTGCTCCCCTCCTCGACATTCACCATGATGTTGCTTGGTTTGATGTCCCGGTGGACGAGCTTCTGCTTGTGGACCGCAGCCAAACCGGCGGCGACCTGCGTCGCAATTTCGAACGCCAGCTTTACCTCTATCCGGCCTGAGCGTTTGATGAGATTCTCGAGAGTTTCCCCCTCTACAAACTCCATCGCGTAGAAGTAGTTTTGACCGGTTCTGCCCAGGTGCAATACCGAGGCAACGTTTGAATGCCGCAGCCTCGCCGCCGCGCGGGCTTCGCGTAAAAAACGAAGTCGCGCCGACTCATCACCGAGGTATCGTTCGCTGATGACTTTTAGTGCCACCGGGCAGTGCAGATCTACGTCGAATGCCTTGTAAGTGACCCCCATTGCACCGCGACCCAACTCGACCGGTGTGCCATCTTCGCCCCGCACCAGCTCATAATGCTCAAATCGGTGCGCTGCGTCTTGCGATGTTGGTGTGCGTGAATCCTTAGACGAAGACTCGCGGGACTCAACCTCACCAGCGAGAGCCTTGCGAAGCATGCAGACCGGACAAAATTCCATCGCTCCAGAAAACTCATTACCGCAAATCGAGCAGGTGCGTTGGGACTCCGCTTTCATGGGTTCAACCGCCCTTCGGATGCAATCAGAGCTTCACAAAGCGCATGGATCTCCTCGTCAATTTCTGCCGGATCTGACACCGTGCGGCCGACCTCCACTCGCAACAATGCGGTGTACCGCTTTCGTAACCGATGGATAAGTGTTTTGACCCCGCCGGTGGTGACCTGAAGCTGATTCGCCGCCTCGTCGTACGAGGGCGGAGCTACGCTGTTGTTGGGATCCAGGAAGGCTTTTAGCGCTTCGAATGTGGATGTTTTTCCCGCGGTGGCATACTCCTGGCGGAGCTGTTTCAGCGCTTCGCCAAGGACCGTCATCGCCCATCGGGCATCGAAGATTTTTTCTGCTGTCAAAAACTCGACCGGCTCGAGCCGATAGCGTTCTTCGGCCTCTTCTGCATCCAGGTATACGAATTCCTTGTCTCCTCCTCTTT
>Ga0209656_10002453_pt1 | contig 11998 bp, 10 predicted proteins | sample BogFormECP12_OM2_FD_188239 | JGI IMG/M metagenome (GOLD analysis project Ga0209656, IMG submission 188239) | Bog forest soil microbial communities from Calvert Island, British Columbia, Canada - ECP12_OM2 (SPAdes) (version 2) | ecosystem: Environmental > Aquatic > Freshwater > Wetlands > Bog ... | reverse complement strand
CACTGATTTTTACTTTGTCTCCGGTAAATTGGGCCTATAACTCTCTACAATAGACTGAACCACAAGTGCTTAAGTTGTAATATCAGGTTTTTGTTCAAACGGATTGCCTGTCTCGGTTCGGCTATGAGACCAAGCAAAAGAAGCCGCCGACTTACTCGGAGGTTCATGGAGCAATGCACGGCGGGTGGTGTTGGAAGAATGTGCGTTCCATTTTGGCAAAAGCGGAACATTCGGTTTTGACTCCGACCTTAACCGGTCAAGGGGGTGACGACACGAAAGTGCGCAAATTGTCCGGTTCGCGAAGCTCCGGCGATGCTAGCACGCTCAGTAATTCGAGCTGGACGTGATTTTCAAAGCGCTCGAAGGCGGCGGAAGCGACGGCCTTCAGAAAAGCTATCTTGGTATCGTCGCAAAAACGGTATGGCGGTGTCGCGATCCGAGATCGGACATTAAGTGGACTCTTTTCGCTCTTGAGCAACGACGACTGGCCCTCCGCGCGTGTCCTCCGACCACTTAGGTGGCGCGAAATCGACGCTCGCCGCCTGTCCACCAGTTACGTGGCCGGGCGCCACCCGGCATCGGCCCAGAGTTCGCCACTCACGGCAGCGTTCGTTAGCATAAAGCAAATGGCATCCGCGATTTCCTCCGGCTTGATCAGCCGTTTCAACTGCGTTTGCGGGAGCACTTTGGTCCGGATGTACTCTTCCCCGAGCGCCCGCACCATCGGGGTGTCGGTAAATCCCGGATGGATCACGCTGCAGCGGACCCCGTAATACATCGACTCGGCCATGAGAGTGGACGCAGCTCCTTCCAAGCCTGCTTTGGTCGAGGAGTAGGAGATTTGTCCGACGTTGCCGACTGAGGCAATCGATCCGAGGAACACGACTGCTCCCTGCAATCCTTCCTCCGGCTGCCAGCGTTTGATACCGCGGGACGCACGATCCTTTGCCACGGCCCCCACCAGCTCTATCGCCCAGTAGATCGGGGCAATCATGTTGATTTCAACCACTTTCCGAAAATCCTCCATCGGGTAGATCACTACCTGGCCGGTCTGCTTGTCGATTCGCACAGCCAGCGCGTCCTTGGTGATCGCCGCCGCCGGCACACAGATGCGCGGCACGCCTGCCTTTGCGGTGATGTCGGCGTAAACTTCCTGCCGGAAAGCCGTGTCAGTCGTGTCCCCGCGGTAGGCGATCGCGACCTGACGGCCGGCCTCGGTGTTCATTTCGCGGGCCACCTGCAAAACGCGGTCACTGAAATCGACCAGCGCGATGCTTGCTGCTCCCCGGCGTGTCATGTCCAGAGCCAGGGCTTGTCCGATGCCGCCGGCGGCTCCAGTGATCACCGCGACCTGTCCTTTAATCGTGTGCATATTTACGGCGCCGCCGGACGACGCCTCAAGGGTGCCAACCTTGTGGGTGTCGACGCCCGGCTCCTCGATGGTTCCAGGGATAACAATGTTCATATATTTAAAGTACAAATTACGATGCCAGTCGACTCACCATTTTTTGCTTTTGCATTAGTTTGTTTTGCGGTTGCGTTAAAAGTTGGACAGAAAAGGCGCGTCGGCCGAAGATTGAGCAATTTCAAGCATCGATGGCGGGTCGTTCTTTGGAAAGCAACGCCCCATGGCGAAAAACAACAGCGACGGATCCCGAACACTGGGTGCCTGGCTCGAAACCCTGGCGTATGCCTCCGGAGTATTCCCAAGCGAAGCCGCCGTGCGAACCCGGAGCATTCCATTCCCGTGGCTCGCCCGGCCTGATTTCTATCGTTCCGGGCTGCCCACGCGAACGCTCGCGGCTCATTTCGCCGGCACGATCCGAAATAAAGTTGTGCATACGCAAAATAAGTGCGATATTATATATTGAGCAAAAGAAGAAAGGAAAACACATGAGTGCTCCAGAAACCAAAAAGGCAACCGGGGCAACGTTGGGAACCACTGACGAGCTCTTTCACGAGGCCATGCGCAGTTATGAGAAGGCCCTGAAGTCGGGCATTCAACTGCAGGAGGAATCAGTGAACCTCTGGAAAGACCTGCTGACCAGGCTCGGCTCCCCCGAGGAGCTCCAGGCGAAGCTCGAGTCGATGACCGCGGACGCTTTCCCTAAGGCTCGCAAGCGTATGGAGGAGTTTGTCGAGACGTTCAACCGCACGAGCAAACAGACGATTGATCTAGCCGAGAAAACGCTGGGCGTTTACCACGCCACCTCGGTGACCGATGCGCAGCGCCGCGTGCAGGATCTGATCGAAAGCTCGCTGACCACCCTGCGGTTCAACGTTCACTGCGCCCTGAACACGAACGCTAAAATCATAGCTTCGTGGAAGGAACTCGTGGATCGTTTCGGCCCGGCCGTGAAGTAATGCTTCAAACACGTGCAACATCGGCATACGTAATTTTTCGTTTCTTGAGGTATCCTCCAGAAGCTCCGGCAAGCAGCCTAAGTAACATAGCAAAATACAGTTAGCATATAGCAAAATACGGTTAGCACCCCAGGCTAAATGTCAGAGGTGTATCTTAGACTACCGTTATTTTGTCATCTTAGCATCCCAGACGCCCTCTATTAACAATAAAAACTCACGTGTGCCGTTGCTCGTTCTCGCGAGATCGAAGTCGACAATCAGCTTGGCTTTACCCGTAATTTCCTCACGTCTGCTCAGCCCCAGGAGCCTTCGCCCGAGGACATTTGCGCCGTGCTTGCCGCGGTCATGGCGCACGGTTGCAACCTCGGCGTCTACACGATGGCACAGCTGACTTCTCGAATGTCACCTACGACCAGTTCAAGCGGATCGGAGACTGGCATTTGACCGCAGAGGCGCAGCGGAACGCCTTGGCGGAATTGGTGAGCGCCGATCAAGGACCTTGACACCTCCTCACGCTTGGACGAACACAGGACCGCGGCAAGCGACGGGCAGCGCTTCTCGCTGCCGCGCCAGGTCCTCCAGCAGACCTACAGCACCCGATTCAGCGACTTCGCCCTTGGAGTTTTACACCTTCGTGGCCGATAACTACCCCCCCTTCTGGTCGCCCTCGCCGACGCGATCAACGCGCTCGAGGCGACTCACCGAGAACAGCCACGCATCAACATGAAGCAGTGTTCAAGTTCCCGCTGTTTGAGCAGAATGGGGTTGGTGGTGTTCATCGTACTTCAAAGACAGCAGCACTCGCGTGCGGTAGGCTAGCACCTTGCCGTCCTCGACTTTCATGTCCATCTTCACAACCTCGGCGATCCGCAAATCCCGCAGCGAATGCGCCGCGGTCTCCACCGCATGCTTTGCCGCATCCTCCCAGGACTGCGTGCTCGTGCCGACTACCTCCACCACTTTGTAGACTGTACGCTCAGCTTCAGCTTGCTTTTCCATGATGCTCCTTTTTATCAGGTTGGTACAAAAAACCGGTTCGGTCAAACCGCGAATTCTCTGTTGCACTCAGGGCGGCCATCGAGGGTACCGTCTCCAATAAGCACAGGAGGCGACCAGGAATGTCGTACTCGCCAACAAGCTCGCAGCGCTGCCAGCGATGCAAGACGCGCTGTTGAGACATGGAACATTAGCCAAATCTGCGTGTGGCTTGTTGACGAACGATAATAGTCCGAGGAAGGAGAACCCTAGGCTGAGGATGACCAGACTTATACCGGCCGAGATTTTGTGCAGGCGTCTTTGAGTTTTCATCAAGGCCCTTTTCGGGGATATGGCTTCGGCACTGATCTTCCAAAGCCGGGGTTCGGATTGGGATTGGGGAGTAGCTGAAGCAGCGGCTGAATGGGTGTCCCGACGCTTGGGCAGTGCTGGGCGTTCGGTCGTACTTAACATAAATCCAAACGATCTTGTGCAGTGCTGCGATCTATCTGCCATTGGTAGACCAAAGGCCCGGTCGGCGTAAAATCGACCGAGGGCGGACAGCGCGGTTCTACGTCTCGCACCGAGGGTGCAGTAAACAAGTCCAGAAGCCACGTGCGTGCCGTAGCCCAGAAGCTGCGCGATTCGCGTTTAACTGCAGCAGCCGGGACGATAAAAGTTGCTGGAGACCGCATCGACACGCCACCGTTCAGTGATGGCCAAGAAGCAACTGAAGTTTGGGTAGGCAAAGAAGTTGTATTCATTACTGAATTAAACGAGGAAAACTGTCCTATCCCTCAGCAAAACTTTGTCAGCTTCAAAAGCCCAAAGAACGCACCTTGGACGCGGTAAAATGGGGTAACAAAGAGCTCAAAACGCGTTGAGTGGCATGGTAGCAATGCTCATCTTCAATGCCGGCGTCTAATTCGCCCTACCATTATGCCTATTCGTTCTGGCTTGTTCTTGTTTGACCACTAAGACCGGACAGTTAGCGTGCGAAATCACGCGTTCGGTCGTACTCCCTAAAAGGAAATGTGCCAGACCCGCCCGGCCACGAGTGGACATCACGATAAGGTCAATGTCCATTTCGGTCGCATATTTGACGATTTCTTCGAAGGGCACACCAATCGAGAGAGAGGGTATCGCGATGGCGTGTTTGTCAGCGAGGCGTTGAACGATATCCTCGAGTTTGCTGATCGCTCGCCCTTTCGCCGCTTCCAAGACTTCAGCGGCTGCCTTGGAGCCAGCGTCAGGTTTTTCCGACATTAGAGAGAGGTATTCCTGCAGATAGAAAACGTGCAGAACGAAGATCTCGGCTCGGTATAAACTGATCAGGCCAACGGCATACTCGAGAGCGTACTCGGCACACTCGGAGAAATCGGTCGGCACTAGAATTCGCTTGAACCTGATTTCTTGGGCTGAGCCCGAGGGCGAGTGTTCCACCGTTTTCTTTGTCGGAATTGCCTTCACACTTTGCTGCTTTAAGCGAACTGGACGCCGGACTCGAGAATTTCTTCGCTTCGCCCCTTAGATGTTCGCAGTCCTCGGGCTGGAATTTGACCAGGTCTGTCAGCGCTAGGAGACTGTCCATCGAAATGATGTCGGCGGGACTGACCGCAAGGTTCTCGGGCGAGCCATAATTGCCGCTCATTTGGCATATCGGCGCTGGTCTCGACCCGGACGACGCCGGCGAATTAGCGGGCGCTGAGCTCGGCGCTGACCATGCCGATAATGCCGCCTGGAGCGAGGTTCGGCTCTGTTTCGCCCAGCGGTAGACGGTCCCACGCGTCGTCCTTGGCGCCGCGGGTGACGCGACGCTCGAGCCTCTCGACACGTTCGAGGATCTCGACGTTGGGCTTGGGTCATCCGCATGCAGAGCCAGTGTTGCCCAAGCGTAGCCGGGTGATCTTGCCGGTCTCTTCCTTGCCTTCGGCGTCCCGGATTTCAATGCCGATTGTGTCGATGCCGTTCGCTCTGACCGCCTCAAAGCAGCCGATCGCCCGCAAACTTTTTGCGCATTACGGTCGCGCATTGATTGCCCATCGCTTTGGCGGGCCAAGGGCCACACAACTACCGACCATCAAGGTCGAGGACGCGATACGATCGAGTGTCTTTTGCTGGCCGCCTTGCATGCGGCCTACAATAAGCAAAAGTAAAATAAGCATTCAGTGAGGAAGGGGCCGAGCGGTCATGCGCGTCTATTTGGTTCAGCACGGAGAATCGAAATCCGAAGAAGAAGATCCGCAGCGGAAATTGACAGACAAAGGAATCGGCGAAGTACAGAATGTTGCCGATTTTTTGCGTCCATTGAAGCTTGCGGTCGATGCCATTTGGCACAGTGACAAAGCGCGCGCGCAGCAGTCCGCGGAACTGCTCGCGGGGGCGGTCTGCGTGCGGAATCGTCTCGTACAACACGAAGGCCTTGGCCCGAAGGACCACGTCGCCGCAACGAAACAAGCGCTCGAACAAACCGGCGCCGACTTGATGATCGTTGGCCATCTCCCGTTTCTCGGCAAACTCGTCGCCTTGCTCGTCACAGGCAGCGAAAAAAATGAAATCGTGGAGTTCCGATTTGGCGGCGTAGTTTGTGTCGAGCGCCGGGACGACAAAAAATGGAAGGTCGCCTGGATGGTTACGCCTTCGCTGCTTCACCGCTGATGTCAAATTAAGGCTAGAATGATAGCAAGGCGGCGCATGGATGATATCAACAAGGAAGAAATTGAGCGACGCCTTAGCGCGATGAGGTAGCGACAAGACGACCACGTGTCGATTTGCCTGAGATCCTGCTTGAGATTGCCGCTCGCACGGGTTTCACTGATGCCTTTACGCACATCACCGAACGCACGGCGCATGCGATTTTTGATTGCCTAATACTTGAGTGCAATGACTTTGCAGAAAATCGTTGTCTCGGCACGCTCGAAGATGGAAGCTAACAAGGACTCGCTCGAATCCCTATGACACTAAAGGTCACCAGTTCTGCCTAACTCCTGACCTTTTAGCCGGGCCACAAAAAATGTTCCAGGCGCAGTTTTGTCAGCCGGTCTTTTGCTTCCGAGGAGCGCGCACCAGCTGTGTTTGCCAGTTTTTTGTAGATAGCGACTGCCGAATTCCAGGCGCGCCGGTCTTCAAGGATCTGTGCCGCATCGAACCCGGCCCGGAAATACCAGAGCTGATCGCTGGCGGCGTCTTCGACAGCGAGCACGTCATAGTACTGGGCCAGGGCATCATCCTGTTTTCCCAATTTCTCGAAGCATTTTCCTTTTTGATAGAGAGCTTGTTGCTTCCATGCGGTGGTTAAGCCATCGCTCTGAAGGAGCGTGTCGAAGGCGCTGATCGCCTGCTCGTAGAGCTTCGGATCGTTGGAAGCCACGGTAAAGAGAGCTTCTCCTTTCTGATCCAGCGCCTCGAAACGAATATCGTTGGGCGGATTTTGAGAGAGGAGATCGTCGAACAGCACAATTGCTTCTCTTTCCCGCTTCGTCTGCCGCATCGTTGTTGCCTGTTCAAGCCGTGCCTGAAACTTGAGCGGTCCTCCGAGCTTATAAACATCCTCAAATAACGAAATTGCCCGGTCAACGGAAGCGGAATTAAGGCTCTTTCGCGCCGCTTCCGCGGCAAGAAAGAGAGCCGTCTCGACCAAGGGCGAATCCGGAGAGTCTTCTCTCACGAGCTCGAATTGTGTCTGTGCGTTTGGGAAGTCGTTTTCCCTGAAATAAAGCTCACCGAGCTTCAATCGGACCTCAGCTCTTGCCGGTGAGTCGGGATATCTCTGAAGGTAATCCTGCGCCAGCGCCTGCACCGTCCGAGGGTTCTGAGAGGGGTCATCCGCTGCGACGAAGAATTTTACCCTGTCCGCTTTTTCGTCTAGCTCCGGATTGCCAGTGTTCGCTACCTCGCGCAACGCCCGTTCTGCCCCGGACGGATCCGGCGATCTTCCGGTCAGGCGCACCTCGGCTTGAATCAGTCGGGCTTGAGTGGTTTCCGCGTGGTTCGGGAACCTCTGCAGAAACTTCCGTAGCGTGTCGTCGGCGGCAGGGCTTCCGGATTTCGCTTCCAAAACCCCTTTATCAAATAAAAGGTCCGCGATGAGGCTTTGATCCGGTTTCAGTTCCTCGAGTTTTTGGAGAGCCCGTTCAAACGAGGTTGTGTCGCCCAGCTGAAGACTGCAGACCGCCCAATTGAAGAGCGTGTTTTGGCGGTCGTACTCCGACGAGTTGGCGAGCTTCTGAAAGAGAGCTCGGGCTACAGGGACGTTGCCGCGCATATAATTCGCTTCACCGAGCAAATAGTCGACGCGGGATCGATCCTCGGGCGGGAGGTGAGGAGAACCGGCGACCAGAGTCTCAAGCTGCTTAATTGCGTCGTCGAAGTGTCCGGAGGCGATCTGCTGGCGTCCGAGTATCAGAGTTGCGTCAACAGTGGCAGGATGATTCGGAAACCGGTTGAGCAGGATTTGACAGTTTCGCGCCGCGTCACTTGCCAATCCCTGTTTGAGCTGCAGGCGCATGAGGTAGAAGAGAGCGTACGCCGGACGGTTCGGTCCGGAGGTTTCCGGATCCTCTCCAGCCCAGCGCTCGAGCTCGGAGGTTTCCGGGTTATCCTCTCGGGAGTAGATCTCGAACAGGTTCTCGAAAATGTCGCCGAGAATCACGCTTCTGGGCTGGTCCGAAATCAGCCTTTCCAGTTCGTTTTCGGCCTCTTCGAATTCCTGCTTTTGAGCGAGGATTTTTGCGAGCCCGAGGCGAGCGATCCCAATCACACGATAGGTCCGATATTCCGGTTTTTCGAGAACCGTGCGAAACGCGTCCGACGCTTCCGAGAGCCGGCCTTGCTTTAAGGCCAATTCACCTTCGAGGCAGACCTTTTCGATCTCGTTGCGTATGGAGTCAGTCTTGATTCTCGCGATGAGCTGTTTGCTCTTCGGAATCTGGCCTTCAGATAAAAGGATCTCTGCGGCCATCAGCTCTGCGCGCGGATCGGCCGTCTGCTCGTCGAAAATCAGCGGGTCAAGAGTCTGGAGTGCGGCATCCAGACTGCCGGTTGCTTTTTCTGTGTCGGCAAGGCCTAACCGTGCTTCGACCGCGTAAGGGCTTCCGCTTCCGATAAGGTTCGCAAAGTAAGAGCTGGCTTCTGTGAATCGACCCATGCGATAGGCTTCTTGTGCTTTCAGGAACGTTGCTTCGGGTCCCGTTGCGCTTTTCAGGATTTCCGCAGCTTCTGCAGGCAACTGAACCTCGAGCAGGCACCGGGCGAGCAGGAGTTTTGCTGCACCTGCCCTCGGTTCCGCCGGCTGAGTCGCCAGGAATTCGCGCAGTTTTGTGATGCTGACCTCCGGCACTCCGGTCTGATGTGCTTCAATCGCGTCGTCTAGCAGATCTGCTCGCAACGAATGGAGCGCAATTGGAATCGCGATCAGGAGTGCGAGGTGGAATCTCATTCAAGTATGAGAACGCGCTTCAGATAGCGGCCGGTGTGACTGCTCTCGGTCTGCACGATTTGTTCGGGTGAACCCTGGGCAATGACGCGTCCGCCCCCGGAACCGCCTTCCGGTCCAAGGTCGATAATCCAGTCTGCGGACTTAATCACCTCGAGATTGTGTTCGATGACAATCAGTGTGTTCCCCTGGTCGCGCAGCTTCAAGAGCACCTCGAGGAGCTTGTGAATATCCGCGAAGTGGAGTCCGGTTGTCGGTTCGTCGAGGACGTATACGGTGCGGCCGGTCGCTTTTTTCGCGAGTTCGGCCGCAAGCTTAACTCGTTGCGCTTCGCCACCGGAGAGTTGCGTGCCGGACTGGCCGAGCGTCAGATAACCCAAACCGACTGCGACGAGCGGTTCAAGCTTGTCGAAGATTGCCGGCACATTCCGGAAAAACCGGGCCGCTTCGTCCACTGACATTTTTAGGAGGTCCGAGATATTCTTTCCGCGGTAGGTGATCTCCAGGGTTTCGCGATTGTATCGCGCACCTCTGCAGACCTCGCATTCCACGTAAATATCGGCCAGGAAATGCATTTCGATCTTGATAACACCGTCTCCCTGGCAGTTCTCACATCGGCCTCCCTTCAGATTGAAGCTGAAGCGTCCACTATCGTATCCGCGAACTCGGGAAGCAGGTAGCTGGCTGAACAGATCCCGGATCGGTCCGAATGCGCCCGAATAAGTGGCGGCATTTGAGCGCGGCGTCCGGCCGATCGGACTCTGATCAATGACAATCGCCTTGTCGATTTGCTCGATTCCTTCAATTGACCGATGCGCACCGGGGCGATCCTTCGATTTGTAAAAATGCCGAAACAAAGCTTTTCGAAGGATGTCATCCACAAGCGTCGATTTTCCGCTTCCTGAAACACCGGTCACGCAAACGAGGCACCCGAGAGGGAACGAGACCGTGAGGTCTTGCAGATTATTTTCGCTGGCTCCAACGACCGTGAGCCACCCTTCTGCTCCCGGTTCGGGGATGCGACCCCGGTTGTAGAGTAGTCCCTTTGGCAGCACGCGGGCACGCGGGATTGGAATTCGCAGGCCACCGGAAAGATATTGTCCGGTCAGCGATTCAGGATTCTGCTCGATCTCGCGAATGGAACCGCATGCGACGATCTGGCCTCCTCGCGGGCCGGCCCCGGGCCCTAGATCGATGATGTAATCGGCCGCTCGAATCGTGTCTTGGTCGTGTTCGACCACCACAACTGTGTTGCCGAGATCGCGTAAGTGTTTCAGCGTCGCAATAAGACGGTCGTTGTCGCGCTGATGCAAACCAATGCTCGGCTCATCGAGCACGTATAGGACCCCGGCGAGCCCGGAGCCGATCTGTGTCCCGAGCCGGATCCTCTGCGCTTCACCCCCGGACAGCGTGCCGCTCTCCCGATTGAGCGTCAGGTAGCCAAGTCCGACTTCCACAAGGAAAGTGAGCCGGTTTCTAATCTCTCGAAGTACTTCTGTTGCGACCGCTCGCTGGTGCTTGGATAGAAGAATATTTTCAACGAACTTTTTCGCCTGTTCAATCGTCAGCCGGCAGAACCCGTAAATGTTCAGCTCTCGCTCGTTCAGGTCGCGGATTGTCACGGCGAGGATTTCCGGACGCAATCGCGCTCCGTCGCATAGCTTGCAGTTTCGGCGCGCCTGAAAGCTTTTTAGCCGCGCGCGGGTGAACTCGCTCTCAGTTTCGCGAAAGAGATGTTCCAGATGTCCGATTACTCCGTCAAATGGCCGCTCGGCGATCTTCTCCCCAAACGAGAACTGAATTGCGCGATCGCCCGTGCCAAAAAGAAGGGCATTTTTGAATTCGGACGATAAATCGGAGTACGGTGTTTCGAGGCTGATTCCGAAGGCGGCGCCCATCGCTTTCAGCTGCGCATTGTAGTACGTCTGCATTCGCTTGGCGGCTTTTCGCCACGGCGCGATCGCGCCGCCCGCGAGCGACCGTGTCTGGTCCGGCACAACAAGTTCAGGATCGAAAAATCCTTCGGATCCCAGGCCCTGGCATTCCGGGCAGGCACCGGCCAGGCTGTTAAATGAAAAGTGTTTGGGCGTGAGCTCAGGCAATAAAAAATCGGTCTTCGGGTTACAAAAATTGGTCGAATACGGAATATCTTCCCAGGGGATTTCGTCCGGAACTTGCCGGCTGACGATGATCCGGTTTTTCCCCCAAAGCAGTCCTGTATCGACCGAGTCGGCAAGACGACTGCGAACGCCCTCCCGGATCACGAGCCGGTCGACGACAATCTCAATCGTATGCCGCTGTAACTTTGCCAGCCGGATCGGTTCCGGTCGTGCGAGTTCGAGAATTTCGCCATCGATTCGGACCCGAACGAACCCTTCACGTTTGATTTTCTCCAGCACGTCCCTGAATTCGCCCAGTTCGTTCCGGATGATGGGCGCGATCACCAGGACTCGCGTCTCGTCGGGGTATGCGAGGATCTGGTCAACGATCTGCTGTGGAGTTTGCTTGAAGATCTTTTCGCCGGTCGCAGGGTCATGAGGCTGCCCGACAACGGCAAATAATACACGGAGATAGTCGTAAATCTCGGTCGTCGTTGCGATTGTGGAACGCGGATTCGCGACGGAGCTGCGCTGCTCAATCGCGATGGCGGGTGAAAGCCCTTCAATGAAATCGACATCCGGCTTTTCCATTTGGTCGAGAAACTGCCGGGCGTATGCGGACAGGCTCTCCACGTACCGGCGTTGACCCTCTGCATAGAGCGTGTCGAACGCGAGCGACGATTTTCCGGATCCGCTCATCCCGGTAAACACGACCAGCCGCTCCCGAGGAAACTCGACACTGACGTTCTTCAAATTGTGTTGGCGGGCGCCAACTATGCGAATCGTCTCAGCAGCCATCGGTTGAATACCGGTAAACCCTCACCAAAGCACAAGAGAGAACCGCCGACCAGTGGTTTTGGAAGGCAGGAGTTCAGGAGTCAGGAGTTCAGGAGTTGCAGAATGGGATCGCCGCTTACCGGTTCTGTGAATGGCGATGCCGGATTCGACTTGGCTAGCGGTAGATTTGACGCCAGTACTAGTTCCGCCAAGGCATTTACCCCCCTGAACTCCTGGCTTCTGAACTCCTGGCTCCTGGCTCCTGGCTCCTGGCTCCTGGCTCCTGACTCCTGACTCCTGACTCCTGACTCCTGACTCCTGACTCCTGACTCCTGACTCCTGACTCCTG
>Ga0209656_10002451_pt1 | contig 12001 bp, 2 predicted proteins | sample BogFormECP12_OM2_FD_188239 | JGI IMG/M metagenome (GOLD analysis project Ga0209656, IMG submission 188239) | Bog forest soil microbial communities from Calvert Island, British Columbia, Canada - ECP12_OM2 (SPAdes) (version 2) | ecosystem: Environmental > Aquatic > Freshwater > Wetlands > Bog ... | reverse complement strand
GGACAACTACTCAGAGCCCGACAGACCATGGTCCGAAAGGCTGTCGCAGGTATCTCAAGAATTGGGATCTGGTAGCGAACCTCCGGGGCCGGCGTTTGGCGGCCGGGACGGTTTTGCAAGTGCGATCAAAGATTTTCTGCAAACCCGGGTGGCTCTGCAGATTCATGGCGTCGACAGCAGCGGTCGACCACCGTTCAACGGCCCGACCGCAGTACTGCCGATGCTGGAAATACTTTGTCTCACCTACGAGACGGGGGCAAGCCCGTCGCAACAGCAGGTCGACTTTGGATCATTTAATCGCACACCGCTGAATTATCCAGATGCAGTCAACATTTATTTCTCAGACCTGGCCTGGAGCGGAACGAAGCCAACAACGAATGAGGTGTTCAGAGAGGATTTGTCGATCTTGGGGCCGAGCATGGCGGCGTATCTTTTGTACGACTACTTCCTGCTGCTGTCGCGGCAGGTGATCAACGGCCTGATCGACCCGGCGAAAGGGTACGAAGCGACCGAGCGACAGGCGTATCTGACGAGCCTCGAAGCGGCAGCCGCCGGCGATCTGGGCGTGGTGCAAATTGTCACCAACTATTGTGAGCGTATCATCGGGCAGGCAGCGCTGCGCACGTTGCTGGACGGACTCAACTATTCGGCCGCGGCCGGACTGGGATCGAGGTATCTGCTGCATGGGTTGCAGCTTCCCGATCCAAATGAGGTACCGGCGCATCCCACGCCCGCCAATATGCGCAACGTACCAACCAGAGGCCTGTACGAGCTGACGGGGCAGCAGTTTCCTGCCTCGTCCGGTGCTCAAGTGGTTTCCGCGACGTTGTCCTTTACGACGGCTACAACCACAAATATCCGGTCTGTCCAATTCGTTGGAGGGAACGGATCGAGTGCAACTACGCGTATCGAGTTGCCTGGCGTCGTGCCGCCGCCGCCATCGCCGGAATGGCGGATCCACGACGCTTCTCCGCTGCAATTAGACCCGGGAGTGATCACCGTGAGTCCCTTGCCGCCGCTCAGTCCGCACGCGCTTTACTACTCGCTTAAGAATCAAGTGGCTTGGGTTCCATTGAATGCGGGTCCAAGAACCATTCTGACCCTGCCGCAACAGTTGATGGACTTAATGCGCCGCGAGCAGATTAGGCTGGCTGTCACCACTGCGCAGCCGGACGCACATCTTCAGATGAGGGCCGCCGCCCCGGAGGCAAGGCTGGCGAATGCTCCCGAGTTGGATGTTGTTCCGAGCCTGCTCATCCGCCTCACGCTCTCGCAGGTTCCCGCCGAAGCGGTCGGCGCGGTCGGGGCGACCGGCTCGCCATCCACGGGATCGCCCAGCACATCCAGCTCGCCCAAATACCTTCCCTTTGTCTACGAAGTCGGCGGAACCGACGAGCAGACACGAGATCTCATCCACGACGCTCTCAACGAAGATCTCTCCAACGCGTCCATCCAGCTTCTCTATCCTGCAATGGGCTCAAGCTTCCTGCAATCAGAGCCGCTCGCCCCCGGTACGCTGGTGGCCAAAACCAACCTATCTACCCTCAATCAGGCGAGGGCAACCAACGTCGTCCAGTTACTTCGGTTCACCGCGCTGGAGAACCTCGCACGGTCCGATTTCGCTCCGGCGACGGACGTAAAGAACTTTCTGCGGTTGATTTGGGAAGTCAGCGTCGTGAACGCTCCGGGTTATTACCTGTTCTACGAGTCCGCCGACGGGCAGGACCTGCCAACGGACCTCTTCAGTACCCAGGGTGTCGACGGCAACGCGGCGCAGTTTCAGATCCTGGTGCAATTCGCCCAACCTCGACCGCGTCCGCTTTTGAACAAGTCTCAAAACTGCGTCTGGATTCCACAGGCGGCGACCGCGAACACGGTCTACGGCGCGGTTCTGACGCCTAATGAAGACCCGGTACCCCAGTACAGTCCGACATATCCCGCTGGGAGCGTGGCTTTCGATGTCGAATGGAGACAGGTGGTCCCCAGCCCCCCGCCAGTGATTCCAGTGGACGAACTGTATCAGATGGTCCAATCCGCGATATTGCCGCAAGGCGGGTATTTCTTTTCCAACTGGGGTTTACCAGCGGGCCCGACTAAGAACCAGCCCAACCTTCTGTCGAGGGCAGTACGAGGGCAAGAAGACTGGCGCTACACCTTCGCGCTTCCGATCAGCAGCTTCTTTGGCGCGCCCTCCCCACCGGATCACAACCGCTACTGCGTCATTGGACATGCTGTCAGCATCGGGTTCCGACTGGCCGATCTCTACGGCAATATGTTGCCGGAGGTCCATGTCGCGACCACCGATCCGCTCTACAATGATCCGCTGATCGGACTGGGCGAGTGGCCTGGCGTGCAGTTTCACTATCATATCGAGCGTGACTCCATGGAATCTGCAGCCCTGATACTCTCTGCTCTATTCGACCCCGCCTCGCTCACCCCGCAGGTTTTCAGCCCTCCCGGATCGCCGGCCACCGACGCAAACTCACCCACCGAGCAGTGGCGCGCGGTGCTGGACAGATACAACCTGATTTTGGCGCAGTTGAGAGATCCGAATACTATGGTGCTCATCAAATCGACTCTGACCGAAGGTCCGATTGGCGACCCAGCAAACATCAGAGACGAGTTGGAGAGGTTCGCTGAAGAGATCGAGATTCAGGTGCGCATCGCGACTGTTACCGGCGGTTCGCCGCCTCCGGACACATACGGTGGGCCCCAGATGGTGCCACAAATCATTCGCGTTCCGATTGCATTTAGCGCCATCCGGGCACTGAAACGCGACGTAATCCAAGTGGGAGTTTCGATAGAAGTCCGCAGAGACCCGAACTTGATCGATCCCGAGGTAAGCCGCCGGCTGCCGACAGCGGCTTGCATCACCTACTCTCCGATTCCGGACCTCCAGATGCAAGTCGCCTCCCCTCCTGGATCGCCGTCTCAACCCGGCGGGTTGTCGGCGTTCGCGCAGCGCTTCGAAACTGCTTTTTATGGATTTGATGGAATGTCCGGCATGCTGAAATTGGCTCAAAGTTCGGGAATCCAGGTAGCTTCGAATGCCGGCGAGACGGCCCCGTTTTGGGCTGTGCGGTTGAGTCCGAAGGCGGGAATCGCAGTCCGATTTAACCAGGACGGTATCGTCTATTTCGCACTGACTCCACTGAGCACCAGCCTCATTACGCAGAGCAGCCTCGCGACCAACCTGACATACACCGACGTCGATCTGGATGCGTGGGCTTACGAATTTTTGCAGGCCTACGACGCGTTCTTACTGCCGCGAAACGCTGTCGCCATCGCGATCCTCGATTTGCAGAACAATACAGATTACTTCGACCGGCTTATGTCGGCCAAAGACTCTCTGGCGGAGACGATCCCGCGGGGACTCGCCACTGTCCTGCAGAACCAGAATGACCTGGGCGATATCGTCAAAGCGCGAGAGCGGCTAACGCAGGCATTGCTGGAATCGCTCTCGAGCGCTTACTCGGTGTCGACGATCGCTCAGGCTCTGGCAAAGGTGTGTTCCGCCGGTCCGGAAAGTCTGGGAAGTCCCGGAAGAAAGCCGGCTTCGCTCTACGGCTCAGTTGGACCTCTGCCGCCGGCGTCTCCCGACAGCAGCACGGGTCCCAGGCAGTACACACTTTCGAATGGCGAACTAGACCTTCTTTCGGGCGACCGCTGGATGACGGTGCTGGTTTCGGTAGCGCACGCGCAACAGCAATCCGAGATCGTGTTGCCGCTCTGGTATCAGGCGAGCTTTCTCCAGCACGATTTCCAGACCGAGATTGACGGATACGTACCGTCATCCTGGCTGAAGTTCGTATTGTCGCCCCTGCTGCTGCCCGTCACGCCAAACAAGGACGCGCAGATTCCGATCCCGCAGCCCTTCTATCCGAGTTTGCCGATTCTGCGATCCCAGACGGCGGCGGGAGTCGAGGGGGCCTCATCATTGGAAGGGGGATTGAATGTTGAGAACGAAATCGCGGATGCGTTGCGCTGGAAGTATACGGTACAGATCGAGTACGATTGGGCCGCCCAGGACGAACTATTTTTTACGGCTGTCTTCAATCTCGGCGTGATTGAGGCTCCGTTCGCTGTATTCGAGGAACGGGAGACTCTTTTCGATGCGCTCGCTTTCTTCCGCCAGCAATACGCTTCCATATCGGGTGACCTCGGGACCATTCCACAGGAGGCGTATCCCGGGACGGGAGCGAGTTCTCCGGGACGGGCGGCAGATATTATCCGGACGTTCACTACCGCCACCGAACGAGTGGCGTGCGCGTGGCGGGGACACTTGAGCGGCAACACACCGGTCGCGAAATTCCTTGAAACCTCGCAAGTGATCCGTGACGAATTTTATATCCGACTGGACCGCGACCCTTCCTCAGGCGTCAACATCAAGACAACCTTGTATATATTCGGAAGAGCGGTTGACGGTTCGAGTCCAGAGTACTGGCCGCGTATTACGCCTGCAAACAGCACCGGATGGAGTCCCGATCCACAACCCTCCGGCTCACCGGGCGGTTGGTGGGTAGCGTCGCATCAGTTCAATCCAGACGCCGACTTCGATGTCCTGACGTTGGAATGGGGACCTCTCGATGTATTACAACGTCAGACCGCGATTCTGGAGGCGCAGGTGGTTCGGAATGCGAATCTCCTCGGGGACCCAGCGAATCCGACCAACGCGGCATTCGTGTACAGGACGCCGCAAGTCGAGTTTCGTAGTCCGATTGTCCCGCTGATCCGGCTCGATTCCATTCCCGTGTTGCAGCCAGACCCCAAGTCGCTCGCTTCCACGATCGAAAAGATCCTGACTCCAACGGTCCGTCTCGGACAGAGCATGCACCCGTACTTGAGAATCGGGGCAAGCTACGAGTTTCAACTGGGTCCGTCGACTCCCGGCAGGGAAACGGAAGGGATACGATCATCGAGCGCGATTCTACTGGCAGATGGGATTCAACTGCTTCGGGAGGGTTCACCGATAACCGTGATCTCAAAAGAGATCGCAAATGAACTGGCCGCGTGGCATCGGCGGACCGACCCTTCGCCGACGAAGGCGCTTCTCATCCTCTCTCTCAGCGTATTCGGCACGGTACATCAAGAACAGCTTCCGTTGGTCACGATCAGTCGCATCCCCATTGCCGTATCTCAGGTGAAGCGGTCCTGGTGGGCGGGCCAATAATCCGATCCCACTATGCAGGCAATCGAGAATATCCTCCCAATTCCGGATGCTTCGACGCGCGCATTGCCGCGCGAACTTCGGGACTTTCGGGACTATCACTCCGGCGAAACCTTACTCGTCTGCGGATGCGGCTCCTCGCTCCCGACGGTGGTATCGCCGGGGCGCTTTATCACGATCGGAGTGAACGACGTCGGTCGGTTGTTTCAGCCAGACTATCTGGTGGTTCTGAATCCGAGGCATCAGTTTAGCGGCGATCGATTCCGATACGTTGAGGAGAGTCGCGCCAAAGCAATTTTCACGCAACTCTCGCTCGGTCTGCGCCACCCGCACGTAGTTCCGATCCGGCTTGGCCGAAGAGGCGGCATCGACTTCGGCGATTCAAGCATCCTGCATTACACGCGCAATTCGCCGTACCTGGCCGTCTGCCTAGCCATGCACATGGGGGCGGCGCGGATCGGTGTCATCGGTGTCGATTTCACCGATAATCACTTTTTCGCAGCGACCGGGCGTCACTCGCTCAGCGGAGAGTTCGAGCAGATCGATCGCGAATACCATCGTCTTGCCGACGCCTGTGCGCGACAGGGGATCGAGATCTTAAATCTGAGTTCGTTAAGCCGGCTGACCGCGTTTCCGAAGATTGCGCCGGAGCAGTTTGCGGCCGCGACGTTTGTCGACCCGCTCCTGGCGTCCTCAGTTCGCGGGCGGCGGGTGTTTTTCGTTCATTACCGCTTTCTGAGCTGTGGTGAAGTGTTCCGGGATGGCCTGGAGCGAGCGGCCGATGATCTCGGTGTGCATCAAGCCGGCGCCTATTGGGACGACCCGAGCCTCCACGCGAAGGTGGAACAGTTTTCACCGGATCTTCTCTTTGTGGTGCATGGGCGCAAATTCCATCAGCGATGGGGAAGCCGTTTTGCACACCGGAACTCGGCGGTATGGCTGGTCGATGAGCCGTACGAAGTGGATGATACGAGCCGGTTCTCGGCTGAGTTCGGTACGGTGTTTGTGAACGACCCCGCCACGATGCATCGCCATCCCAACGCACACTATCTCCCCGTCTGTTATGATCCCCACGCCTGCGCGTACCTGCCGGGAGAAATTCGGCCCCACAGAGTCGGCTTTGTCGGTGGAGCGAATCCTGCTCGCGAGAGGCTTCTGAATGCGCTCGCGCAAAGGGACCTGCTCTCCTACGTGGTGGGCGGTCCCTGGAACATGCCGACCCTACGACATTTGACCCTGGCGTCCAACATTCCGGCCGACCGCACTGCGGCGTTGTACCGGGAAACCGGAATCATTCTAAATATTTTCCGCACCGCACACCATTTCAACCGCGATCGCGTCCAGCCATTCTCTCTAAATCCGCGTGTATACGAAGCGGCCGGTTGCGGGGCGCTGGTCGTATCGGAGCCGCGTCCCGAGTTGGCACGGCTATGGTGCGATGCGCCGGTATTCGACGGCGAGTACCAACTGGTCTCAACGCTCGAACGATTGTTGCAGGATGTGACCGCTGCGGATGAGCTGCGCCGCTCGTGTATCAAGAGCTTTCGCAAGCACACCTACGCCGCCCGGTTAAGCGCTGCCCTCGCCGCCGCTCTCGACTTGCGGGTTCCCGCGCCATTCGTACGCGCCGTCCCGAGCGAGCCGTCGGTCCCGATAATCGGATCCATGCCCCCACCGGCGTCCCTCACCACGGCCCCCACCGGCGTTTTACAACCTCCGGCCGGATGGGTGACGATCGGCGCCGGCGTGGCCACCGGCCCCGAGTCGAGTGTGACCCTCACGGCCGATGCGCTCGACGAAACCGGACTTGCTAGTGAGCAACCGTTTGCCGCAGTGCGGCTCTCGTTCGAGATGCGTCTGGATGAACGCTGCCGGTTCATCGCCAAGCTTCACCACGCAGTGCGCGGCGAACCGGTCGCCGACTCCTACCATCTACTTGCGACTCCGGAGCTTTCTTACGTGGCGCGGCACCATGTAATCCTCGCGCCGATCACGCTCGCACGCGATGCCTGGCAGCGCGTAGAGATGACCTGGAATGGCGGTGCGCTCACGGTCGCAATCGACGGCCGCGAGGCGTGCTGCTGCTCCGATGCATTGCTCGCGGCCGGTTACTGCTTCATCGGCGTGATTGACGGCTCGGCCGCGCTCCGAGCTCTCCGGATCGAATCGCCGCCGCCCGGGGATGCCCGGCCGGTCGCTGCCGGATGGTCGGTGCAGGGCACGGGGACGCTCAGCGGGTACGGGAACGATGTCATTCTATCGGCTGAACCCGGCGGCGCCGTCAGCCTCGTGAGCGAAACGTCGGCGAATGACGTTGAGCTGGCGTTCTCTGTGCGGCTCGATGCCGGAGCGCACTTTATCGCGAAGATTCACCACCAGACGGTCGACGATCCCGACGCGAATTCTTATCATCTCATCAGCACGCCGGAACATGGCTACCTCGCGCGGCATCATCGCGTCCTTGCCAACGTACGACTCGAACGGTGCGCTTGGCAGCAAGTGCTGCTGCGCTGGGTCGACCAACGCCTCTCTCTGTTGGTGAATGGCCGGCGCTGTGCAGGCGTCGGGGACAACCTGTTGCAGAGCGGGTACTGCGTAGTCGGCGTCACGGCGGGAAGCGCCGAACTGCGCGGCCTCACCGTCCGCGATATGTCGGCCTCCAAGGAGCGCGGCGTACCTGGCATCGCCGCCGCGACGCCGCAGCCAGGCCGGGATCCAATGCCGTTCACCACGATCCCGCGCCGCAACCTGATCTATCACGTGTGGCCCGTGCGCGGCGACATGTGGCGGTGGAATGTCGAGCAGCTGCGATCGCGGATCGATATCTTCAACGGCCGGCGCATTATCGGCATCGTCCACGACGAGCGGTCCGAGGATCCGGATGAAGTGCGCAAGGCGTTCGCTGGCCATGGATGCGAGTTTGTGGTGGCCCGCAACGGTCCCCCGGGCGAGGGCCTGACGTTCCCATCGATGCTAGCCCAGGTGCGGTCGCTCGACCCAAACGAGGTCACCTTTTATGCTCATGCGAAGGGCGTGAAGTACGAGCCATCGATTCCAGGTCCCGTGCGGCGATGGGCGGAAACGCAATACCGCACCGGCCTGGACCACTGGCCTTCGGTCCGCTCACAGCTAGAGCGCTTCGCGATGACCGGCTCTTTTAAGATCCTTGGTCGCTTTCGCGTGCATCACTATGCCGGCGACTGGCATTACAGCGGCACCTTCTTCTGGCTCCGTCACGCTTTTGTTTTCGCGCGCGAAGTCGGGAACCTGCAGACCTTCTACGGATGTGTCGAGGCCTGGCCGGGTATGCACTTTCAGCGAGAAGAGACGGGCTGCCTGTTCATGGACAGCCTGCGGCAACTTCCGTACCATGAAGAATTTTGGAAGGCGTTCGGAGACAAGGCGTTCGCGCATTGGGAAACAACGCACCCGGCGCCGCGCCCGCCCGCCGACCTCGTGACGCCGCCAGCTTTCGAGGGCTGGACTACGCCGCGTCTGGAGCAGCAGCCGGAGGAATTCGCCTGGTTGCTCGACGAGCTAGCCCCAATATCGCCGCGGCACGTGCTGACCATCGGCTCGATGCACGGTGGGGTCGAGTGGCATGTTGCGCGCCGATTCCGGGCGCTCGACCGCGACGTCCACATCACGGCGGTCGACATCGTAGCACTGCCGGAACTGCTCGCGACCCTCGACGATGCCCGACACCGCTTCAGCCAGTCGATCGAGCTTGTCATCGGCGATTCGACCGCGATTGCTACACGCGCGCGGCTTGCCCAGCAATACGACGTGGTGTTTATCGACGGGGACCACAGCTATCGCGGCACGCGGGCCGACGTCGAGTTCGCGCTCAGCCGGTCGCCGCGGCTCATTGCCTTACACGATATTTCTGACTCAGACTGGCATGCACAGGCACGCTGCAGCGTGTCCAGGGTCTGGGAGGAGCTCCGCAAGCGGTACTCGACCGAAAATCGAGTAGTCGGCGACTGGGGCGGGATCGGGATCGTGCGTTTGTAAGTCGCAAGCCCTCGCTCATAGCGTTGGAGATCGGATGTGCGAACTTTTAAGCACTCTTTCATTGCACTCCGTACGCATCCTTTTATGATTGCGGGCTAAACAAGGTCGATTTCAGTTACACTCATTGCGAACGAACCGCGATCGGCCGCATCCAGGTTAGATTAGGTTCGGGGTCGCTCTTTGCAGAGCATATCTTCTCGCGCCTTCAGCGCTCGTCCGCCCTTAAATCGGTTCCTGGGGTTCCGCTTCGCTCCACCCCAGGCTTTAGTCCGGTCGCGCCTTCGGCGCTGAAGATCACCGCTTCGTTAAACTAGCGCTTATGGGGTTGAAACCCTGGGCTCAGCTCTTTTGCCCCCTCGGCTTCGGGGTCCAGACATTCTCTTGTCTTTGTTGTGACGCGCATCGGCAATGAGGAACGCTTAGCGCTCGGGTGCTGCCAGCACCGCACGGCTTTGTGAACCCTACCCATCTCGCCCTGTTCGGCGTTTAAGCTGTCGCTCGAATGCATCTACTGCCCGGAACGCAAGTTCGGCGGCAGCGTTCACGTCTGTAATGCTCGGTTGCAGCTGCAAAAAATATTGCCATGCGCGATCCTCGTAAGTTTGCGAATCGGATTCTTTGCTCATGCTGAAGACCATAGTCAGAACGCTATGGCCTGGTGAATGATAATTCTGCGTGGCTGGGGTATGATTTATCGTGATAACAACCAAGCGGTTGATGCTCATCGTTGTAGGCACCGCTGCCCAACTCGGCCTGGCCGTGCTCGGCCGAGGCGGGTTCACGGCCTTCTTCTCTCAGCCGGCATTGGTCGCTCTGGCGATCACACTCTTCGGCCTGTCTGGCGTAGCGCTTTTCGCCGGCGGAAATCTCAGCCCGGGTGTGCGCGAGGATCGTAGCAACCGCTGGGTCCTCGTAGCCTTTGTCCTGATCGGGTTGCTGGACATTTATCTGCCTGCTTACGCTGACCGGAAGGACTTCTGGACCATCGACGGCGACACCATTCGCTGGCTTGGTGTCTTTCTCTTCGCGGCCGGTGGCGCGCTGCGGATCTGGCCAGTTTTTGTGCTGGGCCATCGGTTCAGCGGGCTGGTCGCCATCCAGCCCGGACACACGCTGGTCACCGGCGGTGTCTATGGTATCATCCGCAACCCCAGCTATCTGGGGTTCCTCGTTAACTCGCTGGGTTGGGGCCTAGCCTTTCGTTCGGGGGTCGGCGTGCTGCTCACGGCTCTCCTTATACCGCCGCTCCTCGCGCGCATCGGTGCGGAAGAGAGGCTGTTACGCTCGCAGTTTGACGGCGAATACGATACCTACTGCGCCCGCACCTCGCGGCTGATTCCCTGGCTCTATTAGCTTAAATTCCGAATTTAAAACCGCAGATTCCGTGGAATCTGCGGTTACCTCTTATCTTCGGTTTTTGGTCTTGGCCATTAAATCATCGACCGCAAAGACCGGCGCAGAACAAGCCTTATCCGTGCAGAGGAAAGCCGCCGCTCGGCTTAGGGTTGGGTACTCGACATCCGGGTTTGGTAACCCGCCCTCACGCTCGTCTAACCACTCGACCCGTTTGTAAATTGTCGGCTCTTGAACGGCAGCGGCAAATAGCCTTTGTGCCGCAGTGTCATCCTTTCGGCCGACAACCGTGATATGTAATGGCGGAGATGCGATTTCCCTGTCGGCGAGCAGGACGCCGGCGACCAGAAATCCGCGGTGGTCCGTCACTCCTGGCGTCGCGAGAAACCGCATCGCACGCTCAGCTACCTCCCGGTATTCCGAATTGCCGGTGTAATGCCACAACAGATTGGCGAGCCGAACAATGCCGACGTTTTCATCCAATTGTGGCTTTGGCGGTAGCGCCCCATTCCGAGCGGATGTGATGTACCCAAGGTCGCTCGCAAAATTCGCTGAGATGAATTTGACGGCACGCTCGGCTCTCTCAAGCCAGGCGCGATCGGCTGTGCTAGCATACAATGTCAGAAAGGCTCGACCCATCGCCAGCGTATCCCCGAGATATGGCCCTGCGCCATCCATCTCATCGTGTCGAAAGCCGCCATCGGAAAGCGCTCGATGGGCGCAGACCCAATTCGCCGCTCGGACAGCATCGTCGAGGCAATCCCTTTCACCCGAGACGGCGTAGAGTGTCGTGAGCGCGTTTATCGCCCAGCCGTTCTCACGGGAGTAGACGTGAACATCAATGCGCGGTATACCCCGCTTCCGCCGATCCGAATCGTTAAGTTGAAAGTACTCGCCTCCGTGTTCGCCCGGAATCAGATCCGCGTCCTGACTGGTGTAAAATGCGCCGTCGGGCGATGTGAGGAAATTTCTTAGGTATCCGCGGATCCGGTTGGCCGCCTGAAGGTAGGCTTCGTCGTGCCAAAAGGCGAAGGCCTGCGCATAAGTACGCAAATCCTCGGCCTGCATTTGCATGATCTTTTCGAAGTGTGGATGCTGCCAGTCCCCGTCCGTTGAATACTGGTATACGCCGCCCCATGCCGGATCCATCAGATTAAGCTGGGCCGCGAGCGTTTCCTGCGCCATTCGTTCAAAGGCTTGGTTTCCTTGGGCGGCCTCGGTCATGCAGTACTCGATCGTGTCCCAATCGAGAAACTTCTGAACGGTGCCCCATCCATGGTTCGTGTGGTCGTAGTCATCGATTAAGATTTGCTGCAACTGGTGTTGCGCATCGGATCCCAAAGCTTTTTCGTGGCTGGCTGTCAATGGCGTCTCGATAACCACCGAGGGACCCGGCGTCGGGTCATCAATGATGGCTTGCAGCATCGAAGCCATCGGGAGCGGAGGCAGGTAGCCTCGCCGTTTCAC
>Ga0209656_10002449_pt1 | contig 12002 bp, 11 predicted proteins | sample BogFormECP12_OM2_FD_188239 | JGI IMG/M metagenome (GOLD analysis project Ga0209656, IMG submission 188239) | Bog forest soil microbial communities from Calvert Island, British Columbia, Canada - ECP12_OM2 (SPAdes) (version 2) | ecosystem: Environmental > Aquatic > Freshwater > Wetlands > Bog ... | reverse complement strand
CGCACCAAGCCTTCGACCATACGGGCGCAGCTGCTGTTCAAGAGCGGCGACAAGTACCTCGCGCGCAAGCTCGCGGAAACGGAGCGCGCGCTGCGCCTGCTGCTCTACATTTACGACGCCCGCGTGATTCCGGTGCGCTATGCAAACGGCAGGGTCGACGTCAAAGTGATCACCAAGGATGTCTGGACCTTGAGTCCGGGCGTGTCCTTCGGCCGCGCGGGCGGGACGAACAGCACCAAATTCAACCTGCAGGAAGAGAATCTCCTCGGCTGGGGCAAGGAGATCCAGGTGTCGCATGGCAGCACGGTCGACCGCACCAGCACGACCGTGGCCTGGACGGACCCGAATGTCTTCGGCTCGCGATGGACCTCGGCCTTGAGCTATGCCGATTCGAGCGACGGTTCGCAGCGTTCGGCACTGCTGCAGCGTCCATTCTATTCGCTCGATGCGCCGTGGGGGGCGAAAATCTCGGCGGTGAGCTTCGATCGCACCGTTTCCCGCTACAACCTGGGAAATATCGTGGATCAATTCAATGACAATGAGTCGTCCTACGAGGTCTCGGGCGGCATTTCCAACGGATTGATCGACGGCTGGACCAAGCGCTTGACCTTCGGCATGCGCTATGACCGCAACATATTCCTGCCCACGCCGGTTACTTCCACCCCGGCGCAGCAGCTGCCGCCGGACCGAACTCTGTCGTACCCCTTCGTCGGTTTCGACATTCTTCAGGACAAGTACAAGAAAATCGGCGACCAGAACCAGATCGGCCGCGCCGAGGATTTTTACTTCGGCAGCGAAGTCACGGGCGAAGTGGGCCTGTCGAACGGGGCATACGGCGCGGACCGCAACGCCCTCATGCTGTCCGCGAAGGCCCTGCACGGAACCGAATTGACCGACCTGCAGCAGCTGTTCCTTGCGAGCGACTTCTCGACGCGCATCGAGGATGGCCGCGCGCGCAATTTGATCGCCGATGCGGCGGCCAAATACTATTGGCGCTGGCGTCCGGATTGGCTGCTGTACGCGGGACTCTCCGGGACTGTTACCGATTCGCTCGATCCCGACATGCAGCTTCTCCTCGGCGGCGACAACGGCCTTCGGGGTTATCCGCTGCGCTACGAGTCCGGTACATCCCGGGCGCTGCTAACCGTGGAGCAGCGGTTCTATACCGATTGGTACCCGTTTCGCCTGGTGCGAGTGGGAGGCGCAATATTCACCGACGTCGGCCGCACTTGGGGCACCGGGGTGATCGGCAACAGTGATCCGGGGCTGCTGCGGGATGTCGGATTCGGGCTGCGGCTCGGCAATACGCGTTCCGGTCTCGGCAACGTACTGCACATCGACTTCGCTTTTCCGCTCAACAACATCGCGGGAATCGCGAGGTTCCAATTTCTGGTGCAGACCATGCAAAGCTTCTAGGGTCCCAAGCGATGCGCACGCTCACTTAAGCGGCCTTGCGGCGTCGTGAGTAGAGCCACAGGAAACCGAAGCACACGGCGAAGTTGAGAACCCACCACCACAGCTGCCGGGCCGAGTTTTTGTCCTCGGATTGGCCGGCGGGGGCGGCGACTTGCAGCGTGCCCTTGAGGCTTTGCTGCGCCGCGGCCCGAACTACCTGAAACTCGATGGCCGCGGCTCCCGGGAGCGTCAGATCCTTGGTCTGCAGCGTGTAGCTGCCGTCGGTTTCGGCGACGGCCGGGTGCGCCGCGCCGCGCAGCACCACCGTGACGGCCGCGTCCCGCACGGGCGCGTTATCGAGCAGACGGCTCAGATGAAGGGTCATCCGATCGCCATGGGCCACCCCTACGATCAGGAGATCGGCCGAACGCGCCTCCACCCGCGGCGCTGCCGGCGACGGTGCGGCCGCCGGCGTGCTCGCCGCGTCCGCGGCGGCCGTGCGTGACATGCCCATCGACGCCGCGAGCGCACAGACCCAGCCCAGTGCGGCCAGACGCGTCAAAGCAAAACGCCCCAAATGGCCATGGCGGTGCCGAGGACGCTGGAAACCACGCCGAATAGGGGGAAGAGGCCCTTGCGCGCCAAGAAATACAGGGAACACAGCACCAGTCCGAGTTCCAGCAAGCCCTCGCCGATGTCGTACCGCAGTGCACGAATTTCTTCGACTTTGGATTCGTCCTCTTTCGCGTGGGCCTCCTCCTGGATTTTCGCGGCGTCGGCTGCGTATTTGTCGCGGGCCGCCTGCAGCTTCTGCACCGGCGCCGCCGACTTGTCAGGATCGGAACTCAAGGTCTGCAGCAGGGTCAGCGCCACGTCGCTGGAATATTCCCTGATTTTCTTGGCCTGGTAGAAGGCCCATTGATCATTCGATTCGGTTCTATGAATGACGGCCCCGGTGTGCGCACGATGCGAGGCAATGGTGACCACCGACAGCAGAATGCCGACCACTCCGACGAGAATTCCAACACGGCGAGTATCGGGATCGGCGGTATGTTCGGGTTTGACTTCGATTTCAGGCATGGCTCGACGATATCCTCATTATTGAAACGAAATTCGCGCGGGTGACGCGGGATTATTTGACGACGCGCAGGCGCGGATTGGCGCGCGCGATGCCGAGGACGCCGCTGCGCACTACTTCGACGATTTCGCCGAACGCGGACGCCTTGGCGATGAATTCACCGATTTCAATTTCAGTGCCCGCGAGCTCCACGATGTAGCTCGAGGGATCGGAAGACAGCACCCTGCCGCCGACGCGGCGCACCAGCGCCGCCACGGCCTCGATGCCATCGGCCGCGATCTGCAGCTTGATCAACAGCAATTCGCGAGCGAGAGCGTCGCCGCCGGTCAGGTCCTCGACCGCCACGACATCGACGAGCTTCAGGAGCTGGGCGTTGATTTGAGCAATGACCGCATCGGAGCCGATGGTCACCAGAGTGACGCGCGACACGGTGGGATCATTGGTGGGGGCCACCGACAGCGATTCGATGTTGTAGCCGCGAGTCGATATCAGACCGGTAACGCGTGTCAGCGCGCCTGCTTCGTTCTGCAGGAGTATTGCTATGAGGTGCCGCATGGATCGTCAAGCATACGGGAGCGTGGCACTTGGGCGCCAGGGCGAGAACTGCTAGTCTTTCCCGGTGAAAGACCGTTACGACATGTTAAATCCGGCTGCGCACCCGCTCGCGGGCACCACCATGACGGGCGCGGATATGCTGGTGCAGGTGCTGGCGGACGAGGGCGTCGACACCATTTTCGGCTACAGCGGCGGCGCCATTTTGCCGATTTACGACGCGGTATTTCGCTTCAACCAGGAGCACCAATCCGCGATGCCGCTGATCGTGCCGGCCAATGAGCAGGGGGCGGGATTCATGGCTGCCGGGTACGCTCGCGCCAGCGGCAGGGTCGGCGTGGCCCTGGTGACCTCGGGTCCGGGGGCCACCAACACGGTGACCCCGGTGCGCGATTCCATGGCCGACTCCGTTCCCATCGTGGTGATCTGCGGCCAAGTGCCCACGACCGCCATCGGCACGGATGCGTTCCAAGAGGCGCCCGTCCCGAGCATCATGGGGGCGGTGGCCAAGCACGTTTTCCTGGTCACCGACCCGATGAAGCTGGAGGCCACCGTGCGCACGGCGTTCGAAATCGCCCGCACCGGCCGCCCGGGCCCGGTTGTGCTCGATGTGCCGAAGGACGTGCAGAACTGGAAGGGCGTTTTCCATGGCGCGGGAAGCCTACCCGTGCCTGGCTACCGTCAACGGATGAATCGTCTCGAGTCGAGCAAGGTGCCGGAAGCGGCGTGCGCCGACTTCTTTGCGGCCCTGAGTGAGGCCAAGCGCCCGCTCATCTACGCGGGCGGCGGCGTCATCAACGCCGGCGCGGCGCCGAGCTTGCGCGAGTTCGCCAAGGAATTTCAGGTGCCGGTCGTCACCACCTTGATGGGGATCGGCGCCGTCGATACGGCGCACCCCTTGTCCATGCGCATGTTGGGAATGCACGGCGCGGCGTTCGCCAATTATGCGGTGGACGACTGCGACTGCCTGCTGGCGTTCGGTGCGCGTTTCGACGACCGCGTCGCCGGCAATCCGGCGAAATTCGCCGCGGGGGCCAAATTCATCGCCCATTTGGACATCGATGCGTCGGAAATCAACAAGGTCAAGCGGGTGGACTGGAGTCACGTGGGCCTGATGCCGGACGCGCTGCTCGCTCTGCTCGAGCACGGCAAGCGCATGGGCTTCAAGCGCGATTGGTCCGTGTGGCGCCGGCATTGCGAAGACCTGCGCTCGAAGTACGCCATGAACTACGATCGCGGCAGCGCGTTGATCCAGCCGTATTACGTCATCGAAGAAATCAACCGGCTCACCAAGGGCGAAGCCATCATCACCACCGGCGTGGGCCAGCACCAAATGTGGTCGGCGCAGTATTTCGATTTCCGCAGTCCGCGGCTCTGGCTGACCTCGGGCAGCATGGGCACCATGGGCTTCGGGCTGCCGGCGGCCGTGGGCGCCCAGTTCGCCCAACGCAATCGTTTGGTCATCGACATCGATGGAGACGCCAGCATTCGGATGAATGTCGGCGAACTCGAGACCGTGACGACCTACGATCTGCCCATCAAAGTGGTGGTGTTCAACAATTGCGGCGACGGCATGGTCAAGCAGTGGCAGAAGCTGTTCCACAGCGGCCGCTTGAGCGCCAGCGACAAGAGTTTGCACACCAAGGACTTCGTCAAGGCGGCAGTGGCCGACGGCTTCAAATACGCCGTGCGGCTCGACAAGAAGGCCGATGTGCCGCATGTCGTCGATGAGTTCATCCATTTCAAGGGCGCCGCCTTCCTCGAGGTCATGATCGATCCGGATGCCGGCGTGTATCCCATGGTGGGTCCGGGCCAGGCGTACGCCGACATGATTACCGGCGAACACATTCCCTCGCGCACCCGGGTCGACATCAAAGCCCCGGATGAGTCGGAAATGTTCTAAGAATCGCTCGGGACCGGCGCTACCAGGAGCCGATATTGGCCATGGTGGTCCAAGGCTCCGCCGGCGCGAGCGCCGCGCCCTTCTGCAGCAGTTCGATCGAGATGCCGTCCGGCGAGCGCACGAAGGCCATGCGGCCGTCGCGCGGCGGCCGGTTGATGGTGACGCCGTGATCCATCAAGCGCCGGCAAGCGGCGTAGATATCGTCCACCGCGTACGCCAGATGCCCGAAATTGCGGCCGCCCGAATACTGCTCCGGATCCCAGTTGTGAGTCAGTTCGACCTGCGCATCGTCATCGCCGGGAGCCGCGAGGAACACCAGCGTGAAGCGTCCTTGGGGGTAGTCGCCGCGCGATAGTTCGCTGAGGCCGAGCGCGTCGCGATAGAAGTTCAGGCTTTGTTCGATATCCTTGACGCGTACCATAGTGTGCAAATATTTCATGGGCGGTTGTCCTCGTGAAGTGTGGAAATCTGGAGGAAGCAATGCATAAAAGCAAACTGGGCGGATTCATCATCGACTGCCAGGGCGACGATCTGGCTGGCGCCGCCGATTTCTGGGGCGCCGCACTCGGCATGCCGGTGCGCGAATTGCCGCCGGCCGAGAGCGCCACCTACAAACGACTCGAGGATTCCCGGCACGGTCTGGACATCGAGGTGCAGATCGTGAGCCATCCCAGCCGCGTGCATCTCGACATCGAAACGGACGACATCGAGGCCGAAGTTCGCCGGCTGGAGAAATTGGGTGCGAGAAGGGTCCAAGCCATCCAAACCTGGTGGGTCATGGAGGCCCCGACCGGGCAGCGATTTTGCGTGGTACGCGCCGCCTCCACGGCGTTCGCAGAACGCGCCACGCAGTGGCCCTGAACCCCACGCCGCCGCCGCCCCGATGTTGCTTATCTGTCACAAAATGGCGACAGATTTGACATAGCGCTTCGCCCCCGAAGCCTGCTGCATAACTATTGGATTTTTCTATAATATCTGTTAGCATCATGTCGACGGCGCACCCTGATTTTGTAACCAGCGTTACTTAGTTGCAACACTGGATTGATACAAACAAGGTGGAACGTAAGGGCAATATGCCCCGTACGTATCTTCCAATTACGGACGTGTCGGGTTCTTACCCTAGCACCTGTTCCACTCGAATTCCCCGGCAAGCCCGGGGATTCTTTTACCCCCCGCAGGTATTGTTAAGGGTGTGAAGGCACTGCTCAACTCCCTGTACTTCCGCGTCATCGTCGCCATTACCCTGGGCGTGCTGCTGGGCGCGCTGTACCCGCAAGCCGGCGCCGCGATGAAACCGCTCGGCGATGCCTTCATCAAGCTCATCAAGATGTTGATCGCGCCGGTCATCTTCTGCACGGTGGTGTCGGGGATCGCGGGCGTCGAAAACATGAGAAAGGTCGGCAAGACCGGCGGATTGGCGCTCGTCTACTTCGAAGTCATGAGCACGGTGGCGCTGGTCCTGGGGCTGGTGGTGATGAACGTGCTGCGCCCGGGAAGCGGCATGAATGTCGATCCGCGCACTCTCGATACGGCTTCCCTGGCGGCGTATACCGGTCCGGGCAAAATGCAGTCCGTGAGCGATTTCTTGCTCAACGTCATTCCCACGACGGTGGTCGACGCGTTCGCCAAGGGCGAGATCCTTCAGGTGCTGCTGTTCGCGGTGCTGTTCGGCTTCGCGCTGCAAGCCATCGGCCGCGGGGGCGCGGTCATGCTGGGCTTCATCGACGCGCTGTCGCAGGTGCTGTTCGGGATCGTCGGATTCATCATGAAATTGGCGCCGCTGGGCGCGTTCGGCGCCATGGCGTTCACCATCGGCAAATACGGCTTCGGTTCTCTGCTGTCGCTTGGGCTTCTGATGGGCTGCTTCTATGCAACCTGCCTGCTCTTCATTTTCGGCGCCCTCGGCGTGGTGGCACGCCTGCACGGCTTTGGAATTTGGCGATTCGTCAAATACATCGGCGACGAATTATTCATCGTCCTCGGGACCTCGTCCTCGGAGTCGGTGCTGCCGCGAATGATCGCCAAGCTGCAGAAGCTCGGGGCGGGCCAATCGGTGGTGGGGCTGGTCATTCCGGCGGGGTATTCGTTCAATCTCGACGGTACCTCGATCTACCTGACCATGGCGACACTGTTCATCGCACAGGCCACCAACACGCCCATGAATTTGCCGCAGCAGCTCACGCTGCTGGCGGTGCTTCTGTTGACCTCCAAGGGAGCCGCGGGTGTGACGGGCAGCGGCTTCATCGTGCTGGCCGCGACGCTGTCCTCCGTCGGCACCCTGCCGGTGGCGGGTCTCGCGCTGATTCTGGGCATTGACCGCTTCATGTCGGAGGCGCGCGCCCTGACGAACGTGATCGGCAACGGCGTCGCCACCCTGGTGGTTGCCAAGTGGACCGGCGAGCTGGATGCCGCCACCTTGCACCGTGAGCTTGCCGGAGAGCCGCCCTTGGAGCGGCCCGCCGCCGCGACCTAGCGCCGCCCCGCCGCGTTCGCTTAATCTAGAGTTTGTCGAAAATCGGAAGGACCATTGATGCGTATCAGCGACGGCTTCACGGATGCGATCGGCAACACTCCCCTGATTCGCCTGCGTCACGTGAGCGAAGAGACGGGGTGCGAAATATTGGGAAAGGCCGAATTCATGAACCCCGGCGGTTCGGTGAAGGATCGGGCGGCAAAGTGGATCGTGTTGGACGCCGAGCGGCGCGGCCTATTGAAGCCCGGCGGCACCGTGGTCGAGGGGACCGCGGGCAACACGGGAATAGGCTTGGCGCACGTATGCAATGCGCGCGGCTATAAATGCGTGATCGTCATGCCGGACAATCAGGCGGCCGAGAAATATCAAATCATCGAAGCCCTGGGGGCGCAATTGCGCAAGGTGCCCGCCGTGCCCTACAGCAACCCGAATCAATACCAAAAAGTGGCCGGCCGCCTGGCGCAAGAACTCCCCGATGCCATATGGGCCAATCAATTCGACAATACCGCGAATCGCGACGCGCATTTCGAATCGACGGGTCCCGAGATTTGGCGCGATACCGGCGGGAAAATCCACGCCTTCTGCGCGTCCACGGGCACGGGCGGCACGCTGGCGGGCATTGCCAAATTTCTCAAGTCGAAGTCCGGCGCGGTTCGAATCGTTCTGGTCGATCCCCCGGGAAGCGCGCTGTACCACTACATCAAGGACGGCGAGCTGAAAACCGACGGCGGCACATCGATCACCGAGGGTATCGGCACGGGCCGCGTGACCGCCAATCTCGAGGGCGCGCCGATCGACGATGCGCTGCGGATCGCGGACGCGCAAACCATGCATTTCGTTTATCGGCTGCTGCGCGAGGAAGGCTTGCTGCTCGGCAGCACCGCGGGCATCAATGTGGCGGCGGCGGTGATGCTCGCCAAGCAGCTGGGTCCGGGGCACACCATTGTCACGATCTTGTGCGACGGCGGAGCGAAGTACCAATCGAGGCTGTTCAACAAAGATTGGATCGCCGAGCGCGGCTTCGCCGAAGCCATCCGCTAGACCGTGAGTTGAGCAGCCTGCGCGCGCTCCTGAGCCTATGCCGTGCGCGACAGGTCGACCGCCGTGTCGGCGTTGAACCAGGCGAGCGAGGAGTGCAGCCCCACGACATCGCCCACGATGAGCAAGGCCGGCGATTCCAATTTCGCGCCGGATGAGGCATCGCGGATGGTGGCGAGAGTCGCGGCAATGACGCGTTGGTTTGCCGTCGTGCCTTGCGCGATGACCGCGGCCGGCCGGGTCGCCGCGGCACCATGCTCCTGGAGCTTCGCCACGATGTGGTCGAGGCGCGCCAGGCCCATGTAGAACACCGCCGTGGTTCCGGGCGCGGCGAGTGCGCGCCAATCGGGCTCCTCATCGGGTGCCCCGCCACTGCCCTGGGCGTGTCCGGTGACGAAACTCACGCTGTGCGCGTGGTCGCGATGAGTCAGGGGAATTCCCGCATAGGCGGCCGCCCCCAACGCCGCGGTGATGCCGGGCACCACCGAGAAATTGATGCGGGCCGCCGCGAGCGCCTGCAGCTCTTCCCCGCCGCGGCCGAATACAAAAGGATCGCCGCCCTTCAGGCGCACGACGCGCTTGCCCTGATTCGCGTGTTCGATGAGCAAGGCGTTTATTTCCTCCTGCGTGTTGCCGGGCTTGCCGGCCGACTTGCCGACACAAATGCGTTCGGCATCGCGACGCGCCAAATCGAGCACCGCTTCGGACACCAGCCGGTCGTGCAGAATCACATCGGCGTCTTGCAGCGCGCGCAGCGCCTTGAGCGTCAAGAGCTCCGGATCGCCGGGACCGGCGCCCACCAGCCACACCTCGCCCGCGGCACGCGGCGCGGTCGAGGCGGCCGCCAGAAGCTGCTGCGCGATGCGCTGCGCGCCTTGGCCGTCGCCTTCGATGAAGCGCCGCGCCGCCGGCCCGTCCACCACCGCCTCGAAGAACCGGCGCCGCGCGCCGGTGCTGCGCAGTTTTTGCCGCGCGGCCCCGCGCAGCGTCTGCAGCCAAATGGCCAGTTTGCCGATTCTCGCCGGGATGAGCGCCTCCAGCCTTTCGCGCACGCGGCGCGCCAATACCGGCGAGGCGCCGCCGCTCGAGACCGCGACCAGCACGGGATCGCGATCGATGATCGCAGGCACGATGAAGCGCGATGCTTCGCGGTCGTCGACCACGTTGACGGGAATGTTGCGCGCTTCGCTCAAGCTGGCGATCCAGCGATTCACCGCTCGGCGCGAGGTTGCCACGATGACCAGACGCGCTGCGTCCAGATCGGCGGGAGCGAATTCCCGGATGGCGAGCCTCAGCTTGCCGGCGGCGGCGCGCTCCATGAGGCCCGGGGCAATTTCCGGGGCAACCACGCTGATCAAGGCGCCGGTACGCTCGAGCAGAGTGACCTTGCGCAGCGCCACCTCGCCGCCGCCCACGATGAGCACCTTTTGTCCGGCAAGATCGAAGAACACCGGAAAATAATTCACTTCGAAAATCCCATCTGGCGGCGCGGATGCAGGCCGCACTCGCGTGAATCGCCGCGCTCCCACCACCAGCGGCCCGAGCGTTCGTCTTCGCCGGGCTGCACCGCGCGCGTGCAGGGCGCGCAACCGATGCTCGGAAAGCCGCTGTCATGCAAGGTGTTGTACGGCAGGCGCTTCCTGCGGATGTACTCCCAGATCTCGTTCTCCGACCACTCGAGCAGCGGACTCACCTTGTGCAGGCCGTATTCGCCGTCCCATTCTACGGGAGCCGCCAGCGCGCGGCTCGCCGATTGTCCGCGCCGAATGCCGGTGATCCACGCGCCGCGGCCGGCGATGGCGCGGCGAAACGGCTCCACCTTGCGAATGCGGCAGCAACCACGGCGCTGCTCGAGACCGTCGCGAAACCCGTTGATGCCGTTCTCACCGACCCAGCCCTGCAATTTCTCGGTCTCTGGATAGTAGATGGTCAACGCCCGCCCGTAGCGCTGCTGCACCCGCTCGATGAGATCGTAGGTCTCGGGGTACAGCCGCCCGGTATCGATGCTGAATATTTCGATTTCCGGGACCGCGCCCCAAATCAGGTCGGTGAGGACCATGGATTCGGAGCCTAAGCTATTGGCATAGCAGACGTTTTTGAACTCCGCCACGGCTTTGCGGAGCTGCGCAATGCTGTCGTCTGCGCGCTCGCGCAGGGCCTTGGAGAGCTCGAACATGCGGGAAACTATAGGGCCGCCCATCCTTGCGCGAAACGAACTAGAGCGCATGAGGACATGCGTTTTGGTGATGGCGGCCGCAACGCTCACCTTGAGCGCCGGGCGCTCCAAACTTATATCCTATGGCGATGATCACCCATTCAACAACAAGGCCGGCCGCCCGATGAAGTTCCAGCAATTGCGCTACCTCGTGGCTGTTCATGAGAACGGTCTGAACATCACCGCGGCTGCCCGTCAGCTGCACACCTCGCAACCCGGGGTGAGCCGGCAGCTGAAGCTTCTGGAGGAGGAACTCGGTTTTCAGCTGTTCGAGCGCGAGGGCCGGGCGCTCACCCGGACCACCGACGCCGGCGAGGAAATCATTTCGCGTGCCGCCAGCATTTTGCGTGAAATGCAGAATATTCGCCGCACTTCGGCGGAGCTGCGCAAGGCCGACGGCGGCACTCTGTCGATCGCAACCACGCATACCCAGGCGCGTTACGTGCTGCCGCAGGTGATTCGCGCCTTTCGGCTCAAGTATCCGAAGGTGCGTCTGCACTTGCATCAAGGCACGTCGGAACAAATCGCCGAAATGGTGGCGCGCGACCGCGTCGATTTCGCGATCGCCACGGGTTCGGAGGAGCAATTCCCGCACCTGGTGCGTTTGCCGGTATACCGCTGGCATCGGGCGGTGGTCGTGCCGCGGGGCCATCCGCTCGAATCGGCCGGCAAACTCACGCTCAAGAAGCTGGCGGAGTATCCGATCGTCACCTACGTTTTCAGCATTTCCGGCCGATCCTCGCTGCCGGCGCTGTTCGAAACCGCCGGTCTGTCGCTCGACGTGGCGCTGACGGCGCGCGACTCGGACGTGATCAAGACCTACGTGCGCATCGGCTTGGGCGTGGGCATTCTGGCCCGGCTGGCCATCGATCCCGCCACCGACGCGGATCTGGTCGTGCTCGATGCGGCCCACCTGTTCGAGGGACACACGACCTGGATCGGCTTTCGCCGCAGTGCGCTGCTGCGCGCCTACATGTACGAGTTCATCGAGCTCCTGGCGCCCCACCTGCCCCGCAAACTGGTGCGCGAAACCGAAAAACTGGAGACCCAGGAGGAGGTGGATCGCATACTGGGCGACCTGCACATTCCGCTTCGCGACATACCGTAAGCGCATATGCAGATGACGGGATGGTAGTTCCGGCGCATGGCGCCGGCCGTTAGCCTTGTGCGGTTCGCTGATCGAGCGCGCTTTCGGATGGGCGATGAATGGATGAGGGCAGCAGCAGGCGCTTGATGCGCGAGTATTTCTGGTTCGCGGCGGCGCTGTTGGCCGTATTGATCGGATCGGCGGCGCATGCGGCGGCCAGCACGCTGCTGAATGTCTCCTACGATCCCACGCGCGAGCTTT
>Ga0209656_10002448_pt1 | contig 12007 bp, 8 predicted proteins | sample BogFormECP12_OM2_FD_188239 | JGI IMG/M metagenome (GOLD analysis project Ga0209656, IMG submission 188239) | Bog forest soil microbial communities from Calvert Island, British Columbia, Canada - ECP12_OM2 (SPAdes) (version 2) | ecosystem: Environmental > Aquatic > Freshwater > Wetlands > Bog ... | reverse complement strand
ATAGTACCTTTTCCAGTTGTTTTTATAGGAAATTTGAGGGACAAGGTGGCAGGCGACGGATGAGGCCCGACGCTGCTAGATCAGATGGCTGCTGCGGCGGAAACGCCGAGTTCGGTGAGCAACTCGAGGCGAAGCGCCATCAGCGACGGATGGTCCCGGTGCCGCGGGCGCGGCAGGGAGATCGACGCAGAGTGCGCGATCTTGCCGTCGCCGAGCACGAGCACCCGGTCGGCTAGCGCCAGTGCCTCGTCCACGTCGTGGGTCACGAGCAGGACGGCCGGCCTGTGCCGCTCCCACAGGCTGAGGACCAGCCGGTGCATGCTGATCCGCGTCAGCGCGTCCAGCGCGCTGAACGGCTCGTCGAGCAGCAGCAGCGACGGGGAGCGGACTAGCGCCCGGGCCAGCGATGCCCGCTGCGCCTCCCCGCCAGACAGCGTGAGCGGCCAGGCGGCCGCGTGCTCCGACAGGCCCACTTCCGCCAGCGCGACGGCGGCCACCTGCGACGGCGAAGGATCCCGCAACCCGAGTGCCACGTTAGCCAGCACGCGCTTCCATGGCACCAGGCGCGGTTCCTGGAAGGCGACGGCCACCGGTCCGGACACGGCCAGCGAGCCGGAGACCTCCCGGTCAAGCCCGGCCAGCGCGCGCAGCAGCGTCGACTTGCCGGATCCGCTGCGCCCGATCATCGCGACGAACTCGCCGGACCGGATGTCCAGGTCGAGCCCGTCAAGCACCAGCCGGTCCCCGAACGACCGCCGCAATCCTCGCACCGACGCCGTGACTCCGGGGGGCAGCGGGACGGCCGCCGGCGCGCTCACCTCACGAAGTCGCGGCGCCATACCAGGGTTTTCCTTTCCAGCAGTCGCACCAGGGCGTCGGCGGTGAGGCCGAGGATGGCGTACACGATCAGGCAGACCATGATGATGTTGTTCTCCAGGAACTCCTGGGCGGTCGTGATCATGAAGCCCAGCCCGGCGTTGGCGTTGATCTGCTCGCCGACGACCAGCGCGAGCAGCGAGGCGACCACACTCAGCCGCAGCCCCGTCAGCGCCTGCCGGCACGCGCCGGGCAGCACGATGTCTGTCACGAGCTCCCGCCGCGAGAGCCCAAGCACTTGGCCGAGCTCGCCGAGCTTGGGGTCCACACCGCGGATGCCCGCGAAGGTGTTCACGTACATCGGGAAGAAGGCGCCAAGGAGCACGATCAGGTCCTTCGGCAGCTCGCCGATGCCGAACCAGATGATGAACAGCGGCAGCACGCCGAGCAGCGGGACGCCGCGCAGCGCCTGCACGATCGGGTCGAGCGCCGTTTCCGCGATCCGGCTGAGCCCGGTGACGATGGCCAGCAGGACCGCGAGCACGACGCCGAGACCGAAGCCGATTCCCCAGCGCTCGGCGGAAACGAGGAGCGAACTCTGCAGCGTCCCGTATGTCGGCGAGGTGGTCACCACTAGGTTGTAGGCCGTGTGCGCGATGGTGGCGGGCGGCACCAGCTTCTTGGCGGGCAGCACGCCGGTGCTGCTCAGCAGCTGCCACACGCCGATCAGGACGAGCGGGCTGATCAGGCGCAGCCAGCTGCCCCGCAGCGGTCGCCACCGGTACCGGCCCGGGTCCTTGCCCGCGCTGACCGGCGCACGCGCGGCCGGGGTTCCCGCGACCGGCGTTCCGGCGACCGCGGTATGCGGTGGAGCGGACACGGCACCCTCCTCCATCACTGAACGGGGTCAACTCATGCTGACCGATGATGTCAATATTGTCAATTGAAATTATAGGAATTAACGAAACCCGCTCGACACGCCACTTATTATCGAAGTGATGGAACTACGTGCCGTGGTGATCGACTGGGGCGGCGTCCTCACCCAGCCGATCGGTGATACGGTCCGCGACTGGATCGCCGCCGACCGGATCGACTGGGACACCTACCTGGCCGTCGTCGGCCCCTGGCTGAGCGACGCCTACGGCACGACGACCGCACCCGGCGGCGTCGCCCTGCCCGCGCCCGCTCAGCCCCCCGCGAGTCAGCCGGGCAGCACGAACCAGCCGGGCACCGCGAACGGCAACCCGGTACACGCCCTGGAACGCGGCGAATGCACCGTGGCGGAGTTCGAGCGGCTGCTGGCCGCCCGCCTGATCCGCACTGACGGCACACCGGTACCGGCGGAAGGCCTGCTCACCCGGATGCTCTCCGCCAGCGTGCCGGTCCCCGCCATGTACCAGCTGATCCGCGACCTGCGCGCCAAGGGGATACGCACCGCGTTGCTCTCGAACTCGTGGGGTGCGGGCGGCTATCCGAGAGAAGACTTTCCCGGGCTGTTCGACGCCGTGGTGATCTCCGGCGAGGTCGGCATGCGCAAGCCCGAGCCGCGCATCTTCCACCACGCCGCCGGACTGCTCGGCATCGCGCCGCGGGAGTGCGTGTTCATCGACGACCTGGAGGCGAACGTCCAGGCCGCGGCCGACGTAGGGATGACAGGAGTGCACCACACGGATCCCATCCGTACCCAGCAGCGGCTGACGGAGCTGTTTGCCGATCGCTAGGCTTTGCGGCGTGGCAGAGCAGAACGAGAAACTGTACCCATTGCCAGCCAGCCCCGGCCGTTCTGCCAATATGAAAGCGAATCGCCGCACCAACACCAAGCCTGAGCTGGCGTTGCGCAGTGCCCTGCACGCGATGGGCTACCGGTACCGGAAGGATTTCCGGCTCGATCTGCCCGCCAGGAGGGTCCGCCCCGACATCGCCTTCACAACGCGCAAGGTGGCGGTGTTCGTCGACGGCTGCTTCTGGCACGCGTGCCCGGAGCACGGCTCGAAGCCGAAGAACAACGAGTGGTACTGGTCGCCCAAGCTGCTCAAGAACCAAGAACGAGACCGGGCGGCCGACGCGGCCCTCAAAGACGCGGGCTGGACAGTGGTACGGCTCTGGGAACACGTTCCAGTCGAGAACGCCGTGGCGGCGGTGATCGCCGCCGTCGGAGACCCGCGCCCGCCCGGCCGAGTCGCTACGATGAAGCCTCATGCGGGTATACCTGCCCTCGACGATCCTGGCACTGGCTGACGCTCTCGCGAAGGGAGAGGTCGGCGAGGCGCCGCTGCATGCGTTCGCGGTCACCCCGGCGCTGCGTGAGGCGTACGCGAGCGGTGACGACGAGGAACTCGAATACGTGGCGATGCTCACCGCCGCGCGGCAGTCGCTGCGGCTGCTAGCGGGCGACCCGGACGCACCACGGCGCCGCGTCGTCCTCGCGGTTGACGTCCCCGAGCGCGAGGTGAGCTGGCACGCCTACGACGACGAGCCGTCCGCCGTCGTGATCAGCACAAGTATCCCGCTGAGCGCCGTGGTTTCCGGCCATGTGGACGCCCCCGGGGCGAGCGAGGACGTGGCCGCCGCCGCGGACGCTATCGGCGCGTCCGACGCGGGGGACGAGGATGCCGCGTTCACCGTGGACTCCGCCGAAGGTCACGAGCTGGCCTGGTACGCCACGCAAGAACTTCAGTACATCCCTGACGACCGCGGCTGACTCCGCGAGCGTTACCTACTGATCCCGCAGAGGTAACGTCAAAGGCATGGATGCCGTGACGAAGGTGCCCGTGCCGTACAACGAGCCGGTGCGCCAGTATCAGCCGGGCAGCGCCGATCGCGCTGCCATCGAGTCAAAGCTGAAGGACCTGGGCGGTCAGCACACCGAGCTGACGATGACGATCGGCGGCCGGCCGGTCATGGGGTCGGGCGAGCGCGTGTCCGTGGTCGAGCCGCACAACTTCCGGCGCGTGCTCGGCGAGTTCGGCAACGCGACCGACGCGGACGTCACGGCGGCGATCGCCGCCGCCGGTTCCGCCGCCCGCGGGTGGCGGGCCCTCTCGTTCGCCGACCGCGCCGCCGTCTTCTTGCGGGCCGCGGACCTGCTGGCTGGCCCATGGCGCGCCACGCTGAACGCCGCGACCATCCTCGGCCAGTCCAAGTCGGTGTTCCAGGCGGAGATCGACGCCGCCTGCGAGCTGATCGACTTCTGGCGCTACAACGTCGCCTTCGCGCGGCAACTGCTCGCCGAGCAGCCCGAGTCCTCGGCCGGTACCTGGAACCGCATGGAGTACCGGCCGCTTGAGGGGTTCGTGCTGGCGATCACCCCGTTCAACTTCACGTCGATCGCGGGGAACCTGCCGACCGCCCCGGCGCTGCTCGGCAACGTGGTGGTGTGGAAGCCGTCGCCGACCCAGCAGCTCTCGGCGCACTACATCATGCGGCTGCTCGAGGCCGCCGGGCTGCCGCCGGGCGTGATCAACATGGTGACCGGGGACGGCCAGGCGGTGTCGCGGGTGGCGCTGTCACACCCGGACCTGGCGGGGATCCACTTCACCGGGTCGACCGGCACCTTCAAGCACCTGTGGCGGACGATCGCGGGGAACATCGACGCGTTCCGCGACTACCCGCGTCTCGTCGGGGAGACCGGCGGCAAGGACTTCGTGATCGTCCACCCGTCGGCGCAGCGTGAGTCGATCGTCCCCGCCCTCATCCGCGGCGCCTTCGAGTACCAGGGACAGAAGTGCTCGGCCGCCTCTCGCGCGTACATCCCGGCGTCGATGTGGGAGTCCGTCCGGGACGAGCTCGTCGCGACGGCGCGGTCGCTGTCGTTCGGTGACGTGTCGGAGGACCTTTCCCTGTTCGGCGGCGCGGTGATCGATGCCCGGGCGGTGGACAAGCACCGCGGCGCGTTCGAGCGGGCCCGTGCCCGCTCTTCGGTCCGGTTCCTGACCGGCGGGGAGATCGACGACTCGCAGGGCTACTTCGTCAGGCCGACGGTCCTGGAGTGCGACGACCCGGGCGACGAGGTGTTCACGACCGAGTACTTCGGCCCGATCCTCGCGGTGCACGTATACGACGACGCGCGGTTCTCCGCGATGGTCGGGCAGGCCGCCGACGTGGCGCCGTACGCGCTGACCGGGGCGATCATGGCCACCGACCGGGCCGCGATCGCCGAGGCGGCCGACCGGCTGCGCTACTCGGCGGGCAACTTCTACATCAACGACAAGCCGACCGGCGCGGTCGTGGGCCAGCAGCCGTTCGGGGGCGCCCGGGCGAGCGGCACCGACGACAAGGCCGGCTCGGTGTTCAATCTGATCCGCTGGGTTTCCGTCCGGTCGATCAAGGAGACGTTCGTCCCGTCCACCGACTACCGTTATCCGCACATGGGGTGAGGTGCCGAGCGGCGGAGGGCTGAGATTCACCGGCTGGTTCTGTGGAACATCGACCTGACGCTGGTCGACATCGTGAAGGTCGCCCGGGCGGCCTACGCCGAGGCGTTCGCCGCGATCATCGGCCGTCCGCTCGTGCAGCTGCCGCAGACGGCCGGGCGCACCGAGCCGGAGATCTTCTTCGACGCGCTCGCGCTGAACGGCGTCAGCCTCCGGGACGCCGACGAGGCCGCGGAGTCCGAGCGGCTGCTCATGCCGTTCACCGCGGAGCTCGCGACCTCGCTGGCCGCCCGCCGGGACCTGCTCACCGCGCAAGGGCAGCTGCTGCCCGGGGCCGCGGAGTCGCTGGCCGCCGTGGCCGGGGTCGCCGGCGTGACGCAGTCCGTGCTGACCGGTTCAAGCCGGCCGAACGCCACGCTCAAGCTCCGGGCCTTCGGCCTCGACCGGTACCTGGACCTGACCGTGGGCGGCTTCGCCGGCTCCGACCCGTACCCGAAGGGCGCCCTGCTGCGGGTGGCCCGCCAGCGGGCCGAGGAAAAATACGGCGTGCGCGTGACCGAGGCGGCGACCGTCTACATCGCGGACTCGCCCCGCGACGTGGAGGCCGCCAGGATCGGCGGGGCACGGTCAATCGCGGTGGCCAGCGGCCGCGCGAGCACCGCGGAACTGCGCGACGCGGGCGCCGGCGCGGTCCTCCCCGACCTCACAGACCCCACAGCCCTCATCGCCCTCATCACCGCCTAGCTCGCCCCGCTCCCCAACCTGCCGAAAGCGCTTTTGGCCCGGCTAGAGTAGGTCGAATGCGCGTTCGACAGGCGGGCCGGCGCCGCCCAGGTGGTCTGGGCCACGTTGCGTCCGGCCCCGACGGGAACGATGCTGGTCCCATGACAGATGACCCGGCTGGTCTGCGCCGACAAGAAAATGACGCCACAGCCGCCCTGGCGGGGCACGGGTACGGCGCGACGCTATGGGAGCCGGACCCGGAGACGGTCGCGAACGCGCGGATAAGCCGCTATATGCGCTGGCTGGCCGGCCGCGGCGTCCAGTTGGGCGAACACCCGGGCTACCAGGACCTGTGGGAGTGGTCGGTCGCCGACCCCGGCGAGTTCTGGACCTCGATCTGGGACTATTTCGACATCCTCGGCGACCGTGGCGACGGTCCCGCGCTGAGCGGCGGCACGATGCCGGACGTCCACTGGTTCCCCGAGGCGACCATCAACTACGCACGCAACGCGCTGCGGACCGCATGGACCGATCCGGGCCGCACCGCTCTGGTCTTTTCTTCCGAACGAGATCGTGGCGGCTCCCTCACCTACGCCGAACTCGCCGCCGAGGTGGCCCGCGTGGCGGCGGGGCTGCGCGCGCTGGGCGTGACCAAGGGCGACCGCGTGGTGGCGGTGCTGCCGAACATCCCCCAGGCGGTGACCGGGCTGCTGGCGGCCGCGAGCATCGGCGCGATCTGGTCGTCGTGCTCGCCGGACTTCGGCACGGCCAGCGTGGTCGACCGGTTCGCGCAGATCGAGCCCGCGGTGCTGCTCGCGGTCGACGGCTACACCTACAACGGCAAGGACTTCTCGCGCACCGAGGTCGTCGGCGAGATCACGGCGCAGCTGCCCACGCTGCGGGCCGTGGTCATGGTGGACCTGCTCGGCACGGCGCAGGCCAGCCCGCCCCCGGTACGCGAGACCGTCCAGGTGCTCGACTGGGCCGCCCTGGGCGCCGCGACGCCGGCCGGCCAGGCCCGGGAGCCGGAGTTCGAGGAGGTGGGCTTCGAGCACCCCTTGTGGGTCGTGTACTCCAGCGGCACCACCGGACTGCCCAAGCCGATCGTGCACGGCCACGGCGGTGTCGTGCTCGAGCACGTCAAGGCGCTGGCGCTGCACCTGGACCTGCACCCCGGCGACCGGTTCACCTGGTACACGACGACCGGCTGGATGATGTGGAACTTCCTGGTCGGCGGGCTGCTGGCCGGGGTGACGACCGTGCTCTACGACGGCAGCGCCGGCTACCCGGAGACCGGCCGGCTGTGGCGGCTGGCCGCCGATGAGCGGCTGACCTACCTCGGGGTCGGCGCGCCCTACCTGATGACGTGCGAGAAGGCCGGGCTCACGCCCGGCCAGACCTACGACCTGTCGGCGCTGCGCGGCATCGGGTCGACCGGCTCGCCGCTGCCCCCGGAGGGGTTCAGCTGGGTCTACCAGGCCGTCAAGAAAACCCTCCAGCTCGGCTCGTTCTCCGGCGGCACCGACGTGTGCACCGGGTTCGTCGGGCCGAACCCGCTGCTGCCGGTCCGCAGCGGGGTCATCTCCGGCCGCTGCCTGGGCGCCAAGGTCGAGTCGTTCGACTCCAGCGGCCACCCGGTCATCGGGCGCGTCGGGGAGCTGGTCATCACCGAGCCGATGCCGTCGATGCCGGTGATGTTCTGGAACGACCCCGGCGGCAAGAAGTACCGCGACAGCTACTTCGCCGACTTCCCCGGCATCTGGCGGCACGGCGACTGGATCGAGATCCTGCCCGACGGCGGCTGCGTGATCTACGGCCGGTCCGACGCGACCCTCAACAGGGGCGGCGTCCGGATGGGGACCAGCGAGTTCTACCGCGTCGTCGAGTCCTTCCCCGAGATCGCCGACAGCCTGGTGGTCGACACCGGCCGTCTCGGCGAAGACGGCCGGCTGATGCTGTTCATCCAGCTAGCGCCGGGCAAAACGCTGGACGGCGACCTCACCAGCCGGCTCAAGGCCGCGCTGCGCGGGCAGCTGTCTCCCCGGCACGTCCCTGACGAGATCGTCAGCGTGCCGGGGGTGCCGCGCACCCTGTCAGGCAAGAAGCTGGAAATCCCGGTACGCAAGATCTTGCTGGGCACGCCGGCGGCCGAAGCCGCCGATCCCAGCGCGCTCGCGAACCCCGAAGTGCTCGATTTTTTCAGGGGCTCCGGGGGTCGTCCCCCGGGCTAGCACTGCATACCTGGCTCTAGGCTGTAGGGAGGAGGCATCAAGGACGCGTCGAGAGCGTCCGCTGTGACTGAGTGATGCGCAATTCACGCTAAGCAGTGACCACGGCGACGTGGGGTTGCTTCACGCCTGCGTGCACAACGGAGTGCCGCACAAGGGCGAACACGAGAGGACAAGGCAATGCCGGAACGCGCGGACGAGGCCGGGGAAACCTCGGACGACACCAGGGAAGCACTGCTCGCCGAGGCGGCGGCGCTATGGGCGGCTCAGGACGGCGAGGTCGGGCCGCCCGGAGACCCGGGCCGGGCGATCGGTGACCTGCCCGGCTTCCTGAGCGCGTACTACCGGCTGGTCGCGACCGACGATCTCGTGACGGCCGGCCCGCGGCGGATGGCCGCGGTGGCGGCCTGGAACGCGGCGCTCGTCGAAAGCCGCCCGCAGGGCCGCGCGGTCGTCCAGGTCCGCGATTCCGGATCTGCCTCCCTCACCGGCGCCGGAACGGTCGTGGACATCGTCACCGACGACATGCCCTACCTGGTCGACACGGTGACGACCGAGCTCAACAGGCACCAGGCCGACATCAGCCTGATCGTCCACCCGCTGCTCACCGTGCACCGGGACGTGACCGGCAAGGCGCACGGAACGGTGCTCGCCAACCTGGGGGCAGAGCTGCCGCCCGGCGCCGTGGCCGAGTCCTGGATTCACGTGGAGCTCGGCCAGATCGCCCAGCGGGAGACCCTGGCCGCGGACCTGCGCCGGGTGCTCGACGACCTGCGGGTGGCGATGGAGGACCAGCGGCGCATGCGGTCGGCCGCGCGCGAGCTGGTCGCGACCCTCACCGACGCGGGCGGCCTCGAAGAGGAGGAGGCCGGCGAGCTGCTGGCCTGGCTGTCGGCCGGCCACTTCACCTACCTCGGCTACCGCGAGTACGAGCTCCACCACGGCGAGGAGCCGGAACTGCGCCCGGTGCCCGGTACCGGCCTCGGCATCCTGCGGCACGACGGCGTCGACTCGTTCGACGCCACGCCGCCCGGCGGCGCACACGTCGGGCGGACCGCCCGGCTGCTCGTGCTGGCCAAGTCGAGCACCAAGTCCACCGTGTACCGGCCCAGCTACATGGACTACGTGGCGGTCCGCAAATTCGGCCCCGACGGCGAGGTCACGGACGAGTACCGCTTCCTCGGCCTGTACACGCAGGCCGCCTACACCGAGTCGATCATCCGGATCCCGGTGCTGCGGCGCAAGCTGGACGAGATGCTCGAGGCCGCCGGGCTGTCCGCCGACAGCCATGACGGGAAAGACCTCATCGAGCTGCTCGAGGGCTACCCGCGCGAGGAGCTGTTCGAGATCAGCGTGGAGCAGCTGACCCCGATCGCGCTCGCCGTGCTCCGGCTCGGCGAGCGCAAGCAGGTCCGGCTGTTCCTGCGGCCCGACGCCTACGGCCGGTACATGTCCTGCCTGGTCTACCTGCCCAGGGACCGGTACACCACGAAGGTCAGGCTGCGCGCCCAGGAGATCTTGCGCACGGCGCTGCACGGTGTCTCCGTTGACTACAGCGCGATGGTCAGCAACTCCGCGCTCGCCCGCCTGCACGTGGTGGTGCACGGGGAGCCGGGCCGCCCGCTGCCGAAGGTCGACCCGCTCGCGCTCCAGGCCGGGATCGCGGCCGCCGTCCGCTCGTGGGATGAGGACCTCGCCGCGGAGGCCGACCGCCGGCTCGGCACCGACCGTGCCAATAGGCTGCTGCTCACCTGCTGCATGGGCATCCCGGAGACCTACAAGGCGGACGTGACCCCCGCCGCGGCGGTCGAGGACCTGTCGGAGGTGCTCGAGATGCTGGAGCTCTCCGAGCCGTTCGCGATGCGGTTTTCGATTAATCCGAAAGGACGCGTGAGCCTCCGTATCCTCCGCCTTTCTCCGATCACGCTGTCAGACGTGCTGCCGCAGTTGCAGCACATGGGCCTCGAAGTCGTCGACGAGCACCCGTACGAGTTCAGAGGCGCCACGGGCCCGTTCTGGATCTATGACTTCGGTCTTCGCCGGAGGAAGCAGGCATCGCTCTCAGACCCTGAAATCGAGGCGGCCGAGGCGCGGTTCGAGGCGGCGCTCACCGCGCTGTGGAACGACCAGACCGAGGACGACGCGTTCAACGGCCTGGTCCTCGACGCCGGGCTGACCTGGCGCCAGGTCGTCGTGTTGCGCGCCTACGCGCGCTACCTGCGCCAGGCCGGCGTGCGGTTCAGCCAGGACTACCTGCAGCGGGTGCTGCGCTCCAACGCGGCGATCACCAGGCTGCTCGTCCGGATGTTCGAGTCCCGGTTCGATCCGTCCAGGCAGGGCGGCGCGGTCGAACGCTGCGAGGCGATCGCCGAGGAGTTGCGCGGCGCCCTGGACGAGGTGGTGAGCCTGGACCACGACCGGATCCTGCGCGCTTACCTGGCCCTCATCGAGGCGACCCTGCGCACGAACTACTTCCAGCCCACCGATTCGGGTGACCCGGCACCGTACCTGGTGCTCAAGCTGGCGCCGGAGAAGCTGCCGATGGTGCCTGCGCCGCGGCCGAAGTTCGAGATCTTCGTGTACTCGCCGTGGCTCGAGGCGGTGCACCTGCGGTTCGGCCGGGTCGCGCGCGGCGGTCTTCGCTGGTCGGAGCGGCCCGAGGACTTCCGCACCGAGGTGCTCGGCCTGGTCAAGGCGCAGGAGGTCAAGAACTCGGTCATCGTGCCGTCCGGCGCCAAGGGCGGGTTCGTCTGCAAGCGGCTGCCCGCCGCGGCGGACCGGGAGGCGCGCGCCGCCGAGATCCTCGCCTGCTACCAGATATTCATCAGCGCGATGCTCGACATCACCGACAACATCGTCGGCGATGAGGTGGTGGCGCCCGCCGGGGTGGTCCGCCTCGACGACGACGACCCGTACCTGGTGGTCGCCGCCGACAAGGGCACCGCGACGTTCTCCGACATCGCCAACGAGATCGCCGGCCGCTACGGGTTCTGGCTGGGTGACGCGTTCGCCTCCGGCGGCTCGGAGGGGTACGACCACAAGAAGATGGGCATCACGGCGCGGGGCGCCTGGGAAGCCGTCCGCTGGCACTTCGCGGCGCTGCGGCTGAACCCCGATGTCGATGACTTCACGGTGGCCGGCATCGGGGACATGTCCGGCGACGTCTTCGGCAACGGCATGCTGCTGTCTCGACACATCAAGCTGGTCGCCGGCTTCGACCACCGGCACGTGTTCCTCGACCCGAATCCGGACCCGGCGGTCAGCTTCGCCGAGCGTCAGCGGCTGTTCGACCTGCCGCGCTCCTCATGGGCGGACTACGACCTGGCGCTGATCTCGGCCGGCGGCGGCGTCTGGCCGCGCGAGGCGAAGTCGGTCCCGCTGTCCGGGCAGGCCCGCGCGGCCCTCGGCATCGACGAAGGGACGCTCGCGCTGTCCCCGGACGACCTGATCTCGGCGATCCTGCGGGCGCCGGTCGACCTGCTGTGGAACGGCGGGATCGGCACCTACGTCAAGGCCAGCTACGAGACGCACGCGGACGCGGGCGACCGGTCCAACGACGCGGTCCGGGTGGACGCGACCGAGTTGCGGGCCCGGGTCGTGGCCGAGGGCGGCAACCTCGGGCTGACCCAGGCCGCCCGGATCGAGTACGCGCTCGGCGGCGGGCTCGTCAACACCGACTTCATCGACAACTCGGCGGGCGTGGACACCTCCGACCACGAGGTCAACATCAAGATCTTGCTTGCCCCCGGGGGCCGACCCCCCGGTGACCCCCCGCATGGGGGGGCTACGCGCCCCCCCATTCCCCCCTCGGAGCGGGGCGAGCTGCTGCACGCCATGACCGACGAGGTGGCCGCGCACGTGCTGCGG
>Ga0209656_10002447_pt1 | contig 12012 bp, 14 predicted proteins | sample BogFormECP12_OM2_FD_188239 | JGI IMG/M metagenome (GOLD analysis project Ga0209656, IMG submission 188239) | Bog forest soil microbial communities from Calvert Island, British Columbia, Canada - ECP12_OM2 (SPAdes) (version 2) | ecosystem: Environmental > Aquatic > Freshwater > Wetlands > Bog ... | reverse complement strand
AAAGGACCCACCCCGGCATATCGGTGTTGCATACAGTGCGCCGAGATGGGAGTACTACAGATGGGCTGACTTAGCTCGGGGATCTGAAAGAGGGAGGAGAACAGAAGAACTGCTCGCTCATGTACAAGACTAGCCCTGCCCTGCCTCGTTCTGTAACCGTCAAAACTGACGGTGCGCGCAAACACTGACTGAGCCTCAGGGGACTGCGCCAAGTCACGAGCCACAGGCGACCAGGAGTGAGTCCCCACAGAGGGCTTCATGCATTTCGAGCTGCATGACACGGAGACTGTCACTTTTGACGGTTACATTCCGAACGTGAGTCTCGCAGAATCCGGTCAGTACATTTTGGAGGGGCTAATGGCAGAGATCAACAGCAACGAAAACTCTGTAGTCGCAATCTACTCGCTGCATTCCGATGCCGAGAATGCAATCAATCTGCTCAAAAAGAGTAATTTCAATATTAAGAAGCTCGCGATTGTGGGTCGGGGTTACCACACAGAAGATCAGGTAGTCGGCTACTACACGACCGGCGACAGGATGAAACATTGGGGGAAAAATGGTGCCTTTTGGGGCGGGCTCTGGGGCTTGCTCGTGGGCTCCGCGTTCTTCCTGATACCTGGTGTCGGGCCAGTCGTGGTAGCGGGATCAGCAGTTGCGTGGATCGTGGGTGCTCTCGAGGGTGCTGTAGTCGTCGGCGGCTTAAGTGCGCTAGGAGCGGGGCTGTATAGCATTGGAGTCCCCAAGGACGGTGCCCTCAAGTACGAGAGCTCCGTCAAAGCTGGCAAGTTCGTGCTCATTGCCCGCGGAACTCCCATAGAAGCAGATTTAGCGCGACGCATCCTGGCTAGTACGGCAGCGGAAGAAATCAACGTACACGAGGCGGAGCAGCCTGCAGCGGCCGCTTAGGCTAGTTTGCTCAAGATCGGTGAAGAACTCGCAGAATCGGAGAAGCTTATGCACGGACATCTAGGAATCGCCAAGGTAATTATTGGTGCCGCACTTCTGTTGGGCTTGTTGCTGACAATAAGCCTTCCCGGCATCGCAGGAGAAAAGTCTGAAACGATCGAAGCAACGGCGTTCGGCACAGGTACCCAGCTGGGGGCGAATATTGGCGTGACGTTGAATATTTACCAGTTCTCGACTCCAGCGGACAAACAGATTCTCATTCAGGCGTACGAAAAGGGCCAGAACCAAGGACTGGTGAACGCGTTGCAGAGGATGAAGGCGGTAGGCCACGTCGAAATCACGGGAACACTCGGCAATGACTGCTCCTTTATCAGAATGATTCCGACCCCGACTGGAAGAAAGATTATGTTCTTGACCAATCGCCAGATCAGGTTCGGGGAAGCGTTCTTTGACACCCAGTCTCAATCCTTTAACCTCACAGCCGGAATAATCGAAATCAACGACCAGGACAAGAGCAAAAGCACAGGTGTGTTGTACCCCGCGGCCCAGCTTGTCCTCGACAAACAGGGCGAACTGCAATGGGATCTGAGCCAGAACTCATGGAAACTGGTGGACATTATCGATTGGAGTGGAACGCCCGGCGTCAACTAATGCGAACGTCGCCGTCAAGAAGTCTGCTCGTAAACATTCTGGCTGACGCACTTAGATCTCTCCATTGGCTTGGTGGCCTTTGAGCGTCAAATCCTGAGGTGCATTATGAGGATTGATCGATACTTCACATTTAGGTCCAGTTTGGTGTTGCTGTTATTGGTTGTGCTGGGCAACTACACAAACGCCCAGTCGAAGAGCAGCAAGTATGCTTGCTCGGAAGCAAAGCCGGCGCAACTCTGCACCGCTGCCAACACATGCGGATCAGCTTCCACCCCTTGTACCGTCGATGTGAAACGGACCTCGGATTCTACGTCGTCCACTCCCAGCATACCGAACGCTAAGGGTAATTCCCTCTTCTGCGTGAAGGTCGGCACGACGGTTACGTGGAACAGCACGGAGAAGGACAATGGCTTTGTTGTGGATGTCGGCCCCGCATCCCCATTTGAGCCACCTGGGGCCATCATTGGCGGCTCCGACCGATCCGTTTCAGTCGTTGCGAAGAGGACCGGATGCTTCAAATATTCCGCGGGAGCTTGCCGGTCAGGGGCAATTTACGGAATGTGCGATACAGCGAACGCTGAGCTCATTGTCACAGATGGAAACTGAACATCCTCACCGAGAGCAACCTTGAAGTTGGAGCAGCATATGATCGCAAAGGACGCTAAGAGAATCCTATCGGCAGTTCTAAGCCTCGTTCTCGTGACTGCCTCACCTCAGCTCCTATACGGATACCAAGATTCGGCTCCAGCCCCAGCGAATGACTCTGGAAATCCTGCAGAACCTGTACCGTTGAGCGCGGACCAGCTCCAGGCATTGGTTGCGCCTATTGCACCGTATCCGGATGGCTTGGTGGCCCAGGTTCTTGCCGCGTCAACGTTTCCCGACCAGGTCGCCGTTGCCGAGTACTGGCTGCAGCAGAACAAGAACGTGACAGGAGATTCCCGAATGCAGGCCATCGACCAGCGTGAGCGGGACTGGGGAAGCAAGAAACAGATAAAGAGCCGGAAGGAGAAGGAGATCATGCCTAAAGAATGAGCAGAAACTATGTGCGCATGAGCCCTGCCGCTGTCCAAGTTCCGCGATCAGGAATACTGCGGTCAATGTCGCGATGCTGGGCTTGAAGAGGTAGAAGTTGCCTGCGAGTGCGGCCACTCGAACTGTAGTACGGAAGCAGCCAAGAATTAGCCGACAAATCCCAAATCATTGGGAGGGACGGGTACTCCGTCGTCGCAAAAGCGCCGGCGGACGCTGGTACAAGTTGAGGACACGTGGATGTCAAAAGTTAGACCGATCATAGGAACCGACGGGCTGGCGCTCCCGATCTTGCCGCCGGAACGCGACGAGCGCGTTTGGGCGAAACTCGTGCGCGTGATGTTCTACACACCTGGCTTCCTGGCCATGCTGCTACTCAAGGCGGGCGAACCGGAGGCGTTTGGCATCACGGTGGAGCTGCTGATGTTGTCCAGTGCAGCGGCCATTGTCGGTGGCTTATTCATCGGCGCGCAATCGTCAAAAGATGGCGCCGACCTCGCGTCCAAGGTCGGCACCTGGAGCGGATCGCTGGTGCTCGAGTTGCTCGCCGTGGTGCCCTTATTGTGTGCGATTCCAGCGTTGTTCCATCAACTGGCGCACAGTAGGCTGCTGCACGCGGTGGCACCTGGCGCTCTCGATATCAGCTTGGGTGCCTCCGAGTTGCTGCCGATGGTCGCGATCTTGCCATTCATGGTGTATCAGCTCGCAGGGTTCGGCACCCTGGACTACATCGTGCCGAAGCGGGTGAACTGGGCCATCAACATCGGCGCCCTCTGCCTGATCATCGCCAGTTATGTCGCGAACCGTGAGGGCGCGTACGGTTGGGAAAAGAGGTTCGCCGCAATTCTGGTTGTTGCCATGGCTCTGACGGTGTTCTACGGAGTGCTCAAGCTTAAACAGATGCAGATGGCCTACGACGCGAAGTGCCCGCCGAAAGGCTATCAGGTTGTCGCCAAGGCCGTATGAATACCGCACCGATCCTCATTGGGGCCGGCGCGAAGGATTACATCGTGAAAGGAAAGGTGACTGGATTGCATTTCAAGTTCTCGAGGGCGCTTGCAGTGACTGTCATTTTTCTCAGTTATTGATTGAAGGTTGACGATAGGCTCGACAATCGAGGCTTGGGAAGACGGAAAGGAAAGGGGAAAGAAGATCATGACTAAAGAAGAGCCGACACTATGTGCGCACATGCCCTGCCGCTGTCTGGTTCCGCACGGCCAAGAATACTGCAGCGAGTCCTGTCGTGATGCTGGCAAAGGAGAAGTAGAGATCGCCTGCGAGTGCGGACACCCGACTTGCCAGCTCACTTGAGGGGTCGACTTCATCAAGTCGGTGATCTGGGCGCGCAAATGTACGCGTTCAACCTTGGCTTCAAGAAGGAATACCGGCGTCCATGGATGATGATGTGGGATTCCAGAGTAGCGAAGCAGGTCTGTGAGCAGGATCCGCGTGTCCCAGCAGGGTTGGTTAGACGACGTCAATATTTTTTGCGGTTAAGGAGGGTTAGTACAATGAAAAACGTGTTCACGTTAGCTGTCATGACCGGATTAATGTTGTTGTCACTCACGATTCCTGCGATGTCGCAGATCGTCAACGGCGTCGATTTCACAGTTTCGTTTCCGTTTTACGCAGGAAACGCTAAGATGCCGGCCGGCGCCTACACCATCACCCAACCACAAGGGGACGATAACACGCTGTTGTTGATCCAGAGCCAGAGTGGATCGCACTCGGCTTTCCTCGACATCATTCCGACTGACGCGGCGAACCCACATCCCCAATCTGGCGTAACCTTTAACAAATACGGAACAACTGATTACCTCAGCCAGGTTTGGGTCGCAGGCCAGAATTATGGATTGCAGGTCATTCCCACCAAAGTCGAACAGAACGCGGCCGCGAAGGCAGCGGTTGCGCGCCATTCGATACCCGCGAACAAACGCTGAGACGTTCTGGGAGGCCGGGAGTTGTAATGACTGAGGGAGAGGCGTCACCGGTTCGCGCCATCTTGGAGAACTTGGACGCTGAAGGAGGTTGAACTGCACAAGCCAGTCTCCGAAGTAGCCGTAATCGTGCTGATCTGGGTTAGTCGGTACGCCTTGGGCTAGTCGGCATGCCATTGATCGGACTCCTCCGCGTCAACCTCAAAGGCTCCGGGGACCGGCCATGGGTGAAATGACCTCGATTGGGTAACGATAAAGTCGGAGTAGAGGAGGATTCTTATGCTTGGCTTTAAGCTGGACATGTGGGACTACCTGACCTTTCTGGTCATCCTAGCCCTCGTCGGTGCTTTCCTGACGGTTGCCGTGCTCGTCCTTGGTTTGCCGGGGCGAATCGCCATCGCCCGCAAACACCCCGATGCAGACGCAATCAATTTGATGGGGTGGCTCGGATTCCTGGCCGTCGTGCCTTGGATGCAGGCGTTCATGTGGGCGTTCAAACCCACTGACGTCGTTGATATTCGCTACTTCCCCAAGCAAGAGCAGCAGAACATCGACGAAGAGATTGCAAAACTCAAAGGGAAGACAACAACCGAAAAAAAGGCGGAACCAGACAAACCCAAGTCCATGGTGGCGTGATCCGCTAACTTGGAGTCAAGATTATGCTCGTAGCTTTTCTCATCACGTTCGTATTCCTCCTGTTTGTCTGGCTGGTTTTCTTTAAGTTCAAGTGGCTTAAGTTCTCCAAGACATGGGGAATCATTTCTCTCTTTTTTGGAGCTCATTTATTCCTCATCTTTGTCATAGGTCTGCGCTTCGTTGCCCCCTTCTCGACGAATGTGAAAGTCGTTCAACACACGATTCAGTTGATTCCGCGTTTGCCGGAGCCGACTCTTGTGACCGACGTCTTGGTTCAACCGGACGTTCCGGTGAAGAAGGGACAACCGCTGTTCCAGTTTGACCGTCGTCCTTATGAATACCAGGTCAGGCAACTGGAGGCGCAACTTGAGGTCGCATCGGCGACCGCGATGACGGCGAAGTACAAGGTCGAGCAGTTGAAGGCAGGGCTGGCTGCGGCCAATCAAGATGTGCGTATGTACAAAGCAGACTTGGACGCTGCCAAACAGAAGGTCGTAAGGTCGAAGAGCGAACTGGAATATGCAAAGTACCAGCAGCAGGTCTCCCAAGGCCTGGCGCAAAAGGGTGCAGGCCCAGAAGAGGACGCGCAGAAGTGGGAAGCCCAGATGAACGCGACCGAGGCGGCTGTGCTGGAAGCAACGGCAGGGGCAGAACGCTCCAGTCTCAAGTATGAATCGCAGTGGGAGGGAGTAAACACAACCGTAGCGAGTGCGGCCGCCCAGTTGAAAGAGAGCGAGGCTGCTGAAAAGCAAGCAGCTGCCACCATTCCCAGCGTGAAAGCTCAACTGGACCTGGCACGCTATTACCTGAACAACACTCTTCTGGTGGCTCCCGAGGACGGCCACATTGTGAACCTGCAGGTTCAACCCGGTATGGTGGCCGGCATCTTCCGTATCGGCGGGATTGCCTCATTCATTGTCGACAGCGACCGCTACCTGCTTGCCACATTCAATCAGGAAACCCTCAAATATGTGAAGGCCGGACAACCCGTCGAAGTCGCGCTGGATCTTGATCCCGGCCAGATTTTTGAGGCGAAAGTGGACAGCATCTGGTGGGCAAACGGGCAAGGACAATACCTGCCCAGCGACATAATTCCAACGTTCGATCCGGCGAACCCGAACCAGCCGCAGGGAGAGTTTGCGGTGAAGATTTACCCGACGAATCCGTTCAAGGTCGGGCTTCCGATCGGAGCGCAGGGGGCTGCGACCATTTATACCAGCGGCGGGGGCTTCGCCGTACTTCGAAGAATCGCGATTCGCATGCACTCGTGGTTCAACTGGCTGTATCCGATGCCATTCTGATGAAAAACGCCGCCATGAGTGTGGTTCCGAACAATCATCCGCGACTGACCCGAACACTGATCAGTTTCGCGGTGTGGATCGCCGTGGGAGCCACGGGAGTCAGCCTCTGCGGCTGTGTGCTCCACAGGCCGCCGCAGCACGCGACGATCGTCGACCAGGCCCTGCCCAAAGCAACCCCTCTGCCGCCGAAGTGGAGCGCATCCCCAGATGCTGAGAATGTCACTGAAGGATGGGTAAAGTCCTTCCAAGATAGCGGCCTCGAAAGAGTGGTTTCCGAAGCCATCGCCAACAACCTCGATCTGCGCCAGTCGGCCGCAAGGGTTGAGGAAGCGCGTCAAAGCGTTATTGTGGTCGGGTCAAAACTGAAGCCGCAGGTCGGGGCTACCTTCTCCGGCGCTACCACGCGTTCTAAGGATATGAATGTTGTAAATCAATCCCAGAGCAACATGGAGCTTGCAGCGGTCTCCTGGGAAGTCGATGTTTGGGGACGGCTACGCTCCCAGCGGGCCGCAGCCCAGGAGAACTACGAAGCGATCGCACTCGACTACGCCTTTGCGCGACAATCAATCGCTTCGACCACAGCCAAGAGTTGGTATCTGGCTATCGAGACTCGCCAACTCCTCACACTTACGGAACAGAGCGTCGACATATATAGGAAGCTGCTCGAATTGGTGAAAGTAAGAAGGGCTGCAGGGAAGGTTGCAGATCTCGACGTAGCGGAAGCGAGCTTTCAACTTGATGAAGCCCAAAATCAACTGAGTGTCGCACAAGGTCTGTATAGTGAGGCGCGCCGCACCCTGGAGGTGCTCGTCGGGCGCTATCCGGCAGCCGAACTGGAAGTGGCGGAAACGTTCGCTCATCTGCCGCCGCCGGTGGCACCCGGACTTCCTTCCGCGCTGCTGGAGAGGCGTCCCGATATTGTTGCCGCAGAACACCAGGTATTGGGGGCGTTCCGAACCGTGGAAGCCGCGAAACTGGCGCTGTTGCCTGACTTCTCGTTCACTCTGAAAGGCGGGCGTCTGAGCGATCCCCTGCTCTCCGTACTAGGCCTCAACCCTTGGCTGATTCATAGCGCTGTTGGGATGTTCGTGCCGATCTACCAGGGAGGAGCGCTGCGGGCGCAGATCAAGATCGCGACGGCGGGTCAGGAGCGATCCATTGCATATTTCGGCGGCGTCGCTCTGCGAGCAGTTGATGAGGTGGAGGTGGCGTTGACGAACGAACGGTTGTTGGAAGAACGCCTTCCGCAGACGGAGAACGCAGTGCGTGATCATACCGAGGCCGTTCTGGTCGCAAACCTGAGGTACAAAGCCGGAAATATGGATCTCCTGTCGGTGTTGCAGTTGCAGGAAGGACAGGTTCAGAGCCAGGCCGATCTCATCAAGCTACGGAATGCTCAGCTCGCCAATCGCATCAACCTGCATCTCGCCTTAGGCGGCAGTTTTGACAGTCTGCCGGCCACTGCACTCCCGGGAGTGAGAGCCGCGAAAGAACCTTAGACTCGAACTGCTGATCTATGATCTCGCGATTGAAACTCTGTCGATCAGCGCCGTCGGTATACTCTTCGGACTTCGACCGTAACTTCTGACAGTATCGAATTCGCAGCAGAGAACTTAGCATCCGTGAGTGCTGATACGAGTGCAACAATCTCGTTACAGGACGCTCTGGCTTTATCTGGTCTGCGGTATATGCTTTCTTGTCTCGCGACCGATGGACCTCCACGCCCAGTCCCTATCCGCGACGAGTTCGGCTGTCGGAAGCAACAACGCGGGAAACGCAAGCCCGATCGACACGAACTGTGACGGACTGGATCTGCAATCCACACAGGAAACTTCACAAGTCGAAACTTCAGACGTTTCCACGAAACAAGGGGCGAAATCTTCCAATCCTCACGAAGGCGGAAACAGCCAGTCAGTTGTCTCCAAAACGGAGCCGACAAAAACTGCGAAAAAACCCCATCGCGGCTCTCTTGTGCCTGCTCCTCTTCCCATTTCGAGCCCCACTATTGGCGTAGGGATCGTCCCTGGTCTGGGCTACATCTTTCCCTTTAGCAGGAATGACAAGATTTCCCCTCCATCGACGGTGGGAGTGGCAGGGCTCATTACGAACAACGGGAGCCGCGGTATTGGCGTCGGTGCAGACTTATACGTGAAAGAGAACACGTATGAGATCACAAGTCTCTATGTTCATGGCCACGTGAACTACGATCTGTATGGCAGCGGACCTTTCGCTGGAGTTAAATTGCCGGTGGTACAGTCCGGCGATCTTTTCCGTGCTGAAGTTTTGCGTCGGCTCTGGTGGAAGGTGTTCGTTGGGCCTCGGTTTTGGACTGGGCAGTCGTTCACTACTCTGAACGTGAGCAATAGCCAGCTTCCTCCTCCTCTGGTCGGCCTGGGCTTCCACAACACCATGAGGGCTTTGGGCCTGCGGCTGATCCGCGATACACGGCCCAGCCAGTTCTACCCGACAGCCGGAGAAAAGCTGGAATTCACCTCCGACTTCTTTATGCAATCGCTTGGCAGCAAATACTCATTTCAGGCATACCGGTTCACCTTCGACAAGTACGTTACTGTCGGCAAGAATCAAGTCCTTGCCTACGATCTGTTTGCCTGTGCCACCAGCGGCCAGCCGCCTTTTTATGGAAATTGCATTTATGGGACGAACAATGAACTGCGCGGATATACGCCCGGAAAGTACTTCGACCGCTACATGTCCGCGACACAGGTGGAGTATCGCCTGACTTTGCCGAAGGGATTTGGCCTTGCCGCATTCGCGGGGCTCGGCGGAGTGATCGCTGGTTCGAGTCAGTTAGTTTTCAGAAATGATCACTTCATGCCCGACATCGGCGGAGGGCCGAGATATGAACTCAGTAAGAAGTACCACGTAAATCTCCGCACGGACTTCGCCCGAGGAAGGAATAGTTGGACTTGGAGCATGGGCGTTGGTGAGGCATTCTAACGAAGTAACCTTACGCAAATCGCTTAGTTCGTATGTCTCCAGCCCTGTGACCTTCCTCGGCATAACCTGGCCTCCGCAGCTTCGAATCGATCGAGATGACTTACTAAGACGTACGACCTTCTGCGAGGCGCATTTCCTCAGGCACGCCGGCAGGAATATGCAAGAGATGGTCTTCAAAATCTTCAAAAAGAATTTCACGAAACTTCAAGAACATCTTCGGTTCAATGTCGGGCCTTGCATGTGGCGACGATAAATTTCCGCCAAGCTCGTCGGCGACTCAAGCTGAGCACTCCCCACTAACTGCCGGACGCTATAAATTAAAGATAACTCATCTGGATCATCACGCTTCCGCGACAAGGAGTAAATCCTGCTCACTTCGTCCGAGTTGGACTTTTCCGGCATAGGAGTTAAGCAGTGGAAACACAAGCGAACCACCTGAGGAGCCAATGCACGCCTTACTACCCCAACGAACGCAACTTCGAAACCACGGCCCAGCAGGAGGCTCATGAACAATTCCTCGCCACGAGGCAGGGGGAACTGGAAAGACAGCGGTCCGATGACAAGGGCAGTTGGCAGTGGGATATAGAGACCGACATTACCAGTTGGTCCGAACAACTGTACCGCATCGCCGGTCGTGATCCGGAGACGGCAGTGCCATCCTTTAAAGAACATTCCTCGTTCTACACTTCAGACAGTTGGGACCAACTCACTGCCGCCACGGTGCGGGTCCTGAAAACTGGACAACCTTACGAACTGGAATTGCAAATGCGTCGGCCTGATGGTACCCGAAGACGGGTGATCGGCCGGGGGGAAGCGGTGCGTGATGCCAGAGGCAATATTCTCCGACTCTGTGGCACTGTTGAAGACATCACCGAGCGCAAGTCGCAGGTCATTAGGGGCGAACGAGAACCTGAAGGCCAACAAAATGCAACCTATGGAATTACCGGACGATTAATCCAAGCGCAAGAAGAGGACAATACAAGGATTGCAAAGGAATTACGAGACAACATCTGTCAGAAACTGTGCCTCGTGGCAGTAAGAATCCAGGGATTGCCCCCAACTCCAGAGTTAACCGAGAAAACAGGAATTCGCATCGATGAGCTCTGGCGGGATACGGCAGGAATAGTCGCCGAAATCGTCCAGATTTCGCACCACCTCCACCCTTCCGCTCTTGATCTGATAGGGCTTCCTCTCGCCATTCAGGGGTTTTGCCGGGAATTCTCGAGTCGAACCAATATCCCAGTCGAATGTAGCTGGACAGACATCCTCCAGGAAAGGATCGGGAACGAGGTCGCGCTCAGCTTCTTCCGCATCCTCCAGGACGCTTTGGGCAACGTTGCCAAACACAGTCACGCCAGCAACGTCATTGTCGAGCTTATCGGCAGCTCGAGGGAACTGCTGCTCCGCGTGTCAGACAATGGCGGAGGCGTGGACCTCCAGAAGACGAATGGTACAACAGGCCTGGGGTTCATCCGCATGAAGGAAAGACTGCGTTTCCTCGGTGGAGAGCTCGCGGTTTGGTCCACGCCAACCCAAGGAACCCGAGTCGAAGCGCGAGCCCCGATGAGAGGATCTCTACAATAGTTAAGGCGGATCTACCCCCTGTCAAAATTGACAGTTTCCAGTTCTTGTATACCCGGTAAGCTGGTCGGGTAATTGAGCGAACTTTCGGGGGAGGGCCGCTCAACTGACGTCCCACACTCTGGGAGTGTGGGACGGTTTTTCATCCGGATGAAGACCCACAGCCTAAGCCGGTCAGTTGTTTTTTTTCGCAAGTCCCTGCAGCCGAATTTCGTGCTTGAAGATCTCTGCGCATTCGGGCAAGCGCGTTCGATACTTTGTAGGAAGTTGAAGGCAAAGGTCCACCGCGCTCTTGCGCATGGCGTGTAGTTCCAGAAGGGCGCCCGTGCTGACCGTCAGTGTAGGTGGCAGATTGCTCTCTACCGAGTGTGGATCCGCGACCACCTCAGTGACTTTCTGCTTGCTCAGACCCGACGTAGAATTCTCAGCCGAGAAGTTGTCATGAAGCCCCACATCATGCACTGCGTCGGAAGAAATCGTTTCAAATACGTAGAGGTGGTTGGATCCGGCCCCACTGGTTCCAGTCTGTCCCTGTGGGGCTTGAGCAACGCCTTGCGGGTCGAGCCCGCCGCCGCTGCCCGAGTGAGTGCTACCCGGAGATGATGTGTAAGCATCATTGCTGGTTGTGATCTGTGTCCATGCCGGCACCGCGAAGAGCAAGCTCACCGATAGAACCGAAACGCAATGCAACTGTCTTTTCTGGTTAAACAAATATTCCTCCTTGAAACACTCTGAGATCGCCTGCCGACCGTATTTTGTGCGCAAGGTACAGCCTGAATTTGCCATGATCCAGATGGCCCCCCACGCTCGTAGAACTTAATCCAGATTTCGGTGGTCGCAAATGGCCCAAAAAGGGGATAACCGCGAACTCGGTGGAATCCTCATTGTTGTCATTCCTTCCTGTTTCCCATGCTCCGACACACCCAGGAAGACTTCCACATCTCATATGACGAACGTACAAGTTGCGGGCTGAATAGGGCTCGGCTCGACGCCGTGCCTGGAGTAGCAGC
>Ga0209656_10002444_pt1 | contig 12020 bp, 11 predicted proteins | sample BogFormECP12_OM2_FD_188239 | JGI IMG/M metagenome (GOLD analysis project Ga0209656, IMG submission 188239) | Bog forest soil microbial communities from Calvert Island, British Columbia, Canada - ECP12_OM2 (SPAdes) (version 2) | ecosystem: Environmental > Aquatic > Freshwater > Wetlands > Bog ... | reverse complement strand
ATTTTTAACTCCTTCTGGATGGGACTAACCAGTCTAGACCGGACCGTCCTGGCCCCCAAAGCTCCATCACAGCCCCGTAGCTTGGTTAGAACCAAGTTTACACCAAGCAGCGTGCCAATTAGTTTTGCAAAATGCAATTGCAAAACGCAGAAAACTGTAAATTTCAGTGGCCAGATTGCCCGTGACCGGAAGCGATGTTTTTAGTCGAGAGGAGGATATCGCTTTTCTGGATCGAGCATGGGCAAACAAGGATGTCAACGTCGCACGTTGGACCTCTATAGACCCCAGATCAGCTTTCTCGATCAATCGCTCCGCCATGTACTGGCGCGATCCCTCCTGCTTGAAATCCGCGGCCGATTTCCAACCATTCTGCCGGCTCTCTTTAATCGGCCGATCGGCCGATCTCTCTCTCGGAGTCGTACAGACGCTTTAGAGTCCAAGCGCCTCTTGAGAGATTGGCCGGAGCAAAGTAATTTTATTGGAGATGGCCGAGAAAAAGTTCAAAGCAGAGATAGATTTCGAGGGACATATCGAGCCGTCGGTCCGGGAGAGTTTTGAGAAGTTTCACGAGCAACTGGAAGGAATTCAGGAGAAGGCTGCAGAGACGACCGATACCCTCAAAGAGATGGGGGAGATGGCGACGGAATTCGGGATCGCATTGCTCGGCATCGAAGAAGCCAAAAATGTTTTCGATTGGCTGAATGAGTCCGGCAAGGATCTGTTGGCAACACAGATTCGTATCAATGAAGAATTAGAGACCTTGGGACGGTTGCAAGGCAAGGGGCCGGAGGGCATCGTCCGCATGAAGGAGCAGCTGGAGAGTTTCAATGAAGAGATGCGTAAAACCAGCGTCTACAGCCGGGACGCCATTGAAAAAATCGAAGCTGGTTTAATGATGCCGAGCGGCGAACACAACTTGCGGCTGAATCAGAAAGCCATTGAGCGTCTGGTGCCCAATATTCTCGCCGCTTATCAAAAATCGCATCCAGGGCAGGCCTTGGAACCGGAAGCGGCCGAGGAGGCCGGCAAGTCTTTGGCCGAATGGTTGATAAAAGGCGGCCGCGGTTCACTAGATCTTTTCGGCACGGAAGTGATTAACAAATCGCAGATGGCGGATTGGTTTAAGAAGAATTTTGGGACTGCCGGCAAAGGCGGCAAGCTCGGACGACCGGAAGTGGTTACCCCCGACATGGCGGCAGCTTATTTGAAATATGTCATTGGGGGCAGCGGCGCAGACATAAAAGAGCTGGCAGCCGGCAAAGAGCGCCCAGAAGCTCAACCTGTGGAGGTCACTCGCTCGCTGACCGAGATGGCGGCAGAGATCGGCGCTTCCTTGAACTTGGCTTTTGACCCTCTGGCTCGCATGATCAACGTCATGCTGGGAGGCGACCCTTCCGGCAAGAATTCTCCTTTGACGCAGCTTTTAGACCGGCTGAATGAAGCATCTCGCGCCTTTGATGACTGGGTAAAGAGCGACTTCACGAAGGATTGGGAGGGCATCAAAGCCTCGATTCAAGACAACGTAATTACGCCTTTTAACAAATTCGTGAATGACACGGTCAAACATCCAATTATCCCGGCTGGTTTTAAACAAGATCTCGATCCGGGGGCGGATGTTGTAAGGATCTGTAAGGATCTGGGTGGAATTTTTAACGATATCTGGAAGGATCTGGGCGGCAAAGACGGGGTGGTGGCTGGGTTAACCACTTTGTCCCAACTTACTTTTGGCACGTTGGAAACAGTGCTTCACGGCATAGCGGATGCGCTTGATCGGATTAAAGCGGTTATTGATGTGCTGCCAAAGTGGTTCAACCCAGAAATGCTCCAGTATCACGCCCCCGGAACCATTACCGGGGTTACAACCGGATTTCAGAGACCAGCGGGAGAAGTGGCCGAACAGAATAGACAGACGCAGGAAGCGGCCAAAGCTGTGGGAGTCGATATCTTGCAGGGATTCGGCAACCTGTTCCAAGGCAAAGGTTGGGGTGGAGAGGCGCTTCCCAAAGCAACAACTTTTAGCGGAGCCCCACTGCCTTCTGGCGGAGGCGGGGGTACTTACGGACAGATACCTGTTCCGCATGCCGAGGGCGGCATTTTTGATCAGCCGCACGTAGGCATGGTCGGTGAATCCGGTCCCGAAGCCATTGTACCGTTGTCCCAATCGGGTGACGTGATTGAACAGCTTTTTGGCTGGATGGGAGTGCAGAAACACGCGGAAGATACGCGGGCTAAACTGGAAAAGAGCGAGGATTCAACGCAGAAGATGCAGGAGCTTTTCGCCACCTTGCCGGAGTTGACGGCGCAGATCGTACAGGAATTTCAGGCTATGGCGCAGATGAGTGCTGCCGGCTTGGGTCTGGGCTCTGGTTATGGCGGCGGGGGAGGTATGACAGAATACGGGGCGAGCGTCCCTGGTGACCAACCGGGAGGGCCAACCTACGATTACAACAGTTTTCACGGCATCGGCGCTTACACTCAGCATTTAGTACCGGGGCAGGATGTCGCCATGCATCCCGAGTATGCTGAGTCGCATTATCACATTCGTCCGCTTGATTTTTACGTCTCGGATAAAGACCACATGCGCCATCGCTGGGCGGATGTCACCGGGAGCAAGGAGTTTGGGAATGAGGATCTTTATCGCGGCGCGCTAGGGGGACTTGTCACGCGGCCGATCAGCGCTCTGCTTGGGGAAGCCGGCCCGGAGGCGGTGATACCACTTGATCGGACGCCGTCCTCACGGCAGATCCTGGAGTATGCTGAAGCGGCCATGGGGCGAAGTGGGAGTGGTGAAGGAAACATAGTCAACAATTTTTCCCCGACAATCCACATCTCGGGCGGAGGGGAAGTCGGCATGGGTGTGGCTCAAGCGTTGGCGCATGCTCAGGAGCTTTTTGAAAGTGCGATGGAAGACATACTCCGCCGTCACCGACGGGAAATGTTTGCCTAGAGCCTTATTGCCCGCCTGCACCGGGAGGCGCGCTCGGCGTAACCGTCTGTCCTCCGCCTGCTCCCGGTTGAGAGACTGGTACCACCGGTTCGATGTTTCCTGTCGCCGGGTTCTGGAAAGTCTGTGGAGCGCCTCCTAGCTGAGCAGAAGTCGGTGTTGGAGAACCGCTGCTGGTCACTGTTTGCGCTTGTTTGGTGCTTGACGTCGCCGCCGGAGTAGTCGGACTTGGTGTGGTGCTGCTTTGAGCCGGATATCCAAGGCACTTGTGAAGGTTAAGACTGCTGACTGAAGGACCGCTTCCGCTGATCTTCATGGTATGATCGTCGACGATCCAAGTACCGGCGAATTCTGGTCCCCAAGCAGTATCCAAAGTGATAACGTCCAGGGCGCTGATGCGGATATCGAGCGGAATTGATAACCGGGTCTTCTTAGCGCCTTTGTTTTTCTCATGCGAAGCCGCTCTCGCTCTTTTAAAGGCATCATTTTGATCGGTCTGATCCTGCGGCGTCTGGGCGTCGTATGCGTCGCTGGAAAACCAAGAATCGGTGGGCTTTTGAGTTGCCATTATTAATCTCCTTGGCCGGGATCTTGCGGCTTCAGGCCGCGGGTGGTTACTTTCTGCGTAGCGGTAGTCGGGTTGGTATCATCCCGGCTAAAGAAGTCGTCCTGGTAACTATTGGTAACCGTCTTGCCGGTTTCCGGGTTGTGATAAGTCACGGTGGTGCTCTTGTAGGTATCCTGGCTGGAAGAAACTAATTGCACCTTCAGGATACCGCCATTCTCAATCCCGCCCGGTTGACCGTTTGCCGGGCGGACTAGAGTCCACTTCGATCCCGCGGCTTCGGCATCGATCTCATCATAGACAATCAACTGCTGCTGACCGCTTTTCCCCGGTTTAATGTAAACGTTGAGGCTGTACTCTTTGCACATGCGGCGTAAAAATTCGAGGTCGGCCTTTTCCGTCTGATTGACGCGCGCGATGGAGGGGTTGATGGAACTTTTATAAATCAACTGCGCTTTCATCTCGGTCGCCACCTGCTGCGCTAAAGCTTGCAACGTCGTACCTTCCCAGGCTCGATTTTTCTTCTGCCATTTAGCGGTATTAGATGGATCGATTGCCGAACAACGCAAGTGAATGGTTGATGGCGGATAGTCCAGATCGAGCTCATCAATGAAGAAGGTTCCGAGCGCCACTTGAGTCTTGCCATTCTGCAGCCAAGCGTCTTGCTCCAAAGTAATGGTGATAGGCTTGCCCCGTTGAAACGACCACTGCTGTGAGAAGCGGTAATCAGGATCGGCGATCAAGAGATCGAGCGTATCGGCCGAACCGCTAGCCATATCCTTGTAAGTGCATTCGATAAGGTTGGTTTTAATGAGCGCAGTGATGTCAGTTCCCTGGTAGGTGACGATGCACAGAGCAGTGCGAGAAGAGACGCCTATGCCTCCCAATGTTCCCAGAGCGCCGCCAACGGCGGTAAGAGTAGATAAAATTGATGTCATCGCACTCTGAAATTACTCTCCAGCCCTGCTTACCAGGGGCATTCGCGTCCAGTGCACACTCTCCTAAGGGAACCTTAGTTTTTCAGAATGAAAGCTCGCTTTCGTTCGGCGCTTTCGGCACTACTGGGCTGCACCCAGTATCCCTCGATCAAGATAGTTCCTTCCCTGCTGGAGTCGAAGGTATCGAAGAGCACGCCGTCGATGACAGCGGCGATGTGTTTCTCGATCTGCACCACCAGCCGGCCGATCGGCAACTCTTCGGCGCTGAAGTAAACCTCCTCGGTGGGAATCCAACCCCAGCCGCAGTAGCGCAAGTAATCCCGATAGCCGCCGCGGCCTCTGGGATTGATGGGGTCGAGCTTCTTCAATTTGGACTGCACGTCGCGGTAAGAGTGGCCGGTGGCGATCGACAGAGCGCGACAGGCGTAATCACCTACATGGCATTTGTAGCCCGCCGCGAAGCGACCCCCGTCGCTGTAGACCCATTTCATTTCAACTCCCCCGCATTCAGCCTGACAACGTCAGCAGCACGCTTGCCAGCAGCGCGGGCATTGGCGATTTCCTTATCGGTCTCATCGGCCTCAAAGGCAGTAATGCGGCGATGATTGAATTGCATCTTCAAGCCGGCCAAAGCAGTCTGGACATTCTGCTCTTTCACCACCATCAACGCGGAACTGCTGCCGTGGTCTTCGCCCTCCACTATGATGGGAGCGATTGAAATTTTTCGCGCCGTCGCCAGTTCGCCTAAACGTTCGTTCAGGCGTTTGACCATCGCGTCCGTGAAGCATCAAAGGTCTCCACATCAGTAAATACCGTGAAGCCCAAAACTAAGCAGATTATGCATTTTCAGGTGCTTTGGTTGGCACCAATGCGGCCGGCTCAAGCGCGGCCGGCTCCTTTCAGAGCCACACACATTCAGATAACCGCCCGCGCCGCGGCCAAACTCGCATCTCCGCTTTTCTTGGCGCGAAGGGAGATCACAGGTTCAAATTCCTTGGGGAATCCTCTGAATATTGCGCCAATCGGGACGATCAGGCCCCTGGCGGCCCCCAAGTTGCGCTCTGGTGGTAGTTCTAGGGGAGAGAAAACATGCTCATTATCTTCAAGCAGATTGTGCCGGTCAGTGACGTAGATGGTTTTTTGCAGGCCAATCCGATTGGAAGGACGGTTATTCAAACGATGGATGGGTTATCCAATCCATTTCAGATAGTATCGCAGGCGATCGACCATAACGATACCCCGCCCGGAACGGCGACCGTTACGATACAGTATGCTTATCCCGTTCCTCATTTTGCGCGTGCATTGTCTGGATAGGGGGACGGCACCAGAGCAATACTGCCTTCTCACCATCTAAAACAATGATCCGCTCCGCTCCGTTGATAAAGACGATGCGCGCCAGCGGGCCGGCTTGGGCGCTGAATTGATCGGGCGCAATATCCACGAATCGGCCGGCTCGATCCTGCTGGTGATAAATGGCAAGAGAGCCATCGAAGGTAACGCCAAAATCGATGTCGATCCGGGCGATCCGCTTGGCGATCTCGGCTTTTAGCCGGAGGCGGACTTCGTCCGATTCGGGGGAATTGCTGCGAACCAGCGCCATCAGCGCCTCCGGGCTGTAGAGAGCGCGGGCGCTTTTCCGAAGGGAATCTACCGTAGCGCCCAGCGACTCACGCCGTAGGGTCAATTGGCCAAGTTTCTCAGTGCTGCGAGCGATCTGGGTCGCGACGACTTTAATGGTTGGGAGATCGAGTTCAGGATCAGCCATGGCCGCCTGGCGGTTGGCAATGAGCTTCGCTGTGCGGTCGATTTCTCCGTTTAGATTACTTAATTCAGCAATTCGAACCTTCAGTTCGGCCGGCTCGCTTTCCCCGGCCACTCGTTCCCAGTCCAGATCACCCAAAAAACCGAGGAAGGCCGACTCAAATCGGCGGTAGCGGAGCCAATGCCGATTGCCCTTCCGTCCCACTGCCCATTTCGTTACCAAATAACTGTTCTTGCCTGGATGATAAACCATGGGCAGATCATCCCCGCCCGTGACATCGCGGACTAAAGGATTGAAAAGCGAATTGACGCTCTGACATCCACCGCCCGTGCTCGGTTTGCCGCTAGCGCGCAACATACGAGTTTTGGCCAGCACTTGGGCGCGGGCGGCACTAAAAGTGTCGAAATCGATCACAGCCGGGTAAAAGCCGGGAATAGGATCGCCGATCGGCCGGCCTTTGCTGCGTGGCTGGTATTCGCCAGTTGTTGCACGATTGGCAAGGATCTTCCCGACGTATGCGGTCGTCCACTCCCGGCCTTCTCGCGAGCCATTGGAAAAGGGCGCTCGGCCCTCCGCTTTCAAGGTATTGGCGATCCGTTTGGTGCCCAGTCCCAGGCCCGCCAATTCGAAGACACGCTTCACGGTCTCGCCTCGCTCCTCGATGATGGTAATCGGCTGAGCGACTCCTTTCACGACTTTGGCTGTGGTGAGCCAAGCGGGAATACGAGCGGTCAGTGCCGTACCAATGATACGTACGGCATCTACGCGGCCAGCCGGGCATTGCGACACACAGACATCGCGATAACCTCCCAGCATTACCTCGACAAGAAGAGCCGTGCCACGGTCGGCCTTGGACATCTTCTCAAACGTCGCGGCGAGAATGTTGGTTCTTCGCTTCTGCCGCCGCCGGATTCAAATGCTGTGGCATAGCTCCTTTTGACCCATAATCGCTGGTTCGTTGGTTTCGATTCCGGTTGCCGGCTCTCGGTGTAAAGGGCTAGAAGGGAGTGAGTTACGCGATGAAATAGCACTCAGATCTTAGCAGAGAAATTTTGCTTGTAGCCATTTTGTAGCCACTTTTCTGGTGTATCATTTGCATTCTGGGATTTCGCTCGCACAAGAAAGACTTGCCAATACTCCAAGGGGGTTGAGCGTTTGCCGATTCCACACCCGTGAAGCATGGAGAGAAGGAATGCGTCGCCGAAGTCGATGAACGACGACCAACTGCACCTGAGTGCGTTAAGCAAGGCAGACCGCCTGAAAAACGATGAGCCACGTCCTATTTCATTTTATACCGCGTTCGCTTTTTAAATATGTGACGGCTGACACGATATTGAGAGTTTTGACTAACAAAACTCTCAAATGGACTTCGCCTGAATCGTTCAACGATCCGTTCGAATTTCGCAGTCCTTTCGAGTTTGGATTTGAGTTGGAACAGTTAGAAAAACCCTTTCTTCAGCGAGCCTCGATTTTGATAACGCAGCGCGATGATCCGCATCTTTCTGAAGGTAACCCAGTCGCCGACGTGGTCAGAAAAGCACGCGCTCAGCGTGTAGGAGGAGGTGATCCGGCCAAGATTCAGGAGTTGCGTCGGCCCGAGTTCCCTCAGTACGTCAACCACTTGAAACAAGGTCTCGAATCAGACCGAAACACTTGGCTAGGAATGAAAAAGACATATCGCGTTCTGTGTCTGTCTGCCGTTCGTGACAATATTTTGATGTGGTCTCATTACGCGGACGAGCATAAAGGTGCTGTCCTCGAATTTCAGCCCAAGATCGAATTAGCCACTGAAATGCTCGGCGCGCGATTAGTCGAATATTCGAAGGAAGTTCCTGTTGCTGTCACACTGGAACAATTTCTCCTATACATAACGGGCGAAGGCCCAAAGCCGCATGCTCCGGACGCGTTCGTCAAGTCGGTTTATACGAAAAGCTCTGATTGGTCCTACGAGAATGAATGGCGAATCCTGAGCAAGCAACGAGACGAAGACCAAGCACCATTTTCCTATCGCCCGTTTCATCCACGAGAACTTGCGGCGATCTATTTTGGATGTCGAATGCTAGAATCGTGCAAGAACAGGATCAGGGACGCTGTTTCCAGTTGGGGATCGCACATTTCGTTCTTCCAGATGCGAGACGAACGCATGCGTTTCCAACTTACACATGTATTCGCCCTTCTGGTATTACCATGAACCGTGATCCCGGCTTTTCATGTTATCGGCAAGACGTTGGCGCGTGATTTCCTGTACGAGTCGATGGATTGTGAAACTATCCCCAACCGCTGTCCACCGTGCCAAGCTCCAGGAAACCAGTCCGCTGAGTGTATCGCGAGCATCCGCGCCGTCCACCAGCACATTCTCCAGCAGTGACACCGTTATTGGTTCAGGCGCGAACCATGCGAGAATGTTGAGCAAGGCGCGCTCCGTCGGGGCGAGCTGGTCAACCGTTGCTTGCCACGTCGTAGCCACGCTGCTCGGGTAGTTCATCAGCCGTGGGTCGTACCAGCCCAGGACAATTTTCCTAATTGCTTCCCAGCGCCGGAGGTATTCGGAAAATGAAAAACGGTTCTTGGCGATATAAGCGCCCGCTTGTTCCAGAGCCAGGGCGAGACCTCCCAGTTCGTGGGCCAGAACGGAAGCGTCGTCAGTGTCGGCGTCCCTCTTCTTCCGCCTCTGCTCGGTGCGCTCCAACAGGAACGCAGCAGCATCTTCTTCAGCAAGCACGTCGAGTTCGACCGGTTGAACCACGAGGCTCCAGTCGGCGATCCGCGAGGTGATGATCACGTCCCCACCCAGGAGTTTGGGAAGCGTTTTCTCTACTTCAGCTGCGGCCTCCTGCGTGTCGGCGTTGTCGAGGATCAATAGCCAGCCGGAATGCTCGCTTAGCCAGCGAAACACGGCGGCTAAACGATCTGTTTCCTCTGGCCGGTCCCGTTCGCTTAGGTTGAGGATCTCGGCATTGCAGAACGCAGCCAAATTGCTTCGAAAGTCCGCCGGAGATCGTGCACTCGCAAAAAGCAACGCATTCTCATAATCACTCGCGTGACGCCATCCGTATTCGACGGCAAGGCGTGTCTTGCCTACTCCGCCCAACCCATGGATCGCTTGGCGAGCGGTGAGACCAACTGCTCTCCCCCCGCCAACCATGAGTCGCTGCCTGAGCTCAGCCAGCGCAGCATCGCGACCTTTAAAGAGCCGGCCCAAGGAGTTGTAAGGAAGATTGGAGACCCGGCGTGGTGCTTCGACGTTGCGCGTTGGAAACCGCAATTCCCTTATTCTGCTTCGAAGCTCCTCGGGACCAGTAAACTGGTAATAAATGTCGCCGCATGACTGGATTGTCTGGCGGTGGGACATCTGCAGGTCTTTTTCTTCTTCAGTCTGAGCCAGAGTCTTGTCAGTCTTGCACTCCTTTGTCGCCAGAAACAGGTAAATGGGTTTCCCAAGTTCCCGCGCTACGTCGTACTCGATCTGGGTGTAAGAGCGGCGTGCCTTGCCGACCGGCCGCTGGGGCGGCTCTGCCCCATAATAGAAGCCGGCTAGGTGGATCACTACGTCACAGCGGCCGATGAGAGCGCGCAGCATTTCTGTCAGTGGGCCGTAAGCCAGGGTAAAAGAGCTTTCCTCGATCGGGAAAATTTGGAGGCTCAAAAGCGTGTCTTTGATCTCCCGGCGATAACTGGCCAGGTCGCGCGTGGTTGCAGAGATGAACACTTCGGGGTGCTCGGCCATGGCTCAAATACTACTAACTCCCGGGCGGGCGGGCGAGCAAAAGCGCCGGCATGCGACTCACCCGTTAGACCACTCCGATCTTTCGGACGTGAATTCCCCTAGGCGGAGATCATCGGCAAGAAGGGGTCACAAAAAGATCCAGCGTGCCAGACTGTGCCGGTGCTCACCTCGATTCAACTGCAGTTGGACCCGGTGCCTTAAATCTTCTTCGTTGAAATACTTCAGGATGTATATGGTCTTCACGACGCGTCCGAGCATGGTCAACGCTTTTGCCAGGCGGTCCGAAGGAGAACTGTTGGCTAATCGCTGCACGACCACGTGGGCCGGGCAAACCCGGTTCTTAAGCGACGCTGCCACGCGTACCAACTGATCCCACTGCTCCGGGATTAAATCGACATCGACTCCGCCCCGAAAGATCCCTGCCAAGTTACGGTACACCGCGTCGCGATCAATCCTGTAAAGTTGCTGATCCGCCAAGTCGTGGCCGGCTACGATTTCGTGAATCAAGAGAAAATGCTCCTTTTCGAAGCGCGCTCCTTATCTTTAGGCCTTCAGGCCGCACATCGGAGCTTACGACACAGCGTTTGAGCGATTTCCGAGGGTTTTTCATCTAGCGACACCCTCCAGAAACGTGGCTTAATTCGAATCCTGGCCCTTTTTCATTTCTGGGATCACGTCGAAATTTCCCTCTCCTCTTGCGCTGGCACATGTCGCGCTCCAAGGCTTTGCTCCATCGCTGCACTTATGCGGGCCTGTTCGTTCGCCCCTTCTGCTTCATGCATCACCCCTCGCCCGATTGAACGGTTCCTGGCTCCCACCTGTAAATCAACGCCCGGCACCTTCTTACTGGCGCCCTTGACTGCCTTACCTTGCTTGCTTCGGTCGATCTTGCGCCCATTCACGGTCTGCGGTGATTGCTCCATCGGACGGTCATACGTAGCCGATTCGCGCTCTTGTGACCGTGTAGCGCATGCCCTTAAGACCGGCATGCAATCCGTATACGCCGTGAAACTCTCTGTAGCGCGGGACTCAGCAACTAGCATCGTCGTCCCGTCGATCTTTGGTGACGCTTCTGCCGGCGCAAAGAGATGAACTCTCCTCTCTTCGGATCCCTGGCACGTTTCCCCTGTCAAAGTGTAGCCTTGCGCGATGTGAAGAGGTTCGCTCAAATCGAGTTTCTTACCATCGTCCAAGGTGACATAGGACTGGTCCATCGCTTTGACAGTGCGGAGCTGGCCAGTGGTGATGTCGTACTTGCGATTATTGCGCGTCATCCTAACCGGATCACCGATCGCTAGCGCCATGGTTTCGACCGTGTAAACCTGGAAATGCTTGGCGTGCGAAAGAGGTAGAAGTAACTCGCGGGCACCTCGCTCCACAAACACCTGTTCGTTCTCTACCCGGGACACAGACCATTGCTGACCGGGGCGTAGGCCTCCGGGGAGAATAGCGTGCGGCTGGATGACTTGCCCTTTCCGGAAATTCACGTGATCGCAACGTTCAGCATCGGACATGTCGACAGCCTGTAAGCGTTTCACTTGGCGGTCCTCCAGACCGATTAAATCCTCTGCCTTAAGTTTGGCTCGGATCTCCCTAGTGATCTCCTCTCCGTGCCGGTGCAGCAGCGCAATGACCATGGATGTCTTGCGCTCTTTCCTTTCCGCTACAACGTTATCGGTCACCTTACTTAAAGCCTGGTTGTAAGTTTGGCCCTCGTAGGTCATGCCATTGTTTTGGATTAAATCGAACCCCTTCTCCAACTGGCCCGCGTGCAGGCTATCTGTGATCTCTTTGAGTACGCCGCTTTGCCGATGGATTTTTTCGAGAAAGACGGTTCGGAGAATCTCATTCTCGGTCAAGTCGCGGAAGGAATCGCCTCGCTTGACACCGTGAAATTGCTTGGGATCTCCCCACAATGATAGCCGGCAATTGTTATCACGCGCGAATTCTATCAGCCATTGCACGTGATCATTGCTCAGAAGCGACGCCTCATCGCAGAAGATAGCTCTCCCAGCCGCGGCTTTCTGTAATCGCGGATCGGTCCGGAGTAAGTCCAGCGTGCACGCATCGTGAGTACCCGCTGC
>Ga0209656_10002442_pt1 | contig 12020 bp, 9 predicted proteins | sample BogFormECP12_OM2_FD_188239 | JGI IMG/M metagenome (GOLD analysis project Ga0209656, IMG submission 188239) | Bog forest soil microbial communities from Calvert Island, British Columbia, Canada - ECP12_OM2 (SPAdes) (version 2) | ecosystem: Environmental > Aquatic > Freshwater > Wetlands > Bog ... | reverse complement strand
AGCTGCGGCTCCTGAGCTTTGATCTGGGTTGCGGCGTCACATCGGAATTTAACTTCGACCGTGCTGGGGCTGAGGGCACGGGCGCAAATGCGGAGACCGCCATTCTGCCGGCAAATCCGCAGTTAGGAACGCTAACAGGTGGAAGGAAGCGTTTCGGAGCCTTGTTTCATCGCCATGGACCATTGCCGGTTCGCACTTCACGGCCAGCTTGACCTTGGCTGATCGCGCGATAGGCAAATAGTCATCCCGAAGTTGCAGCAACATTGTTTGAGTCGCTGCCGGATGGGACGTGTCGCCGGGATCTCCGGCATCCTGTAGCATTTGAAACTCCACAGGACGCTGGTGCAGAAGTCTCGCGGAGTCCAGGGACATTATGAGGCGGTGCGCGAAACTGAGCCGGGGTCTTATCCTTTCGTAGCGAAGGTTCAAGACCGCACTCCAATGCGGTAATAGGCTGGCTCAATGTGTGAAGCAGGTCAGAAACACGCTTAGACTGTTCACTAAGTGTGTCGTTCGGAGTCATCGGCGTCATGCTGCGACCCCCGGCGGGCAGCGCATTTCGTATCCCACGCCGCGGACCGTGTGAATGAGCTTGGGAGTAAAACCATCGTCAACCTTCTTCCGCAAGTAATTAACCTAAACATCGACGATGTTGGTTCCGGTATCGAACGACAGGTTCCACACATGCTCGACGATCATGGATCGGGTGAAGCGATGGCCTGCGTAGCGCAACAGGTATTCGAGCAGGCCGAACTCTTTCGAGGTCAGCTCAATGCGTTTCCCGGCGCGTTTCACGGTTCGTTCGACGCGATTGAGTTCAAGGTCAGCAATCTTTAGCAGGGTTTCAGAGGTGAAGGGCAGACGCCGCAGCAGGGCCCGCACGCGCGCTGAAAGCTCGGTATAGGAGAACGGCTTGATGACACAGTCGTTGGCGCCGTACCAGACACTGTACCCGGTCTTCAATTCGGCTGCGGCCGGTCAGAACCAATATCGGCAATGATGGTTTCTCGGGACGGACGGCACGTAATACCGAAATGCCATCCATCTTGGGTAAATTCAGATCCAGAATCATCAGATCGTAATCGCATTCCGAAGCCATCCAGCGGGCGTCATCGCCATCCGCCGCCACGTCGACTGCGTAGTGCTCGGCCTCGAGTCCCTTACGCAGAAAGCTGGCCAGGGGAGCGTCGTCTTCCACGACCAAAACGCCCACGAAGGCTATCCTCCGCATCTAATGACTTCGCTCCTTCTTCATCGACCACTTGAGGCCACCGGAGGCAGAAGATTGTGGCCGATGACGACGATATAAACCATTTTGGGAAAGATCCAATTTGGGCACTCGGGCTCGATATTTTATGCACCAAGTACTGGCCGTCGTTCTGGCACATTCGTGCCAAATTGTGCCTCACTAACACCTGTGATTGCAGTCACAGCGATGTCTTTGACCGTTTGGCATAAGTACGTCATGCATAACGTGGGGACAACTTCGAACATTCTCAAGGTTTCCAGCAGGTTGAAGAAGTCACTGATCACGTCGGGAGTGGTCGAGCAGTACTCTCCACAGCATTATTTGTTCAAGGAAGACCAGGATAGCCGGGGCGTCTACTTGGTGCTAAAGGGCAAGGTTTGCATGTCCCTTAAAGACCTGGACAAGCTGGATCGCATATTCTCATCTGGGTCGCTTCTGGGGATTCCTGCCACCTTTACTGGGCACCCCTACAGCCTGGCGGCCGTTGCAGTTACTGAAACAAAGGTTGTATACGTCGAGCGGCAGGCCTTCCTCGATCTCATGACCCGGCAGACCGAACTGTGCCGCGAAGCCACCGACATGCTGAGCCGCGAAGTCAGTTTCATCCAGTCAGCCCTCGCTCGGCGGCGCCGGCAATAAGAACCTCCATAACCCAGCTTATCGGTCTGAGTCCGGCGAGGCGTGGGCGCGGTGTGCTGCTGCGAGTGGGTTAATTCTCGGCGAGTCTCGGTGCGCCACCGGAGCTCTGGGGACGCCAGCTGACCTAAGGTACTGAAATCGCGACAATTCGCTGCTCTGAACTCCGACGTTGTAATCGAGTACTTACGCGACCAACTACCGCTTTGATATAGTCAAGCCCACCGAGCATGCGCGGATCTTGGTTCTGTTCGCGTGGTTACTTTGGGTTCCAGCGTGGGAGGGCGGCGTCAGCTCACCAAACTCGCTTGGATATCGGGTTCGTACCTCCTCAGTGACGTAAAACGAGGCTGTGGGTGAGACGGGAAATTGTGCGTCCGTTCGGGGTGCGCGGCCAGATCGATCGAATTGATCGGTCTTGGTAAACGAAGGATTGGTCTGGCAATAGAGTGCAAATGAAGGGACGAATCATCTCCCATTACGAAATTGAGCTGGAAATTGCCCGGGGAGGCATGGGAGTCGTTTACCGCGCTCGCGATCTTTCACTCAACCGCTTTGTCGCCCTCAAGGCATTGCCTTTGCTGACTTCCTCGGACCCGGTCGCCCGCCTGCGCTTTGAACGCGAAGCCCAAGCTGCTTCAGCGTTGAACCACCCAAACATAGTCACAATTTACGACCTGGTTTCCGACGAACATGCAAGCTACATTGTTATGGAGTTCATCGAAGGCAAGACCCTTGGGGAGATGATCCCCTTGAGCGGGTTGCCGGCGGAGCAAGCGTTTCGTTATACCTTGCAGATGGCCGACGCCCTCGGTTGTGCGCACGAGGCGGGAATCGTCCACCGCGATTTGAAGCCCCAGAACGTACTGATCTCCAAGCGCGACCACCTTAAGATTCTGGACTTTGGTGTCGCCAAACTGAAGTCCGAGCCCTCGGGAAAACTAGCCACGTACGACAACTTGACTCGCCCCGGAGCGTTTCTCGGTACCACATATTACGCTGCGCCTGAACAGTTTTCCGGTGGCGAGATCGATCAGAGAACCGATGTATATTCCCTGGGCGTCGTGCTGTACCAAATGCTCGCGGGTCGCGTGCCCTTTTATGCCGACAATCCGTTGGAACTGTTGCAGGCGATTTATCACGAGCAGCCAAAGCCGCTGCGCCACTATCACCCTCACTTTCCCCCGATAGTGGACCAGATGATTGGCCGCGCCCTGAACAAGCTGCCTCAAGGTCGCTATCCCTCCATGACTGCGTTTGCCGAAGACTTGGAAACCGCTAGGGAAGCGTTCCGCAAGGCGAAGTTGGAATCGTCCTCGGTTGGGACCGTGGTCTCCGATGACTCGATAGCGGTTCCCCCAACAGGCGCGAGCCGGTCTTCGTATCCGCCAGTGTGGATCGAACCACCACGCGCCGGTCATGAGAAATCTTCCATCGCGGTGTTACCGTTTCGCAGCCTGTCTTCTGACAAGGATGACGAATACATGGCGATGGGCATCGGCTCGGAAATCAGCAGTGCGCTCTCGCGAGTCCCAGGAATTCGGGTGGCCTCCAATCTCTCGACCTTCCGTTATCAGGGCGACATGCCGGACCTGCAGGAGATCGCAACAAAACTGAAGAGTCGCTATATATTGACTGGCAGCCTGCGGCGGTCGGGGACGCGAATTCGGGTAATGGGAGAGCTAGCCGACGCGCTCGGCGGTTCGGTTCTGTGGTCCCGCACCTACGAACGCCACCTCGAAGACTTGTTCAAAGTGCAGGAAGAGATTGCAGAATCCATCGTGCGAGCGACCGGTGGCGAACTGATCCGCGCCGGCTCCGAACACGCCGACAAAGCCTCTGCTCATGAGCTGGACGCGTGGGGCCTGGTTCGCAAGGCATATCACTTCTGGAATTATGGATTTCATCCGGCGGGTATCGGCGAGTCGCTCGATTTGCTGCGTCGCGCGATCCAGTTGGATCCTGGGTATGCCAGTGCTTACGCCTTTCTCGCGTTGTACCTGATCGAACGCGTGGTACTGGTGTTGACCGACCGTCCGGAAGACGACCGCGCGGAGGCGAATGCTGCTGCCACGAAAGCAGTGGAACTTGCGCCGCAGGATGCCGAAGTTCTGGAGAACGCCGGGCTGGTCTGGCTGCATTGCAGCGAATATAACCAGTCGGTCGAGGCTCTCCGGCGTGCCGTGCAGATCGCACCTTTCAACCTGGTAGCGTGGGGATACCTCGGGCTCGCGTTGGGATGGGGCGGCAAAGAGCGCGATGCGCGCGAGGCCGAACAAATCTTGAAAAAGCTGATTGCGGAGACGCCGGAACATCCTTCTTTGCCATATTGGCATTATTTTCTTTCCGGGACGTACATTCGCCTTTCGCGATTTGAAGAAGCCGCCGAACACGCACAGCGCTGCGTCGAACTGCAACCGCGGTTCTATATCGCACGCATCACCTTGGCCAACGCCCTCGGACATCTGGGCCAGGTTGAACAGGCGCGCGCGGAGATCGCCCACGTACTCGCGATGAACCCATACGTCACAGAGGCTGTGCTTCACACTGAGTACCTGAACATCGCACGCGATCCCCAACTTGCAGACTTGCATCTTGCGGGGCTAAGGTCGGCCCAAGCGTTTCCGCCAGTGAACATGGGAGAACTGAAATGAGTTTCAAGACGTCGGACTTTCGCGTGCTGACGACCGGCCTGCAGTATCCGGAAGGCCCCCTCTACCAGCAGGACGGCAGCGTTCTCGTGGTTGAAATTCAGGGCAAGAAACTGACCCGCGTGCTGCCTGACGGAACCAAGGAAACGGTCGCCAATCTGGGAGGCGGCCCGAATGGTGCGGCCATCGGCCCGGATGGCGCGGTGTACGTTTGCAACGACGGCGGCCTCGATTTCGTTCAGGTTGGTCCCGTCTCGGTCCCAACATTTCAGCCGGCAGACTATGTCAGCGGCTCGATTCAGCGGGTGCTAGGTTCCAGCTTCTCGACTCTCTATAACCAATGCAACGGCCAGTCCCTCCGCAGCCCCGACGACCTGGTCTTCGACGCTACAGGGAATTTCTGGTTCACCGATTGGGGAAAAACCAGACCAACCGACCGCGACATAACTGGCGTTTACTACGCCGCGGCGAACGGAAGTAAGATCACGTTCCCGATACCTGGCCGGCAGGCGCCGAACGGCATTGCATTGTCCCCGGACGACACGCGCCTGTATGTTGCCGAGACCTATGCGCGATGGATTCTTTACTGGGAACTGTCCGCCCCAGGCGTCATCAAGCCCAATCCCAAGACGCTCGACGGCTCCTACCTGCTGACGGCGGAAATTCCAAGGCAGGGAACTCTCGACTCGATAGCCGTGGACGAAGAAGGCAATGTCTATGCCGCCACTATGCTGCCGGATGGTCCTAGACCGGATCTGCCCGGAGGCATTACAGTGGTTTCACCGACCGGCAAGATCCTTGATTTCATCGACCTGCTGATAGAAGGTCAGCCTGAGCCGCTGCCTTCCAACATCTGCTTCGGTGGCAAGGACCGTAAGACCGCATTCATAACTCTCGCCGGCACGGGAAGGCTCGTCGCCTGCGAGATGAAGATTCCCGGCAAGCCACTGCACTTCAACAGATAGACCTGGCGAACAAAATAGCTGTTGCCGTTGGGAGATCGCATGATCGGACGAGTGCTGCATCGGCTGTGGGTTGACGTCAAAACGGACGCGCAGCGGTTCTGGTTTCACTTGAAGAATGTGCTGTTGCATCCATGGCAGTCGCTGCTGGCGTTGGTGGCGGCTATCGGCGCCTTTGTCATTGCGATTCCCCTGTACATTGGCAAGCTTCTGCTCTGGTTGTGGCGCCAGATCAGATATGCCGAGACATTCACGCTGCGTGGAATGCTGCGTTTCCTGATCTTTGGAACGGTAGCGGTGGTCTGTCTCATATTTCTTGTCATCGCGGTCCTGGTGCTTTATCCCGGTACGCAACGGCCGAACTTTCAGTCGATTGATCAGCAGGTCTATCTTAGCGAGGGGCGCGGCTGGAGTGGCGGCTACGAAGCGCCTCTCCGTCAGCTGTTCTACTACACGCCGCAAGGCACCACCGTAAAGGGTCTGCCCTACTCCTGGTTCGTAAGTCTGGAAGTTCCCCTGGGTAAGACCAAATTCGCCTTACCTGATCGCATGAACGCCTACGGATTCCTGGTGGATGGCGTTCCCACTCCGGCTAATCCCGATCGGCTGCCGGTAGGCTTCACCAATCATTACGACTCGAACCTCGGAGCGCCGGTGCTGGACATAACCTGTGCGGCCTGTCACACCGGCGAGTTGGTGGTGAACAAGAACGGCAAACGATACGGTCTCCGGATCGATGGCGGGGCCGCCATGCACGCCTTCACTACAACCAAGCCCGGCAATTTCACTCTTGAGCTGCTTGGATCACTGACCTCGACCTATCTCGATCCATTCAAGTTCAATCGCTTTGCCATGCAAGTCCTGGCCTCGACGTATCCCCACGGATTTTGGAGACTGCACGGCGATCTTCGCTCGCAAATCGGGGTGCTGTTGAAGCAGGCAAGGACCGACAATCGGCCGTTCCATCAGCTTTATCCCACCGTAGAAGGCGTTGGGAGGACCGACGCACTGGCACGCATTGGCAATACCGTTTTCGGGGATGAGCTCAGCGCCGACAACTACCGTGTCGGTAACGCTCCCGTTCGATATCCCCCAGTGTGGGACATCTGGAAATTCGACTACGTGCAATACAACGCTTCCGTCCGGCAACCGATGTCGAGGAACCTCGGCGAATCGCTCGGCGTGGGAGCCAAGGCCAGCCTCCTCAACACTTACGGTGGCCCCATCCCCGAGGAAGACAGGTTCGACACGACCTCCAGGATCAATAACCTGCACAACATCGAGGTCGCTCTATGGAGCCTCGAGCCACCGAAATGGAGTGAGGATTGCCTCGGAAAGATCGATTGGGACAAGGCAGTCGAGGGACAAAAGCTCTTTGCCATGACCTGCGCGCAATGTCACGGTCCGTTCCCCGCGTCGGATCCGATCAAGGAGTGGAAGGCGCCACTGAAGACCGCCGCTCATGCCAAAGAGATGGAGTCTGTGTGGGAAGCGTTTCTGGCGAGTGTTTACAAACAGGCTTCCTATTCGGGGCAGGCCAACTACAGAGACGCGAAATGGACTTATTCCTACGACGACCCCTTTCCCCTGTGGGTAATGGACACCTTGACGGTGCAGGACATTGGCACCGATCCTACGACGGCCGTTAACTTCGTCGACAAGCAGATTGACTTACGTAAGCTTGGAGTCGGCTCAGCAACCGTAGCCCAACTCCTGCGTTCGTTATTTCAAGCGGACTTGCGATTAGAAATCAAGGCCCGGGCCAACGACATCGTTGCTATAACCGCCAAGATGCCCGGAGCACAAGACGTTCGAGCTGCCGCAGCGGACATAGCACAGCAGATCAACACGAAAGATGATCCGCAGGCCACCCAACCACTGACGCCTGCTGAAGAAGACAGGCTGAAGCCGCTGTCCAGCAAGATCAAGCAGAGGGTTGGGTCCGACCTGTCAGTGTCAGGCAACCATGAGTTGATAACTGACGCTTTAGCTCTGGACGAGCGCATCACAACTGGGCAGTCGAGGATTAACACGGCCGTCGAGTCGGTCGATCTCGCAAGGGCCAACACCGGTTTGGGCCTCAGTCTCGTCGGATACTACATGCGCAACAAGTACTACAAGACCATGAACTTCAGTCCGGAGAAGATCGCGGAGGTAGACGGATTCGGCCAGATCGACCTGCCCGTAGCCAAGCCGCAATACAAACCGCGCCCGCTGGCCGGAATCTGGGCGGTTGGTCCGTTCCTCCACAACGGATCAGTCCCAACGATTTATCAGTTGCTCGGTCCGGCCGATTCCCGCTCCAAGACTTTCTGGGTCGGCACCCGCGACTTCGATTCCGTAAACCTCGGCCTGAGCACGCGACCTCTCGAGAAGGGAGGCTTCCTGCTCGATACCAGCGTGACCGGAAATTCCAACATTGGCCACGAATTTCGTCGTGGGTATATTCCGTGGAAACCGGGAAGCCCGCCTCAGTACGGCGTAATCGGACCCCAATGGACTGAAGAGGAGCGCTGGCAGATCATCGAGTATCTGAAGGTCCATCGCGACACCCACAACGTAAAGCTTTCGCCTGACCGCAAGAACATCATGGAGTACCTGCAGGAAGGGCTCGACAGCCGGCATGTATGTCAATAGCCGCGTTTTCACTTGACGGGAGGAAGGCGTGAACACTCGCAGAGCACGCATCATCGTTGGTGTGCTGGTACTCGCGGCGCTGGGATACTACTTCTTTTTGCGCAGCAAGCCGCTGGGCCCGATGGGCGAAGTGGTTTCGCCGGATGAGGATTACCTGACCGCACAAATTGTGGCGTCGGCGCTCTCCATGGTCAACGCCAGCCATCAGACCATGGCCGCGAAACCGCTGCCGGGAAATCCGCCCGGTACTCCCGCCACCACTTATCCCACCGCAACTTCCGCGAACGCTGTGCAGCCTTATCGGCGCGACGTCCACGCCAAGACCTATGGATGTGTGAAGGCGATCTTCCACGTACTGGAAAACCTCGATCCGAGGTATCAGCAAGGCGTCTTTGCTACTGCCGGCAAATATGAGGCATGGATCCGCTACTCGAGTGGCAGCACACTGGTTCAGCGCGATGGCGACCGCGATGCCCGAGGCATGGCCATCAAGCTGATGGGTGTGTCCGGACGGAAGCTGATGGAAGACGACGGTGTCCCTCATGCCGAGACCCAGGACTTCGTCATGATGAACGCCACCCAGTTTTTCATCCTCAACCTGCCCGAATACCTCGTTTTCACGCAATATCTCGGCGAGGGCAGTAACTACGGATACTTCCTCGGCGGGTTTACTCCCGACCTTCCGCAGAAACATTGGCGCAAGATGTTCAATCTCGCCAACTATCACCCGCGCGAAATGATATTGGCGATGAAGACCCTGAAACCGCCCCCGGACAGCCTGCTCGATACGCAGTTTTACGGTGTGAGCGCGTACAGGCTGGGCGCGGAAAGCGTAGTCAAGTACAGCGCGAGGCCGTGTGCCGGCGCGACCGCGGCCGATGTCGACCGCGATGGGCCGAACTTCCTGCGCGACGAGATGACCGCGCACCTTAAAGACCGCGATGCCTGTTTTGATTTCATGGTACAGCTTCAGGTTCCCGGCAAGAACATGCCGGTGGAAGACACGACCATGCAGTGGTCGGAAAGCGATTCGCCGTTTGTCCCGGTCGCTCGAATCGAGATTCCCAAGCAATCCTTTATCGAGAATCAGGAGACCTGCGAGAACCTCTCCTACAATCCCTGGCACTCCCTGCCGGCCCACAAGCCGATTGGCGTGATGAATCGGATTCGCAAGCCGCTCTATCTGGAAGTGGCTCGCTACCGGCGCAGCATGAACGGCGCTCCACTCTGCGAGCCCAAGGATTTCAAGGGGCCCGACGAAAATAGCTGCGAGACCGTGGAGAACTCCCTCCCCACTCCCGGCACTGCTTCCCTCGGGAGCACCCCGGCGAAACCGAGTGCGAACCACTAAGAAGCTTGGGCTATTCGATAAACAGGCGGCGTAGTGAAATAGGTGCCGTGGCGCGCTAAATCTTTTCCAGCACCGCCTTCAGGTATTTCCAGAAGCTCTGCACCGTAGATATCTGCACGCGCTCGTTGGGACTATGCGGGTCAACGATGGTCGGCCCAAACGATACCATCTGCATTTCCGGATACTTCTCGCCGATCACACCGCATTCCAACCCGGCGTGCATCGCAATAAGCTTCGCAGGACTGCCGAAGAGTTGTTCGTGCACCGCCTGCAGTTTTTGTACGATTTCGCTCGTCGGCTCCGGCTTCCATCCGGGATAGCTACCCGAGTGCTCCACTTCGAATCCTGCCATGCGGAACACGGTGGCCACCATCGTTGCAACTGCATGCTTGCTGGCTTCAATAGCACTCCGCTGGCTGGTGACAATCTCCGCGACATCGCCGTTCACCGAGAGGACCGCAAGGTTGGTTGAGTCTTGCACCAATCCGGGAACATCAGGGCTCATCGCCACAACACCGTGCGGTGTCGTTACCAGCAAGTCGATGATGCGCTTTGCGTTCGCCGCATCCAGAGCTTTGTCGGGGCGCGGAGCTTTCTCGACAGTGATCTGGAGGTCTGGATCGAATCCTCCCAGGTCGGCCTTCCATTCCGCCTCGATCGCAGACAGCAGTTTTCTGAGATCACTCTCGCCGGCAGCATCGACCACAACAATCGCCGCGGCTTCCCGAGGTATGGCGTTCTGCGCACTGCCGCCGTTCACGGCAGCGGTTTGCGCCGGAAGACTACCAAGAACGCGCTGTAACGCCGAGCCCAGAATTCGCAGAGCATTCCCGCGACCCTGGTGAATATCCACTCCAGAATGTCCGCCTTTGAGCCCGAAGACCTTGATGCGCCAGGCGGAGTTCCCTGTGGCAGGAACGAAAGCGACCTTGCGGCGGCCAGTCGTCTTCACGCCTCCCGAGCAACCAATGCACAACGTGCCAGTCTCTTCGTTATCCAGATTAAGAAAGTATTTCGACTTCAGCAGACCGCCCGGAAATTCCGCGGCTCCCGTCAGGCCGGTTTCCTCGTCGATGGTAAAAACAAACTCTAGCGGGCCGTGCGCAATGTCATCGCTCTCCATCACCGCGAGCGCCGCAGCTACTCCCACACCGTTATCCGAGCCCAGTGTCGTGCCCTCAGCCTTGAGCCAGTCGCCGTCCCGGATCACCTTGATGGGATCTGTGTCGAAGTTATGCGCAGTACCTTCGTTCTTCTCGCAAACCATGTCGAGATGGCCTTGCAACAAGGCCATTGGCGCGTTTTCGCGTCCCGGCTTGGCGGGTTTACTCACCACGAGGTTTCCCGCGGCATCCTGCTTGGTCTCTAGACCGAGTCTCGCAGCTTGCGCCAGAACATAGTTCCGCGCCGCCGCTTCCTTGGTTGAAGCGCGCGGAGTCGCAGCCAAAACGTCAAAATGTTTCCACAACACTTGAGGATCCAAATCCACTAAGGCGGCTGTCATAAGGTTCTCCAGACGGGATGATTGCAATGCCATCCTACCGCGCTCCGTCATGCTTTGCGAATCGAACGACCGGCGTGATCGCACCGGCGATGACATAGGAGAAGGGGAAGACTGGTTAAAGAGAAGCCGTTAGGGATTAGGTGAATTGAAACGCAGAGAAAGACCGGGCGTTAGGTGCCCGATTTCTCGAGCTGCTGCGGCCTGATCCAGCGGCGCGAAGGTCGAAGAGTGGTCGATACGTCGCGATTTACCAGCACGGTAAACATGCTGCGCAGCTCTTTCTCGCCCACCGGCAGCAACACCGCCCGCTCCTCCCCAATGCTGCCTCCCAGCACTCGTCCCAGGCTGAGCAGCGAACGGCTGCCGCACACTGCGCAAACCTCGCCGGCGCTGTCGCTGATGACCTCGCAATCGGCGCACAGCACCGCGCTCATCAGATTGATCGTATTCAGGACAGGTTCGGGATTTTGTCTGGCGTCCATAGCATGACTCGCTATCTCAAGCCTAGCCGCATCCGGTCTGCCGAGGAAGGGACTTTCGGGGTGGGAAACGGGAGAGTCAATGCCGCCCGTGGTTCGCCAGGAAACCGGCCTACATAAAGAAGGTGGACTTTAGCTTAGTCTTAGGATGTGCAGCTAGTTGCATTCTTGTCACAAGTTGTCGTAGTTTCGCCGCAATTTTCTTTTATCCCGATCGTTTAGAATTAGCGGTTTGGGAGGAAATTCTGCACTGTCCTAAAACCGTGTGCTACCCAAAAGTGGGTTCGCAATGATTAGAACCCCTTTCTGCTTTACTCCCACCAAGTGTTCGCGCAAACTCTGCTATTCGGGACAATTTCCGATAATGCGGAAGTGTGGGCTATGTGGGACATCATCATTGCTGTCTTGCTGGGAATTATTCTCGTCGAAATGGCTCGGTTTGGGGGTTATGTGAGTTCAAATCCCCCAAGCGATCTAAAAGTAGCTCGCAAGTACACAAATCGATTCCGAGTGTACGCAATCTTGGCATGTGTGTTGATTGTGAATCAGGC
>Ga0209656_10002441_pt1 | contig 12021 bp, 8 predicted proteins | sample BogFormECP12_OM2_FD_188239 | JGI IMG/M metagenome (GOLD analysis project Ga0209656, IMG submission 188239) | Bog forest soil microbial communities from Calvert Island, British Columbia, Canada - ECP12_OM2 (SPAdes) (version 2) | ecosystem: Environmental > Aquatic > Freshwater > Wetlands > Bog ... | reverse complement strand
CAGGTACCAGGTGGCCAAGGAGTGCCCGGAAGACCCGCAAGAGTGGCTCCGGCATGCGGATAACTGCCACGGATCCTGGTGGCCTGACTACGTGGCCTGGCTGGCCGAACGGTGCGGCGAGGAGAAGGCCGCCCCCGGCGAGCTGGGCGGCGGGGGGCTGGCGCCGATAGGTGACGCGCCGGGAACCTATGTCTATGACCATTGACCCACTCCCGCCTGAACCGGCCGGGACCAGCCGCCGCTGGAGTGACCTGCTCCGGGTGGTTGACACAGCGCGATTACCGGTATCGGGGCTTTCAGCTAGGATCGTTCGGCACATAGATCATCGGCCGGGACGCCGGGTCAGGTCTGGTCCGGCGGTTTGCTGACGACGGGCGCTATTGCGGACGCGAGTACCTGGGAGTTGGGCAGGTGGAGCGGCCCGTCGGGTGTATCCAGCCGGACGTAGGTGATGCCGATCTCCACGACCTTCCCGCGCAGCTCGCCGCCCATCGCCCCGGACCTGATCAACACCGGGTCGCCGACGTCGACCGGCCGGGCCAGCAGCAGGACCATGCCCGCGAACACGTTGGAGAGGCTCTGCTGCGCCGCGATGCCGACCAGGATCGTGGCGAACGCGCCACCGACCAGAAGCTGGGTGATCCCGATGCCGAACAGCTGCAGGGTGATCAGGATCGTGGCCAGGCCGCCGAGCAGGACGATGGTGTAGCGGATGACGGCAGCGTGTGAGGTGCCGATCTTCGGCTCAAGGACCTCGCGGGCCCGGCCCGCCAGCCCGGCCGTGCCCAGGTAGGCGAGCAGGCAGAAGGCCACGGCCGCGGCGTCTGCCAACGCCTCGGTGCCGGTGTGGCCGAGCGCCCGGTAAGCCGTGTCGGCGAAGTACTCGCTGGCGGCCGCCGTCCGGGCCGAGCGGGATAGGGTCGCCATCATCACCGCGAGGACCAGCAGGAAGATGGACCGCCACGGCCGGGCGGCCGCCTTGACCTTGGCCACCTTGACCTTGGCCACGGCGGCCGCACCGCCAGGCGGCGTCGTCAAGCCGTCTTCTCGCTGTAATGGGCCGAGAGCCCGTAGATCACCATGATCGCGAGGATGATGTAGAGAAGCGACCAGACCGGGTAGTACGGCATCACGAACATGGCCGAGATCGCGGCGAGCGCGGCGGCGATGATTCCCACCCAGCGGGAGATTTCCGCGCTGGGCTGGTCACTTGGGCCGAGGACCAAGACGCCCGCGGCTATCAGGATTATGCCGATGATCAGCCATATCCACCCATAGGTCGCGAGGCTGTGCCCAAGCACCGCACCCTGCAGGCCATCGGGGATGGCGCCGTGGTAGGAGAAGGCCCAGATCGCATCGATCACCCGCATGATCCCCGCGATGATCAGCACCACGGCGGAAAACGTCAGCCAGCCCGAACGTCCCATCTGATCCACCCTTCTGAGAAGTCTGCTGTATTGAGTCCACCCGCGCGGCTGGCAAAAGCACAGGCGATGACAACTGTCGTGGCATAGGCCTGGGCTATTGCCCCTGCCCAGGCTCGTTCTATAGCGCGAGACGATCTCAGCAGAGCCGGCATCGCCTTTCCCGCGGCGGTTATACGGAGTGAACTAGAAAGATGCGGCGAGCAGCCGCTGTCCCATTGACGAAAGGACTAGCGATGGGAATCTTCGGCGACGGCCAGCGCGGGCGCGTCGCGGCGAAAGGGTACAACTTCGCCGCACATGAATACCTGCAGGAGCTGTGCGATAGGTGCCATGCGGCGTGGGCCAAGGTAGAAGTGATCACCAGCGCGGGCTCGATCTTCTTCTGCCAGCACCATCACAAGAAGTACCGCCATTCGGTCATAGCGGCCGGACACCAGATCCGGGCCGTGTTAGGACGGGCGATCGTCGGCCATGGTGCGGGCGAGCTGGGTGCGGGAGGTCACACCGATCTTCCGGAACACCTTCCGCAGGTGGTAGTCGACGGTGGAGGGGCTCAGGAACAGCTGCGCGGCGATGTCCCGGTTGCTCTCGCCGTCGCCGACCAGCCGGGCGATCTGCGCCTCCTGCGCCGTGAGCTCGTCCTGGGTCTGCGCTGTCCGCGCGCGGGCGCGCTCTCCGGTGGCCAGCAGCTCGATCCGGGCCCGCTCGGCGAAGGCCCCGGTGTCCATCGAGGCGAACATCTCGTGCGCGGTGCGGAGCTGGCCGCGCGCGTCGCGGCGGCGACGCTGGCGGCGCAGCCATTCGCCGTATACCAGGTAGGCGCGGGCGAGCTGTGGTCTCGCCCGACACTGCTCCAAGTGCTCGACGGCCAGGTGGTAGAGGGGCTCGGCGTCGGCGTCGCCGGCGAGCAGCGCCCGGGACCGGGCGAGCAGCCCGAGGGCAAGCGGGGTCCCGGCCGCCAGCGCCCGCTCGGCGAGTCGGCCGAGCGCGGCCTCAGCCGACCCAGCCTCCCCGCAGCGTGCGGCGGCCTCGACGAGGTCTGGCAGCACGTGAGTGCCGAAATGGGGGCCATCGTCCTCATAGACGGCAAGCGCGCGTTGTAGCGCCGCTTGGTAGTTGCCCAGGCCGAGCTCGAGCACGGCCAGGCAATACTGGACCCAGATGCTCTGTGCACCGCGGCCGGCATCGATCACCTCGCTGCCGATAGCAGCTGCGACTCGGCGCGCGTCCGTCTCGCGACCGCGCCAGGCCAGCTGGTGCAGTTCCGAGATGCCGGCCGTCCCGAGGACGCCCGGGTTCCCGGTTGCCGCTGATATCTCGAATGCCTCGGCGAAGCATGTGCTGGCGGCGTCGAACCGGCCCGCCTCCTCCTCGAACGTGCTCTGCTGGTTGAGCGCTACCGGCAGCGCGGTGAGCGCCCCGAGGTCGCGGGCGAGCCGGACCCACCGGCTGGCCATCGCATGCTGGGCCTGGTCGTCGAATAGCTCCGCCGCGGCAATGTCGCCCAGCGCGAATCCGCGCAGGCCCTCCTGCGGGCTTAGATCGCTGGCGCGGAGCATGGCGATGGCGCGACGAAACAGCGGCACGCTCGCCGAGTAGCCGGAGGCCGCGCGGTCGGCGAAGCCGTCGAGCAGCAGGTCGGTCGCCGACGTCTCCAGCCCGCCAGCGGCCGGGATTGCGCGCACAGCGCGCGCTATCTCGGCCAGGACCGCCTGGCTTGCGGACCAGCCGACGTACAGCGCCGCTTCCAGCGCCTTGAGCAGCGCCTCGCGGGCACCGCGCACATCGGCCGGCGCGAGCGCCCGCGCCGCCTCCAGCAGGATCGATGCCGCCTCGCCCGTCTGGCCGGTGGCAAAGCGGATCGTGCCGTCCAGCCGCCTGGCCTGTGCGTGGGCCAGCGGGTTGCCCAGCCGCGGCACCGCCTCATCCAGCAGCGCGCCGGCCCGGACCGGCTGGCCCGCGATCAGCGCAGCCTCCGCCGCCGCGAGCAGCCGCCTGGCGCGCTGGGCCTTATCCGCCGAGAGCTCCGCCGCGCGGGCCAGGAACGTCACCGTCGCGGCGTACCCGCCGCGGTCCCGGGCCTGCCCGGCCGCCTCCTCCAGCCCGGCCGCCACCGCCTCATCGGGCCCGCGCGCCGCCATCCCCAGATGCCAGGCCACCCGATCCGGCCGCTCACCCACATCACCAACCGCCGCCAGCGCCTGATGAATCCGGCGCTGCTGTCGCAGCGGCGTGGCATGGTAGGCGACCGAACGGATCAGCGGATGCCGGAACTCCACCTGCGAGCCGACCTCGGCCAGGCCGCCCAGATCAGCCGCCGCGGCCGCCTCCGGATCGATCCCCAGCTGCCCGGCCGCGCGCCACAACAGGGCTTGCGAGGCGCCCGGCTCGGCCGCGGCCACCGCCAGCAGCAGCCGCGTCTCCGGCGGCAGCCGGCTCACCCGGCGGCCGAACGCCTGCTCCAGCGACCCGCCGATATGCAGCGGCTCGGGCAGCACCTCCGAACCCGCCAGCTGCCCCGTCGACAGCTCCCGGGCAACCTCCACCAGCGCCAGCGGATTCCCACCGGTCCCGGCCACGATCCGGGCGGCGACCGCCGGGCTCAGCCGCCCCGACGCCAGCGACGCCAGCAACTCCGTCGCCGCACCCTCAGCAAGCCCGCCGATCACCAGCCCCGCCAGCCCCGCCAGTGCCGGCAGCTCCCCGGCTGGCTCACGCACCGCGAACAACAGCACCACCCGCTCGGCGTACAGGCGCCGCGCCACGAACCCCAGCACCACCGCCGATTCGGGATCCAGCCACTGCACGTCGTCGACCACGCACACCAGCGGAACCGGCGACGCCACCTCGGCCAGCAGCGTCAGCACGGCCAGTCCGACCAGGAACCGGTCCGCCGGCGGCCCGGCGACCAGCCCGAACGTGCTGCGCAGCGCATCGCGCTGCGGGACCGGTAGCCGCTCCAGGTGATCGGCGAACGGCAGCAGCAACCGGTGCAGACCGGCGTAGCCCAGCTGCGTCTCCGGCTCCACCCCGGTCAGCCGCACGGTCTGCATCCCCGCTGCCGCCGCAGCCGCGAGCGTCTCGTCCAGCAGCGTCGTCTTCCCGACCCCGGCCTCGCCGCGCAGTACCAGGGCGCCGCTGTAACCCTCGGCGGCCCGGGCCAGCAAGCCGCCGAGCGCTTCGCGTTCCGCCGGTCGGCCGACCAGCACCACGTCCACACCCTTCACCCTCGCCGTGTGGGGCAACGTTCCCCATAAAACACCGGATGCGACAACATTGCCAAGACACATCGGTCCGACCACTGCGCAACCCTGGCGAATGGCATAACGGCGCGTCAGGGGGCCGAGGACGGGGGCCGCAGCGCCTTCAGCACCGCGGCCACCGGCAGTCGCACGATGTGAGCAAGCTCATCCGGAATCAGGACCAGCCGACGGACCAGGACGGGGATGCTCACGATGTCCCCGCGGGCCGCCGCGGCCAGCAGATCCAGGAAACCCTGCCCGGTGCGCCGGGCCGGGTCCGCGATCTCCACGCGGGCGGTCACCACGGGGCCGGATGATTCGGTCTCGACCTTGCCCAGGCTAGGCAGAAGCGCGAGCATGGTCCGGTTCTCGGCGAGGATCTCCGCGGCGAAATAATCGACCCCGACCTCGAGGGCGCGCTCACTCAGGCAGGTGAGCAGCGCGGAGCCAAGCCCGCGGCCCTGCCATGCGTCAATCACCGTCACGCCCGCGTCGGCGGTATCGGGTTGGTCCGCCCGGCGGATGAACCGGCACTCCCCCACGATCTCCGAGGACAGCAGCGGGACGGCGACCAGCGCCTCATGATCGGTGTGGTCGACCTCTACCCCCGCCGTGAGGGTGGCCTCGGGAAGTTCGGGCATGACGGTGAAGAAGCGCCGGTATCGCGACTGCTCGCCCAGGTTCGTATAAGCCCGGGCCAGCGCAGGCGCGTCATCGGGCTGCACCTGACGCACCCGCACGACATCCCCGGAACGGAGCGTGACCACCTGCGGCCGACTCGCTTCGGCCATCACCGGTTCCCTTCTGTCGCCTCACTGCCGCCCGCCTTCTTCTATGCCCCCGTCAGGCCTACGATAAGGGTTAGGAACATACCAGCTCAGCACCATCCCGCCCCGAAGCCGCCGAGTTGTGCCGGGGAACCAATGCCCGGGAACGGGCTTGACACGAGGGACCATCGACGGCCTAGCCTGCGGGCTTGAAAATGAAGGTCTCTCGGCACTTGGTGCGCCGCAGGCAGGGACCCTCCGACGAAGGAGGACCATCATGACGAACCTCGCGTCGAACCTGTCGGACACTGTGCGGGCGCACGCCGACCGGGTGGCTGTGCGCGTGGATGATGCCACGACCACATACGCCGAACTTGACGAGGCAAGTGCCCGGGTCGCCGGGATGCTGCGCCAGCGCGGCTTCAAGCCGGGCGACCGGGTGGGGATCATGCAACCCAACGTCGCCGAGTTTGCCGTCACCTACTATGGCGTGCTCCGCGCGGGCGGTGTGGTCGTCCCGATGAACCCGCTGCTCAAGCGGCGGGAGGTGGCTTATTACCTCAGCGACTCCGGGGCCGGGCTGATCTTCGCCTGGCACCAGTCCGCGGACGAAGCGCGCGGCGGCGCCGAGCACGCGGACGCGGAGGCGATCGTCGTCGATCCGGTCAGCTTCGGCGATCTCCTGGCCTCCGCCACCCCGGACCGCGAGATCGCGGACCGGGAAAGCGAGGACACCGCGGTGCTTCTCTATACCTCCGGCACGACCGGCCAGCCGAAGGGCGCCGAGCTCACCCACGCCAACCTCATCAGCAACGCCGAGGTGGTGCGTACCGACCTCATCCGCCCGCGCCCGGAGGACGTGATCTTCGGCGGGCTGCCGCTGTTTCATGCGTTCGGCCAGACCTGCACTCTCAACGTCGCGGTGTCATCAGGGGCGTGCCTGACCATGCTGCCGCGGTTCGCGGCCGACCACGCGCTGCGGATCGTCGCCGAGCACGGGGTGACCGTCTTCGAGGGCGTCCCGACGATGTATGTCGCGCTGCTCACCCAGCCGGATCGCGCGGACTACGACCTCTCCGCGCTGCGGCTGTGCATCTCCGGGGGCGCGGCGCTGCCAGTCGAGGTGCTGCGCAACTTCGAGAAGGCCTTCGGCTGTGCGGTGCTCGAGGGGTACGGCCTGTCGGAGACCTCGCCGGTCGCCTCATTCAACCTTCCGGACGCCGACCGCAAGCCCGGCTCGATCGGCACGCCGGTCAGCGGGGTGCAGATGCGTGTCGTCGACCCGGACGACCACGAGGTACCGCGGGGCGAGGTCGGCGAGATCGTCATCCGCGGGCCCAACGTGATGAAGGGCTACTGGCACCGGCCCGAGGCGACGGCCGAAGCGATCCGCGACGGCTGGTTCCATTCGGGGGACCTAGCCCGCGTCGACGAGGACGGCTACTTCTTTATCGTCGACCGGAAGAAGGACCTGATCATCCGCGGCGGCTACAACGTCTACCCGCGGGAGATCGAGGAGGTGCTCTACGAGCATCCCGCGGTCGCCGAGGCTGCCGTGATCGGCGTGCCGCACCTGGCGCTTGGGGAGGAGGTCGGCGCCGCGGTGACCCTGAAGGCAGGTGCTAGCGTCACCGCGGATGAATTGCGCGCCTACGTCAAGAACCTGGTCGCAGCGTATAAGTATCCACGCCACGTGTGGATCCTCGATGAGCTGCCGAAGGGCCCGACCGGCAAGATCGTCAAGCGGGAGATCGTTCTGCCGACCGACCCGGTGGTGCGGTAAGGCTGCTGCTGCTCGCTCCAGCGGGTCAGCGGGGTACGGCGGCCCGCCGGAGGGAACCCGTGCGCACGTACCGGGAGCACTAGTGTGCCGCGTCTGGGGTCGGCGTCTGGGCGTTGGCGTCGGCGGTAGGGGGACGGTCCAGTTTGAGCTGGCCGGTGTCGGCATCGAATTCGTACAGCTCGGCGTAGCGGCCCCAGTCGATGGCCAGGTTGAGCTGCTGGTGCGCCCGGTCTTCGCTGAAACCGCTACGGAGCGTGTCCAGGAAGAAGTCCTCGCTGAGCGTCCCGTCGCTGGTCGCCGCCAGGCTGTTGCAGATGGCCCGGACCAGTGGCGCCCTGGCCTTGGCCTGGCGGGCGAAGATCGACTTGGCGGTATCGATGTCCCCCGCGGCGAGGCTGCGCCCGTCGTCGGAGAGCGTGATGTTGGTGTCGTCCACGGTGGCCAGGCCGAGCATCTGGGCGGCATCGATGAGGGGAGCCAGGTCCTCGCTGTCGAACTTGAGCAGCCGGGCCAGCGCGGGGCGGTCGCTTTGCCCGCCGTGTGCGGCGAGGACCTGGAGCAGGCCGGCCATCGCTCCGACCGTGGCGTCGGGTAGCGGGGTGTCTTCGGGGGAGGTATCGGGCGGCGCGGTGCCGGGTGCGGTGGCCGCCGCGGCCTGGTCCGGGCCGGTGGTCATGATGCTGTAGATCTGATCAGCCAGGGCCTGGAATTCCGGGCTGCGGCGGTTGCGGGGGCGGGGCAGGTCGCAGGGGATCTCGGTGCGGATCCGTCCGGGGTTGGTCCCCAGGACAAAGATCCGGTCGGCGAGGGTGACCGCCTCTTCGATGTTGTGGGTGACGATGAGCATGGCATGGGTGGGGAAGTCAGGCGTGGCCCAGAGCCTGAGCAGTTCGGTGCGGAGGTTCTCGCCGGTCAGCACGTCAAGGGCGGAGAAGGGCTCGTCCATCAGCAGGGCGTCTGGCTCCACCACGAGCGCCCGGGCGAATCCGACGCGCTGTTGCATCCCGCCGGACAGCTCCTTGGGATAGGCCGATTCGAAGCCGTCGAGCCCGATCCGGTCGATTTCCTTGGTCGATCTGTCCTTGCATTTGGCGGGCGCCATGCCCTTAGCCTGCAGGCCGACCTCGACGTTCTTGAGCACCGTCAGCCAGGGGAGCAGCGCGAAGGTCTGGAAGACCATGGCGACGCCCGGGTTGGCGCCGGTGACTGGTTTGCCGCGGTAGAGGACCTGCCCCGAGGTCGGCATGATCAGGCCGGCGATGCACCGCAGCAGGGTGCTCTTGCCCGCCCCCGACTTGCCGAGCAGGGCCACGATCTCCCCTTTTCGCAGGTCGAACGAGATGTTGTCCAGCACAGGCAGGGGACTGCCGTCGGCGGATTTGTATTCCTTGGAGACCCCGGAGATCTGCAGGATCGTCTCGGCCCTGTCACCACCGGCGGGGCCGTTGGCGCCGACTCCGGCTGGCAGGGTCGTGGGCGTGGGCTGCGACATGATCAGTGCTCTCTTTTAGAGGGTGAAGTGGGAGTCGGCCAGACGGTACAGGCGCTGCCAGAAAAGCCAGTTGACGAGGACCACGTACAGGCTCATGACAATGATGCCGGTCAGCACCTTGGCGAAGTGATCGGGTGCGCCCGAGCTGGAGGCTTCGGCGATATAGGCGCCGAGCCCGGTGGCAGACAGGTGATGTGTTCCCCAGACCACCACCTCGGCGACGATGGAGGCGTTCCAGGCTCCTCCGGCCGCCGTGATTCCCCCGGTGACGTAGGCCGGGAAGATCGCCGGGAGGATCAGCTGGCGCCAGCGCTGGCGCCGGGGAAGCCGGAAGAGAGCGGACATCTCGCGCAGGTCGCTGGGGACGGCGGTGGCCCCGGCGATGGCGTTGAACAAGATGTACCACTGGGCGCCGACGGCCATCAGCAGGATGCTGCCCCAATTGAGCGGGAGGTCGATGGCGAGGAAGACGATGATCAGGAACGGGAAGAGCAGGTTGGCCGGGAAGCTGGCCAGGATCTGGACGATGGGCTGGGCCACCCGGGCCAGCCGCGGGTTCAGCCCGATGGTCGCTCCGATCGGTACCCAGATGACGGTGGAGACGATCACCACCAGCGCGACCCGGAAGAAGGTGATCAGGCCGAGCCAGCCGCAGTCGGCGAAGGCGCCGAATCCGACCCACCGGTGCAGGTAGGTGAACGCGCCCACGGCGCCCCACGCGAGCAGGATGCCGACGATCCCCCAGAACACCGCATTGCCGGCCCGCCGCCGGACGGGGCTCTCTGTCTGCGGGTACTCCGCCAGGCCGAACGGGCGGGTGATCCGGTCAAGCGCCCGGCCGACCGGACCGAATACCACCGCGCAGACCTGGCGCAGGTGCGACTTGCGCAGCAGGTCCAGGACCACGCTATGGGACGCGGTGGCCGATTCGGACCGCTCCAGCCGGAACTTGTCCGACCAGGCCACCAGCGGCTGGAAGAACAGCTCGTTCACCCCGACCACCAGGATGACCATCACCGCCACGGCGATCCCGACTTTGCCGATCGAGCCTTCGGCGATGGCGGCTCCTATGTAGCTGCCCATCCCCGGCAGCTCGTAATTGTGACCGCTGACCGTGATCGCCTCGGAGGCGGTCAGGAAGAACCAGCCGCCCCCCATCGACATCATGGCGTTCCAGACCAGGCCGATCATCGAGCTCGGGACGTCGAGCTTCCAGAACCGCTGCCACTTCGTCAGCCGGTACAGGCGGGCCGCTTCATCCAGGTCACTGGGCTGGGTCTTCAGCGAGTGGTAGAAGCTGAACGTCATGTTCCACGCCTGGGAGGTGAACACGGCGAAGACCGATGCTGCCTCCAGCCCGCCTGCCGTCCCGAACAGGTGCAGGAAGAACACGGTGCTGAAGGTGAGGAACCCCAGGACGGGCACGGACTGCAAGATGTCAAGGACCCCGACGAGCAGCTTCTCGGCCCGCCGGAGCCGGGCGGCCGCCGCGCCGTAGATGAAGGTGAAGATCGTCGAGATGGCCAGTGCGACGAACATCCGCAGCAGCGAGCACGCGGCGTAGAAAGGGACGTGGCTGATCCCGGTCGGGAGCGCGGACGGAGAGGAACCAGCGGTGACATCGACGCTCAGAGAATGGTTAAGCCGGCCGATGACATAGAAAATCGCGATTATAACGAGCGCGATCAGGATGTCGATGGGACTTGGTTTCCATCGGAGCGCCCCAATATGACCAGGAAAGGTCCGGTGGCTGGTCTTCTTGGTGGTGGTGCCTGCGGCAGGCACGGCGCGGCCGGGCTGGGTCAGGGTGGCCCGGCCGCCAGCATTGTCGTTCACGGGGGCCCTGTATCTGTGGGCGCCACGATCGTGCCGGCCTTGCCGTCGAGGAGTGCCTCGGCGTCGTCGAGCCGGCCGATCGCGGCCATCCCGCCGGTCGCCTCCACGAAGCGGCAGGCGGCGTCCACCTTCGGGCCCATGGACCCGGCGGGGAACGGGCGGGCGCGCAGCTCTTGGGGAGTGGCCCGGTGGATGGGCCGGGCCTGCGGCGTGCCGTAGCCGTCCTCGACCGCGTCTACGTCGGTCAGGATGACCAGCGCGTCCGCGGCCAGGTCCTGGGCGAGCAGCGCGGCGGTGAGGTCCTTGTCTACCACGGCCTCCACCCCGCGCAGCGCGCCAGCGTCGTCACGGGCCACGGGGATGCCCCCGCCGCCGGCGCACACGACGATCACGCCGCTGCTGGCCAGCAGCTTGATCATGTCCAGTTCCACCAGCGCGACAGGCTCGGGCGAGGGCACCACCCGGCGCCAGGCGGTCCCGTCCTGGCGGACGTTCCAGCCGCGCTCGGTGGCCAGTTTCCGCGCCTGCGCCTCGTCGTAGACAGGGCCGACGAACTTGGTCGGGTGGGCGAACGCCGGATCGTCCGCGTGGACGACCGTGCGGCAGATCAGGCAGCCGGCGGGCTGGCCAGGCACCGCGTTGTGCAGCGCCTGGACCAGCCAGTACCCGATCATCCCCTGGGTCTGCGCCCCGAGCACGTCGAAGGGGTAGGGGTGCGACAGCGCCGGGTCACGGGCGGACTCCAGCGCGAGTACGCCGACCTGCGGCCCGTTGCCGTGGGTAATGAGCAGCTGATGGCTGCGGGCCAGCGGGGCGAGCGCAGTGACCGCGCTCACGACGTGCGTCTCCTGGATGTCGGAGTCCGGCGCCTCGCCCCGCTCGAGCAGCGCGTTCCCGCCCAGCGCGATGACCACTCTCATGCCGGCCGCCTCAAGCCTGTGAGCCGAGCGTGGCCACCATGACGGCCTTGATGGTGTGCATCCGGTTCTCCGCCTCGTCGAACACGATGGAGGCGGGTGACTCGAAGACCTCATCGGTGACCTCGAGGGCGGCCAGGCCGCGCCGTGCGTAGAGCTGCTGCCCGACCTCGGTCTCACGGTTGTGCAGGGCGGGCAGGCAGTGCATGAACTTCACCGACGGGTTCCCGGTGGCCGCCATCACTTCGGCGTTCACCTGGTACGGCAGAAGCTGGTCGATGCGCTCATCCCATTCGGAGGCGGGCTCGCCCATCGACAGCCACACGTCGGTGTACAGGAAGTCGGCGCCGGCCACGGCCGTGGTCACGTCGGCGCTGACCGTCAGCCGGGCGCCGGACTCGGCGGCCTGTGCCTTGGCGATCTGCCGGACCTCGGCGGATGGCTGCAGATGCGCCGGGGCGCAGATCCTGACGTCCATGCCCAGCATGGCGCCGGTGACCAGCAGCGAGTTCGCGGTGTTGTTCCGGCCGTCGCCCAGGTAGCAGTAGGTCACGGCG
>Ga0209656_10002440_pt1 | contig 12023 bp, 15 predicted proteins | sample BogFormECP12_OM2_FD_188239 | JGI IMG/M metagenome (GOLD analysis project Ga0209656, IMG submission 188239) | Bog forest soil microbial communities from Calvert Island, British Columbia, Canada - ECP12_OM2 (SPAdes) (version 2) | ecosystem: Environmental > Aquatic > Freshwater > Wetlands > Bog ... | reverse complement strand
CAGCTGGCCGGCAGGTGCACCGGCCCCGTCGGCGCCACGATGATCGGCCGGGCCGCCGCGGTGATCACCCGAGCCGCCGCGGCGGGCGCGCGCTGGTCCCCCTTCGCCGCTCGCGCCCCCTTGCTCTTGGCCTTCCGCTTGTGCGGTCCGGGCCCAGTGGTCGGCTAGGGTGCCCGCGAAGGGCGGCCCGCCAGGCGGCGCCCCCGGTGGGGCCGCGCCACCCTGGCCCGGCACGGCGACGGCGACGTCGGGAGGCGCTGCGGGCATCACGGTCATGCCGCCACCGCGCTTGCGAGCGTCGTCGTCGGATGTGACTGCCGGTAGGCTTCGGCGTAGCTCAGGACTTTGCTCACGTAACTCTGTGTTTCGGCGTACGGGGGCACGCCGCCGTACTGGCTGACGGCGCCGGGGCCGGCGTTGTAGGCGGCGAGTGCGTCCGTCGTGTTGCCACCGAACTGGCTCGTCAGCTGGGCGAGGTAGCGAGCGCCGCCTTCGATCGCTTCGGCGGGGTCGAACGGGTTGCTCACGCCGAGCGTCGAGGCGGTTCCCGGCATCAGCTGCGTCAGCCCCATCGCTCCGGCGCTGCTCTGGGCGTGGGCGTCGAAGCCCGACTCCTGCTCGATCAACCCGTGCAGCACGGCGGGATCGACGCCGTAGCGCGCGGCTGCCTGCTGGATCATCGATTCGTATTCGCCGCCGCCTGCTTCCGGAGCGGAAGTCGCGGTGGCGGACGCCTCACGCGCCGAGCCCGTGCCGGCGCTTGCGGCCTGGAGTGCGCCGGCGAAGCCAGCGGGGGCCGCCGTGGCGGGGGCCGCGCTCTGCGCGGGCGCGAGGCCGCTCGCCGAGCGGGCCTGGCTGAACAGTGTTTCGAGCTGCTGGATGCGCTGCGCGATCGCCTGCTCGCCGCCGCCGACGCTGGTGAGCGGTTCGGCGCTCATGCGCTCAACCTGCCGTGGCGGACCGTTGCGATCTCGTCGAGGACGTTGCGCTCGACGCGGGCGAGCTCGCGGTCGTACTCGCCGCGCCGGCGCTCGCGCAGGCGCTTGAGCATCTCGTGCTCGCTCGCCGCCGTCACGAGCGTCGCGTTGCGCTCTTTGACCTCGGCCTCGCTGCGGACCAGCTCGACCGCTCGCAGCCGCCGCTCGGCCTCGACACGCTCGAGGAAGGCCTGGCGGGCGAGCAGCTCGGCCGCTCCGACGGGGCCGGTCGTTTGGGCCACGTCGCGCTGTTCGGCCCGTGCCTGCTCGAGATCGCAGTCTGCGTGACGCAACTCGGCTTCACTGCTCGACAGACGCGTGATCGACTTCGCAAGCTCCTGCTTGGCGAGGCTCTCGCGACGCTCGCGCACCGCGCGGACACGCTCTAGGCGGAAACGGAACGAGGCTCCGGGCACGGCCAGTTAATCGGCCCCGCCCCGCGGTTCTTTAGCGATGCACGCCCGCGGCGCTGGCAACCGCACGACGCCCGCCCGCAGCCGCTCAGAGGTTGACGCCGAGCGCGGGTATCGCCGGCGCGCCCCCACCCGCAACGATCGTCGCGGGAGCCGGGGAGATGACCTCGGCGTCCTCGACGTCGGCGTCGCGGTCCTCGTGGGCCGCGAGGAGGGACCTGGCGAGCTCCACGAGGGCGCGGTCGGTCGCCTGCGGGCCGCTGCGTTCGTCGACGGGCTGGCGCAGGAACGCCTCGATTCCGGCGCGGTGGGCGAGGGCGGCGTCGAGGGCCGGGTCGCTTCCGTGCTGGTAGGCGCCGATCGAGACGAGGTCCTCCTTCTCGCTGAGCACGGCGAGCGCGGCACGCAGCAGCTGGCCGGCCTCGACGACGTCGGCGCTGACGATCTCGCCGATCAGGCGCGAGACGCTCTGCAGGACGTCCACGGCGGGATAGTGGCCCGCGTGGGCGAGCGAGCGAGTGAGCACGACGTGGCCGTCGAGGATCGACCTCGCCGCGTCGGCGATCGGCTCGTTCATGTCGTCGCCGTCGACGAGCACGGTGTACAGCGCCGTGATCGAACCCGCCGAGCTGGTGCCGGCGCGCTCGAGCAGGCGGGGCAGCAGGGCGAACACGCTCGGGGTGTAGCCGCGCGTGGCCGGGGGCTCGCCGATCGCCAGGCCGACCTCGCGCTGGGCCATCGCGAAGCGGGTCACCGAATCCATCATCAACATCACGTCGTGACCCTGGTCGCGGAAGTGCTCGGCGATCGTCGTCGCCGTGAACGCGGCCTTGATCCGCACGAGGGCGGGCTGGTCGGAGGTCGCCACGACCACCACCGAGCGCTCGAGCGCGTCGCCGAGATCGCGCTCGATGAACTCGCGGACCTCGCGGCCGCGCTCGCCGACGAGCGCGATCACGTTGATCTCCGCGCTGGTCGAGCGGGCGATCATGCCCAACAACGAGGACTTGCCGACGCCCGACCCGGCGAAGATGCCGAGCCGCTGGCCGCGTCCGCACGGGACGAGGCCGTCCAGCACCCGCACGCCGAGGCTCACGCGCTCGGTTATGCGCGGGCGCGAGAGCGCGGCGGGAGGAGCCGCCATCGTCGACCGTGGCACCCCGGCGGGCATCGCGCCGCCGTCGTCCGGCGCCCCGAGGCCGTCCACGATGCGACCGAGCAGGCCGTCGCCGACCGTGACCCGGAACGGCGCTCCGGTGCCCCGCACGCGCGTCCCGGGGCCGATCCCGTGGAGCTCTCCCAGCGGCATCAGCAGGGTACGCCCTTCGCGGAAGCCCACCACCTCCGCAGCGACGGGGGCCCGATTGCGGTCGGTGCCGACGAGACAGACCTCCCCCACCTCGGCCTGCACGCCGGTGGCCTCGATGATCAGGCCGATCAGGTTGCTGACGAAGCCGTGCCGGCGCGCGAGGTCCGCCTCGCGGATCGCCCGCGCCGCGCCCGCCAGCATCGCCCCGGGGGGCGACTCGGCGCTCACGCGGGCCGCCCGACGCCGCCGAGCTCCGCGGCCGCGACCTCGCGAGCCCGCTCGAGTTGGGTCTGCACGCGTGCGTCCACCTCGCCTTCGGCCGTACGCACGATCGCACCACCGGGCTCCACACGCTGATCGGCCTGCAGGTCGAACACGTCCAGCGAGCCCAGTTGTGCCTGCATCTCGCCGAGGGCCCCGCGCACGTTCTCCACGTCGGCGGGGTTCACGAGGATCGTGATCGTGCGTTGGCCGGCGACGCGGCGCAGGGCGCCCTGGACGACCTCGACGACGAGCTCCGGGCGCGCCTGCAGGCTGCCGGCGAGGATCTTTCCCGCCAGCGCGAGGCCGAGCTCGACGGCGTCGCGCTCGACCGCGGCGGCCAGCTCGTCGCGCATCGCCTCGACCCCGGCGAGCGCCTCGGCCAGGGCCGCGGCGGCGGCATCCACCTGCGCCCGGCCGTCCTCGCGACCGGCGATGAGCCCCTCGGCGTGCCCCTCCGCGCGGGCCTGCTCGCGGATCTGCCCGGCGGCGGCGCTCGCTTCGGCGAGCAGGCGCGCGGGACGGTCCCTGGGTGGCGGCTCCGACGGCTCGAGCGGCTCGAGGTCGTAGCTGACCGCGGGCTCAGACAACGGCCTCGCCTTCCTCCTCGCCGGAGCGGGCGATCACGATCGTCCCGGCTTCCTCGAGTCGGCGCACGACGGCGACGATCCGGCTCTGGGCGGAGTCGATGTCGCGCTTGCGCTGCGGCTGCTGGATCTCCATCTCCTCCTGCAACATCGCCGCGCCGCGCTCGGACATGTTCGCCAACACGACCTCCCTGACGTTCTCGGGAGCGCCCCGCAGCGCGAGCACGAGGTCCTTCTGGTCGATCTCCCGCAGCAGTTGCTGGACCGCCCGCTCTTCGAGCTTGACGATGTCCTCGAAGACGAACAGCATGCCCCGCACCTCCTCGGCGAGCGCCTTGTCGGCTCCGGCGAGGCTCTCGAGCACGTTGCGCTCGACCGAGCGGTCGGCATGGTTGAGGATGCCCGCCAGCGCTTTCGTCCCGCCGGCGGCGGCGTACTCGCGCTCGGCCACCGAGCCGAGCCGGTGGCGGATCGCCTCCTCCACCTGCTCGATCACCCGCGCGCTGGTCACGCCCATGCGGACGATTCTCAGGGCGACGTCGGGCTGGAGCGGCTCGGGCAGCCGGGCCAGCACGCCGGCCGCCTGGCTGGTCTGCAGGCTCGCGAGGACGAGCGCGATCATCTGCGGCGACTCGCTGCGCAGCAGGCCCGCCACGCGCTCCGGCGGCGCGTTGCGCAGGAACGCGAACGGCCTCGCCTCCTCGCCGGCGGACAGCCGTCCGAGCAGCTGCGCGGCCCGCTCCGGTCCGAGCGCGCGCTCGATCACGTCGCGGGCGAAGTCGACCCCGCCGTTGGCGCTCGCGCCGAGCTCGAGGCCGGCCGCGGCGACCTCACCGAGGATCGATTCCGTCGTCTCGGCCCCCACGGCGGACAGCTTCGCCATCTCGATCGACAGCCGCTCCACCTCGTCCTCGCGCAGGTGCTGGATCACCCCCGCGGCCCGCTCGGGGCCCAGAGCCGCCATCAGCACAGCCGCCTTGCGCGCCCCGGATACCTGCAGCTCGGTGCTCGCCGTCGGCTCGACCGCCATCGACAGCGAGGAGACCGCAGCAGGCAGCTGCTCCCCGTCCATCCCCTACTCCTCCTGGATCCAGGAACGGACCTGCTGGGCCAGCTTGTCGGGGTCGCTCTCGGCGAGCTGCTCGACCTGGCGGCGCGCGTCGGAGCCGTGCGGGAGGGCGCCGTTGCCGGCGGCCGGCCCGCCGCCCGCGGCGGCCATCGCCTCCGTCGGGCGCCGAGCCGTCTCGCGCTCGAGCTCGGATAGCCTGATCGGCGCCTGCAGCTCGCGCAGCCACACCGGCTCGGCGATCGCCTCCTTCTCGCGGCGGCGCAGCGACCGCGTGCTGAAGAACAGGAACAGCATCGCCCCCAGGCCGAGCAGGACGTACTTGGCGTAGCTGAGCATTCCGCCCCCGGCCGCTTCGGCCCCGGTGGCGGTCTTGGCGAACGCGACCTGACCGATCGAGATCGTGTCCCCGCGCTTGGGCTGGATGCCGGCCGCGTTGGTGACCGCTTCGCGGATCGCCGGCAGGGCTGCCGCCGGCACCGACTTGTCGAGCAGCACGGAGACGTGCTGGCTTTCGACCGTGCCTGGCGCGATCGTGGAGTGGACGACGGTCTTGTCGACCCCGAGCGAGGAGTTGGTCGTTTCGCGTTTGTAGTTCGACTTGCCGGCGGCCGTCTGCGTGCCGAGGTTGGCGGTGCCGGTGACACCGCCCGTGCCCGCGCCCGTTCCTGTCAGCGTCTCGGAGTCCTTGCTCTGCTGCAGCGGCACGCCCGCTTTGCCGTACGTGAGCGATTCCTGGGTCGTCTGGTCGACGTTCATGTTCGCGTACACGAGCACCTGGGCCTTGCCCGGCCCGAGCGTCTGGGCGAGCATCGCGTCGAGGGAGGCCGCTGTGGCCTGGTTGTAGTGCTGCTCGGCTTCCTGCACGCTCGTGGAGCCCGCCGAGGAGGCCCCGCCGGCCTGGGGCCACAGCAGCGCCCCGGCGGAATCGGTGATCGTGACCTTGCTCAGCTGCAGGCCGGGCACGCTCGAGGCAACCAGCTGGGCGATCCCGCGCACCGAGCCAGGGTCGAGCGAGCTCGTGCCGGACAGCAGCACGGCCGCCGAGGAGGTGTTCTGGGTTTCGCCGAAGATCTGGTTCTGCGCGCTCGGCAGCACGAGCTCGACCTGGGCGCCCGAGACGCCCTGGACGCTATCGATCGTTTCCTCGAGCTGGCCCTGGAGGGCGCGCTGATAGGTCACCTGCTGTTGGAAGTTGCTTTCGCCGAGGCTGTGTTTTTCGAACAGGGAGAAGCCGGGCTGGGTGTTTCCCAGCAGCCCCGCGCCTGCCAGCGCGACGCGCGCTTCGGCGGTCTGGTTGGACTGGACCGCGAGGGCCGTGCCGTTGTTCTGTAGCTGGTAGTTGACCCCGTGGGCCGAGAGCGTGCTCGTCATCTTGCCCGTCTGGGACGGTTCCACGCCGCTGACGAGCGTCGAGTAGCTGGGCTGGGAGATCGTGTGCAGGAATAGGTAGACGAACAGGATCCCCACGACGGCCGCGCCGCCGAGGATCAACCAGCCGCGGGTGCTGAGCCTGGATGCGAGCTGAGCGACGGGCACCGATCAGGCCTGTGTCTGGAAGATCGTTTGTGCGGCTTCGGTCGCCTTCGTGCGCAGCTGCGCCGCCAGCTGCATCCCCATCGCGGCGTCCTCGACCGTCACGACCGCGCTCTCGGGGTCCTTGACGGTGCCGGTCGCGAGCGCCTGGGCGGCGCTGTCAGCGCTGCGCTGGGAGCCTTCCAGGGAGGAGATCGCCTGCGTCAGCTCGCTGCCGAAGCCGCCGGAGGAGCCGGCTCCTTCGACGCCGGCGGCCCCTTCGGGGGCCGCGCCGGCCGGGGCCTGGGCGAGGGCCCCTTCGGCGGCCGTCGGCGAGGCGCCTTCCGCGAGCGCGCCTTCGCTCGCCTGCAGCGAGAGCCCGCCGCTTCCGAGCCCGCCGACGCCGGCGATCGGCGGGATCGTCATTTGAGCAGCCCGAGCGTGGCGGTGAACATCGACTTGGCGGTCTGCATCGCGGTGACGTCCGACTGGTAGGACTGCTGCTCGGAGATCAGGTCGGTCATTTCGGTGACCGTGCTCACGTTCGGCATCTGCACATAGCCCTTCGCGTTCGCTTCGGGGTTGCCCGGGTCGTAGAGGAGCTGGTCGGGGGTTTTGTCCTGGACGATCGCGCTGACCTGCACCCCGGCAGCGCTCGGGGCACCGGGGGCCTGGGCGAGCGCTCCCGAGAGGGCGCCGCTGAAGGCTTCGCCGGGGGCGCCCTGGGCGAGCACGACGTCCTGTCGCTGGTAGGGGCGGCCGCCGGCGCCGCGGGTGGTGTCGGCGTTGGCGAGGTTCTCAGCCGTCACGTCCATCCGGATGCGTTGGGCGCTGAGCCCCGAGCCGGCGATCCCGATCGCATCGAAGAGACCCATCAGATTGCGCCGATCGCCGAGCGGATCATCCCGTCGCGGGCGCCCAGCACCTGCGTCAGGGCTTGGTAGTCGAGGCCGTTTTCAGCCAGCCGCGCGGATTCCTGGTCGATGCTGACCGACGTGCCGTTGGGGCCCGCCGTCGCGGGCTGCGTTTCGGTCTGGAACTGGACTTCGGAGACCGGCTGGCCACCGGAGACAGCGCTCTGCAGCGCGCTCTCGAAGTTGACGTCCTGGCGCTGGTATCCGGGTGTTTCGGCGTTGGCGACGTTGTTGGTGAGGGCAGTCTGGCGCTGCCACGCACCGCGCATCGCAGCCTCGAGCAGCTGCTGGGTGGAGTCCACTATTTCCATGACGACGGGGGTGCCTTTCCGCCCTCCCTGGGCTGACCCGACGCTCTCCCTGAGCTCGCTTGCTTCGTGGCCATCGAGGGGCCGTCTGGTTGATCGGCGGCGCCGGCGAGATCTTTAGGCCGCTCAAGCGCTTCGTTCGAGCCTGGGCTGTGCGCCGCTCGCACCGGCGTAGCCGGCCGCCGCGCTACGGGCACGTCGCACCGTGGCGAGCTCGCCGAGCAGCAGCTCCTGCAGGCGCAAGAGCTCGATGTGGCCGCGCTCGCGGATCAGGCTGGCGCGCTCGAGCAGCACCGCCGCGCCCGGCGGGGCGTCGTGTGGCAGGGCGGCGATCAGCCGCTCCCACACGCGGCCGAGCTCGAGCAGCCCCTCCACGTCACCGCGGCCGGCGAGCTCGAGCTCGAGCTCGGCGTGGGCGAGCAGGCTCTCGTACGGAGCCAGCGGCGTCGGCACCGCGGGCGCGCTCACCCGCGCCCGGCCTCCGCTGCGATCTGCGCCCACGCGTCCTGCAGCTCGGCGAGCAGCGCGCTCACCTGTTCGAGCAGCTCGGCTTGCTGGGACATCCGCGCCCGGGCGAGGTGCTGCAGGCAGAACAGGTACAGGGCGTGGAGGTTCTCGGCGAGCTCGCCCTGGTCGCGGTCGAGCGTGCCGTCGAGGTGGACGAGGATCATCTCCGCCCGGCGCATGGCGTTGTGGGCGCGCTCGACTTCGCGGGCGCGCATCGCCACGGTCGCCTGGCGCAGGAACCGTCGCGCGCCGTCGTAGAGCATCACCACGAGCTGGCCGGGGGTGGCGCTCAGCACCGCGGAGTGGCGGTATGCGTTCGGGGAGGTGGCGACGTAGCTCATCCGCTAGGAACTTGATCGGCTCCCAGCCGCGGAAGTTGAGCGGCGCAGGACGATCACAGCCCGGACTTCGTAAGCCCTTCGGCTTGGCTCGCGAGCCACGACTGCTGGGAGTTGCTCTGCGCGAGCACCGTTTCGAGCTGCGCGTAGGTCTGCACGAGGGCCTGTTCGCGGATCGTGAGCAGTTCGTCCATCGTCGCGACCCTGCTACGGATTTCACTGACCTGGGTGCCCTCGCCGGTGATCCGGGCTTCGAGGACCCCACCGGGCTGGGCGGAGTCTTCGATCGTCTTCTGTAGGCCCTGGGACCATTTCTGCAGCATCGTCTCGACGCCGGCCGCGTTCGTCTTGACCGCGTTGGCGAGCTTTTCCGGTTCGAGCTTGAGCAGGCCTTCGATCGAGGACTGCGAGGAGGTCGCTTTGCCGGTCGCGCCACCGGTGCTGATGCCGATGTCGTCGGGGCTCGCCATTTCGGCGGGCAGACCCGCGATCGGTTCGTACATCGCCTGGCGCATTTCGTTGACGAGCCCTGTCAGTTCGAGGTCGCCGAACAGCGTCCCCGTGCCGTATTCGGCTGCGTTCTGGGGGCTGGCGGGCGGCTTCGTCGTGAGCTGCTTCTGCAGCGCTTCGATCGTCGAGTTGTAAGTGCTGACGAATGACTTCACCTGGGCTTCGACCGTGGCCACGTTGGCGCCGGGCGCCTGCACGTCGATCGTCACGGGACCGCTCGTCGTCGTCACCCCGAGCAGGCTGAGGGTCACCCCGGCGATCGCGGAGTTGACCGTGTTGGACGCGGACGTGCCGGTGACGCCGTCGACGGCGTATTCGGCGTCCATCCCTTCCTTGGCCGTCCCGGCGACTTCCGCCAGCGCACCGCCGGGGTCGCTGACCTTGATGAATTCCGCCCCGCTCGCGCCGGTCGCCCGGCTGGAGAACACGATGTTCCCGTTTTCGAGCGCCGCCGCGTAGACGGAGCCCGAGCTGTCCGAGTTGATCGCGCTGGCGAGCTGCTTGGCGGTGCCACCGGCCGCGAGCTTGTATTCGCGGCCTTCGACCGTGATCGTGTCTTCCGCCGCCGGCGAGGTGAACGTGAACGTCCGCTGGGCCGAGTTGGCAAGGCGCTTCACTTCGACCTGGTAACCGCCGACGCCCGCGCCCCCGGTGGTCGCGGCGCCGACCCTGTTCGGTTCGCTCGACGTCGCCGTCTGCGAGCTTTCGAACACGGATGGAAGGGTGAATTCGGATGCCGCGAGGGCGAGCGCGCGAAGGCTGCTCTGGACGGTCCGCAGCTGCTGCTGGGCCGCGTTCAGCTTTTCCTCCTGGGCCGTCAGGCGGGTGACCGGCTCGCGTTCGGCGCCCATCAGGGCCGCGATGATCTGGCTCGTGTTGAGGCCGTTCGCCAGACCGGTGATCGTCAGCGGCTGGGTCGCGGAGCCGATCGGGGTGCTCGACATCGCCGCCGCCTAGTCCAAGCCCTCGTCACACGCGAGGGCGATCGCCTCGGCGGGCGTCAGCGCGCGTAGCGCGAGACCGTCCAGATCGTTGAGCACGATCCGCGTGTGGCCGTGCTCTGCGTCCTCGAAGGTCACGGTGAGCCCCTGCAGGTTGAGCAGCTCGAACGCCGCCGCGGCGTCGCCGAGCAGCTCGAGGACCTCTGCGGGTGGGCCCCCCCTCGTGACCGTGATACGTGGGGAGCATTCGAGGCCGGGCTCCGGCGCGTGGCCGTCGTCGTACGGGGACGCGACGTCCGCTGGCCAGGAGGCGCCTGCGATGGGCTGGGTTGGCAAGCTCATATGGCGTTTTCTCCCTGAAAACGTTTACGTTGATTGCGATCCGATCCGTGGATCGTCGTGCGCCTTGGCTGCAACCCGGTGATCGACGTCGGTCCGGAAACCTTTAGGACCAGGCCCGTGTGCAGGCGGATGGCGTCTCGCTGGTGATCGACCGACTGCCGGGAATCCTGAACGGCGGCGGTGTCCATGTCGCCATGCGCCACTAAAGTGCCCCCGCGCCGCTGCCGATGGGCTGGCCATGTCGGCCCTCGAGACATCCTCGCCTGGCCCGCGCGACGGGGGCAGGGGATCCGCCCGTGGCCGCGAACTATCACCTGTTGCCAGCCCGTCGGGCACCCGGACGCGGGGGAGGCAGCAGGCAGCGCCGTACCCCAGCCCGCCAGTTCCCTCGACCGAACGGCAGACCATGCAGACATCAGGAAAGCCAGCCGCCCGGGTCCCGGCCGAGGAGGTGCTCGCGATATGGGCCGAGTACCGCCGCAGCGGCGACCGCCGCGAGCGTGACCGGCTGATCTTCATGTTCATGCCGATGGTGCGCTACATCGTCTATCGCAAGGTCCGCGAGGTGCCGGCCCAGTGCGAGGTGGGGGACTTCCTTTCCTGCGGCCTGGAGGCGCTGATCCGCTCGATCGACCGCTACGACCCGGACAAGGGCGCGACGCTCGAGCAGTACGCGTGGACGCGCATCCACGGCGCGGTCCTCGACGAGCTGCGCCGCCACGACTGGGCGCCACGCTCGCTCCGCAAGGACGAGCGTGCGATCAACAGCGCCCGCGAGCGGTTCATTGCGCTGCACGAGCGCCAGCCGAGCCGCGAGGAGCTGGCCGAGCTCGTGGACATGAGCCCGCAGGAGCTCACCGACCGCCTCGACCAGGCCGCGCTGGCAGAGGTAGGATCGCTCAACCGCATGGTCGGCACGGATGGCACCGCCACGATCGAACGGATCGACACGATCGAGAGCTCCGACGGAGACTGCGACCCCGTCCTCAGCGCCGAGCGCCAGGAAGCCAAGCAGCGCTTCCGGGCCGCGTTCGCCCACCTCAGCAAGCAGGAACGCGAAGTGGCGGTCCTGCTCTACGTCCAGGATTGCACCCTGCGCGAGATCGGCGAGCGCCTCGGCGTGTCCGAGAGCCGCGTGTGCCAGATCCACAGCCAGCTGCGTCGGCGACTCTACGAACAGCTCTCCGGCGAGCTGGCGCTGTTCAGCACGCTCGGCTGAGCGCTCAAGTCTCGCGGTTTCGAGCCGACTACGCGGACATGGACCTCGGCCTGCAGATCGCCGCGTCGGGCATGGTGGCCGAGCAGGCCCACCAGAGCCAGCTCGCCAACGACCTCGCCAACGCGTCCACGCCCGGGTACAAGCCCGACGAGACGCCCCAGCAGAGCTTCGGCGAAGTGCTGCTGGGCAGCGAAGGCCGCCCGGTCGGATCGGTGGTCCAGGGGGTCGCGCTCGGCAAGACCTTCACCAACCTCAACCCCAGTGGCCTGCAGGAAACGGGCGAACCGCTCGACTTCGGGATCGCCGGCAGCGGCTTCTTCGCTGTGCAGAGCGCGCAGGGGGTGCGCTACACGCGCGACGGCCAGTTCACGACCTCGGCTACGGGCCAGCTCACCGATGCCAACGGCAACCCGGTCCTCGGCCAGGGCGGGGCGCCGATCCAGGTCCCGGCGGGCGGCCACGTGCCGGCCTCCGCGCTCGGTGTGTTCGAACTCTCGGGTGCGGCCAAGCAGGGCGAAAACCTGTTCACCGGCACGAGCACCGGCAAGGCGACCGGCACGGTGCGCCAGGGCGCCCTGGAGAGCTCAGCGGTGGACGCCGCGAAGGTGATGGTCGAAATGATCTCCTCGCTGCGCAGCTTCCAATCCGGCCAGCAGGCGATCCAGGCGATCGGCCAGACGCTCCAGGCCGCCTCGACCCAGGTCGGCACGCTGGGCGGCTGAGCGGCGCGGGCGAGGGCGCCCGCGACGGCCCCGCGCTCAAGTCCGCCGCTGCGATGCCGATCACACGGACGTCAGCACCACGAGCTGGCCCGGC